>OBEQ011847097.1_pt1 | contig 111214 bp, 213 predicted proteins | sample 1670901 | NCBI WGS metagenome assembly OBEQ01 (sample SAMEA104232315, study PRJEB22302) | groundwater metagenome | biome: forest; feature: aquifer; material: groundwater | place: USA | collected 2011-08-07 | depth 5.4 m
GGGAGCCACTACGTACTCGTTTAACTTCGTCGCACACTGCATTCCACTCACGCTCATTTTTAGTGGCTTTAAGTTTGTTAATTTCTTCTTGGGTGATGTTCATCATGATGCTTCTCCTTCTAGGTTGAGGGTCAACTTCTTTGCTTGCTTCCTACGATTTTGTTGAATCTGCGCCATCAACGTCTGTATATCAGACGTGCTGAGGTTTTGATAGTGTTTACAGTCTTGGAATAACTCAAGTGTTTCTTGGTCAACCCTTATGTTCAACCCGTGTACGCGGTTCTTGACAAACTTAGTATCGTCTAAGTCAACAACGATGTACGCAAGAAACATCAGGCCAAGAGGGAGATCGCCTCGTTCTTTATTCCACCACCAATAATCCACCTTGTCATTGAAAAGAAAAGAGTAGGTACAAGTTGACCCGTCACTAAAGACAAATCCATAAGTCTTGTAGACTCCTGTGAGTGCAATTAAAGCTTTTTGTACTTTACGCTTGGCAAGTCGCCAGCGCATGTCAAACTCCAATGAGAGGGTCATTATACGTCTCCACGTCTAGCATTTCGAATACGATTCATGTGTTCTTTGGACGTTACCAAAGGTGATTTAAGGACAACCATAAAGCAACCGTCCTCGAACCACGAAAACAGTGTTCCCTGAAAACCTTTCTTGTTGAGAACGTCCAGTAGGCGCTGCTTACCACACCAGATAGCTACAGGCTGGAACAACTTAAGCATCTCTAGTGCAGTTGTAATTTCTTGAGGGTCGTCTTCGTCAAGACCGAAAAGAAATCCAACTGTCTCTGAAAAGCACGTTCCATTCAGGTCGTGAAGAGAAAGGAAGTTGTCACGGTACTTTTCAATGTCGGCTACGCACAACTCTTTAAGGTCGTCGAATGTCATGAAAGTCTCCTAAAGTGGATTCCAAGAGCATTTAGTGAATGCCTTTAAATAGTCGGTAGGTTTATCAGCTTCGTCAGCATCTGCCCAACGATTGAGGTTCATAACCACATTCCAGAAAATGTAGAATGCGTTGTCTCCGTTCCAAACTTGGGTCAGCCCACGCTCAAACTGAATCTTTGGTATATTTGATACCATCGTCTGGATTAGAATCAGCTCATTGTCTGATGCAGACAGACAAAGAACCGTAATGTCGTCCCCAATCATGCCTTCAAAGTTGGGAGGATTGGAGAAATCGTCAATTTTAAGTCGTCTGAGGTACTGACCTTTCAGATAGTCCACTTTAATCATTAATGTCTCCTAGTATCGGTAGCCGCGTTTAATCGGAAGCACACGCGAAGCACGTGCTATTGTATTGTAAAGCTGTGGATTTATAAAAGCACTTGCAACCAAGTTTGTTAGAAAGCCAAGCAGTAAGGCCAACACCACGCTCCAAGTAGGAGGTTCAATCTGGTCTTTGAGATACTCATAATCCTTCATAGAACGTCTCTTGAACAACTTTTCAATGTTGTCTGAGATTGCATTGGCAATGCGCAGCTCGTCATAAACTCCAATCTCTTGAATGTCGTCTCTGAGCTTGACATCAAAAATCTTGTTCTTTGACCATGAGAAGACGTAAACCCAGTCGATCTTCTTAGGAGATTCTTTGTTCATCCCTAGCACAATAACCGCCGCGTTCTTCTTGCCTCCAAGCCATGCGTTCTGAACCACACGTCCATACGCATTTGACTTATCGGTTATCACCACTGCAACATCGACCTGATGCTTTGCTCCCAAAGTTCTGAGCCGTTCTGACACGATAGTGTTTAGTCCCAGCACTGGGATTGAACCTACCGAAGAAATTACGCGGTTGACTCTGTAGTAATCGTACACTTCTGGGTACGGAGGAACCTGTGCCTTTGCTTCTTCTGAAAGACCAACACCTACGTTTAGCACGGATTCTGGAACAGCCTTTATGTAATTGACGTAGCTGTGCGGAACAGAAGCAGGTTCCCCAATCTTAACCGCTTCCCATCTAGGAGGTTGGGTAAGTCCGCGTCGATCAACCCTACTAATGTTGAAGGCTCCCACTGTTGACACAACATCCCAATCAATGTCCCAAGGGTGCTCATAACAAGTGCTGCATGATTTTGAACAACTTCGGCTCTTCCCAGAACCCGAGCACGTAGTTGAGCAATTGCACTCATAGCTATGCCCACAGCTGACTTTATTACGTGCCTTAGCCGTTACAACTCCGTTGAGTATTTCAGTGTCAGCAGTCAGAGAATAACTACCAGCACCAACTAGACCCCAAGCCAAGAAGAAAGAGGCAGTCAAGGACACAGCAAATTCTATGTAGTTGATTCGTTTCTGCACAAAGAAACCGAAGATGAACCACAGCAGTGCTGGTACGAAAGCTATGGGTAATATATAAAACAAGTTCATGACAAACTCCCGATAAATGGGTGGCTTTGGTTTATTGGTAATCTAAGTTCCATTGGGTGACTGCTCTATTGTGAAAAACTTTCTTATCCCGAGTGAGTGTTGGGAGGTGATAATCTAAGTGCTACTGGGGGACTTCTCAGTTGTGGACAACTTTCATAGCATGGATAGCTAGAGGTGGACGATAATCTATCGCACAGTGGGGACTCTGCATGATTGAAAAACTTCCTTGTTTTGGGTGACAGATGATGCGTGATAAACTTAATGCACATGGATGACTTTGTCTTATTGATAAACTTCCCCATATAGGAGGTATAATTTCGGACTGGTAAACTTTGTGATCTTGGGTGACTTCTGGATAACGGTAAGCTGGTACAAACTGGGTGGCATTTTTCGGACGACAAACAATTTCGTAGTGGGTGCCTATATTTACGTGATAAACTTTCCTGTGGTGGATGACTGAACAAACGTGGTACGCTGCGTAGTCGTGGGTGGCTAGCGTCCTCAAGGCAAACTCTTATATATTGGGTAACTGGACTATAGCGATAAGCTTTCGGTCATTGGCTGACTTTCTGAATAGGGCAAACTTTGAGGTAATGGGTGCCTTCTATTGAGTAGAAATCTACTTGTGTACGGGTGGCTTAATCATTGTGGAAAACTTCCCGTGTTTGGGTAACTGGGCTAAAAAGATACGCTTTCAGTCATCGGCTGACTTTTTTGTTGCGACAAACTTTGATCATTTGGGTGACTTTCTTAATGCAGTAAACTCTGTTTCTTTGGATGACTTCTTCCACTTGACAAACTTCGATTTTGTGGGTGCCTTTCAATGGTTGACAAACTTACTGTGGTTGGGTGGCTAAAGGAGTAGGATAAACTTTTTTGCTTTGGGTGCCTTTTGTTTGGTGGTAAGCTCTTGTTTTTTGGGTGCCTTGCATTACACGGCTAGCTTTGTGTTATTGAACCTATTCTTTTTTGACAAACTATTCAATTACGGACGACTATTGAGAACTGATAAACTCCCGAATCTTGGATGTCTTTTCAACAGTAGTCAACTTTCCTTATCTGGATGACTTTCTGTACATAATACGCTTATTTACTGTGGGTGGCTCAGACAGAGTGACAAACTCAGCTATTGTGGGATGACTGCTCTATAGCGATAAACTTTGGTGCGACGGGTGTCTAGTATTTCATGATAAACTCGTATCTTAGGGGTGTCTGGGACTCGACGATAAACTCTCTCATTTGGGGTGACTGAGTGCGGTCGATAAACTTGCTTCTTACGGGTGCCTTCGTTGAACTAGTGTGGTGGGTGCACTGCACCCACCACATTAACTACAGTCGAACATGTTGGGGAGAAAGCTTACCCCAAGAAGGTTGACCATGCTCGATGCCCAACTTAGCAACTGCATACTCAGGCATGACCGGCAAACCTTCCAGCGGACGCCACGCATTGTACAGGTCAACCAAGAAACGTTTAACCATGTAGCGAATGCAACGGTTGTGGATGTGGGAATCAGTAATGCGTTGGTCTTCGGGCTTCAAGTTGTTGATCTGGATCTGGCGAAACTTGTAGTTGTGATAAACTTCACCGTACTTGGAGTAGTTGACGGTAACAAAATGACCGGCGTTACGCAAAAAGTCCAGCACCTCGGCATTGAGCTTGTTTGGGGCAATGCCTTTGGCAACAAAGCCTTTGTCAACTGCCATACTCAGACGATCTTTGGACGAGACTTTCACGTTGTCAACAAGTGTTTTGGTTGAACGCAAGAACGAGGAACCAAGAACACCTGTAAGTTTTGTCTTAATCAAAGGCTTGAAGCTCAGACCCATGTACATGTCTTCGGTGCCTTCAATAGTCTTGGGAACGAGATGTTCGTTGAAACGACCGCGACCTCGTCCATCGGCTTCGCCACGATTATTGGTGATGACCACGTCCAGACCGCAGTACTTCCACAACGAGGCCGGGTACGTCGCCTTGCTGATGTCGATCTCGGAGATAATGACCGCAGCCATTGCAGGACCAACACCGTCAATCTGGGACAGGAATTCAGTGTAGATCGGGAAGTCGGAAAGCACGTTGGGGATGCTCTTGTAAAACATCTTTTCTTCTTCTGCTTCCTGCTGCACGTAAGCGTCCATCAACAGCAAGTCAGCATAGTCTTGAATCAAACCAACTGCCATGCGTTCCTTGCGGAACTTTCTGGCGGTAGGCATGTCAATACCGTCCATAATCTTGTTGTAGTTTGTACGTAACTCTTTGAGGATTCGTGCAGCAATCGCTTCTTCCTCTTCGCGTTGCGAACTTTCAAGACCGAGGTTTTTGCGGAACGCTGCGGCGATCCGGTTGCCCAACTGGATGCGCACTTTCTGCATTTGGTATGCACCCCGCACCATTGCGCGAATGCGGGTTTTAGGCGAGCTGCCCAGTGAAGACATGTCAACTTTGATTTTTGGGGACTGCTTTTCAGGGACGTCAGAACCGTCGTGAGCCACCACAATAGATACGTCCTTTGCTTTGCGTGCCATGTTTATTTCCCTTTATTGTTTGTTGGAGTTAATCGTCACTACTGGGGCTGCTTGAATCGTCGTCATTGGTGCTCGTGCTTGAGGGTTCAGGCACGTACTCAACATAGGGTACTTGAGTGTCGACAACAGGCAAATCGTCTTGCTGAGTGCTAGCGGCGGCAGAAATGCTAAATGAAAATGAAGTGTCGTCCACTTCCTCAATTTGAGGGAATAGATTGCTTGTCGTTGTACGGGCTTCTTGAAGAAGCTTCTTAATGTTTGGCACAATCGCTTGTGCCACAACAAAATCTGGAGTGCCCTCAAGCACCGACCTGATTTCGTTCAGGTCGGCTTTGCCGCTAAAGAACAATTCAGAAATGTAAGCCTTGTCGGTAGCGTCGAGTTGTTTGTACAACTCAAGTACGTTGTTGATTGCTGCTGTGGTTGCCATTATCTTCTCCTGTTAATAATTAAGGCCATTCGCGTTCGGCACGACGCATCTCAGCCAAACGCTCTACAAACTTTGGTGCGTCTTCTTCGTGAATGTAAAGGTCGTGGTAGTTTGCTGGCTTTCCATAAAATCGCAGTCCTTCTCCCAGATATTCATAGTAGTTTCCTTTAGCGCGAGCAGCGTCTGTACTGAAATTCGGATCAACGTAGCGAACTCCATACTGACATTGCATGCCAAGTTCGCGGCACACCTCGCCAAACTGAAGATAAGGCTCAACGGTAAACGTGCATCCGTCACGTTGAAGCTGTTTGGTCTCGGCCTCCACGTCGGTGCCGTGATGCATCTCTGCACCAAACAATCCGTTTGGTGCAGTCCACTCAATGACTAGATGGCGCATGTTTCACTCCTAAAATAAGTTTGAATAGCTTTCCGCAAGTTCCATTTTTGCTTGCGTCAACTGTTTCCGAACTTCAAGAAACGCCGTCTGCTTCGACAGCAGATTTTCAAACTGGCTTTCCTCAACCATAACAAATGGAAACTCCGCGTCGTCTGCAAACTGCCCAGCTACAACTATGTTGGTTGCACCATCTGGGTATTGCATATTTCCAATGCTGTTGACAACGGCTGACGCGTCTTCACAAAACCTCGGGTTAAAGTAGTAGAATTTTTGGTCTCTATAGACTTCGGTAATGCCTTGCTTTTTTGAGGTTACAGTGAACCCGCGCTTCCTCAAATCGTTTACAGTATTCATTAGGAGTCCTTTTTAGTTGACTGCATCCAGTCACCGTCGTCGTCATTGCCAGATGCAACGCCTTCTGGCAACTTAGCAACTTTACGTTTCAAATCAGTAGTGTCAAAGCCGTCATAGAATTGACTTTTTTGAACAAGACTGAGGAGCAGTTTTTCAAACTGCTGGGCATTTAGAGTGCCTAGATACTGATCAAAGGCTTCAAGCACCTGCTTTTTACTTAGGTCAATAAACATCTCTATTCCTTTTCTGAATACTCAAAAAAGACTGGATTACCGTGCATGACAAGTTGCTGTAGTGTTACGCACGGGCCAAGCTTTGAGCTGGCGGGAAGCACACGCATGTTTACATGTCCTTCCAAGCACTGGTCTTGGTCTTCAATAAGGACAATGCGTCCTGGATACTTCTGAAGTTCGACAATCAAGTCGTCAGTTGTGTAAGGTTTGTACACTGCGCTCTCCTATTTAATGCCATTCTCTTTGCGAAATATATAGAAGCAATGCTCCAACTTCAAGAGCTTATCTTGTGCTTTTCTGATGTCTTCAACTTTCGCGCTCGTCCTTCAGCGTATCAAAACCTCCGCTTTCCGGGTCAAGAGGAGTAAACGCAAAGTTCTCTTGGTACAATATTCCTAGTGCGGCACCAACGACATTGCCCGGAAGTCCGTCAACCTCTTTCACGATCAACTGTTTTGGGTGTTGCTTGCTGTCAAAATGAATTTCAAAAGCACCGTCAGCTCCGTCAAGTTCGATACGGATACTGCTCCCTGCCTCCACAATTATAGTGTTCATGATTAACCAATTCCCCCTCAGTGTTAGTAGATAACTTGACCATCGAGCATGTCGCATGCCGCGTCAAACTTACCAAGTGCGCTCCGGTACAAAGCTTGAAAGTTTTCATTTGAATGAAGCAAATGAACAAGTACTTCTCTGTACGAGGTCGTACCCCCTCTATTTTCTGAGATAAGAAGGCGAATTGTATCTTCGATGTCTTTCTCAGTGATAGTTACAGGACTGGAGTTTTTCATTAGGTCCCCCGTTAAAAGATGCGAACAGTGCGCCCACGGTACGTCACCAACTTAGATTTCTTTTTCGAATTCCACTTGTGACGTGTTGAGTCCATACCGGCGCTGTAGCGAGCAAGCAAGGCGGCTTTCATGCGCTCGCGACTGTTCAGCTCAGCACACTCAGAATAGGTCAGATACATCGGAACCCCATTGAAAGTGCAACCAACAAACTTCACAGGCTTCTTGCTCGTACCAGCAACCTTAATCCAGTGATTAAACCACTCGCCAATGATGCGTCCCGCAGCCTCGTCAGTAGTGTCTCCGGCACCAGTGTCGACGATAAGACAGTCTCGTGCAGCGTCAACGTCAAGCCTTCTGAGATGCGTTGTCTGTGCGGTTCCCCACGATTTTTTAGACCCACTTGATGTGGCCTCTACGTAGAGAAAGTCATATGTTGAAGCACCAAACACCACGTTCAATGTTGGGTAAGTACCAACAACAGATTTAACGTCATAGTCAAAGTCGTCTAGTGCTGAGTACGTCTTTGTACCAAATCTGGAATCCTCGTAAGGTGATTTAGTTATAATCAGTGCGCACTCAACTGAGGGAAGTGCTTCGAACGGGTCAATGGCAGAGTACTTGGCAATAACGTCTGCGTGTTTCTTGTCAAACCTCCACTGCTCAAGACCTCGCAAAAAGGAAGCTGCTTTGTACCACTGGTCTTGCACTGACCGCTGTGCTTGACGTTCACGTTGCTCAACGGCAACGGCACGAGACTTTTCTACGTAGGCGTCCCACCCCATGTTCAGAATCATCAAGGTATGACGAGAGGCTTGCTGCGTCATGTTCCCGGTGCCGCCGTCAACCGCTTTCTCAAGGTGGTTTTGCAAACGTTTTCCATCCAAATTGCTGCCTTTGCTGAACCCTTGAATGTTGCTGTAGCCAAAAATACGAGGTTTAAAGTGAGGACGCTTAGTGCAGTAGCGGACACCACTGACAACCATTTTACGAACGGCAGCTTCGTACTCAGGACCAAAGCCACCTGCAATTTCTGCCATCGAATTGTCGAATTGAACTTTCATGATCTCTCCAATCTATCTTTTGATATTAGTACAAGGTTTGACTTAAAGTGTTCAGCAGTTCCCCAAATCATTGGGATTGCCATTTTGAATACCTTCACATTTGGAATTTCGTGGACTTCTGGAATTTCTTTGGAAACGTCAAGCCAGTACACACGAAAGTTTCGTGCAAACGCTTCGTCAAAGACGAAGTTGTTCCACATGCGTCGGCCACCGTCTGTTTGAACTTCGTCGGTGACCATACGACCAAAGCGTTTCATGAGCACGTTGAAAAACACGTAAGGCAACAAGTCTTTGCTAGGTTGCGACTCAGAAGCTCTCCAAATCTTAGCTTGCTTTAGGCTCTTGAATTCCGTGTGCGTCAGGCTCGGTGATTCTGCGTATCGCACAAAATACTCAATCTGCTTGTTGCTCATGTAAAACAGGAGTCCTTCGTTATTGCGAATTGGAATGTGATACACCACCATGCCAAACGACGTTCTTTTCTTTTGGAGTCGAAGGTCTCCCAAGCATTTCGCGCAGTAGGCTCGGTTTGTAACCGGATTGTTCAAGATTTGAACCAACTTGAAGAAATCCCCAGTGTCCTCAACTTTAACCACTTGAGGTTGGCTCAATGAAATCAGCATGGCTGTTCCTTAGCTTATGTCCACCAGAATGCCGAAGTGCTGTTCGATGGATTCGTACCCAACCACGAGTTGCAGCAACTTAATCATTTCAGGATCAATTGGGGAAAGCAACTTAGCAAGTTCGCTTTCCCCAACAACTTCAACAGTACGCTCGCTGGGAACAACCTTCATATAGACATAAAGGTAGTCGTACCCAACGCCACCATCGACAAACTCGGTTTGCACCTGAGTGAAATAACTACGCAAACGCACTTTCTCTGTGGTGTCTTCGTCTCCAGTAGACGACCAAAAGTCAACGCCCACTGACTGAGATACTGCAGCAGCCTTAGTTGGTCGTCCACACACAGAGCAGAATACTTGAGAATCCCTTAGAATGACGTGAGTAGCGTCGTCAGAGCAGACTGTGTTGTAAATAGGAACAGATACCTTAGAACACTTGCATTTCAAAAATCGTCCAACCATTATGGCTGTTTCGTAGCTCACGATAATCTCCTAAACTGTTTGTTCGGCCAACGCCTTGATGTCGCGTACTGACGCAGTCTTACGCCAGTCCCTACGCAGGTCAATGTCCTTCCGAACGAATTCTTCGTTGTGGGCGTTGACTGCGATATGAGCACACTCATGAGCGGCAACGTCAATCAAATCCAAAACATTTGCACCTTTAAATCGAAGCGGATTAACCAGAATACAAATTCCAGTTCCCGACGTAACGCACTGTCCTTCAAGGTCGTCGCTGATGACAAACCCTGTGGTGATGCGCTTACCACCAACATAGTACTCACCGTCTTGGGTTAAGTCCCAGTCTTCCCAAGGGTGGATAATCATCCGACCATCATTAGCGTAGTAGCTAACACCCATCTTGAAAGCTTTCTCAGTGCGTAGGAAGCTTCGCACAATTGCCTTCCATTGAAAGGCAAGGTCTTGTACCCAACGCAACTTCATGTTGTCCAAAATCTTTGCAAGCGACGTTTCGTTGGTGCGGGACTTCCCACCAACCACGTCTTGTATACGTACACAGAAATTTTGTGGGTAGCTGGCGTTGACCAGCTTACGGATCATGGAAACCTTCGAACTTGTGACTCCAGAACCACGCTGCTCCTCGCCTGTGGGAACCGAAACTTCAAGAGGTTGAGTCTCGTTGAGGACGACTTCAAACGTCTTGCCCATTTTCAACTTGGAGCGATTCTCTGAAATCGTGCTGATGATTCCGTTGAGTTTGTCTTGGTAGGTATAGGTCAGTCCGTCACGGTTTGACGTAAGTTTCTCAACTCCGTCAGTCTCCAACTGGAGCATTCCCATAACGCAAGTGCCACCAAACGTGTAGGTGCGGTAGACAAACATTGGAAGTCCGCGCTCGGCTACCACCAAAACATTGTAGTTTCCGATGGCTTCGTCATTGAAGGACAGAGGGCCGAGGGCCGAAGACACTCCGTACTTAAAGTCATTATTCTTAAACGCAGTTTTGAACTGCGGAACAACTTCGGGTTGACCGTGCTGAAGAGAGACAGAAATCTCAACAGTAGGTACGTTCATGTACCGAACGTACTCTTTAATGGTGGCAACCCAGTCAGACGCGGACTTCTCCGGCTCCATAACGATGGTGGAAGACGTGCCGCTCAGGGTTTCAGGAGAGGTCTTAACCTCGTAGTCTCCACCGGCACCTCGCACCACGTAGTTGCGTGTATGAATGCGGTACTCTTTGTGTGCAAAATACAATAATACCTTGGCATATCCGAACTTTCCGACGGAACCTTCTTCTTTGTATGATCCGCCTAAACACAGCAAAGCATTGACCAAAACGTTTTCGTCCATACCGATGCCGTTGTCAGTGCAGTTGAAAACGATACTCCCGTCAACGTCGGTCTCCACCGAAAACTCGATCTGCGTTGCACGTGCGTCAACGCAGTTTTGAATCAACTCTCGAACAAACGCCCAAAACCAATCGCTATATTCTTTTTTGGATTTAGCAAAATAATCGTTTGGGACTTTTACTGAGGACATGATGCACTCCTAGAATGAAGACCTAAGTCTTAGTGGGTGTCTTGAACAAACTAATTACCAGTATTTCTTAAACTTGCGAAGGATGTAGGACTCAACTTTCGAACCCAAACGGTCACACATCAAGTCGTCTTCCAGTGTGCGTGGAGTGTCTCGGAGGATAGCTGTGGAAGAACTTGCAACGTCTTTGAGAGTTACCATATCACCGCTTGGAAGTTTTGTTGTCAACGTCGCCAGCTTCCTGAACAACTTAAGCTCGTCGCCAACTTCGTCTTCGTCGTCATCCACCCTAAGCATGAAGTGCTGAAGGCGACGCAGAATGCACAACACGTCAAGTTGCTTTTCTGTCAAACAAAACCGCTCTGTTGTGTCTGCGGGAATTCCTTTTTTATTTTTAGGAAGTTGGTCGTCAGGGCGAGTGTCGATGACGAGCGAACCGTCGATAGGACGAGTTTCGAATTCAGAAACTCGTTTTTGCCAAAGTTGAGGCAGTGCAGAAAGATAGTTTTGCACAAACTTCCGCTCTTCTTCGGTTTTGCAGCGCACACTTACAACGTAATCAATATCCATTTTTGTCTCCAGACGGACAATTGGGACACCCTATATTCAGGATGTCCCAACTATGCAGTGAAAAGGCTTGTTGAAGCCTTACCAGATGTTACTTGTAGTTCTTGAAGTGGTGCAGGATTTCCTTTTCGTCTTCCTTAGTGGAAAGACCCTTCGACACGAACTTGCTCAGTGCCTTCGGGATGCGACCAAGGTGGATCTTGGATACGTGTTGTTGCGTATCGCGACCCATCGACTGAGTCCACGTTTCCAGTTCAGTGAACTCGCGCAGGTCAACGAAAGTGTCGTGGTCGTCGGCGTCGACGTTGGCTTGCAGATTTTCGCAGAGGGCGACGATCTTTTCCTGTTGCGCAGTCAGGTCAACTTCTGCTGCTGCGGCTTTGCGAGGTGCTCGCGTGGCCGCTTTAGCGGGGGCTGCTTCGCCGTCGACTTCGTCGAGTTTGCGTTGCTGCGACGTGGTCAAGTCCATGTTGCGTACAACCTTCTTGCCGCTTTCGGGGATGTGATCCCAGTTACCGAACAACAGTTTGAAGTCACCGGCGTTGATTTCAACACCGTTCTTGATGTCCGCGACGATGTCCTTGAGGTCTTGTTTCAAACCTGCGTCAATCGCAGCAGGTGCGGCAGCGGGGCGTTTGGCCGGACGCGTTGCTTCTTCAACTTTCGGACGGCGAGCCGGTTTCACCGAAACCACTTCGCCACCGAAGTCGTCGTCAGTACCGTCAACCGCTTCGAGCTTGGCTCGAGCAGTTGTACCCAACTGCATTTTGCGCACATGCTTTTTCAAGCCTTCGGAAACGTCCGACCAGTTTGCAAACAGTACTTTCAGGTCGGCGGTTGTCAGGTCTTCACCTGCGCGAGCGGCTTGGGTGATTTCGCGGATCATGGTTTTGGTTTCTGCGTTCATGGTGATTCTCCTTGGTTTGGGTGATATAAAAAGAAAGGTTGGTGCGAAAGTGTTTCTTGGACAAGAGGGGCTTGGTTTCCTGATTTCCCTGATTCCTTGCTTATTTCTTCTCTTGTTGATACCAGTATAGCATACTTCATACAACTTTGTCAAGAACTATTTGTATATTCTGTATCAACAAGTTTTAATGAAAACCTGTAAAAATTCAGTCTTATATAAGACTTGTATCAAAGGCGTTTCACCAACACTCTTTGTGTACAAATCCACACGTTGTAGCACATCTGCTATTGTGACAGGCATATTTCCTCCTGTTGATAACGCATAAACACTTCATCGTTTGGCAACGGACAATCTTTGATCCACTCGATGTTTGCCTTGACGTTCCACGCGGATACGTCTATGTCAGGGACAACGATTGGAGCAAACACATTCAACCTCAGACTTTTTGTGATAAGTCCACGACGCGTTATTGCTGCGGCCAAGTACTTGAATGGCTCTACGTCTCCACGTGTATGAAGCGTGACTGTAAGTCCGTTAATCGTGCTCAGTATGTCGCACAAGTCTTCAACGTTTCTGGTTGATGCAGTGTACAGCACTATGGGGGCATTAGACACCGCACGAATATCAGATGTTGCTTGGCGCACGAGTTGGGGATACAACATAGGTTCGCCACCTGTGAGAATGTACATGCTGTACTTGGCAAGAGCACTTCCTCCAACTAGAGGCAACGCAGAAGTGTTGAAGTTTTTATTGCAGCATCCAACACAGCGTCGGTTACACTCGTCAAGTAATAGAAGTCGAAGTTTCATTTTCAGCACCGTTTAATGTAAGGAAGACTTTCGCGCTTCGGTCAACCGGGCAATCACGTCGTCACTAAAGTTGAAGCCGTCGATGACGGTCAGTCCTTCACGTTCAAGGATGTGCCATCGTGCGCTGTCACTTGCAGCCAACCGCAACTCGTCTTTGAGACGGTTGATGTACAAATTTTCTTCGTTGTTGAGTTTGCGTGGACGCTGTTTCAAACTTTCCAGTATGTCAATTAGTTTCATGGGAAACTCCCTGTGTAAGTCCTTCGGTCAAGCAAAGACAGCTGTCTCAACACCAACCAATGTGGTTTCAGGAACATGGGTTCCTGCAACATTCTCGGCACTTTCACTAAAGCCGACAAGCACTTGGGAAATGGTGTCGACTGCGTGACTTTGAAGTCCTTCGTTTACAACGCCTACCCAATAATCGTGCCCAGCTTGCTCAGGGGCGCGATGCAGGATGTTGTCATAAAATTTATTCACCAACTGGTCTGCCGTGGGGTTTGCACTGTAAGTGCTAATAAACTCGGCACTAAGAACAAACCCTTTTGACACCTGTTGCAAGGTAGTACCGTTATCCAGTACGCCAGTCCAATATTGAAGGCCGAGGGTGTCCGGTGCACGATTGAACGCAGCTTGGTACAGGCGCTGTGCTTGACTTGCGTGTTCGGTAGTCATGATCTACTCCTTAACAATTTTGTGGTACATCTTATGAGCGCATTGCGCTCAAAGGATACCTGTCCAGTACGCATTGTCTGGAAACCAGTCCCCATGTCCAGAAACTCCACGCACCGTCCACTCAATGCGTATCATAGTTTGCTCCTTACGCGTGGTAGCGCGAGTTGACCGCGTGTGCGAGTTGGTACAGTGCGGACGTATCCGCAAGGCTCTTTACCGGAATAAGCTCAAGGTTTGCGACACCTCGCATAGCCTGAATGCGACGGTCAACTGTAACCGTGCGCAGATGACCATGCACCTTCACCTTCTTGGTGTTGATACGGCGATGAGAAGCAGACCGAACGAACTGGGAGTAGTCTTTGGACTTCTCTTTTGCTTGGTCTTGTGCAAACTGCGCAAACAAGATTCGCAACATGCGAACAGTCTGACGCAAGTAAGCAACCTGTGGGGCGACCAAAACTTCAGCCATTGCTTTGACCACTTCGAGGTCTTCGTCGTCCAGAAGTGCGTAGCGCGACGACATGTCTTCAACATACATCTTGTACCAACCGCTACCTTGGGAAAAGAGTTCGACGCCGTTGGAGAACTTCAGTGCGCAGTTGCCAAGCTTGTTGACTTGTTTGCGTACATACTCCATGAATTGACGGCTCAAGCGAATTGAGCATTTTGCGTTACCACGTTGGTCAACATGGTAGAAAGGTTTTAGTGTGTTCATTTTGAAGCTCCCAATGTATGAAAGGATGACGAACATTTTATGTTCGTAGGTTGGTACAAATTAAATACGTTGAATTGCAAGACTCTGTCTCAGACATTTACAGTAATCACCGTGCCACGGTCTCTGCCTTTTGAAGCCCTGCTTTTCGATTTCTTTCGGTACGACTACAGTATATCATACTTAGGACTGACCTGTCAACAACTATTTTCTGTATGAAAACTGCATGAAATTCGCAACAGTATTAAAAATAGGTCTTATATAAGACTTATTTGCCTGATGGAGTAAGTCTTATATAAGACTTAATGCAGACGAGATTCCTGATACAAGTCTTACATAAGACTTACAAAAGCAAAAAGGGCAAGTACTGAAAACAGTACTTGCCCTAAGTTGCACTACCTTATTATTTTATGTTTGTCTAACTTGTCGCGCTACTTCGTTCTTAGCAGCAAGAAAGTCTTTGTAATAAGTTTTGTCCTTATCGTTGAGAGAACCGTTGTATTGGAGCAGCGCTTTTTCAAGCGTCTTGTGCTGCGCAATGTAGGTCTTAATTGTATTGAGTCCCAAATAGATGTTTACTTTTGGGGTAAACAAATTTGTATTGGGGCCGAATTTTTGAGCCGCTAGAAGTATCGTACCGAGATGATGCTTGGGAATCAGCTGCATAAGTCCCATAGCACCAGCCGACGATATTTCGTTTGGTTTGAAAGACGACTCAATTTTAATGATAGCCAGAGTTGAGATTGGGTCAAGACCTGCTTCCCCTGAGTACTCAACAACTGAAACCGCGATTTCTCGTACTGCCTTTCTGTCAAGTTTTGGGTTTACTTTTGAAACATAGCGTTCGATACGGTCAGCTAAAGTTTCTTCTGCAACCTCTTTGGGACTGTATTTCGAGGGTTGTTGCACAACTGCTTGGGCTTGATTGTTGTGAACCAGTACAACATTGGCTGCAACAAGGAAAGCGAGAAGCAAAAGTTTTGGTCTTTTAACCACTACTTTGTTGTTCACGATTGCTAGGGACTCACTGCTTGGAATAGCAGTAGGCACAAGTTTACGGTTAAACAAATTCATAGTTGAACTCCTGATTGAGATTACGCACCACAGAACCAAGCGGAGCGCATTTACTTGTACTACTCCTTAGTAAAGGAAAATGAAAAAACAATATTCTTGGAATCGTCTACACGAGACATAATATCCAAGGCCGCGATGTTTGTACTACGACTGATCTCTCGATGCAGCTTGGCTAAAAATGAATCAAATTTCTCTCTGGTGTTTTCCTCCTTGCTTATCAAATTAATGAATGAGTCAAGAGCAGTCAATTCCAACCCTTCTAAGGTCGAAGACTTAACTTCCTTGCCATTCAAACGTACTATCATTTTTTAGACTTTCCTGAAACTGACAAGATGTACGTAATCTCGTAAGAGTCAACATGAAGAGGCTTGCAGATGGAGTCTAGCTTACTACTGTTCATACCTGTCTTTTTGTAGGCAAGAAGAGCTTCCCTAAAAACCTTCGCAGAGTCGGACGTAAGTATAAGCTCCAGTCTATCAAACACTCTTTGAGTAACTTGCACTCCAGACTCTCGTATGAAGTGATGAAGTTTTATAACAGGCTTCCCAGATAAGAGCCAATCTGATACAGCCGACTTGATTGGAGTCTGGTGAGTAGAGCTAGGAAGCGTATAAATAAATGTCATTAAAGGGTTGAGCAACGATCCAGCAATAACTGACTCAACCAACCGTGTCATGTAGTTGATTGGAGTGTTGACCACAACAGGGTCACGCGCAAACTTCTTAAAGCACAGAGACATGTCTAATGACTTTTGTCCAAAGGTGCATCCAGTACTACCGTGAGCCGAGTAATCCATAGGGAGCACACCGGAGTAGCCGTTCAACGTAAGAGGCGAGGCAAACACAAACACTTTGAGCTTTTCTGCATAAGGACTGTTGAAGAACTGCAAATTGCGCATAAAGTCAGGTGCGTGGCTAACCAGCAACACATTTTTTCTAAGCTTCCTGTCGCGCAAAGACAATTTTTTAGGCAGCACTAAAACGTCAGCCCGGCTTGGAACCACTTTGTGGTGCGTAAGAGAGTCTATTAGCTGATTCGGTGAATGATTTGCTACCCCAAAAACTACTGACATGAATGTACCTCAAATAGATGAAACACCATTTCTCTTTGTGACAATTATCTCGTGGCTTCCTTCAATAAATTCGTCAAGGTTTGGGGTTATAACAAACACATGAGGAACCACTTCGCAAAGAACGGGGAGGAACCTCTCCACAAATATTCGCCTAGATACAGGGTCCATATGAGCAGTAGGTTCGTCAAGAACTGCAATGTTGAGGCGTCGACTATCGGGAATCAGTGGAAGCAGCGACAACATAAACAGCAGTCTAAACGAATTTGATTCAGCACCAGACAAAAGTCGAACGTCAGATTCCTGACCATTATTTCGGTCAACCCTAATAGAGATACCTGCCTCAGACGAAATTACGGAGAAGGCGAAAGGCTCGGCAAATACTAGCTCTCTATAGTGGTTTAGATTAGTCTCTATCAAATTACAAATTTTATCAGCAACCTGCGTCTTCAAACCCTTTGACGAATATGCTTTTACAAGTGCGTCAACTACAACCTTATTGTCAAGGTTTGGCTGCAAAACCTGAATTTCCTTTTCCGCGTCGGTAAGCTGCTGTCCATACACTTCAATCTCAGACTTAGCAGTTTTAATGCGCTCCAAGCGGGAGACTAAATCTGCCAACTTCTGTCGTGCTCCACTAAGCTTTACAGATATAGCCTCTTTTTGTTTCTTCTGCTCCTTGAGCATTTGGTCAAGAACCGCAGAAGTTTTAAAGTCTCCTACATTGGCGGCCTGCATCAACTTAGCTTTGGCCTCTAAATGCTTTTGGATGTCTGTGCACAGCTCAATCGCTTCGTCAATTTGAGCTAGTGTCTGCTTTGGTTTTCTGCGCTCAGGTTTGTCAGGAACTTCTAGTTGGTCAATGTATCCTAGAATTGCGTTGTGCTTTTCAAGGTTGCGTAGCAACTTATGCAGTTTTGTCTCTGCACGAGTATACTTGTCAAATACTAAGTTGGCGGCTGCCACAGCATTTTCGTCAAAGTCTTTGGGTAGTTCTTTGAACAGGTTTTTACGTCGCTGTACATTTTCACGTTGCTCAAGAAGTGACTCTAGCTTAGGTAAACGTTTTGAAGCACGATCAACCGCTTTACGAATGCTAGCCACGTCAACTTCACTCAAGCATGTAGGACATGTACTGCTATCGTCATGGGCATGCTTTAGAAGAGAGCGCAAACGCAACGTGGTATTGCAACTTTCTATTTCAGACACCACGTCAGTAGAAGTGTCTACCTCGTCTGGAGATACACCAGCAGAACCAAACCACTTATCGAGCCTATTGATCTGAGCAGTTACAGACTTAAAGTTGTCCTCTGCTGCTTGTGCCTCGTCAAGGGCAGCTTGTGCATCGCTAAGTTTGTCTTGAACTGCTTTCAACTTTACTTCTGTTGCAGTTTTATCTATGTCCTCAACGCCCAACGCGTCCAGCTGGTCTTGAAATTTCCTCAAGCTTGAATTGTACACTTTGAGAGCTTTTTCGTAGTGCTCCCACTCTCTAGCAGACACGCGATCCTTTTTAAGGGTCGTCAGCATCGCGTCAGGAGGTTCGTCATAGTCATACTTAGACCGAAGCTCGTCCAATTCAGTTTCAGTATCTCGCAACTGAACTAATGAGTGAATTTGAGTTGACGCCTTAAACTCTTCTTGCACTAACGAATCAACTTGCTTTTGAAGCTTGGACGCGTCTTCTTTGAGACTTCCATGATCCTCTTTTTTGTAGCTTGCGTTCAGACCGTCAAGCTTAGTTAGCAAATTGGTGATTTGATTTTCCAGAACTGAGATACGAATTTGGTCGTCATTAATGCCACGTGCCTTGACCATGAAATACTTTTTCATTTCTGAAAAGTAGTCCAGTCGAAACATCTCAGTTAAATACTCCAAGCGCACTACGTCAGTAGCAGTCTGCAGCGGAAAGTCACGCTGCGTAGACAAGTAAACTGTTGAGTACCACTCAATCGGAGTGGACGGGAATATCTGGTCTAAGTACTCCTCAGCCAACGGCACCGTACGAATCTTTAGGTCTACGTCGTCTTCAAACACAACAAACTTTGACGCAGTCTGCTGAACTTCATACTGTTTACCATTCTCAAAGAGAAGGCTGATACGCGATTTACTCGTAGACAACAAATCCCGTTTGGACTTTTTCTTGCTGGCCAGAGGTGGTGCAGAAAAACGCAGATTTGGAATAGCTGAATAGAGCAAGCTTTTACCTGAGCCGTTTCCTGTGTAGCTGCCGTCGGCTTCTGGCTGGCTATCTAAATTCATACCACGAACAAAGGTCAGTGGGTGAGTGTCTAGGTCGAGCACTACTTCCTTAAAAGAAACAACACCGTCGAGAATAAGCTGCTGGAGGTTTATCATTTATGTAGTCGTTTAATAGCACACTATGTGTTTACAGAACGTGCTGATGAACAGCACCTAAATGAATGTGATCGTGCTTATCGTTGTACGGGCGCATTGACGGAACGTTTCCAATAGCACGGTGTCTAGCGCAACATTGAGACGCGTCGTCTTCAGAATGGAAGAACTCCCAGCCTGTCCCAATCCACTCAGAGCTTTCTTTACTCACTATGTTGTAGTGAACTGTCCAATTTGGGAGCACTAGAGTTCCTTTCTAAATCGGTGCAGTCTGGAAACTTACAGTCGCTGCTGTCAAAATGAGCGCACCCACCATTGGCAACGCACCCGTCAAGAGGTTTGGTCGGACTTATAAAGTCCCATAGCTTTTGTAAAATTTTCATTTGTTGTCCGAAGAGCAGCAGTTGAAGTAGGTGTCCATAAACTGACGCTGAGCCTCAGTAATTGTCTGGTCAAATCCAGAACTTTTAAGCCAAGCAAACAGGTTGTGCCTCTCAGCCTGACGGTTGTGGAACTGCATTGCCGACTTGTGCAGTTCCACATTAAAGTCATGTACTTCTCTGCTCACAACCCCAAGGTTGAGCAACGCCTTCAAGTAAACCACGAAATTGTAGTTTCTCTTGTCGCAACTTGCGTTGACATGGTGAAGAGTAGCACAATAGAGTTTGTCAGACTGAGTTGACCCGTCAAGACGCTTCTTGATGACTCGAAAGCATTTGGACAGCCCGTCAAAACGTATGTCTGTTTGACTGTCTGAAGCAAAATTAGTCTTTGGCGAGCATGATGCAATTGCATAAGTCCGTGTCACAATCTGACTAAAATCGTCAGTCAGAGGTTCGTCAACCCACACTTTAACTAATGCCATTTGGATTCCTTTTAAGTCCACAACGTGGAAGACGCGGAATAAACCGCGTCCTTTGAATTTAATTTCTAAGTTGAGAGCACCGTGAGTAAATGCCTAGATTCTAGCTTAGTGGCCAAACCCACTAGAATAAAATAGCATTTGTCCAGATATTAATTGCCCCGTCATGGAACACGGTCACTTGCGCTCTATTGCGTGAGTGCGCTCAGCACCAAGATACTACTCATCGAGCATACGTTCTCAGGCAGATGCTCAAATTAGTGCTCTCAACTTAGAAATCATGTGGTAAACGTAGTGTCCGCTGGAGGGGAAGGTTAGTGTATCAACGGTGTTTTTAAATGGTTCACACCTACTCACGTTGTCAGACTTAGTCTGCCTTCTGGCTCAGTCCCTTTCGGATAACTGCTATTCTGTAGCTCGGACAATACGTTTATCTTAGGTATTTTTGTAGCAAGGACAGTCCTTTGCTTTTCGAGAGGCTTCGGTTTCAATTGCATACTCGAAGTCTTCTACGACCATAGGTAATTTTACTGTGCACGAACCTTCGTCTTCACCTTCAATGAAAGTAGCGTCCAACTCGTCAAACAAATTAAAGTGTTTACACGTCCCACAAGTTTTCTTAGCCATCAGTGACCTCTCGTATGGCCGCAAAACCCAATTCCGGCGGGGTCTCGCACGATGCGAGGAGCAGTCTGTCCTGAACTTGGGTCTGGTTTAAATAGCGGGTCGGCGTAAGTCCATGCCATACATTTATTGCCCAAGCATGCTCGATCAAGTTGGCAGCAGGTTAAGCTTGACGCGTCTGAATCTTTAACTCTCATAACTGACCTCGTCATAGATGAAAAGCACCCGACAGTGTGCAGTGCCTTGGCTACCATTCTCACAGTAACGCTTCTACTAAGTGAAAGTTCCCTAATTCATTTGCCTAAAACGCAGAGGACGAACCTTGTGCGCAAACTAGCTAAGGTAAGGGGCAAGTTCAATTCTCCGATGCCGCAAGAGCATAAGATACTACTGAATTCCAACTTGAGTCTGGATATATGCACTGGATTTAACCCTACTTCGACCGATTGACTACGGTCTGATGTGGCGTCTACGGCCCAGTGCCAGTTTGGTCAAACAGTGCAAATCCTCCGATGGGCGTTAACGCTGGTCAGATAAGCACTGTTAATCAATAACACGGTAAATACGTCCAAGCGCCCGAACTTCTGAAACGCTAGCAAGATTCACAGTGCGATATTGACGCAATTGAATGTCAAACATAGTCAGATATGGGCGATCTGCTGCCTCAACTTTGTTCGATCCACCTTTCAAGAACTTCTTGACTCCAAGACGTCCAGTCAGGGTGCGAGTAGACGCGTCACCTTTCACGTAGTCCACAGAGACAAACTTACCGTCCATGTTGACAATGAAAGTACGAAGGTTTACACGATTCAAGAGCACGACCTCTGGTGCTACTTTACCCGGATTACGTACTTCATCACTCGCGGGGGTCGCACCAGCATTAAAGGTGTAGGAAGCTGTGGTTTGTGTTTGAGTTGCCAACATGATGTTTCTCCTTAAAGTTTGTGATAGACATGATGACCTATGTCGAGTACACCAGTCAAACAACTGGCGGCGCGTTGTTACCTCTTCACATAACAATAGACGAAACTACTTCCCACACCTAAAATTCTTTAATGATTTTTACAGTTTTTACAATTAAGAATGCACTTTGAATTTCGTTACAGTTGTACGCACCGTATCAACCAAAGTCCTACGATCAACTCCGTCAGAACCTTCGACTACGCGGCTGGCGCTTGAAGACGTGATCACGCTAAACGAGTCTTCCATGCGGTCCAAAACGTCTCTGGACGGAAAAGCAATGTAGCACGCGTTGTCTCTAACCGCTGTAATAATTTCCTGCTTAGTGAAATCAGTACCTTCAACCCTAACAACGTCCAAAAGGGTTCGGTTGAGTACCTCAACAAAAGAGCTAACCGAAAGGTCAGAGTAAAAGCTAAAAGTCCTGCTCATGGTAAGACCGTGGCGCAAGCACTTAGTACCAATTGTTTTCAATTCGATGGTGACTTCAAGCACCTTCAGGTTATTCAGGATTGTTTGATAGGACGAAATTTCTTGTTTTTGACGATCAACTACTGCCTGAAGGTGTGCCTTGGTTTGTTTCATTTTTACTCCAGCGGGTAAGGAATTGGTACGATAAGTTGCTCTACGGGTATGCCAGAAGATAAGCTAAATGTGCGTAAGCTCAAAGCTGCCGACGTGTAGCAACTACTTTCTTTAAAGCTGTCAAGGACAGCTACGTCTACAAAAATGCAGAGCGTAGTGCGTCCCCTAAAACTACATGGACGTACCTTACTGTGGGAGGCATACTCTACGTTGCACAAATCTATAAAAGGAAGCTTCGGTCTAATCTCTGCTTGAAACAAGTTTTTAGCCGACAGGCTGTCTTGCCCGATCACCACCATGTGTCTTATGGTAGTTGGAAGAGATGCCCTAGAAGCGTAAAGGGCACGGCACAATGTGTTAAAAGTGTCCACAGAATTCCTAAGCAATAATTGGGTCTATAAATTCAATTGGAATGCTGGTCATGTTGCAGTACTCAATCTCGGCTTTAATTCCTACTGAGTCTTTCCAACCGTCCATACGTATGACAACCATCTTCTCGCATCTTGCAAGAAGCTCATACGAATAGTCCTTCCAGTAATTCCAGTCGGAAGGGAGCGTTTCGTGTTGAAGAACAAGGTGCTTCAACAACGGAGACACAGTAAAGATCCCGCTACGACTGAGGTGTGCGTCAACGGCACAGAATTGTTTGATACGTTCTTGTACAACGTTTTTGTCTGGATGCGAGTAAGGTGCAGCTAGATAAACAAGCATGAAATTCTCCTTATTATTACAAAACGAATAGATGACCGGGCTGGGCTTGATTCCAGCTCGCAACGCACTAGCTGGTTGCTTGCACAAGGTTGTACGTCTACAGAGCCTATGTTATTTGCTGTACACGCGTTTGCAGTTGCCGACTACCCGATTCAACCTTACTGCTTCCCTGCCGGGCTTCAGGTATCTAGGAGTTTTCGTAAATGATGCCATTTACCAGTGACCCGTTTCGGTGGCAATTCCATGTTTCTGATTCGCGCTTAGTGTGTCCATCCACACCGCCGGTCATTTATTTGTTCTGGTTCAGACTTCTTTTGGTTCAGGCAAAAACTTGATCGTTAGGCTAAGTAGTTGCCCGTCGTCTTGTTTGACCCAAGAAATGCTCTTAACGCTGCTTAGATGAATCCCCATGTGGTTTGGGATAACGCTCAAAGGAATAGGACAAAATAAGTGCTCAGGTGAATCAAGATTTTCTTGACCTGCTACTTTAACTTCTGAATAAGTCATTGTGCTCTCCTTGTAGGTTTGGTCGGGAATGATGGATTTGAACCACCGACAAACACTTGCTCCAACCAGCGCGTTCTCTCAATAGGATGTAACAATCCCTATCCGATACACTCTGCGCGGGCGCAAGCTGCTCTACCAGACTGAGCTAATTCCCGATTGTGGTAGCGCGTCAGGACTTGATACCTGAAGTTTACGGATATGAAGGTACGTACGTTCGAATTGAACTACACGCTATGCTTTTACAGTTTGACTACTTTAACTAGGTCTAAAAATCCAAGGGCAGCAGTTGACTGTCTGCCATTAACCCAGTCAATAACTATAACTGGATTCTTCTCTCGGTCGTCCAACTTGAATTCTGTTTGATACGAAATTTTCGAAATAACACCGAGCGTCCCAACTGCGCTAAGAACGTTCAGGCCGACCACAATATCTTCAAGTGGAAGATGAATGATGCTCTTTTGTACACTCGACATTAGGCACCTCAGACGATTTGTATTGGTGACAAGCAGTGCTCTGTCAGAATCATTGTTTTCCAATAGGCATCTGCATAGTGGAACAATTCAGTTGGATCTAAACTCTCAATGAGGTAGAAATCGCATCCCATTGTTGGATACACCCCAACTACTACAACTTTCCTTCCGTCTAATGGAGTATTGGTTGCTGTGATAGTGGCACGATCTTCATTTTTAAATTTCATTGTGTCTCCTGTCAAGTGCAGCACGCTTTTTAGGTTCAAACAGCACACCATACTCGGAAAGATCGTCCAGGTAGTAGTCTGGAATGTCTGAACCTTCGCAATCAAAGTCTGCGTTCAACGCAAACTCTATGCTGTCTGGATACGCACAGTTAAAGTAAGCAGGTCGTTCAAGAGCGTCGGCCAGCGCTTGGCAAATTGAGTCTACCATCTTATACCCAGACTGCCCACCCCAAACTGAGATCCAAGTATAACCGTCTTCACTTCCAATAGACACTTCAGCCTGAAAGAAAGTAGCAGCACACGTCATAAGCTCGACAATAAGCTCGTCTTTCGTTTTTGACGCACGTTGGACTTCGTCGGATTCAGCTTTCTGCGCAACTGGTTTCTTTTGAAAACACGGCAGGCTTGTAGCAATGTACTCAGTGCTGCCGTCAAAAAATTTGACGACTTCACCATTCTTAACTTCACGAACCAAGTCACCCTCTTCGATCTGTCCCATCTGAACGTCAACCCAACTATCACCGAGCTTAACCTGAAACTGTCTCAATTGCGCCATGTTTAGCATATCTGACTCCTAGGTATCTTTAGCGCTGGAACTACTGAAACTGGGGGAATGGGTGGCAGGAATCGAACCTACGTCTCTAGTGCCGGCGTACCAGCGCTCTACCACTAAGCTACAACCATTCCTTTTAAAACTTAACAACTGTTTGGTCAATGCTCTCTGAGAGGGGACTCGAACCCCCTAAACGACGCGTCTGCGTCTGCACCCATTGACAGGCAGCCACCAATTTTAGATGACAAGGATCTGGCCCAGCTAACGCTGTTCTTCGCTATTCTCTTTCGAGAGGCTGCACCTAGAGTATACCTATTCCTCCACTCGTCAGTTGTAACTCTTTAGTTCTTTAGTTCTTCAGCCATCTTTTTCAAGTCTTCCAAAGAAGTGCCAGCAAGGGCTTCGCCCTCTTTCTGCTTAATGAGTCCCAAGATTTCTTGTCGCTGAGCAGCACGAGATTGAGCTTGAGCAGCAGTTTCGTTCTCAACGAGTCGAACCTGAATAATGTGCTTCAAGATTTCAAGTTTGAGCTGAAGAATTTCGTCTGCCTTAGAAGCCGGTGTTACAAACGATTCTTCTTGAGTATCTTTAAGCTGACGATTGACAGCCTTAGCCAAGCCGTCCAAAGAAGCCTTACCCGTGTTGGAAGTCAAGGGCAAGTCCCACAAGTCTTCGACAGACAACAGCCCTTTGCTGGAGTCGAAATGCAGTTTAAGACGCGACGCTTTTTCAAACATGATAGTTCCTTTCAGTTGTTATTAAAAAGTGATTTTCAGTACACGGTTAAAGCTACCTTTTACACGGCAGTACACGCTGTTGGGTTGCGTGCTGGAAAAGCCAAGACCGCTCAACTGGTTTTGCGACTCTTCAGTGCGCATCTTCGACCCAACAAGTTCCATAGCTTTTCGATGAGGTGCCAGCTCACTACGCAAGAACTCGTTGAAGAACCCGCGTGCTTTGTCTTCGTTCTTGCACCCGTCAAGCATGAAGAAGTAGTGCTTGTTGCCTACTGCATTGTCGTCCCAATAATTTGGGGACATCATTACAACGGATGCTTGATGGAAAGATTGAGTAGGAAGCCCCCACATGTCTTTAACTGTCTGAGACGACGGCATAGACTTCACAATCTTGAATCCGTTCTTACGACTGTACTTAATCTCGGCTACCACTACCGACTCCCCATTTCGTACTGCCTTGGGAGATGCAATCAAAGTTGTAGTACCGTCGAACTCGATCTCCATCTCAAACCCTACGTTGATGGACTCTCGTTTACAGTAGTTGTTGACGATCAACTTGTAGACGCCTTCCTTCATAGAACGACGGTCAGCATAAACAATGTTTTCAACCGGAGACCGAGTAGTACCATGTCCCATGTTCATGTCAACGTCCAGCATACCACCGCACGTAGACAGACGACCTTTGTTGTAGAAATAAATTTCATACCCGTCAGGTTCAATCATATGAAGATCGAGGTCGTCAAAATTGTACCAGCCCAAAGAGCATCGCAGGTCTCCCTCAACTTTACCGCCAGCGTTCTTGACGCGTTCGCGCACTGAATCCGCGACTTCACCAGTGTACGACCACGAGAAACGGTTAGGCCACTTAAACAGGGGCTGCGATTCTGGATCAACTGGAGCAATCAAGCTCACTAGGTTTGAAGAATGTCGGTTCTCAAGCAGAAGCTCAATAGAGCTAGCCGTAGGCAACACGTTTTTGATGAAGTTGTCGATGGTGATCTGCTCAACCTTCTCCAAGTTTTTAAGGCTTGTAGGAGTCTCGTTTGTTGCAATCTCGTCAAACACGTCACCGTCCATTGCCTTCTTTGCGCTACGATTAGCGTAGAGAATGTTGTTGACCGTAATGTCTTGAATAGTAGCGTAGCGTCGTTCCAAAGCTGACATCAAACCCAATTCCATGATTGTCTTCTTGGCTTTGTCACGCATACCGGGCGTAACAAGAGCGGTCGTACGCTGGTAGTTTGTGCCAGACACTTTGTCTTCAAAGGTCTTTACTGCGGCTTCCAAGTCAACGCCTTCGGACAAGTCTGTAAGCAACGTACTAATAACGTCATTACGGATGCGAGCTACACCAATGTGAGTTGTCGCAAGTTTCGACCAGCAGAAAATGTCGCGCTCGGTGTCAGTCTTCAGCTTCTTGAACTCAGTCTTCAGCTTCTTGAAAGCTTTTACCACTTCCCCTTTTTCGGCCCCACGGTACAAAGAGTTCTGTTTAATCAGGTCAAGCACTGTGTCGACAGCGTCATCGGTAATCTCAGTAAGTCCACGCAGCATCATGTCTTTAGACGCACGTGATTCAGCTTGCTTAGGCCCGATTACGTCTCCGCGAACTACGCAGGCTTCGGGTAGCTTGACATAAAAGTGTCTCCACGTAACCACTTTGCCGTTGACGTCTTCACCAAAGTTTTTGTCTATGCCTGAAGTGGTCTCAGTATGCAGAAACACGTTGCTGATAGGTTTGGACTTCACCAAGGAAGACAGCGCGTCTGCAACAGGTTGGTACGTGTCACTTGCTTCGTCTAAGTCTTTATGGTTGCATACGTCAACGTCCCAAATGCTTTCCAGCTTACCGTTGATAACGGCGACCACACCACCAACTGTACGGATAAAGCTTTTGCAGCACTGGCAATCATGCTCAGTGCGTTCTTTGTAGATCGGGTTAGTACCTTTGGGGAAGCTTCCCAAATAGGTGTCCCACAGCGCGTCTTTCTCGACTTCAACTCGGTACATGGGATAGCCATTCATGCGCTCGAATTGTTTTGCTACTGCTTCCTTAAAAATTCCAAACATGTGATTCCCTTTATTGATTGTTGTTAGATCAAAGTAGATTCGACTTGAAAAGTGTTGACTACTGGATTAAACTGAACGTCAAGACCTTCAATCTCTGCCACGCACCAGTTGCCAATAACGTCGACTATGGAGTTGAGTGTGAGAATGTCACTTACCATATCAAGCAATTTACGACTAGGAGTGTTGCTGACACCAGCGCAAGCTGCAACTCTTTTCAGGTTGATACGAAAAGGCTCAGTTTTTCCTTTAAGCAAGTCTCGAACTTCTATACACATTTTATCGAAATCAGACATAAAACTCCTTTTGGGCAGTAGAAAAGTCATGCACGTGTGCCCTACACGTGCACAACTGTTGAAACATTAATTGGTGGGCCGAGAGGGATTTGAACCCACGACCAAAGGATTATGAGTCCTCTGCTCTTACCGCTGAGCTACCGGCCCATGAGAGGTTGTAAGACTGGTGATCTTACCCTTATGTGTCTGGCGCGAGTGCCAACTCATACAGACACGTAAGTTTTAACCGATACTTCCGTACCCCAAAGTGCTCTCTAAGCAAAGCACTTTAGATTACAATCACTATTTACAGTTTAAGCAGGTACAATTTGCCAGTCGCGCTCAAACTCTTCTCGGGGCACAACGCATGGAGTCAGACTGTTTATTCCAACAATCCAGTCTCCTGCGTTGACAGGGATTAAGTACAGTCCCGACTTAACACACCATCTGTCTTTGTCTCCTACTTTTATTTGGTTGTCTGCCCAAACTATGCAAGGATGAGAAGTTATACTCCCAAAGAACTGGATGGCGTCGACTGGCTTACCTGCCTCTTTAGGCTTTAACTGAATAAGCATCTATATCTTTCGTGTCAACTGTTTAAGGTAGTACAAGCTCTCACCTCGCTCAAGTGCAGCATAAGCTTCTGACAAACACGCTTGTTGGGATAGCAGCGCCAATGAGTACTCTCGGTCTATTCCCAAGTAGAAGTTGTGTACTACTCTGTTGAGAGACTCTTTGGACAATAGAAATGGAGGTAATGTCGGGCACAAACGCGTTAGTTGCGTCCTAATAAACTCTGTTGAAACAGCTGCCACAACAAATTCCACTACTTCTGAATACCACATTTAGAAGTGCTCTTCTTTCAGGTCTGCAGGTTGATCATCTTTCAAGTCTAGGCGACGTACTGTTTTCTTAAAGTGCTTACGCCACCAACGTGCTTCGTCTTCCCACCCTCCCTGATTGTCAAACTCAGAACGACACTCTTCATACTTTCCTCTCCAGTAGGATGCCGAGCTTACGTAGATAGCAAGCACCACCAACGAAAAGATTAGACCTGCAAGAAGCACTGTGTTTACTTGAATTTCCATACTTGTTCCCCCTAACTAAAATCAGGTTCTTCTCGTTTAATAGAAACGTCTTTCTGTTTCTCAGTATGCTGAGGCATACCACAGATTGTGCAAGTTCTGGTCCATCGAAGCTTCTCAACTTGACGAGTCGCCATCTCAGGCCACATGTGGATTCCTACATTTTGTTCATACCTTCCAGTTGAATAGCTTTCAGTACCTTGATATGGATTATAGGCCGCTTTGCCAAACACGTGTTTACAGTTTGACTGCAGAGCTTTCTTTTGGCGGAGCTGACGCTCCAGCTCGTCTATCTCTTGCTGTAAGTTCATGATAGGCTCCTTAAAGCTAGTTGGTGCGCGGGACGGGAATCGAACCCGTACAGCCGAAGCCGAGTGATTTTAAGTCACTTGTGTCTACCTATTTCACCACCCGCGCATTTTTATTTAGCGTTTCCAGTGCTTGCAAGAACTGGGGTATTACCTAGAATTAAAGTGCACTGGGATTTAGCGCACGCGTCTGCATAAATGTTTGCTACCTTCAACTTCATTACGTCAGCTGTAGATAAACCAAGTTGAAGTTGATAGGCTTTGTCTGCTTTGGCCGAAGCAATTTCTGAATTTTCCCTTGCATTTTCTGCTAAGGTACGAGCGTCCATGACCTTAATAAGTTGCTGGTTTGCAGCAGTTGCGTCAATCTGTTCCTGCACTGCTTTGTTTGGCATCGCCCGGCCAAGACTAAGGTCTTCTAGGATTACAGGGATTTTGATGGAAGCAATCAATTCATTCATCTGCTTACGAATGCTTGTTTCCATTTCGTCAGTAGTTGCTGGATTGACCAATATATCTTCCATCTTGTGCTTCTTGGATTCATTACGCACAATAGTGCGATACTGCTCTTTCAAGTAGTACTTGTACCAGTTGAGCCACGTATCGTTGTTTCCAGTGTAGCCAAAGGACTTAACCATAGTCACCGGGTCAACAATGCGTATCTTCAAGAAGGAATTGAAGTCAATAAAAGACTGCATCTGCGTAGGCAAATCGTCGAAGGGTTCGTCAATCTTGAAAGCATAGGATGGAACGTCAATTCCGTAAGTCGTACCAAAGTACCAACCTGTACCGGGCAACTGAACTTCAGGTCGAACACCCCCATGACCAAAAAACCAAGGTTTGTCCATAAGCACAGTAACCTCTTGAGGTTCTGTGTTAATGCGATGCAGAGTTGCATAGAAAGTAACCAAGGCTGCTAAAAATGGGACGGCAAAAAGTACCCATGTTGGTACGGCAGACAAAAAACCATTTGGATTGCGTGTGATTTTAAAATTCATTTCTTCTCTCCCATTAAACAGTTCTATTCCTTACGAAGGGTGACGAGTAGCACCTTCAAGCAAAGTCCATGACACAACCACAAGTGGAAGTGGAACAAGGTCGCCTGATTCGTGGTTAATCTTACTACTCAATAATTCATGAAGCTCGCGCACGTCAGAAGCGTACTCAATTAAAGAGTCCAAGTAGACGAACACTGACGAAGGTTTCCAGTGTCCACCCTTGCAGATTTGAATATTTACGTGGTACGTGTATTGGTGCTCTTTTGGAGGTGGGCTAGGCTCGTCAGTTATCAGATTGCTTATCAGCACGTCCAACTTGTCTAGCATCACATTGTAAGCCACAACAATCTGATTGAATGGGTGGGAACTGCGGAACTCTCGCAATTCTCGTTGCATGTCAGTAAGTCTCTGTATTTCTCGGTGCTTGTCCATTATTATCTCCTGCTGTTTTTAACTTGGAAAACCTGTTAGAATCATACAAGGCTTCCGTCTGCTCCAACTCTTGTGCTGACGTCTACTCCAAAACATTTGGACGCGAACTGCACTGTAAGATGCAACCACAGGTCCAAATGACATGTATATTCCTTGAGGCTTAGAATACAACCTGAGCATCTTAGGACTTGATGATATAAACATACGTCCTCGCTAAATATTTTGGTTTAAGTAAACCTACCGCTACGGTTTTCACCGCCACTCATACGATTTCCCTCTGCAAGCAGATTAGCAGCACCGTCATACTGCGCTTTAGAGTGTTTGCAAGTCTGGAGCACGCCATCGCCGTATTGCTTTCTCGTTGGGAACCGTTACTGCATCCTATTAAGTGGATACGATTTGATCCAACTACACTTTGCAATCATTAGGCATTCCGTGTCTGCTCTCTATACCGTCCTCACTTTTCCGGAGCTTGCGCTACCACGCAAGCGTTGGCTCTATTTTTCTACGAGCAGTAGACAGCTAATATCCAGATACGTGTTCGTTCATCACTAGGCTTGGCTTGGCGTTGTCATTTGTTGAAACAGGCTTTCAGATTCCCGTGCCTACACATAGCGAGCTATGGGGCGATGCGTAATGTTTGCATTACGCCAACTAGGAGTGCCTTACCATTCCAACAGGAAGAGTTCGCCAAATTTACGGAAATTCATCATACGTCTTTCGATTGAGTCGTTACGCCACTGCTGCAAAACTATTCAGGCTGGTGGGTTATGCAGCACTCAGTACCCTGATGTACCTGACTACCGACTCATTTTTCGTATGCGACCTTTTAATTTAAAACATTAGATACCTTTGTTTGCCCAGCTTCTCACGTCGTCAAACGACTGTTTGTAAACGCGGAACCCGTCTTTGCAGTACAGTTGCCATCCCGCACCACCAGTAAAGAACTCCCAGAAACTCTCAGTGTCCATAGCGTCAAACACTTCGAGATTCCCTTCGGCGTCTTCACGGCAACGAACAAGACCAGACAGCGAGGTCTTGCCCAAGTCTGAAACGGGTTCTTTCAGCAAACGTGTCCAACGTCCAGAGCTGTCCATGTTGGCAATAGCCTTCATGCTCCAGCTCCAGTCATCACGCGAAACGTCATTGGAAGTACCGTGTCCCATCCCCAGAACAAAGTTGTCAAGACTAAATCCTACGTCAACCCAACCCCTAAGAACACCGTCTAAGGTGTCGATACGAATCCCGTCACCTTGCAAAACACCAATGCAGGGTGCAAGAACTTCGTATCCTGCACTATTTACAGTAGTGCCAAACTTATTGGCAAGAATACGGCCAATCTGTCCGGGTTTGACTGTAGGGTCGCCTGAATCAGGTCGTGCTACCAAGCACCCTCCTGAATTGACAATGTCGTCGTGAAGAACCGTGCCGAGAAAGTCTTGGACAAAACGTTCGTCGTCATAGGTGTCAATCACCACGCTCAGAACCGGAACGCCCACACCCGTGCGTGCTACTCGCTCAACCACGTCTTTAAGTCTAATGACGGCAAGCTTGGCCGCCCCAAAGTCATTCTTTGTCTCAGTGTCAGAATTTGCGCATACAGTGCTGTGCTCAAAAGCCTCAACGCTGGACGTGTAGAATTTAGAAGTGCCATACAGCTTCTTGATATAGCCATTAGCACGGGCACAATCGCTCCCACTAAACAACATAGCGTGGGCGATTCCGGCAATAGCAGCACCTTCTTCTGGAGCTAAAACTGCGCGGTCGCCAAAGTTGTGAAGTTTATAGTCAAGCATTGACATGTCTGATCCAGTCAGTTCCATGTACTTCTTGATCTTACGTTTTGCATTGCGTGCAATGGAAGCAAGAGAGGACATGCCCCAAATGATTGACTGCACCCAAGACTCAACATAAGCAGGAAGCCACCCAGAAGCCTCATCAGAATTAATAAGACCGAGTACAGGAGTCTGCGGACGAACAATGCGTCCTTCCTCAACTGCGTACATCAGCAAAGGCAGTCGTCCACCGTAATCGCGTGCAATCAACTCCCATCCTGCACGGTTGAACTGATAGCCTTGCTCTATGATCTCGATTTCTGCTTCGTCTATCATCTCTTCAGTAACACGAGTCTTGGACAGAATGTACGCCACCAGATTTTGACCGGCTGCGACAATCTCGTCATTGTACTCAGTAAGACGAGCATTAGGTTTACGCGGCACAACTGCAGTGTAAGTTTTCTTGACGAAAGGTGGGACCTCAAGCCAGTGACCAAACTTGTAGGCGTCGGCTGCAAGAATAATGTTGAAGGGTTTTACAAGTTCCAGCATGATAAGCTCCTTATCAAAGATGCCCGACTCTATTGTCAGGACTTGTGGCTACCTGCCACCGAGGACTACCTTCCAGATTTTAAAAACCATGAAGCAGCTTTTACAAAGGACGCAAAAGGACCTGTTCCAGTAGATTCGTCTGAGTCAGGTCCGTCACCGTATACCAGCACAAAGCGTTTTCCAGATAGAGGTAACTCAAGTACGCGTACTAAAGCGTGGTAGTTCTGCTCTCGATCAATCCATTCGTCAATCATAGGGTCAACATAGGCGTCCCCTTGTGGGGGACGAGGCCATAGATGAGAGCTACCGTCGGCAACGGCTTTTGCATATTCTGCTTGTGTTTGGACTGCACGGTTTTTCAGGTCAACTCGTAAGGCTTCCAACTCTGAAATCTTTTTGACGACTTGTGCTTGAACAAGCTCAGGGTCAAGATCATGTCGTATGAAATTCATCATTCCCCCATGAAGCGACCTACACTTCCAACGAAGTACTGAATTATGTCGTTGTGGTCTTCGTACATCAGTGAAGAGTCTATGTCTGGAATAGCGCACCAAAAAGCTCGTTTAGCGTCGTCGCTTCCTTTAACAAGTGGAAGCTGCCCTGCGCTTGCCAGCACAAACCCAAAGGCATGCGTGATTGTCCTGCCTCGCAAACTGCGGTCTGGATCGTCAAAAACGTGCTCCCCTCGAAGGGAACCTCGCAAGACCTTTTCGGCCACTTTCAAACGTGTCTCTTCACGAAGTTTTCTGATGGCAGCTTCAAACAGTCGTTCATTCTGACCAATAAAACCACCAGGCAACGCCAGCATACCATTTCCTGGGTTGGATTTACGTTCAATCAGTAAAACGTGTCCGTCTTGCAAAACTACTGAGTCAACCGTGACAAATGTTGGAGGGTGGGGTGCGACTTCCCAAGATTTTTTGTAGTTCACAACAAAGTTGTAGTAATCAACCAAGTCCTTCCACCAACTCGTCTTTTGAAACTCAGCAACAGAGTCCAAAACTGACGGAGGCAACACTCCTCTAAGGTAGTCTAAGCTGTGGTTCTTAAACAAGAGTTCTCGGATGGAAGTTGCGTCGTAGTTTTGGCCACGTCCATACTCGTCTGCGTCAATTTGACCCCATTGAGGGAACCAATTCAAGTATTCAGTGGTAGCGTCCTTGTTTAAACCGATCAGCGATATTGTTGGAGACGAGTCTGACCACTCTCGATTGCTTGACGCAAGAGCAGTGCGTACCCGCTTATTGACATTGGCAATCCACTGAGCGTTATTGTATTTAGTGTCAACCATCGGCTGGATAGCCAATGACTTTCCACAGGTGTCTTTTTGATTGGAGTTGAGAAGCTCGAAATGGACTGAATTAATGAGAGTACAACGCTCCCCATAGGAAAATGGATTTTTAGGGTTCCGTGCAGTGTACGCAGACCCGATAAGCACCACGACTCCCTTCTTCGCTATACGAAAGGCTTGCTCCAGAACAGACTTGTGACCGTTGTGAAACGGTTGAAACCTGCCGATATAAACAACGTAATCAGGACGGGATACTGGGGTTGAACAATTTTGCATGATAAGCTCCTTATCAAGATTTGACGTCAACAGGTCGATCCCGTTGAGTAAAGGACAATTGCCTTGTCCTATTCTTTACAGTTTTTACTTTCAAGTTAAAGCAGTGCAGCTCTGTATCCAACAAAAGCAGCGCGTATCTCTGGATCAAAGTAGTTTCCAAAGCTATCACGTACAAGAGAGTTTGAAAACCCGCATTGCATCAGCAAACAAGGTTCTCCTAAAGGAACGCTATATACGTCCCACAAGTCACGACGCTTTAGCAGCATGTCTTCAAACATAGTTCTTATGGTGTCTTCATTCATCGTCAGCCTCCCAAAACCTTTCATAAGTTGCTAAAGGCAAGTTGCTCGGCGGACAGTGCTTTTTAAAATACCCGTCTCTCCACGCCTCGTGTACTTTTGCCTTGTCTCCACCTGTTAAGAACAAAATCATTTCATAGCACTCTTCGAGTGCTTCATAGGCGTCACCTAGGTCACCTATCAAGTCGGTGCCTATAAACTCATTGTTTGAGTTGGTTATGTGCCTATAGCTTCCTGCCATCGGATGTCTCCCAAGTAGTTTTACGCTCAATTTTAAACATGTAAATGTTTTTTCTAAATAAAGTCTGCTCGCAGTCCTTAGCCAGCACGGTAAAAGTTTCTGACTGAGAGCGCCCGTAGAACCAGTGCCTAAAATCGTTCCAAACTGAATGGTATGACGCAGTTGGAACAATGCAGCTGACTTCTATCTTCATACCGTTATCAAGAAAGATAGTTAGTGTGGAGATGAATACCGGAACAAGGTCTTGTTGCGTATGTTCCCGAAAAAGAGAAGGTAGTTTTATATAAGGCTTATTAAACATTTTTATTTTCTCCAGTTCAAACTAGAATTGACTTACCCTTGACATTAAGTGTCAGGCTTATCCCAGGCAGCTGCCTATAATCATAGTAGCCTTGCATGTTGAGCTTTAAGTCTTTGCACAATTCTGTAGCAACTTGCTCAACGACTTCTTCAGCGTGAACCATCAACGCTGATTTAATTCTGCTTTTGAGTTCTTGAGCTACACCGTCGTCAATGTACTTGACTACAGACTCAATAGGAAGTTGGGCACCCGCCATTAAAGATTCTCCAAAATAGATTGTTGCACAAGGTTTGCTCCAAGCTCAGAAGCGTACCACTTTTTATCTCGCCCTTTAAAAACCAAACCACGTTTCTCAAGGCGTCTTAAATGGCAAGCACCTTTACACGCTATGTTGTCATAGGGTGACGGAGGCATAAATGGACTGTCCCACATTTGGCGTGCGTAGGTAGCAGCAGTCTTCGGCCTGCCTAAAAGGTTTAGAATTGTTCGTTGTTGAAAATACGTTAGAGACATCCCAACTCCCGAATCTGATCCTCGGCCTGTTTAAGCAAGGACATGATACCGCGTTGAGGTATAAAGTCTTCCCCAACAACAAGTTTCCAAGTCTCGTCTGCCCAAAGATAGGTGCCGTTTAAATAAGGAGCTTCTTCAGAAGTGAAGCAAAACATGTTGTTGCGCTTTGCCTCAAGGGGAAACAGTTCTCCATAAGGCAAAGGGTTGTAGGAATAGACTTCAACTGTAACCGTATTCAGAGCACCGTAGTCTTTAATGGACTTGACTAGATTTGTGGTTCTAAGCGCAGACTGCGCTTTTTGCAAAAGTTTCAGCACTTGCTGAACAGGGGACTGCGCTTCATAAACTGAGACTTCAATTTCTCCGCTGCTAGGTCTGAGAGCGCGTCCAAGCACCTGAAACTCAGAATGTGGTGGATTGGTCGCATAAACCTCAACCTCTTTAATGTGCCACGAGCAGCAATTGCAGTAGAACTCAAATGTTTCGTACTTCCACTGGTTTTCTTTGAAGTCTAGGTCACGAAGTTTTCCGAGAACTTCTTCTGCATCTGCGCTGCTTCTGCAAATACGCTTTGGAGAATCATTGAGAAAGACAATAAACTCAGTTTTTTTGGTCATGTTGCCTCCGTCTTGTCGTACTGCGCTAGGGCAGCACGCGCAATTCGTTTCATGTGCCGTAAGTGTCCTTGTCGACCAGACGCAGTTGGATTACCTGAGACTATCTGGCGAAGAGCTTCGACCAGTCTCTTCGTTTTCTCCACGTGGTCAACAAAACGATCCCGCGCTTTTAAACCTTCGTTGTACCCGATTTGGTAGGCTTCCCCCATTTCAGGGTCACCGTGAGGTGTCTTACTCAAGTCAAGTCCGTCATTCTGAAGACCATGACCATAGCCAGATTCATAGCGATTACACAGTTCATACACTTTACTAACCATTATTGGTTTCCTTTTTAAAGTTGCAAGCTCTACGGTCATTGTCGTGTACGCAATCCCAGCAGTCAACAAGAGCTGCTGGATACGCGTACCTATCCTGACGCTGTTCGCACAAGTCAACGAACAGCATTTCGCCCTCGTCTAGTGGGGACGCAGACATACGATGAGCAGAGAACCCAACATGCAATTCGTCAGAACCTATAAGTTTAAACGTTAGGTCCACACCTATTGGTGGAAGGGGACCAGCTGGCATCTTACCACTCATATTTTGCATTATCGGTCAACTTTCGATAGGAGGTCAGACATAGACTCGTCACCAACATAAAACGTAATTGGTGGGTCACCACCATCATACATGATTTCATCGGGCTGACTCGCAATGAAATTGGTGTAGGATTCGTCGAGAAAAGGTTTGATCCAATCTGCAAACTCTCGAAGAAGTCCACCATAGTTTTTAATGTATCCAACTACGTCGAAAATAAGCTGGTCAGAGTTGACAGTTTTGTACGCGTCAGTTTCCCCCAGAAAGTTGGCAAACACGCAGTACCACCTATCAGTTTTAAACAGTTGATGATCCCCCAACGCATATTTTAAAGCCTGTGTACTTTTCCAGTCGTCACTAGGGTCGTTAATCAGCAACGCCAAATAAGCCTTGACCACTTCTGGTGCGTCTTTCCTTAGCTTAAAGCTAAAATTTGTTTTTGAGTAGTCACCCACGTTTACTCTCCAGTAAGTCCCAAACCGACAAGTTTCGGCTTGACGTCAATGCCGTCGTCAAGGTCAAGAACCACCTGCAGCCTTGGAAACAGTGCAAGTAAGTTGTCCCACGAGAGGTCAGTTTCGTCGAACCCTTTAATTCCTGAAGAAGCTTCACTCATCGCCTGATACTCTTCAGTAGTGGGCCTCTTTATGGTGTCTACCCATTGGAGCAATCCATGAGGATCAGAGTTGCATCCTTCAAATATTTGGAGTCCCAAGTAGTTGGTTGGACAAGAGTGCTCGTTGTACCAATACGAAAGATGTTCAGGTGAATTAAACCCCGGAAACAGAACCTCCCTTACAACGATGTACACATAGTCCCCGGTAGAGAGAGGGTGTGAAGTGCGCAACAAGGTTAAGGACGGAGTGCTTCGTTCGTCGTCATGCACTACTATGTCAATGCCTGTTTTTAACACGGTTCCACTAACGGCGGTTCCGCAGCTTTGACAATACCAGATGCCGAAACGAGTCCCTTCCTTTAAGTGGTCAACTGATCCAATTCGAGAACTGCATTCAGGGCACTTCAAATAGTTTTTTGTTTCGCTCTCCAGCACTGCTGGAATTCTAGGGTTCATTTTCTTCAAGTCCATGAAAATAGTGAAACATGTTTATAAGCTTTTCGTCCGTGGCTCCACGAGAATCTGCGTCTAAAGTGTTTGATCGACCAGTGCATGACAGAGCGTCAACCAAAATGCTTCCAGCAGACATCACGGAGCAATTTTCCATACCCGGAACTTTTTGTAGTGCTTCTGCAACATGCGAGTGCACTAAAAAATCTGGGTAGATAATAGGAACTTCACGGCGCATGTCCCCAGATGGAACACTAAACACGATGTAATTAAAGCCCATGCTAACCTCGCAAAGTGTCCAAGTCAGCAACAGCTTTGTTGAGAGTTTCGTACATGAAGTCAGTACGCGCACTAGTCTTCTTGGTAAGAAGATTCAAGTACATAGTCTCGCGGTTGCTAGTAGACCAAAGTTTGTTGCGCTTGGACTTGGTCAAAAACTTCTTTCTAATGATCTTACGCTTAACACAGAAACGCAGTGCTTCAACCCAAAGCTTTTTGCAGGAAGTTGGATACAGGTGTCCAATAACGCGAGTTAGATAAAAGAATTTCTTATTTGAAAGACCCGACAGCACTTCTTCCAGTGTCTTGTGCTCACGCAAATCTTCTGGTCCAATTGTCCAAGTGGATTTTACTTCGGTAGTTTCAGGAAGTGCATACGAGTTTGGCACAGGAAGTTCCACAAAGTCGTCGGACTCAAACAACGGGACTTTGTCCAGCAAGAAAATCTCCTGAAGACAGTCGTAAGTGACCTTATCAACACGGTAGCGTGTAAACGTGGAGGTCAAGGCTCGATCTGGAGACACTGACATAACAACACCATCTGGAAACAAGCGTTCAACTAATTCCAAAGCGGTGCTGACAGTCTCCTGCGTTCTTTTTGCTTCGGCACGGGTCAATGTCCAGTACAGGGAACGTCCGTCATCAACAGAGATACCCAAGCGAGTTAAGGCACTGAAGCACGAACGAGGTTTCTGCATGTGCTCAGTATGTTGTCCATAATAAAGTTCGTCGGAGTGCTTGGTGCGGTTAAGACGTTCTGGACGAATAAATGGAATTTCCTCTTTGTTAAAAACACCTTGAATCTTGTCAAAAGTAACGTTGTCAATAAAGTATGCAAGTTCAACACCTTGTGGGAGCACCTTCTGTGCGGCTCTGCGAATGGTGCACATCGGGAACAACCGAGTAAGCAGGTCAAGTGCAGCTTTATCGGTTCCAGTGTGCTTGGCAGCACCTGCCTTCTTCAAGGTAAGATACAAGTCACGTCCGTCTGTCAAAGTCAATCCAAAACGTTGAAGCATGCTGTAGTTAGCCATTATTATTCTCCTTAGAAGCGTAGTAGTTTTGTAAGGCAGGTGCGATTGGATAATTCCATGACCTAGAGCATGGCGCTCTAAATTCAGAGGGTGGACGGTTGTCTTCAATTGCGCCTAGTTGCAGCAGACGTTGAAGAGCACAAAGACACCCGTCGTCAAAAGGATCAACTCGTTTGTCAAAGCAGCTGGATTGGACAACAAACTGGTCAAGCATCTGTGCAGACAAGTCCCCACGCAGCAATGCTCCGGCAGCAAAGTCAAACCCGCCTTTAAACAGGCGTAGGTCTTCTGCTTTTTTACGACGCTCCAAGTACAAGAGAGGGCGATGAATAAGCTGCTTAAGAGTTCTCCAAAAGGACTTTCGATTTCCAGTTGCGTCAAACTGCTTTTGAAGTTTTCGAAGATGTTGCTCTTCAGTTGGCATAAACCCCCCGTCAAGAAAGCTAGTCAAGCCATAAAAAGGCTGGAGCTAAAGCTAAAAATAGTAGTAGAACTGATACTGACATAAGCACAACAGTACCAATTGTACCTAAAACAAACTTTCCTCGACTTTGACACATTCTTTGGTATTTAGCCACTGCCAACTCCTAAGTGCGAGGTAGAAATTTTCTGTGATGCTTTGAATTCCACTTGTCTAAGACTCCTTCATTAAAGTGCTCTCGTCTAAGCGCACTATTTAAGGTATTTCTACTTATGCCTAAGCGACTTTCCATATCCACAGAGAAATCCCACTTAGACATTCCAGAGTGAAGCCACGCGAACAGCAGGTGCCCCATCAGCTTGTCTGGAATGACGTGTTGATGATTCTTCTCTCCGTTTAAAGCCGTTTTATGACGTTGCTTGTCCTTATTGTTTGCACTTCTTGTTCCCCATCTAAGATTGTGCGACGAGTTGTCCAAGGAATTGCCGTTATTATGACAAGCTTCAGTTCCTTCTGGTCGTTTTCCATGAAAGGCTCTAAGTACTAAATGATGAACATAACGGGCACTTCCATTTGGGCCTAAATTGAGTTTTAGATACCCGTTCCCGTTATCGGCAGGACGAAGAAACTTCCTATTACGAGCACCCCAAACCGTACCGTTGTCATAGACTGCATACAAAGCACCATCTACTTTAAACGTTTTAAACACTCCTTCTGGAAAGACAACTTTAGACCTTCGGGTTCCTGAAAGAATCATGCTTATATAGGAACGACTGACTTGAAACTCGTCAGCAATCTGCTGCTGGAGATACTCTCCAGTTTGATGCATTTTAAAAATGCTACGAATTTGAGCTTCGGATAAAGACTTGGACATGCTAACCTCCTGTGACATTGTTTTAACAAATTACCAATGTCACAGAAAAGTTACATGCGAGGTGCAGTAGGTGAAGCTTCTTGGTTTTGATACTTTCCTCCACGATCTTTGTAGCTGACTTCACAGTCTTCGTCGCTTTCAAAGAACAACAGCTGAGCTATCCCTTCATTTGCATATAATTTCGCAGGCAATGGAGTTGTATTAGAAAACTCAAGCGTTAGGTACCCCTCCCACTCAGGTTCCGCAGGTGTAACGTTGACCACAATTCCGCATCGTGCATACGTAGACTTACCCAAGCAAACAGTCAGCACGTTGCGCGGGATACGGAAATACTCAACCGTACGAGCTAGGGCAAAGCTGTTTGGTGGGATAATGCAGTACCCTTTTCCGCTTACGTCAACAAAGCACTTGTCGTCAAAGTTCTTCGGGTCAACCATTGTGCTGTTGATGTTTGTGAAAACCTTGAATTCGTCAGCGCATCGAATGTCATAGCCATAGCTTGATATTCCGTAGCTTATTACCTTTTCAGGTTTTCCGATGTCCGGAGCAGCACAGTGAAATTCACCAGCTTTAGGCTCAGAATACGCGCGTTCACGAACTTGAACTGGTTCAAACGGTTCGATCAGCCCTTGAGTTTCACACATACGACGAATCCACTTATCACTTTTAATGCTCATTTCTCTTCCTTATGCTTCATTCTTGATTAATTCACCAGTAATAGTCCACTGGGCATTTTCGCGGTACATAGTCAGAAAGGGATCGTCGTTAGCACCAGCTACGTCTATGTCTAATGCTTCTTTTGGAGTGCACCCTTTTGGATAGTTCTCTGGGTGCATCTCATACTCAATCGAGCAGGTTACAATAATCCTAGCTTTCACTGTCACCACCCTCTTTGTGCTCTGGATACTCTTCGTAGTACGCTTCTTCAGGTTTCATTGTTTCCCAAGTTTCGCACCATCCTTCACGGTCACGAACTGCGCTGGAGTTGCTGTGATAAGCTGCAATTTTCTTTAGAGCGGAGTACCACTCGTCCTGACTGTCAAAATCCCCATTCTCAGTGCTCATGTTTTTTGTCTCCAGTAAAATCCAACGGGTAAAGAGTGGCCATTGCCACAACTCCAAAATAGCGACCAGTATCCATGTCTGACGGAAGAACCGCTGATCCTGATGCAATAATTCTCAAGGCCAAGTCCATACGTTCGCAACGATCTTCAATGGAAGACACTTTTTTTAATGTCAGAGACACAAGTCTCGTGAATAACTGAGTCTGGATACCAACCTTTAATCATGTGCCTCCCTTGTACGCTTCGTCTGAAAGGTCGCGGAGTATCTGACGTTGCTCAAGCGACAATTCAGCCCAGCACCTGTCAATATAAACTCCTAGGTCTTTTTCTTCTTCAGAAGAAGGGACAAATGTGGTTCCTTCCCGTGAAGCAACTAGCTTCATGTAAGCAACAAGAAGTTCTCTGTAGTCTGCTTGACTAGTGAATGTCTTTCCTTTCAGTCCAAGTAAGTGCTCGTCCATCTTCCTACTTGCAAGTTCAAGTAGTATCGCTGCTTGACTCATCTCGTAGTCAGGTGCAATAAGACCTAAGTAGGCTAAAGTCAAACACTTAAATCCGGCGCTGGTTTCTTCGGGAGTTGCCGTAGGCAACGTCTTGAAGAACTCACTAGCCATCTGCTTCATTTCAGGCCACGTTGGAGTCAACGTTGTCTGGATCATAATTGCTTTGCACCTTTAGGCTTTGAGGGATTCTTGGCTTGAGGTTTTGTGGGTTTCTTGTCGCCTTTCAGAGAGGTGATGAGAATGCTGACAAGAACATCACGAACTTCGGGCTCATTAATAATGTCGTAGACTTCAAGATCATCTTCAATTGAAGAAGTGATACGTTTCTCAAAGGCGTCTTGAATTTTGGTTGCAATCTTCTCCGAAGAGAGATTTGCAATCAGCTGTGGGACAAGCTGTTCGACCAAAGACTTGAGGTCTACCTTTTTCAAAACTTCGGCCACAATAGCGTCTGCCACTAAGTCGTCAATATTACTCATGGAATGTCCTTTCAGGAGTTAAGTCATACGATGATAGGATTCGACGAATCGAGCTTTCTGCTTGGGAGTCAAAAGCCATCCACTCAAGTCGACGTTTGGGTGATTCTCAAGGATTCGATCAACATCTGCCATGTCGTGATGAAGGCGACGCGGATTATCTGATCCATACAACTTCAAAACGACCATAGCCTCCAAGGAGGCTACTCTAATTCCGTCGTACTCAACAGCGGTCTCTATGACTTTGCGAGCAACGACTTGCGGAATTCCTATTGAAGTGGCAGTCACCAGCTCAACCTCGACATTGTCCTCACGATCTTCGAAAGCGCTGAGACGGTGCTTTTTAAATCCTTCTACTTCTTTTGGCACCTCGTGGTCTTCAAGAAATAGCAAGTCTATGTCTTCTGTGTAACGAGGCTTGGCGTAAAATGACATAGCCAAACCTCCTATGAGAATTCCGGGGGCGACTGCACCAGTCTTAGCTTTCACCCACTTAGCGAGTGCATGTCCTACTTCTGGAACAAAAGCGGCATTGCGCCAACTGGATACAGAAGTTCTAGCAAATTCCATGTTGCGAATAGAAAGTTTCACGGTTGCTCCTACAGTCCAAGGGCTTTAGTGACCAGAGTAAACGGATACACCTTTTCATAAAGGTAGTGCTCAAAAGGGAAACCCAAAGTCATTCCCGCCCAAAATTTCCAGTCAGTCACCAAGCTTCGGCATTCATGCCAGCACTTGACTATGTGCCCACGTTCGTCAACATGTGTATGAAATTTTGTGCATACTTCGTCCAAAGTTTCTTCGCTCATCACCATCCGTCCTGTTCAAAATGTTTGTCAGTAGCGTGCTCCAGTTCAGAATCAAAGTCATTTGATCTGCGGGTTTCTCGCAAGCAATATTCGTACAAGGCTTTGCTGCAAATGTTGGCATCTACGTTTTTAACGAGCCACACAATGTAGCCCGGATCGTACTCGCTAATGTCCTCGGGAGAGCGACCTTTATACTTGCCAAATGTAAGTTGAATGTCGTCTTTCACAACAGTTCCTAACTGGTTTATATGTTTGTGGGTGTCTTTATTTCTCTGAAAAACTAGCTATCCGTGGATGGCTGATTATGTTTGATACACTGTTAGCGTCTGGGTGACTTCAATATTGAAGTAAACTTGGGCTAAATGGGTGGCTTCATCAAGGTGGTGAGCTATCTAAATCTGGGTGGTTTTGCCTGATTGGTGAACTAAAAAACATCGGGTGGCTTCAGTACAACGGTAAACTGCATGTTCGTGGGTGACTACTATATTCAGGTACACTTCATAATAACGGGTGACTGCAAATGGAGGGTAAACATCATTAGGGTGGATGACTGACTTCTAACGGTAAACTTATGCATGTTGGGTGGCTGCTATATTCAGGTAAACTAGCATCTATTGGGTGACTCAATGATTAAGGTAAGCGATTATCTCCTGGGTGAATTATTTGCCTATGACAAACTAACTGTCTTTGGGTGAATTGTAATATTCAGTAAACTACTGGAGAATGGGTGACTGGTCAATTTTGATTAAAGTGGTGATCCGTCCACCCGCACGACTTGCATATAGTCCCTCTCAAAATACAGGGAAGAAAATGCACTGTGGTTGCTAAAATTTGGCGTCCCAAACACTTTCAAGAAGTGCTGTAGACCGAAGTCTCCTTGCCTGAAATAGTGGTTGAACGCTACCTTACGTCGGTGGCTCATCCCGTAGTACTTAGCGCGTGGAAAAGCACCTACCTCTACATGCTTAGTAGGTCCACGTTTTGAGCTGAAAGCTAAACCGGAGACAGACTCATTTGGAATTAAGGATGAATGATCAACCTCTTGGATAAAAACAGGCATCAAGCGTCCTTTACTGACGAGTCTGTTATTGACTGCACTAAAAACGTGACTTTGACAAGTCGATCTTTTGCAGCTTGCCACTGAAAGGTTAAGTACGGCCCCACTAAGTGGGTTCGAAAGAACACGTCTGACGGAAGTTTCTTAACGACCTCTTCAAGAACTGAAGCACCATGTTTGTCAGAAAGCTTCAAGTTGACCAGTTCTAGTGAACGTGGCTCTTTACACGGAGTCTTTTTTATAGGTCGTATACGATACTCGCAATCCCGAAAATTCCAAAACGGCTCAAATCCCCCACCTGTGTCAGAACTAGACCGTTGGTACGGCTCCAAGTCTAGCCACTGATCATCGTTGTCATTCTTACTACGAAACTGAACAGGCTCCTCTTCTAAGAAAGCCTTCATTATTTCAATGTGGTGCAGAGTGTTCGAGTTTTCCATGCAAGTCTCCATAGAGGTGCTGGTCTGTTTACAGTTTATGACCGAGAGGTAAGTAAGGCTTCGTGAAAGACTGCGGCACGGTCGCCGTCCGACCTTACGGTCGCTACAGCAACAATTGGTAAGTAGTCTTCGTAGTACCCAACCACCTCTCCAGCAAGTTCTCCCATGATGTCGGTGCCACAGGACTCATTAAACTCAACTGTCTGACCTACTTTAAACTTACGACGGTAGTCTCCCATGTGGTCTCCTACAGGTCAAAAGTTTTGAGAAATTCTTCAAGCTTGAGCAAGCTTGTGTTGGACAAGTTTTTCTGCCACCACTCATTAGAGTTACCGAAGAAAATGGACTGGTCTACGTGGTGAATGCACGAGGTCCACGAATCGTAGACGACAGTATCGTCATTCAAGCTGATGCGATAAAACCGTTTGTCGTGTTTAAGCTCAATAGAGAACTTAAACTTGGCGCAGAGCAGTCCTATGTGAATAGGACTCCACTTCACTACGTTGCTTTCAATTTTTGGAGGGAGCGACTCAACAACGCTATCGCAGACAGGGCATGTTGGAAGGAGCTTTTTCAGGGCCGCAAGCTTCTCAATTCCAGACAACTTAGTTGCAACATACTCAGGAATGGATGAGGCAAATCCGGCCACAGAAAAATGAACGTGACTTTTACCCAAAGGTACGTCAAATTCCTCAATGACCAAAGTGCCTTTATGTCCACACTTACAAATCAACGTTTGGTTGTGACTCATGTCTATCTCCTATTTAGCGTTCAGTACACGAGTGGAAATGTCTTTAAACAAATCTTCCATTAGCTTTTTAATGTCCTCTTCTGACATATTGTTTTCCCTGCGACAAAACACCAAGTTGTTCACCAACTGGGTAATCGCTGCTTTTTGAACAATGCAAGTGTGCATGAGAGGCTCCTTAGACAATTTCAGTGGTTTCAGTAAATCCGGGAAGTTCTAGGGGTTTGTCAAACCTCGCAGCAAGTTTCCAGCTCTGAGTCAAGTAGGGTGTTCCGTCGTCAGAAAACGAGTGGATAAAATAAGTGTCACCGAAGACCACGCACTCATAGATGTAATAGACCATAAGTCACCTACGAGACGAAGGTGTCGTTGCAGTGACGACACTTGTACTCAGTACGGGACGTGCCTTTCAGGCCAGCTATCTTCCGGTGAGTTTCGTACTCATGAGTACATGGAATACCGTCGATATTGAGAGGAACAAGCCCAGAGCTTGTTCCAAATTCATATTGTCCACCGCAGTTGAGGCAGTCCATTGTAGTACGTTGAGGAAACCACTTTTTCAAGTTGTCTGAAATTGGAACCTGTTTAGTCCCGTCACATACAGGACATATGCCAATTTCTTTTTTCATAGCTGTTCCTTGCGCTTATATTCACCGCATCCCTGAGAAAGCTCACCCGCTACTAGTGGGTAAGAAAAGAACCTTCGCATTTCACTTCTGCCTACGCGCAATCCAACTATAGGTTGTGCGTGCACGGGTGGATACCTACGACATTCCCCAACCATAACTCTTTTCTCATCAACATCAACACCAACGCCAACATAAAAGTTGCAGGTGCAGCAATCTTCTTCCATAGCAGCCTCCCCTATTTCCATTCTTCCATTTTAGAAGTAACAGCATAACGTTCGCCAAAGCCGGGAAGCTGTCCCCCAACAATCTCAGGATTGGATAACATGGAAAGATCACGACCACTGTAGTCTATTCCAGTGCATCCGTTGAAGTGGTCTGCCACAAAACGACCATCAAATTTAATTCCTAAGTACGGTCGGTTTTCAATGCCGTCCCACCTCCAAACTGGATCAACAGCAAACGGCTCGTTAAATTTCTTAGGGGCCAGCCACGCGTGTTGATGCCACGAAGGTTCAGACTCTCCTGTCATTCTGACAAACACGTACCCTTCAACATACCACAAGTCGTCTGGAAACCATGCAGCAGCATGCATGCAAGAGTAGTAGCAATGACCTTCGAGTTTTCCCAACGTGCGCTGCATTTGTCTACGCAAAGTGTGCACCCACGAAGGATGCACAATTGCGAAGTCAAAACCTGCGGCGTCTAGGAGACTTTCAACTTTAGGTTCGTCCCAAACTGCCAGTGCCATTATGCCCCCTTAGAGTTCCCAGTTGTCAGGTTTTTTATGCCTAAGCTTCTTTGCTTCAATCCCAAGTTCTTCCTCAACTTCAATAAGTCGACGGTCAAGTCGCCGTTCAAGTTTACGGATCATACGCAACAGGTCTTTGGATTTCTTAGGCTTGGATTTCTTGATCGCCTTTTTCATCAACTTAGGCATCTTTGCCTCAAGAACTTGCGTCACGATTTCGCGCATCATACGAGATGCGGAGTCAGGTTTTGGGTCAACGCCGTTGGCTTGCTTAGGTTCTTCTGGAACGGAACGACTGATCCCAATTGAGATGGGTGTGCCCTGAGAAACAGGTTTTTCATTGGTGGACGGTTTTTCCAACGCCGCGAGCTTTTCAAAAATCTTTTCGTTGTTGAGCGTGGTGAACGCAGAGTCCGCTGCGCGGCGACGGGCTTCAGGCAGCACATTTGCAATTGCAACAGTCAAAACTTCATTGCGCTTATGTGCAGGGTTGAGATGCAACACACGTTTGTACTCACGCGCAACCCTGAATTTTTCTTCTTCGCTCCAGTGAATTGGAGCAGCCCGGTTCTTTTTTGTGGATGCAGCAGTTTCAGCAACTTCTTGATTGTTCATGTTGGTTCCTGAGTTGGTTGGGAATAAATCTCTGTTGCCCTTTGCGTGGAAGCGGTTGTACTCTCCCATCGTCTTTGGTATCTTGTCTTTCTTACAACGTTCAAACCAGATTGGACTGTGACGAATTGACAACAAGTCCTTACGTCGACTTGCGTCTAGTTTCTCAGCAAAAATAGCTTCGTCTTGTGCCTCTCCCATGATTACAGTGAAATCTTTTATGCCAAAGAACTTAGTGTCCTTTATGCACTTAGACAGAAATTTAAAAAATACGTCCCATTCTTTTCTGTCCCAAACGATTTTATCGTTCATAAATGCTCCTATTCAAGTTCTTGTTCTTGTGTGAATGAACTGTTTGGCACTCCAAGCTGGTGAAATGCAAGAGGTACGCAGTCTCGGATGGATTTAGTGTCAGACTCAAGATAGAGTCTGAAAGTTTGGGCCAGCACAGCAGTGCGAACGTCTAAAGACCGCAGTTCAAGAACGCAGCTAAAAATCTTTTTTAGGTTTGAAGTACCACTTTCAAAATTGATAAGACCCGAAAGCAGCGACGCAGTCTTCACCACTAGATCAGTTAAAACTTCAAACTTACGGTCGGGTTGACTCCGCAACTGAAACTCAGTTAAAAATAAAGCCGCCTGAGTTTTCAGCACTATAGAATAGCCAGCCTTGTCTTTAATACGAATTCCAAGAAAATGTTTTTCTCGACTGTCTGGAATATAGATGCTACTGCTCTTGCAACGCGTCTCCCGTCGCACTTTTTCTAGCTCACTGGCTTGAAAGTAGGAAATTGCACAGACGCTGCCCTCGGCGTACTGCTTGGCAATAAAATCCATTGCCTGTCCCATAGACTCCCACTTTTCAGCTTCGTCCAACGACGAAAACTGATTTGAGTACCCACAGGAGTACCCTGCAAGATAATTGTAGACTACTATAGTGCTTTCATTTTCAGCGCTCATAAATCCTCGCCACGTTTATTCTGAAATTTGTCTGCTTCTGCAACGAGCTTTTCACGCACGTAGTCGAGCAAGCCTATTGCTGACAGTATTGAGTTGAAGTTGGACGTTGCAGAAACACCATTGTGAAGAAACTGCCAGTCAATCGCACTGGTTTCAGTGGCCTTAGCTACTGACAACTCAAAATTTTTGAATGAATCGTTTGGAACTTCCTTCTTAAGGGAAATCCAGTCCTTCCCTGCGCCTACACGAGTTTCCCAGTAGAACGTTATAGACGTATTATTTTTCTGGGCGCGGCACACTCCTATACGACATCCTTGTGGATTGTACACAGTAATCTCTTCGTCTGTGCTGGAGGGGTCGCGAATAAAAGCTTCACGAATTAAACGTTCAGCGGCGTCACCTGCGTGACGCCGACTGTTGTAGTGAAGCCGACTATCGACGGCTTTACTGAAGGATTTTCCTATGTACAGTTTCATGAATCACCAAGCATCGTGGGCCAAAATTGTGTGAGGATGAACGGCAACGAGCTGCACACTGGGGATTCCTGGGTCACCATAGTCCAAGGTGACTTTGGAGTTGAACTGCTCGTCAGGTTCAGCGTTGTGGTCAGGCAAAATCGTCACGCCGAACAGTTGAGTATTGGTACCGGCAGGGATAACCACGTCCAATGTGGTAGGAATGTAGTCCACATTAGGCTGTGCAGAGTAGCCGCTGTCAATTGTAGTGAAATGTGCGGTGATTGCCTTGGTGTGATCACCAAGGGTCAACAAGAAATAATTGTGCTTGGCCACTTGCGGAGCCACCATGTTGACCTCAACTTCTGAAATCTTCGTCGGGATAATTTCAGGAGTAGCTACGGGAAGCACAACTTTAGTCGTGCTAGTCGAAGTACTACCAGTAGGAGTGACAGTAGGAGTGACCGGAACAGCACCGTGGTCATTCACAAAGGTGAATCCAGCAGGGGCCAAAGTATGCAAGTCCACAGCAGGGTGAGTTGCAGCACCGTACAGAGAGTCCACACCGGCAATAGAACCGCTATCTGGAACAACAGCAGTGTAGGGAACCGGATTCATCAAAGATGAAGAAGACGACATGTGGTCAAGACCCAAAGTGTGACCAAGTTCGTGCAACGTGGTCTGGAAAAAAGACCAGTGGTCAATGCCACCCGCATTGTGATTCTGGTCAATGTTGACCAAGTCGGTCGAGGGGGCATCCAAATTGTATTCAATTACCGACTTGGAGATAGCCCCAACGGAGTAGGAGTAGTCAGTTGTCCACGCGTATGCGTGGGCTTTGTTGCCGGTCAAGTGATCCCAACCGAACGTTAGGTCAGCATTTGACGTCACTTCCTTGAAGGTGACGTTTGCAACGTTTGACCATGCTTGCATTGCAGTGCGCACCAGCTGCTGCTCTGTAGCAGACAGCATATTGGTGTAGTTGAAAGCGATGGGCTGCTGAGAAAAGTTGTAAGTGATCGTGGTTGTTCCAGCAGCTGCTGCCCACTTAGTGCCGTACAGTTTGTAGTCGCTCATGACGTTCTCCCTTCAAAGGATTAGTTAATTAGTTACTTTGACCAAAGCCCATAGAGATAATAATCTCAGGGGCGGGTTTGTAATCGAGGTTGACAAAATCAAGCAGGTTGCACTCACGGCCACCAACTTCAATCTTTTGTTTATTCCACATGTCTTGAAGCTCGTCGTCGCTGGGAAAGCCGTCGGGGAAAAGGTTTGTTATGACGTCCATGCTGACGTTTGTATTGTTCTTGCGTTGCTCGTTGCGCAGGAAGTACAAGTACATAACTGCGGCTCCAGGGTTTCTTGTCAAGAAGGACAAGAAAACTACAGCATGCCTTGAAATTGACAGGTTGATTGTCTGTGCCCGAGTGCTGATAACTCGGCACAAAAACAGTTGCTCCATCTCGTCAAGCCCGTTAAGATTTCCAGACATCTCAGCAATGGACATTGCCATGAAAATTCGTGCTACTTGGTCGTCCATTGCGTGTTGCGGCAATTTTTTGAATTCGGCAACCCACTCAGAAAAAGACTTGTTCAGTTGTTCTTGATTTGCTTCCATGATTGTTCCTTAATTGTAACTTTGAATTCCGAATTGGAGACAGGCTTCCATATACATGAGAGCACTAAGTTCGTCAGTGAAGGCAAGCGTGAAGTTTCCGGGTGACCCGTCAAGCCCCAAACTTGCCTGAGCGAGCAAAACTTCCTCACCGGCGTTGCGCCAAGTTTCATGATGGTCGTCCATTTCGCAAACGCGAATTGTAGGAAGAACCAAGCAAGAGGTTGAGCCGAAAGCACTGCCCTTTACCTTGAATTTTCCGATAGTTGAGTCAATGCCCTTTGCTCGAATCAACCACAAACTGTCGCCGTCTTGAACTGCTGTGATGTCTTTCAGAGACCTGCGACGGAAACGTTCGTTTATCTGAGTGGCACTTTCTCCGTCAAACGACTCTGCACGTTTAAAACTTGGGTTCATGCTTGCTCCTTTTGTGCTCTAGTGTCTATGTCGCATAAAATGGTTTTGAACTGCTGGTACATTTCGATAACCCACGTATCTGGTGCAACCCATCCAGATTCAGTCTCCCGCACCGTTTTAGAGTAAGGATCGCAGTAGGACAACATGTAGATTGCTACTCCATGATTGAAGGGCAGTCCTGCGTCGCTCCAACTAATGCGGTAGCTGTAGCACTTGTCACCGTGTGCAGTTCCCATGCCATTAGCGTTCCACTGGGGGTTTGGTAGGTCGATCAAGGTGAAAAACTCTTCAAGATGTTTGTCCAACCATGCGTAATGGCTGTTTGCAAACAAACTTTTTATTCTATTCTCGTGCGGAACTTCTGTTGAATCGCAATCAGCACAACTCTCTCCATTAGGACAGGGCATACAAAGTCTCCTGAACTGAACAGGTCTTATATAAGACCTATTCTTTGGTTTTTCCTATTTCTTTCCTTCGTGGTAGTAGTATAGCATACTTCAAAGGTTGCTGTCAACTACTATTTTAGGCCATTCCAGTCTTATATAAGACCTACTTTTTAGAAGCTTCAACGAACTGACGTGCAACCAAGAGAGGCGAAACGTTTGGATCATTTCGAAGCTCTGCCAGTGCAAGACGTGCGTACTCTTCGGCAATCTCTTCTGTGCATTGACGTTGTACCCTACGAATTATTGACTCACGTAGCTCGGCAGCAAGTGCGCGTTTCTGAGTTAAGGTAACTGGTGTGTCTTTCACGAGAGTTCGTACCTCTGCCATGAATGATGCTTTGAGCGTCTTAAACTCTTCGGTTTTCTCAATGTAGTCCAGCAACTTTGAGCTGTCCTTCCATCTATGGCTGTTGATGCCACAAGAGATGTCAATTCCCAAAATGCTGAACACCAGTTCCATTGCGTGTTTACGAACTTGGTCAAATGCTTGGGGGAATAGCCTCTCGTGCAATTTTTTGAAGACTGGGGATTTTCATGTTTGTCCTTAGTACTGAATTAGGTTGATGTTGGCAGCTGATAGTGCAGAAACAAACTCTTGAGCCAATTGCACTGTAATGTCTTTGGTGGACTTGACCACGCACTTGTCAAAAGACGTGCATAGTTCATGCACGTTTCTAAATGGAGCCAAGTTTGGAAACACTTTGAAGTGTGCTTGAAAATTCAATCCATTTCCAAGTATGATGTCTTTAATCTCGGCAGAGTCTTCCTGCGAGTATGTTGCAAAATACTCGTCAAACACTTCATCGTCGTCGACCTCAATTGACTCTACACGAAGAAGGTCAAATGCGTTGAAGCAGGAGTTATCTTGTGAGGGGTTGCTTGAGTAGTGCAAGTAGGTGCCATTATCAATAGCACCTACTATGCAAACTTGGCAGTCCAGAACAAACGCGCTGGACTTGAAAATCGGATACATCTTTTTACTTACTGCTATTATGCACAGCAGTCTGATGTACTGAGCGGTATACTGCTCGGCAAGCATCTGGGAATTGGAGTCAGACTCCAGTGCAATCCGTTTAAAGTCGCTGATTGCGTCGTTAAGCATCATCTTAAGTTGTAAGCTTGTAACTTTCATGGTCTATCCTTTGTGTTTGAATTCGTGGACAAGAAAATGTGCAAATTCAGGTGAAATCTGTTTTGTGTAGGCAAGTCGCCGTATGTCTTTAGCGGACAGGTGCTCGACTGCGTCTGCACACACGTTTCGGGCTTCCAGCAGCTTGTTAACGCGACGAGCTTCTTTCTCGCGTTCTTGTCTCCAACGCTCAAGTTCGTCAGTTCTAGGTCTATTATCCTCTGTCATATTCCCTCCTATTTAACAAGTACCAGATCAAACAATTTAATGTCTGCAACTAGAACAACTTCAGTGCGAAGTCTAAGAGGAGTGCCAGACAAAACCTTTTTGCGCTGCACTAGGCCATGCTGCTCTAGGCGCTGACAATAAACGTATAGACTATATAAGGCAACACCTGATTCTTTGGACAATTCTGAGTAGCTCAGTGCTTTGGCGCTTGCTTGCAAAATATCAACTATTCGTACGGAAGAGTTGCAGAGCAAACAGTGCTGAGCACCAACCACTGCTAATTTGTACTGCTTGTGGGAGTGCTGGATCATGTCAATCACCAAGTAACCAAACTAAGGTGTGTATTCCAATTGACCATTCTTTGTAGCGAAGGTCGCCACGAAGTTCCCACGCACGTCCGCTCCCTCCGTCGTCAGACAAGGTCATGTCAGTACGACGCCACTTAGCTCCGTCATGGATAAACTCTTGACCTTCCTTAACGTTTCCAAACGAGATTTGCATGGTATCTCCTATGCAGCAACGCGCAGATGAATACGATGTCCAAACACCGTCGAAGTCAGCAACTCAAGTGAGTGGTCGGGAGCTTCAAGAAGTTCAATACGACAATTATAAATTTTACAAAACTCTTTGCAAACTGCGTAGATGTTTTGACAAGCAATTTCTTGATCCTCCCTAGCCCACTCACCTGTTGGATTACGTGCATGGTGTGGACTGTGGCCGCACATCATTGTGGATATATAGATTTCAGCAGTGTCTCCGCCATACGTGTTTTTACCGTGGAAGCATCGAACAAGTTCGTCCCACAAACGAATTGCTTGAATTGGTGCCATGTTCATGAGGTCACTCCAATTGCATTATGTTGAGAATAAGGTTTTCACGTGCTTTTTTGTATGCAAGGCTAGCTTGATTAACACTGGAATTAGCAGCAGTTGCTGCACCTAAAACTTGTGCCGCCTTATCAAACTCGTTAAAGTAGTGGGCCAATTCAGGACTCAACAAACTTAGGCTGTCTTGTTCAAGACTTTCAAACACTACCTTCTTTTCCATCCTGCCTGTGATTTTCCGCTGCTTTGGCTTTAGCAGTCCTGCACGGTTGCCTTCTGTGTAGAAGGAAACAAGAACACCATTCGCGTCATACTTCCCAAACTGATTTAGTTTCTGTGCTTGGACATAGGTCTCTGTCTCCGCCCCGTCTTCTGTAGTGCTAACGTCGATCACGACGTAGGAACCGCAATAGACGAGGGCAGTTCTCAGAACGTCTGAGTCACGGCGCGAGTTTAGAGTTATACCCAACTCAAGCAAGGTAAGTTCGGCCTCGTCTGTACCATCACTGGAGATAAACTTTGAAGGTATCGAGGAGTACACCAAGGAGCCTTGCTCAAGATTGAGCACGTCTCCAACTTTCATCAACTTGTTTTTCTTGCTCATGGTTAGTCCCTTTCGTCATTAGAAAATGGGTCAGGTTCGACAAACAGACAAGCACAGCTCCCAAGTTTATAGTGATTGACTACTCCAACCGATACCTTGGAGTGCGCAACAAGCTGGTTGTAAGGGTCCCCAACTAAAAGTTTTTGGCCTCGGTACTTTTGCAGCTCTTCAATAAGATCGTCTACATAATATCGTTTAAATTCCACGTCTAGTCCTTTCGTTCTGAAATTAAGGGTCGGACAAGTCCAACGCGGAGGAAGTCTTCTTCCGTTAGAGTAAACACTTTGTCGTCAGAAACTAGGCAATGATTGTAGTGGTCGATGCAAAGCAACTCAGACAAGACTTCCCAAGTCCACAGCTGCTGAAGTTCGGGAAGAGTGCCTGTTATTGTTAGTGATAGTGCCATCTAAACCTCCATTTTGATTTGCTGCGATCTTCTGTATAAGCCCCAGTGCTTTAATGTCGTCTCGTTGACCACCAAGAGGTCCTTGAAAGGCTCCTTCAAAAACACCTTTGGCTAGGCTACCGTCTGGTAGAGTTTGGTCGACAACGTCGAGCGATTCCTTAATTGACTGTAGAAATAAAGTCAGCGCACTAAACTGAAGGTAACTCATATGAACAGCATTACTTTCTTCAGCCTTTCTGCGGTCTTCTTCAACCGCAGCTACTGCTACTTTTAAAGCAAGTTCTTCAAGTTTACAGAAAGGTACTTGCACCAAAGTAGCGTCGCTCCATCCAAGAGAATCACCGCGTTGAATATTGTTTTGCATCCAACGTCGAGCCGCAGCTAGCCACTCCCCTCCGTCGCGCAATTGAGTAAATATGTCCAGTTTTTTCATTTTTCAACCTCATGCCAAATTGTTTTAGTTTCTGTGGAGGAAGTGGCTAGTGTCTTACCGCAGCGCTTACAAACTGCCTCTTCCCACTCTACGGGACTGCGCATGCGCCCCTCTTCCATGTAGCCATTAGACTTAATACGTACTCGATTTTTAGGGTGTGGACACTCATCTTGAAAACGCTTTATTGCAGCGTCAAGTTCCTTTTGAAGGACGCGACGTTCTGCATAATAAGCGTCTTCAAGCGCGTCCAATGCAAATTTTATCTCTTTTCTAGTACGAAATTTTCTCATTGAAAAATACTCCTCAACAAGCACCACTCAAATAAGATCAAGGGTGGTAATGTAGCAACTAGGCATGTTGTCCTCGTCGATTTTATGGAAGGACACAATTTGATCAAGGTAGTGGTCGACAATTTCTTGACTGTAGCCCAACGCCTTAAAGCGCTCGCCACTTTTTTCTCTAATCAAACTGTATCGTTGACCTGCCTTCTCCCAATACTCTTTTGAGCGCAGCTCATTAACTACGCGAATTTCGTCCATGCGTTTAAGTAACTCTGGCGGAGCGTCAATTTTCTTAACGCCTTTCGGAAGTTTAGGCACAGGCTCAGGACGGGGAACGGGAATAACCGGAACTTCTGCTTCGCACGATTTCCAAATCAGTTCTAGTAGTTCACCAAGTTGCTGATCCAACTCAGCAGCAAGAAGCACACCTGCTGCAACCTGTTCTGCAAATTTGTGGTCCTGCACCACCACAATAGGGTCAGTCCATCGCTCACCGCAATCTCCTCCTGCTTCTACAACTACATAGCACTGTTTCATTTGGAAGCCTCCGCTTCTTTTAGAAGTTTTTTGAATTCACGCACTTCTTTAGCTTTACGGGCGGCTAGCTCACGTTGCTCAACGGCATCGATGGCGGCGACCTCCAACTCAGAGAGCAGACGTTGTTCAAGAGCTTCGGGAACGTCATAGAACACGCCATGAAATGAGCAACGCTTAGATTCTCGATGACCGTTCATAAAGTCACCGTCATAGACGATTAAAGTGAAAGACAAGTCTTTGTTAATTGTCAAGTCTAAGCATGAATCGTACGTTAGCACATGATCCTTGTCTATGCTTGGAGCATCATACGATGCAAGGTCTCTCTTGTAGTTGTGCCACTCCGACTTGGATATAGTTCCATGCTGCTTTACCAAATTTAAGCATTGGCGTCCTCCTGCACTTATGGAGTGCCCGATTTTCTTCATTATGTTTTTTGCAGTACTAAGTTCCATCTTGTACTCCAATCATCTTCCAGAGTTCCGGCTCTTCAGCCAAACAAATAATCCAACTGCTGCTACAAGAACTATTTCAAACACCAAGTAGTCCATTTTAGCGTCTCCCGTTGAAGGCTTACCCTACTGAATTGTAGGTAGTGGACTCATGTAGAAACTCTTCCAGAAACTTGTAAAACTGACTTTCTGGAATAGTCACAGTCTCAATATGAGGGCCGTGAATATCACCGCCATGTTTTTTCCACAGGTCAAGAACTTTCTGCTGGTGTGGATTAGAACGACTCCACTTATCGTCTGTGCGCATCTCGGGTCTCCTAGATTAGGCGTAAAATTTAGAGTCGTCAACAATCTGTGCAACGAGTTCGTTGAGTTCTTCAACAGTAAGCGGAGTAGCAAGATCGCGACGCTTTACCGCGTCTAAGCACAATGCGCCTCTGTAAATCAAGGCAGCATTGCTGATAGCCTTGCCAATCGTTTCGGATTTGACAGTACGTTCTCTAAGTGTGTAGTTCACGAGGCGCTCCTATCGTAATTTTTCTTGTAAATCCACTTCAGGGCGCATGCATAGCAACGACGATACACATAAGGATAATCTGACCATTCTATGAATACAGTGTGCTCACACTGAGATTGTGCCTGTTTCAAGGCTAGTTCAGCGACTTCAATGTCTGCGGCCAAACTTTCAAACTTGCTTTGGGCTGCTGTTGCGTCTGCTATCTGTTGCTCGCCAGCTAGCAATTTGCTTTTATTATCACCTGCGGTATACAATTTTAATTTTGATGTGCCCATAAGATGATCGTATTTAGACACTGTCATGATCTTCTACCCGTTATGTGGTCTACAAGTGCATTGGTTTCCTTAGCGGCCAAGCACCAGTTCTCCACAATGCTCTCTGTATGCTCTTTGGTTGAATATCTGTGAGTGACAACCGTCATCCCTTGTTCAGCAATAAGTGTTTCCAACTTGGAAAGGTCGTAATCAAATGGAACATCGAGTTCAAGAATTAAGCGCATGTTTCATTCCTCCGTCAATTGGATTGCCGTGCGTGTCAACATGTGCCCCTCGCGCTGCTCGATCAAGATTACGTTTTTCTTGGTCTGCCGCAGACTTCAAGTACTCGTTACTTGGGTCAGCCAAGGACTTTGCTGCCGCTTCCACGTATCTTGCGGTATACTTACTAAAGCCTTGACGCTTTCTAGCAATTGCTTCTTCCTGTTTCATCTTTTTAGATTTCATTTCTTATCCTCCATTCCTTTTTAATTCAACTAGCCAATGTGCGAACTCAGGTGAGATTTGTTTCTGATAGGCCAACCTACGAATGTCCTTAGCTGAAAAATACTCCACAGCTTCTGCGGCCTTAGCACGAATTTCATTCAACTTGTTTACACGCATCGCCTCGCGCTCACGTTCTCTGCGACCACGTTCTATATCTTCAGATGTTGCGCTCATACTAAATATCCTTTATGCTGCTTCCGGTTTACAGCGACAGTCACGCCTGCGGTCAACTAATTTGTTTAATACTGTATCCATCGTACAAGTACTTGTACGGTCCGTAATCTGGAAGAACCCTTTTGCTCCAAATTTCCACTACATACTTTTCGTCTGCGGTCCGTGGATACTTTAAGTTTGCCAGTGCATACCCTACGGCCAATGAGTACAAGCTTGTACGAGTTTTAATCTTTTGCTCAGGACCACCATTAATTCTTACACGAAACTTAGATTTCGCCATTATGTTCTCCTAGTAAGGATTCTTCAAATTGAGTTTTCAACAATCCGTGAAGAGGCACCAGCAAGGTTGCGGCACCGCCACATTTAGATGCACCCTCTATTGAGTACAATGTACGATCCATTCCAATTGAAGAAATATGCCATGTGTGAAAATCACAAAGTTTAGTGTGGCTGCCCTTTTCGTACACTGTGTACAAAGGAAAGGCAAACTCCCCTTCTTTTTCAACAAGGCAGTCGAACGTTTCACCGTTGATGTTTATTAAGCATCCACCGAAACAAATTCGTGAGTTAAAATGTTCAGCGGCCAGTTGTACAATATTAGCCATGTCTAAGCCTCTCAAAATCTCGTTGTACCTGTAAAAATTCTAGTGGTGGATCAAAAGCCGCTTACATTAAAATTCTAGTGCCTGCTTTTGATTTAAACATCCCCATGCCTTGTTCAATATACGCGTCCTGATCTGTATAAGGGTTGCCTGTGCCGTCAGCATATAGGTTGTATAGCCCAGACATAAACATGTGGTGTCGCTGTATTCCAGAAAAGATCAACCCCGATCGTGCATCGTAAATAAAGTCACAAGAGCATTTGTTGAAGTGCACAACAAACTCGCTGTAGTCAACTGTAATAAGTTCTGTGTCAGACACAAAGTTCTGACTGGGCCGTTCATAGTTGATGTGTTTGGATTCTAGTGATACAGAGTTCAACTCTTTTACTGCGTCACGCATGCAAATATTTTTCATGGCTTATCGCCTATCCTATTTTTATCAGGCTCGACTCTGAGTAGCCATTTAGAATAGCTCCTTGCTTATTCCATTTGAGTAAGTTGGCTAGATGCCAATCCTGAGATCCTCTAGCCATGCTTGCAATGTCCTCCTCTACCTTTCGCAATTCTATTGCAGCATTTTTGCTAAACGAAAGACCGTATAAGGGCGTTCCGTCACAGTCTCGCGTATGCGCAACCACCTACAGGCGCAGTCCAGTTACGCGGTCGCACTCTTCCTCGTAGCTATCGTCGTAGCTTATCTCTACCAGAGCGCCAAGTTGGATATTGTGAGTACGCTCCATATTGTTTTGTCGCACGGTCTTACCGTTTTCTTCAACAATGTCTGCAATCGTTTTAATTCGCATTTTCACTTTCCTTTATCTCTTTCCACAGATTGAACAATACGCAGTCCTGAGCATGCTTGCCTCTGCTCAGGTCTTCTTCAAAAGGCTCACAATACTCACCTATAAGCGATGTGGATTTCAAACAGCATGGACAGATGTACATATCCGGCCCACACTGGTTTGGTCTACCAATTAGGTGAATGCGTTTCACTATGTCAACTAAGGGCTTATTGATAAATCTCAACATGTCCATAAATATCTCCATTAAAGATTACGCAGCGACTCGGTCAAGTCGTACATTTTAGGGTCCATTTGGCGCATGCCTTCTTCGCCAGACTCTTTGCATCCATAGTACGTGCTTGTATGAATGTCCCAGTCGCGCTCCAGCGCCGCACGAATGAAACTGGCTATGTCGTTGAGTTCTTCTTTCCACATTTTGGACATTTAAACTCTAGCATGGCAACTCCTTAGCTGCATAGATAGTGATCGTAAAACCTACGGTGCTCCACAAATTTACCGTTGACGTCTACTGCAATAAATCTGTGGCATCTTGGACACAACTTCTTGCGCCCTTCACTGTGGACAAGGTTCTTCACTTGAAGTACAACTTCTTCCAAGGTTCCGGGAACTACGTTGTGCTTTATTGGGGCGTGTACCGCCCACTTTAAATCAGAGGCACGTAAATATAAAATCCAGTTTTCAGGCATCAGCGCACGTGCTTCATGCAGTTTCATGATTAAACTGTCCCTAAACTTGCGTTGCATGAATAGCAACAACGTGTGTCGTATGGAAACCCTGCAATGTCGTAAGCAACTACATGTTTGCAGCGGTTGCGCAAGTTGGCTAACATCGCGTCTATCGCGGCACGTTCCGCTTCAAGTTCGGCTATAGCGTTTTTAATGAACGTCGCATCAGCTAGTTCTTGTTTGGTAGGCTTTCTCGGACTTGAAGATACGCCGTTCCGCACCTCCACAAAGGGTTTGCTCTGATTATCCATGTCTGCTCCTAAATTTGAATGCCACAAGCGCGGCGCAATAATTGCTTCGCTGCCTTTGCCTGTTTGAATTGGTACGAAAAAGACTTTTCTGCTTTTACATATCCGTGTTTTCCTACAAGGTTGTCAAACCTTAACACTAGAGCTTGAAGCTCTTGGATTGAACTGTTTTCATGTACGCGCATTGAGTCTGATAGTTTACGTTGCGTCTTTCTGCTAATGTGAGTGCCTTTCATTTATCCTCCCTACTCCCAATCCGGGCGTTCATTAGTACCAAACGTCTTCAACTGCTCAACAAGATCGTCTAGACTTAGATGGTGGTCATAGCGAGTACGGTTTGTGCACAACTCAGGGTACTGGTGCCCAAGTGAATCTGTTGGACAGTCAGCGCATGTTCCCCAAACACCGTTACGGGCATACATAGCTATGCGCGTTTGCACTTCTTTTGCTGGAACTTGTCTCACGTCAAATCTCCTTCTGTATTTTTAGACACTGCAAGATTCGCTAACTCAAGCTGCAGAGCTTCGATTTCCTTGACGCTGTTCTCAACTTGTTTAGTCGCGGCCTCAAGTGTGTAGTTTGCTCGTGCAAGTGCTTTGGTCAGCCTATGCTCATAGGCAGCACGTAAAGGGTCGTCACTTTTAAGTATGAAAACAGGAATCGTCAAATCATTTGTTTGACGGCAGCAACGAACCGAATAGGATGTATGAATGCACAGGTCTACTGGATCAAGTCTAATGTGCTCAACACGGTCGTTACCAATAACGGACTCGCCTGCAGCATAAAGCACTTCGTCAATTTGTGTAATCCACTCGTCTAGATCAGGAGACTTGTAGTAGTCAACTGCATTGCTTGCAGCAACCGTAAGATCATATAGGTTCATAATTTTCTCCACTAGTTTTTGTTATTAAAGAAGGTAGTCGGCAACTTTAATGTGATGAAGGTTCTCGTCACCAACAAAGTTGAGACAGTTTTCAAAAGTAGAGTCTGGAATCTGCAAGAAAATACCGTCGTACCAAGAACCTGAAAACATTTGATGCTGATTGAACAGCAAGCATTGTCCGTTCTTGGAGTCCGCTTCAACCCACACTGTCTTCGTATGAGTCCTAGCCCCAAACAGAGCAGCGCCTAGAACAATGTTTTGAACGTCGCGTACTACGATGTCAAAGCACTTAAAGGCTCGAAGAACCACCTTGATCGCTCTTTTGCCAACTCCGCGTACCAAGTAGGCGTGGTCAGAGAAGCTGCATTTTTCGATTTTTCGAATTGTGATGTTGGTATTCATTGCGGCACCTTAGCCCAACTGCGATTAACCCAACTGCGATTCGTTGCGTCCCAAATGTAAGACTTGTCGTCACCTGTGAGGTAGAAATCCACGGCAGCAAGGGCACCGCCTCCATAGCCAGCACCTGAAAACGCTTCCTCAATAGAGGAGCCTTCGAGTACGCTGCGCTCACCGTCAAGCCAAAACACAGTGAAGCATGAGGGAACTTTCTCGACAAGTCCAAGCACAGTACCATGCTCATCCAGAACTTTCTCTGGATAGGAAACAATGCACAAGTTGCTCAACTGGTAGTCATTTTCGTCGTCCAGTTCGTGCGCTTCTTGAAGGGCCAAAACTGGCCCGTTGGTTCCGATAATGACTGTACCACGTGGATACTTTTTTAGTGCCGCAATGAGATCGTCAGTTGTTATTTCCATGTCTGTCTCCTATTTAATGTTTAGGATTTCTTGCGCCCATTCAGGCATCATTGCAATACGCTGTGCAGTTATTTCCTTGTAATTGTAGTTAGGTTCTTTCGTGTCCATGTAGTGAAGCAACCACATAAACTGATTGTTATTGTCGGGCCACGGACTCAAGAACGTACCGTTAGCCTCAAGCATTGCAATCTTGTGGCGCAGCGCCTCTCGTGCATCGGTGTATCCAGTGTAGTACAAGTCAGTTGGCATCTCGTCATAACGCTGGATGCAGCCAATACCTTTTGACATCCACCCACCAGAACTAAATACACCGCTTGGAACTTTTCGGTAGTCGCCCTTAGGTTCCAAGCAATAAAGGAACTGAGCGCTGTTAACGCTAGTGCTGCCAAACGTGTCGAAGTGAAGCAGGATTCCCTTCTGTGGGTGCATGAAGCAGAAAAAGAATTCGGTAATCTGCTCACCATCGTACATTGCTTGAAAGGGCAAGGACAAAACTTGCTTGAAACCCATGTCATGGATTATGCTCATGTAGCGTCCAAGCTCATCGCTGAACAAAGTGTCGTCGGCAGCGAGCAACACTACTTTCTTTCTGCTACCATGTTCCATAGCAAGCACTCCACCAAGTGCTGCAACATCTATATTGATATTCCGAGGGTCACTTGTGTTGCCTTTCCACGACTCGCCTACCAACTTCTCAGCAGCGTCGATTGGATCGAATGCAAGAAGGTCAGCAATTTTTTGAGATTGGTTCATGTCTAACTCCGTAAAATTTAGTTAAGAACAATTTTCTGTCTGACCAAGCTCCCGCCAAACTCACCTTCAAGCTGGTCAACCCAAAGAAATTCTGGAACAGTGTAAGTCCTGTTTCCTTCGAGGTCAGTGTCAATGCGGGACGTCAGAATTGCTTGTTTCGTTGCTGACATCACATTAAACATGACAACGCGGTAGGAATCTTCGCGCTCTTCAAGAGGTGTAGCGTTACCGTCGTTTGCAGATGCAATACCTTCTGCAACTAAGATAGTGCATGATACGTCAGGTCTTTGCACAAGATCGTTGGACAGCGCCATGCACTCAACTTCGCTCATGTTGGCAACTTCAATTATTGCACCATGCTCCTCTTCTGCTTGACAAACAAAAAGCAGAGGTGGAATTTCGTGTTTTGCTATCACCTTCTCAACCAAGTTTTGAATCAGTTGGTAGTGACGCTGCGGGGTAACCATAGCATTCTCCTAGGTGTAAAATACTTCTTCGTAGCAAGCGCCGACTATCTCGCCGGCCCGTAGGCCACTGATCCCTTCCTCAACCATGTACTTCACAATGTGTGCGCATGGAAGATCGCTATTGACCTCGTGTGCGGTTAAGTTTTTCTCGATCATCACACGTCCTACTGCAATCATGTAGGCTCCTACCTCAGTGTTTGTAAGTTTCATAGGGGCTACCTTTAGGCTCGTTGGTACTGCTCGTTGATGATACGGTTCATTCCGTCGGTAATGTCTCCGGCTAAATCCCACTCAAGCCGAAAACGTTGTCCTGTGCGGCAATTGACCATGATAATGTACTTTGGGTCTTGGTTCCAAACAGGTTTCCCGGCTGCTCGCTCTTCTTCGGTTAGATTGTGGTCTTGCTTGTACCCGCAATGTTGGTTAAACATTGCAGTCCATGCACCACTCACTTGGCATCCCATATTGTACGCGTCATGCTGAAATGGATTGCAATTTTCAGGAAATGCTTTAAGCTCCACTATGTTTGGTAGCTTCGCGTCCTCCATTGCCTTTATCAGTTCCAGCATGTCGAGAACCACTGCGGCAGTTTGCACGTCACGCGTCCCTGCCTCTTTGGTGAGTTGTGCATAAGCGTCTTTTAGCGTTTTTAGGATGTTCATGTCAACCTCGAATAAATAAAGGGTAGCTAGCGACAAGCAGCGCCAGAAAAGACACCGTCAGGTTTAAACTCATTAGCCACAACAAAGGCGTGGCGTGGTCAACCCAAGTGTCAAAGTCAGGCATCTGTTTGTGCCAAGGATGCTTTACCGGGAAACCTCTAACTTTGGAAAGGATTTTCACGGCTACAAACGAAGGTAGCAACACAAATTGTCGAACTTGATAAAGAGGACTGGGTTTCACGCACAACCCTGTCATAACAAATTTTAGGATACCCATTTAATGAGCCTTTCCTCGACGAAGCTCCTCTTTTTTCAGAGTGCTTAAACGCCAGTATGCACGTTTGTGGTTTCCACTGATGCCCCCTGTAAGCAAATCAGGTTCAGGGAAACAATTGCTCGCTACTGACGACCATAAACTTGAAATATTTTTGTAGCCAAACATCGAAGCTACTTCTTTTGCGCAGCGCATCGGCTCCCTAACCACTGCTCTCTTTTTTGTTTTTGCGAATGAGTCACTATTGATTAATCGTTGCATAAGAGTTCCTTAGCTTGTGGAAGCTTCCACACGAGTGAAAAGTCGGTTAAGAGATTTTTCCAGTGCTGTAACTGAACCGGGTTGGCGAATGTAGTCTGCGTCTTTTCTCTTAACCGAAGTCAAACTTTGAGATACTTTATGACTGACTTTATCGGTCATGACAAAAATGACGTCAACGTTTCGCGCCATGTCGCGCAACACAGGAATAGCGGAACCAGTGTGCCAAAATCGTAGGGAAAGCTTGTCTGCCCAATTGGTCAGAATTGTGGTCTTCTGACTTGGAAGCAAACCCGCAATCAGTACCGTAGGTTTACGTACGTCAGGTTTTTTCTTTGTTATCTCAAGATGAGTGCAAAGTTCTTGAGGTGGGAGTGTGAAGTGGATGTCGGCGATCTGCTGGTTGATAGCGTCTTCAACCATTTTCATGATCTCAGGCTTCACTGAAGCCGCGATGCGTTTACCAAGTTCATAAACTATGTCTTCGACCGTAGCCGTAAACAAATTGGTTTCTTCAGGACATGGCTCCAGTTCATCTTCATCTACGGTGTCAAACTCGCCAGAGTTCGCGTCTTCAACAGAAGCAGGAGTGTCGTCCACTTGTGACGCCCGTATCTCGGCAACGCGTTTATCCACAAGTGGTTTCAGCCAGTCAAGCCCCCACAAATGCTTCAAAGGCTTGTGGCGAAGTGGGGGAAGTTCTTTTTGTGCAATACGTGTGCAATCGAGAAGACTTAGATCGGGACGTTGCGCTACCAACTTAGCTGTGGCTTCTGCCACAAGATTCTTTTCTTCAAACGTCCAAAAAATTCTTTTCTTAGTTTCCTTAGTTTCAGACATGCTTTTCTCCAACGAAAGTTGGAACACCAAACTTAGAGTGTTCGAGGATTTATTGTTCGCAGGTCTTATATAAGACCTGCTTATCAGGTTTAGGCAGGGTCGGATTCTAGCCTTCTGCACCTAGATGTTATCATGCTTTTGATTTTAAGTCAAGAACTATTTTAGGTCAGTCTGGGTAGGGTTCATCGTGTCCTTCTTCTGCATTGCGCAGCCACTGCGCAACTTTATGAGCTTCGTCAGACTGACGATACCAACAAACATCGTCATAGTCAGTCACCCATGCGTGGTAAGGAAAGTCCGTCCAAAACTTACCGGAGCGCACGTCAAAAACTGCATACTCATGGTCTACCTGCAAAACACGAATTGGCATTTGAGGGTCGCCAGCACTACGAACAGAACGATTGAGAATCAGCAGACCAATCAAAACCACAAGTGCCAGTAGCAGCGGTTGTGGTTTGAGCGGCACTATCTCAAGTAGAGTCAACAAAACCCACACTAAGTAGGCACCACAAGCAACCATCAGCCACATACTTATTTTACGTGAAAAGCTCATGTCTTTCTCCTCAAACAACGTAAGTCAAGTACTTCGACCAGTTCTTTCCTACGCGGTCATTGTTGTAGAACTGAGTAAGGTTGGAGGTGTACGCAGTCTCACCTTCGATTGGATCGGGTTCAACGGCGATGCGCTTCCACCCGTTCTTAGTTGCGCGTTGTGCAGCCAGCACTACGAGCATCTCTGTATCAACTTGAAGTTTGCTGCCAAAGAAGGGGCGAATGCAAACTAGGATGGCACGGCCTTTAGTTTTGTGGTTACGCACCAAATACCAAATTCCTATGCCTTGGTGAAACTCAAGGCACTCCTTGACAGTGAAATTGGACAGCAACTTGTCACGCTCAAGTTCACGTTTATATCTTTCAGTGTCGTCCTGCTGATCCTCATATCCGTAGTCGTCAGGCCAGCTACTTTCGCAGTCATAGTCAGGACCATAGTCATACTCGGCGCACTCTTCTGCGAGCGCAACACTCTCTGCGCGACGGCAATTTCCGCAAACGTCATGCAATGGGCCGCTACTGCCTTCTTCAAAATCACGGTGCTTGCACAAGTCTGTTGCGTGTTTGTGACACCACTCGCACATGCCGGTGCTTTCTTCAGTTGTGTCTCGATTCTTCCAAGCGTCATAGCACTCTTGGCACATGTCAACGCATTCGCAGCCAAAGCTGTCTGTCTCACCTTGGATACGTGCAGTTGCTTTGCGATCTTGATGCTCGTCGCAACTGCAATTTTCAGGAACCCTCCACTTATGCCCAGGCATCGTTGCAACTGGGCCATTCGATACGTGTGCCATTTTTAATTCTCCAGTACGGGATTAGTCTAACTCTGGTCTTCATCTACAAACTTTTCGTTTTTGCTTTTAAAACTTTTTTGCTTTCTCCAAACGAACTTAAAGTCTGTGTTCGGTACACTTGATGAAGTCACTGCAACTTGTTCGTAGCCAGACTTCACCAAGTCCGCGTCCAACTTGGCTTTATACAATTCAAACAGTGTGTAGCACACAACAGTAAGAGCTATCAGCCCAAGTACTGCCATCACTACGCTGAATCCTTGGTTATTAAAGATCAGTTCCATTTTGAACTCCTAAGCGTCAATAACTAAAGTTACACCACGGGAGCGATGAAAGCCACCGTCTCCTTCGTCATCCTGTTCTACTTGGCCCTCGTCCAAGCCTGTTAGGAATGTTTTGCCTTTCGGCACGTGAACACCTAGGTCTTCGAGATGCGAAGTAAGGATCGCAACCAACTCTGCGTAGGAGAACTTGCATGTATAGCGTGTCGGTTGTGGGGCAGGTTTGTGAACTGTGAATTCTTTCATGCATGTCTCCTACGAAAATAGTGTGGCCAGCACTTCTTTAATTGTTCCACAATCAAACTTAGCGCAAGCAAATTCTTTAAACTTTGAGTTTTTTCCTTGCTCAGCGTCTGCCGTTAATACAATTCTCCACCCGTACCCAATTTTACGAAGTAAAACTTGGGTTACTCGTCCGTCATCTTGAATGACCACATAGTTTGGTTTTCCAAAACTTCGAATGTAAGTCTGAAGTACTTTCATGGATTTACCTCGTAGATATTACTCGCAAAAATACCATTCACCGTTTCTGCGCTCAAAAATCTGCTTTCCTTGTAATGATATTTCGGCAGCGCGTCCGTCCATAAGTGCGTCAAGCATGGTAAAGTATCTTTTGACAACACCTTTATTGCGAGACGTCCTTATATTCACAGCCTCATCGTCAAGGGCTTCGTCGTCTCTGCCGTACACACTTGCAAGCTCGCTCAGTTGTCCTTCTTGGTCGTTAATCAACCCGGCTGACGCTTCCAAGTATTTATTGACAAGTGCGCTGAAATCCCGGTAGAAAGCGTTTCTTAATGCTAGCGCGGCTAGTGCTTTAACTTCGTTGTCCATGTTTGTCTCCTAATACTCAAAGTAAAACGCGAATTCTTTGTTTATACAACTAAGTGAGCAGTGCCCAACTTCGTTGGTCTCGCTTAAGTTGAATTCGGCAGTCCGAAGAATCTCTGGTTCAACCTGCCAATCGTCAAGTTCGATATAATAAACTTGACCATCCACAACGCGGGTAACCATTCGATAACCCTCACCATAACTATCGATCAGCACGTCGCCACGCGACAACAGGTCAGGCAGGATTAAGCCGCGTTGCTGCAACCGTTTGGTCAGTTCTTTCTTAAAAACTGCTTTACTTAGCTTCTCATTGAGCAATGGAACTAAAACTTCTTGTGCCAACTCGGCAGTAAGTTCAAGTCCTTCATGAACCAAACTCATGTTCGTCTCCTAAATTTAGTCCAACTTCCCTAGATGGACAAACACTACGTGTTGTAGTGGATTAGACATGTCCCGCACGACGTCAGTCACCAACATGACTTCAGGCAAACCGTGGGACTGGAAACTACTGTTTCGAATTTTTCGCCTATCTGTGGAACGGCACCGGCGTTGGTCGTTATTGAAAGCTTTTTTCTGTTGTAAGTTACCAGCATTTGTACTATGACTTTCTCCAAACTATTCTTCGCCACCGTCGCTCAGCAAGTCTGCTGGAACACGATCAGCCGTAATATTATGGGTCTGAACAAACTCAGATAGGTCAGACCAGCCAGAAAATTCTGCGTTCCCTTCGGAATCGTACTCAACAAGGCACACTGGGTCTAAGCACAACTTAAACCCTTCTTGACGCAGAGACTCGAAAAATGACGAAACTGAAGTGAACTGTACGTTGCTTATAACGTTCATTTTAACTCTCCTGACATGCGTAGAACGATTTTGATAAGTTGATTGCTTTCTGCTCAAGGTCTCTGCGCTTGGCAGCTATCTCTTCAGCTGCTGCAAAGTATGCTTCAAATTTGGTTTTGAAATAAGAGTGTCCAAGAACCCCCGAACCGAATCTAGGGCACGTGAATATGTCTGCATTAGCAATGTTTTTACATGCCTCCACTTCAACCAAAACATATTCTTCGTCCCATGTCCACAGAAGATGGATCTCACGTCCGTCTGCACTTGTTCGTCCAGTGTTCATTTGGCACCTACTTTTCTGTTCTTTCTTAACCACCACTTATGCGTTTCGCACACAAGCACTCCTACCAACAGAGTTCCAAGCAGCCACTCAGACTTGGGTGAGGGCAAGTCGAACTGTACTGCGATTGCAGTCCAAATCAAAAAGCTAAATACGGTTGTCCAGAACCACATACTTGCGATTGTTGAGGTTTTTACGTTGGCAAAAGAAAATGATTTTCTCATAATAGCTCTCCAAAATGTTGGCAACCTTAATTCAGTCCGTTTCCAAGTCCATCCCCACGCGGCGGTAAATGTAGCTAGGGGTGCCAAAGTAGTATTTGTTGAGCGCTACATAGTCTTGGTAGGCCACCATGTCTTTACCTACCATAAGTTTGTCACAGGCCGGATTGTACAGCGCAATTTTTCCATATGCAACTTCAACCCAGCACTCGATGCAGCTTGGTGTCGACTCAACCAGTTCCCAAATTTCAGGACGTCCCAAGTCATTCCATTCTTTCAGATGAAGGTCAGTGCCTTCATCGTCTTCAATTGAAGCATGCTTGTGGATCATGGAACTGGCATTAACTGCACCAATCGTAGAAATCTGGTCGTCAAGTTGGCCACGGCGTTTTTCGATAAAAGACATGTGATTCTCCTTATTTCAAGTTTGTGTACTTAATTGTTTTTCCGTTCTTGCGGAGACGAGCGGTTGCTAATACATCAACTTCTTCTTGCAGTTCGATGGAAAGATCAAACTGCCGTGGAAGGTCGCGACGTGTTAAAACTGAGGTGTCAACGACCAGAGTGAAATGCGCGTGAGTTGCGTCGTGAAAAACGGACTCAACTTTAGCATAGGCTATATTAAGCCCTGCCCAAATTTCGTCACCTCGACGTAGGTTTTTTGCAAGTCGCCGTGTCTGCACTTTATCCACGATAGCCACCTAGACCTTCCTTGAGAATCATGTATGCTTGGTCATACGACAACTTTTGGTTATGCGTACGGTCACTGCGCTCGTCGTCAGTGCCAAACATGAAGGTTAGGTACGGATTTTCCGTCGCCACAAACTCGCTGTTTGGAATTGACAAACGTACTTCAATCACCAAGTTGAAGCCAGCGGCTATTGTTGTCTCGAAATCGTCAAAGTCGGACTCGGAACCAGACACAAGCACCCAAGTCGGGTGCACGTCATGACCACCGTCGTTCGCTATCAAAGTTGTGCTGAGGCGAATGAGTGAAACTCGCTCCAACTTATTGTTATGGTTTAACTCAAGAACCACGCTGCTAAAACCAAATGTTGGAAGCATCGCCGCAGCAAAGTCGGTAGTAAGCAAATCGCTTACAACATTCAAGTTGGTGTTTGTCTCAAAGAAATCAACTCTTTGGTGACGGGATTCTTGAGCAGCTTCTAACAGTGCTGCAACTGCTTGTCTCTTGTACGCTTGGAATTGACTAATTACCGAGAATCGGTTCATGGCGGCTGTCTCCTGTATTTTGGTCTTATATAAGACCTGTTCTTTGGTTGGGATTTCGGTATTCTGCACCTAGATGTTATCATGCTTTTGACTTTAAGTCAACTTATATTTAATTGGAGGTAGAAGCAGAGCACAAACGACAAAACAGGTCTTATATAAGACCTGTTTGCTAGTACCCTAAACACTAGATGTCTGCTGCCGCGAGGTCACAAACTTTAAAGAACGGCTGACGTCGAATCGCTTTTGAGTCGGGAAGTTTTCTCCAGAAAACGTTCCAGAGTTTAACAAGCTGCGCGTTTGAGTACTCCATGTGTTCAACAGCGTCTGCTGTCAGGTTCAACTCAACTAAGGAAGTCTCATACAGTTCAATGTAGTAATCTTTAGAGTAAACCTCTTCTTGAACTAGGGACGACTCTTTTTGAAATTTAGATGCCATGATTATTCCTAAGTATGTTAGACAGGTTTATTCTCGCTGTAAGATAGATTCTACAGGAGTAAGAACCGTTTTAAACTCACCGCAATAGTCGTCTTCAAACACTTGAACAAAGGTACCGTTTATGGAAACTGGTCCAACCGCACTGGCAATTATTTTAGGGGTTGGTATTGAAGGTGGATTTCTAATGCACTGACCAGTTGTGTTGTGTAAAGGATAATCTCTTTTAAAAAACTGACAGCATGCGCATTCCTGAGTAAAAGGGCCGTTTGTCCAAAGCTTCGTGGCAGTAGAAAATCCCGCGTCAGTCAGAAAAAGCTCGTATCTTTTACCAGAGCCAGAGCAGGAATTGCACTGTCGTTTTTCAATAAATCCTTTTGATATTAGATTGTTTAAGGAATCGTTGAAATGGTGAGTAAATGACTGCATCAAATCTTGAAACTGATACTCAAGTCTTGTGACTTTTATAGGTTTCCGCTTAAGGCTCCAATGCAAAAAACCAATTAGTATGCTGGCCTCAAGCCCTAAGCTACGTGCTATCAGCAAAGGGTAATAGATATAAGTGGCTTTCATCGCAACTCCTACTTATTGGAAATATCAAACAACGGATTTTTCAGGTTGTGCGCGTTGTCCATAACGAACTTTCGTACTTCGCGGAAACGAGCAACCAGTTTTTGGTGGTCAACGTTCTTGACAGTCTTCTTACGAAGTTTGACACTGCTGTACACCAGATTAACTGTAGTTGGTTTTACTAACATAGAAATCATTGATTCTGACCACGAGCTACCATCAATACTTGCTCGGTAGCTGAGTGGGTCATTGTCCATTATGCCATTTGGAACTTCTGACTTATCTTTTGCCAAGCGAAATGAAAAGTGGTCAGTGCCCATGATAGTTTGTGCATGGGCACTTGAGTTGTGGAATACCTCATGCCAACAACTGACTACCTCTTCTTTGGATAGAGGGGAGGTATTTGCTATATTAATTTCGATTTTCATCAATGTCTCCTAAATAGAGTTGAGTTTTTCTGTTCTGAGGTAGGATACGGTATTCATGAGGTGCTCCCGAGTTCTAGGAACTCTAGTTTTCTAAACTATGCGGAGTGTTGCATGAAATCAGCAACTTGGCAGTTGACGTAGGTATCTTATACATGCAAGTCTCTCCGTCATGTTTCCACATAAGTTTCCACATAGTTTTGTGTTTTTTGGGACTGAACACGCGTTCCAACAAGCATAGGAAGTTTGAAATAGGTACCCTATCTGAATCGTCACGCACACTTAGGGGAATACCGCTGTCCACCAAAGCGGCAAGAAGTTTGGCTCCAATTTTACCTTTGTAAGTGTTGCCTTCGTATTCCCAATGCAGTACCAGAGGCTCGTCAATTGCGTCACGTCCAATCCAAAAATTGTAAGCGCAGGGTGAATTCCCCTCGGCAGCAGGTACAGCATGAACATGTAAACGCGACGCTAAATCTTTCTGATTCATACCTTCACGAATACCAGATTTGTAAATAGCCAGTGCAGCGGCTTTCAACTTTGAAAAGTTTTCAATGGACTCTGGATTGTCAGTGCTCAGTGTTGAGTACAGTGTAACACAACCTCCAAGCATTTCCATCATGTCGGTAGCGAGTGCAAACGCTAGTGTGTCATCGTCTAAGTCTAGGTTCATGATCTGCTCCAATTTAATAGTTGAACTCGTGGGTTAAGGGACGAGGTTTTAACGTCCAAGTAGTGAGTCGGTGGAAGCAATGCTCCTTTTGCAAACAAATGTGCGTCACACCACAAAAAGGGGTTGTGCTCAAAATCAGCGAACTTTGGGTCTTTAATTCCCGTACTCCACGAGCGATCATAGATAACTCGGGGAGACGTAGAAAACTCGTTGACGATCACAACTGCTACTTCAATGTCCATATCAACAAGTTTGCGACAAAAGTTGCCGTCGGGTTTTTCAATCCACGGCGTTATTAACCGATTGCTCAATAAGTTTGACATGTTTCACTCAGGGCGAACTACACCACTAACAGTGAATTCATAGGTACCCATAAAGCCAGTTGCGATGCTCTCAGCTTGGGCTTCTTTGTCAGGACTGTCTTCAAGCCAAACGTTCATTACGAATTTATCACCCTCCCAAATTTCGGCACAGACAACATTGGCTGTTGGAAGATTTCTGGATTGCAGATCGTCGCATGCTTTCATGGCCGCTAAGTACCCGACCTTGAAAGCTTTCAGTACGCAACGACACATGGAACTTGAGTCGGCAGAGTAGGAGCCTAAACCGCAGTCCTCAAGGGCAGAAAACACTGCGTGACTGAGTTTCATGGTCATAGGGTCTGCACCAATCAAAAGTTGGGCTAAGTTGCTTTCACTAGCACTTACGTTTGTTGCTTCCATGTTTGTCTCCAAATAAGTTTAGATTTTTGGGCAATAAAATGTAAACCGAAAAGGTTTACTTAAATCGATCAGAGTCGGTTTCTCTTTTTTAGCGTGTTCGTGCAGAGTAATAAAATCAGAAGCCAATTCAAAGTGACGTGGCCCACAGAAATAGAATGCGTATTGGTGCGACCCAGCATTTCCGTTACACAAGTCAAACACTAAGGTGAACTCACAACCTTGCTTAGAGCCGCTCGAAGACACTCGACAAGGGCTAGGAAACATTCTAGTGATCTGCTTGAACTTTCTTTTCTTACCATGCAAGTTTATAGGTGAGTCTGCATAATACTTGTAGTCTCGTGCTTCCGTACGAGTTCTAAACCACACCACGTGTGAGACTTCATTTTCTTTAGAGTCTTTTGGTATAAGCACCCAAATAGGGAAGCTTGGTATGTACTCGTCGCTCATCGTCAATCTCCAAACATTAATTGTTCTTACCTTTGTACAAGACAAAGGCTACGACTGAAGCCACCAGAATCACCTCAAAAATGATGTAGCTTTCCATGACGATTCTCCTCGTTTGCAGTCTTATATAAGACTTGAATTGATAGGCGGTCTTATATAAGACCTCTCGCTAAGTACCCTCTTGTTGTCTACATGGTATCATGCACAGAGAAAAAAGTCAACCACTATTTTCGTACGGGAACTTAGTTAAAATGGAAGCTACAAACGCAAAAAGCCAGTCTTCTATAAGACTGGCTTTTCACGACTTCGTTCATTTGACAAGGTCTACTTAAATTTAAGTGCGAAACTGCTAAGGCTAGACAGCATCACTACTGACTCATCAATGGACATGGTGTTGAAAGTTCGTTCAATCTCAACAAGTCTGTACTGCAAGTCAAGAAGTGCTGGGATCGAGACTTTAACTCCTTCGTCTTTTGACAACTTTGCAAACAGACGTCCAGAGTAAGGTGCATATTTTGCTAAGCCAACTGCATTGTCAATAAGATACTGGAGAAGCCACCGTAGCTTAGACAGAATAGCACGAGCTTCACCGCCACCGCGTATGCCACGAATCAATGCTAAATGGTTGGCTTTCAAAATGCTGATCAGGATTTCAGCTGCTGCTTTCTCAACGTCGGCTTCATTGGTGGTGACATACTTCTCAATCAGGGTCTTAACGTCAATCGCGTCGCCGCTGTTGATTGCAAACAGCGCGTTCTCCAACATTGAAATGCTGTCACGCATTTGACCACCAGCAAGACCTGCAATGGCTTTCAGTACGGCAACCCCACCCTCAATGTCAGTCTTAAAGTCCACGCCTTCAAGCTTGGCGATCTTGTAGATACGTCGAACAAGCATGTCCTCTGAGATACGTTTCAACGAGAAGTTGTGACAACGACCGATGATTGTCTTTGGTATCTTCTCAGGGTTGGTGGTACTGAGAATCCACAAAGTTCGAGCTGGAGGCTCTTCCAAACTTTTGAGTAGAGCGTTAAATGCTTGCACAGTAAACATGTGCACTTCGTCGAGCAAGATGATTTTGTGCTTGCCCATTGTAGGCATGTTTTTAGCGCTCTGAATCAATGCACGAACGTCGTCAATGCCTCGGCTATCAGCTGCATTGACTTCCATAAGGTCGGGGTGCTCTTTTCCGTGCTTACAACTAATGCAGGTTCCGCACGGGCTGTAGTCTTCATTGGGGGTTTGACAATTTACGTACCCTGCAATCATGCGTGACACAGTAGTCTTACCAACACCTGACTCACCTGATACAAGAATACCGTGCGGTATACGACCTTTCTTCAGCATTCCTGTAAATTGAGTAGCAATGTGGTCTTGACCAACCAAATCCGCAATCCGCTTAGGACGGTATTTAACTGCAAGAGACTCAAATATAAGGTCTTGCTTGGCTTGTTGGACTTTCTTTGATGCAGTTCTTTCAGTCATAAAATTCTCGGTTGTAACGATGTGAAGATAACGAATTGGTTGACAGATCAGGATTTTAATTTTTGCATTTTTGACGTCAAGCAGTTTAGGCTACAAAAATCATAGCCGTCATTTGGAAGCTCTTTTGGAACCCAAACATCAAATGTAGGTCCGGGAGCGCTTGGTATTCTAGTTTGCTCTACATGAAGACGCCACCCCATTGAGCTTGTTTCTGTCAAATCAGCCGCGCAATTATCACACATTATTTTTGCAGACATTGCTCACCCCAGAAGTTGTTTAACGATCTTGCTTGCCAAGTCTCCGTCATACGTACCGCTATGAGCGGCTTTCAACTCTTTCATGACGAAGCCCATTGCACCTTTGGAACCTTGAGGCACCTTAGATAGAGTGTCTGTGATGACAGCAGTCAGTTCTGACTCTGTAAGTTGCTTGGGCAGATAAGCCACCAAGATAGCACGCTCTTCATTCATAACGCTCTCACGAAAGCCACCCAGCAGTCCGTCATTACATTTGTTGAAAGTGAAGTCAATGTTGCTGACAAACTTCTTAATGATGGCAACCACTTCTGCGTCAGTAGTTGTACGATTACCGTCATTCTTGCCGATCATCTCGGCTTCACCTAGCAAAGTAGTCAGTAACGAAGACTTCACACTGTCTTGGTTTTTACGGGCAGAAAGTTGGTCTGCTTTAATCTGTTGTAGTAATGTCATTATCAGGTTCCTTTGTTGTACTGGGTTTATTTACAGAATCTTCATTTTGAAGTGCGCGAAAGGTAAGTGATGTTCCAACCAGTTTTTTCTTCATCAACGAGAGATAAGAGGCTTCTTGAACTCGAAACTTAGAGAAGGTACCAAGCTCTACTTTAAACCATTCTGCACGTACTTTGAAAATAGGAAACCCTGCTTGCCATCCACAAGGATAGAGAGGAGCTTCGTCATGAGCGAAAAATCCAAAATCGTCAATGTATGAAAAGGCTTTGGTCATTCCTCTGAGACTAGACTTTTTCAAGTTCTGAACTGTTTCTTTTGTCGCGTTGTCGGGAACTTCTGCTTTAGAACGTGCTTCAGAAACAAGACGGTCTAGACCAGCGACAGAGATTGTAGCAACTAGAGAGTCTCCAACTTTATTGATGTGCGCTATAGTTCCTTCAAATGAAGGTGCATATAGTTGGTATGGTATCTTAAGTACTCCACGAAAGTCTCGCGTACCAAACTTTGAGGAAAAGCCTGATGGGTAACGACAAACCTCTCGACGAATTGAACTGAACGGCCTACTGCTTGTAAAGTAAGTTCCTACAGGAACTTCTAGGTCAGGCTCGGCAGAGCCAAAAGGTGAAATAGAAAGAACCCCGTTTGGTCTGTCCTGAGATCGCACGTAGGACATCCACTCAGTTAAAACTTTATGCTCTTTTTGTTCTTGATCAGTCATTTGCAGTCCTCAGTCAAGTTTGGTGAATAAAAGTTCTAAAACTAGTCCACCAACAAAAGAAAGTGCAAGCAGCGGGAAAAACAAAACCTTACCAAAAATGTTTAGCCTTGATCTACTACCCATTGTAGTGTTCCAAAATATTCTGGACTCATTTTTAATGTGCTCTGATATTCTCATTGGTAGTCCTTAAAACGCGCAGTAGTCACGGACTGCACGCACTGGGTCAGTGTTGAAAGCGTCGCGTAAACTGTCTAATGTGACAGACTTATTCATGTCCCAAGTGCTAAAAGAAAATGCAGGTAGAAGAGACCACCTAAAGTCTCTGTCATACTCGGTGCCACGACTACTTAAAACTAGTACTGGATAGTCGTGGTCGACAAAGTACTCGAATATTTCGTAGGAGTCTTTCATCCACATGGCGTCTTCGATAATAACCAATACTTTATCGTCGCCAACCAAGTCATACAGCTCTTTTGCTGAGTTTTTATTGCCACCAAGCAGAGAGCTACCTAAAATGAAATTTATGTCACGACCTCGACAAAAGTCGAAGTAGCAAGAGCATGAATACTCTTTGCTTGGAGAAAAAACTACAACATGCTTGTAGTCTCCGGCGTCAAGAATTCCGTGTGCCAATGCAGTCTTTCCAGAGCGCAGCCCTGCTTTCAAAATTGAATATCCTTTACGTTCACACAGCTGCTTTAGCATAACAGGAAGCAGCTTTGGAGCCAGTGGAAAAAGGTCGCTATTCCAGTTTGATGTTACAGATGATTGTTTAGACATAGCATCCCCCTCAGCGTGCGTGATCGCCGCTATCAATAGTTTTACACAAAGAAAGGTCTCTCTCAGTTGCATTGATAGCTAAAATCTTCATAGTGCCCATGTAAGGAAGATCGTCTTCGGATTCGATCAATTTGAACTCTTGGTTCACTGTCATGTACACCAGTATTGGAAATACAGTACTCTTCTTAGTCATAAGCTCGTCCTTATGTGGAATTCTTGCTCAAACAACCTAAAATGCTCAAAGCTGTCCAAATCTCGTGAATCAGCAATTCGACCAAAGTCGTCGGCCAGCATGAAATACTTGAAAGGTAGATAAAAGTCTCGTTCTACAAGTATACGAGCCATGTCTTCTCGAAGCTCTCGTTTCTTGGTACTCCAGAATATCTGATGATGACGAATCATCCACGATATTCTATATATGTCGAATTCGTGAGCACCTGCACGAACTAAAATCTCTTCTGACATTCTTGCGCCAACAACGTCATGCTTGTCATAGCTATAATACGTGCCACGCTGCTTATTCTCTTTAAGAGTTCGGCACGTAGGTTTTGCTACGTCATGAAGAGCACACGCCAAGTATCCAAGTCCATACCATTCTGGATACTTAGGGTTGACAGTGTTGTCTCTATACCACTGACAAACCATCTTAGTGTGAACCAGTACATTTTCTTCACGATGGTAAGGGCTATCTTCAACAGTGTTCCACATCAAGTCGAAAACAGGTTCCTTACTTAGAGATTTAGCAATAAGGTGTAGGTCAAGGCTCACGACAAGTCGCTCCCGGATTTTTACACAGCTCAGCACCCAAACGCTCTAGGTCTTTTGCGTTCTGCATTCGACTGAGGTTGGACATGGCAATGTTTAATGTGATCACAAGACCACGTATGTCTTTAGGGTCCCAAATAGCAAATAAACGCCCCCGTCAAAAAGACAGTCAGAAAGACAGTCAGAAGTGCCGCCGTCAAACCCCAAGAAAAACTCAGCAGCATTGTCAACTGCGTCAAAAAACTCGTAGTCGGAGCAAGAAACGGAGTCAGTTAAACTAAGATAAGTAAAGCTGTTCCCGTCAGTCTCACCTTTAAGACACAACTTGTCAAAAACATAAGGTGTGAACTTTGAGTACACAGTTGACGACGGAAGCGACAGGAATTCTTCTTCTCCAACGATTCTCATTTAAGCTCTCCACTAGTTAGAGGACTTGCTCCTCTGAAGAACACGTCCTCTCTATTAACAACAGTAGTAATCGGAGGCATTTTCAGTTCGGTCACAACTGACCGATCGAACTCCTGACCCGGATTTATACGAGCTTTATGCTTTGGTGGAAGATTGTCTACTTCAGCACCGCTGAACGGAAAGCACCAGCACTCTGTTTTACGTTGCACATAAGTACCGCGCTTAAAGTATGCAGGGTAATCATTCCAGTTGACACCTTTAGCGTACAGTAACTCGTGCAATTGAGCACCAGCTTTACCATGCAGCTCAGAGTGCTTGTACAAAGCAGAAGCTGCCATGCTCAAGCTGTTCTTAGTAGCGTCAAGTTCACGCCACACGAGGGCGTTGGCTGCTTCGGTCAAGGACGGAACGTTCCACACCCGTGCGTCAAAAGTTGGTACTCTGTCTGCGTACTTCGGCATTTTTTCTTGCACAAGACGATAGAAATGAATAGTTGCTTGGGCGGCCAATTGAGACACAAGCTTCTGAATACGCCCGTCAAACCAAGTTTGTGACTTTATGTTGTCAGAGTACAGAACCAAAGAAATCTCGTCACTTTGAGTGTACCCAATGCAAGCACCAGTCTCTTTCACTAGTGCTGTAGTTGTCCCAACCATGCAGCTACGTAGTGCTTCGTCAAAGGGTCTGTCCATTCCCTTTGTAAACTTGTGAAAGGCACGCCCGTCAATACGAGCAACAATTGGGAGAAGTGGCATAAGCTTACGCTTTGCTTCTGCTCCCTCATACATTTTCATGCGGTCACCAAATTCGTCCGTGTGTTTCATCAAAATCCCCCTCAATACTGTCCAGCATAGTAAACGAGCAGCCCTACATAAACTCCGATAAGAACAGGCCAGAGTGCCACAACCAGTCCAGTAAGCACTGCGTCAAATTTCTCACGTCGATAGTAAGTCAGGTTGCTAGCGTCAATCAATTTCTGCAGTTCTGGAGGGTTTGGAATACTTACACCAGAAGGTCCTTGGGGTCCTTCAACAGAGCAAAATTGTTCCACTATATTCTCCTAGACTTAACGGTCTTCTACAAACACTACGTCACTTGGGTGAATCACTATCGGGCGAAGACTAAAGTCGTCAACGCATTCATTATAACCGTGCTTAGTGTAACCAACTCCGTTCTCAGTAAAGAACCTTGCATAAACGTGAAGGTCACAAAACTTAACTTGCTTTACTTTAAGTCCATCAAAAGGCTTTTGACTCATTTTCTTGTCCTTCCATATCAACGAGAGCACGATCAACCATAATTTTTATTTCTGCGGGACTTGCAGTTAAGATGAACTCTCGCAGTTCATCTTTCCCGCCGCAGTAGCAGATGATGTGCTGCATTAAATGCCCAAGCTCTTTACCAACTTTCCCAGTTAGGGTTCTAACTATGTCGCCATTAAACTTACTGCGCACAATCAGTTCTTGCTCATGTCTCAGCATGATTGCATTGTAGATAGATTCAAATCTGTCAAACTTTTGCAATGCTAGCTTTAAGAACTCGGGCTTACCTGCATACCCGTCCTGTTCACGCATTTGAGTCCAAGGATATTCAGGCAAACATGGAGTTTCTGCGCACCACTTTAAAAAGTCGTTGTATATCTTACGTTTGCGATCTCGCGTGCGACTAACATGATTGCGATTGTGCAACAAGTAAATGTCTTTGTGAAAATACTTGCTGCTTGACACCCATCTAAACATCTGTTCAACTGTGTCGAATCCTTCAAAGAACGCGTCTGCGTCAAGATCGGCAAATTCCAGAATTTGACGAATGTCTTTGGACACAACTGTTTCGGCAAACACATTGTATGTTTGATCTTGCTGGCGAAACATGTAACTCAAACCTTTATGCCCATACTTGAAACCGAGCTTCTTGTAGATGCGACCAGCGAGATTGCCTAAGTCATTCCAAGCCTTGTATGACAAGCTTGTGTCAAAATCGTCGGTTGGAGTTAGAATCAGGTCAACCTGAAAGTCTTTGTAGTCAAAAGAATATACCTCACTGTTTTGAGCAATCTTTTTAGGAGCAAACAGCTTGTTGATTACGTCAACGTATTTGTAACTGTCTCCACTGAATGTTTCTAGCAGTAGGTCTAGGTCACCAAATGATTCTTTTGTTCGGTAGGCAGGTATGTCTACAACTCTACGAATGAGAAAGTTTGGCTCTTCTTGGAAGAAGCTTTTAAGATTAGATATTATGGTATCGCGTATTTCAAGATACTCTGCTCGGTCTACTCTTCGTGTTTCAATTCCAAATTCTTTTAGCGCGTTTCCACCCATTAGAGGTCTCCTTATTAATTGATTAAAGTAAACTCATACTCGGGAACAAACAAAACGTTGGTTGGCTTCATAGTGCACTTACACCTGAGGTTGCCTACAGAGTAGGTCACAACAAGGCGATTTTTATCGATCACAACTTCGGTGTTGTCTGTTTCGTCAAGAGAGTGAATTTGGGAACAAGCAAACCCAATTGAGAAAAATCTGCGACGCTGCACCTTACCCAAGTCTTTCCAGTGCCTAAGTGTTCCTTCAACGTCAGGAACGGCAATCTTGTTTAACAGGTATTTTTGAATTGACAGCAGTCGTTGCTGTCCGTCGACAACTGCGTCAGAAAGATAGCAAAGCGAGCCATTCTTCAAAAACTTTGACTTACGGTTAACCATGTAGGTGCCTAAATCAATACCAGCCCACATGCTAACAATAAAACGTTGCTGTTTGTCAGCACTCCACACAGCAGGACGCTGCCACGGGGCTAAGGGAAGTCCCATCACAAACCTGTCTGCCCACGGATACAGAGAGCGCACCTCTTCTCTATCTTTACAGTAACGCTCAAAGCTTCCAATAAGCTCGGCCACCATCAAATTTGATACTTGAGTATCAAGCTCATTTGAAGGCATCACAAACTCGTCAAAGTCTCAGGTCATTCCGTCATACCTTGAAAACTTCATGATCTTCCTTTATACTCTCGAAGTCGTTGCTCGATAGGTTTTTGAACTACGGGACTAAGCAGGCACCAAAACTCGTGGTGCAGGTCAAAGCTAGAGTCTGAGCAGTACCAAACAATAGTGGGAAAGTTATTCAAAGGATTCTCCTACTGGGTTGTACTCTACGTCAACTCGCACCACTTTATGTTTCCCAAACATGCGTGGAACACGTGCCTTGTTCCCAGAGTCTATACGTACATTAGCGGCGTATCCTCCAACTAAGGAACCAAACTCAAGCATGAGCGTAAAAAGACTTTGGTTGTAGGTTAACGATAAGCCTTTTGGCACATTTAGGTTGTGAACTACAGTAATAAACTCAGGGTCTCCAACCACCACCGCGTGTACTTTGCATGAATAATGTCTCACGGCTCAACACCTCGCGTTTTTAAAGCGTGCACGGTAGCTGCGTTCACCGGAAAATTTTCACGAAAGTACCTGTATCTTGTAGCACTAACTCGATCACTAGAATTCCACGCAGTTGGTGGAACTTCAAGACACTTACCGTCCTCCCACAAGAAATGATTCCACAAGGCCACTCCTGTCCAGTTCTCAGCAGCACTTCGTCGAAGTGCTTCTTGATTGAAATTTGCGCTTCCAATCCATTTAAGATAGTTGAGTTCCTGAAATGTTAGAAAATCCTTAGCAGCGGTAGTGGAAACCCAAGGACTAACTGCTTCGCTTCCTACTACAGCAAAACCTCTTGGAAGATGCTTGTCGCAAACAGACCCATTGAAAGCCCCACAAACTACTTCGTCGTCTCGCTCCCCATCGGCAAAAGCAGTTTTCCACACTTCAACAATAATACGATGCCAGAGGTCAGCTGAGCAGTCGATTGGTAAGTAGTATGGAACAGCAAGTCCTTCTGGTTTAAACTCTGGGTTGTGCGTCACCACCACAACGTCTGATATTTTCATGTTTGCTCCATAAAGAAAAAGGGACTCGCTTGAGTCCCTTTTTACTAGCCCTTGGTAAACTTGGCTATCGAAGAATCCAACAGTGATTGAATTGCCTTTGGCAGTTTCTTACCTGCAAAGTAGTAGGAAAATGATACGGCCCAAAATTCCTAAGATGCACTTAATAAAGTGTAAAATTATGTAATTTTAGTCATAGTCAAATACTAGGAGAAGAGCATGACCGTTTCATTAGAGATGTTTACAGAAAGAGCAAAAGAGGTTCATGGGAACATGTACGATTACTCCAAACTTAAAGGAAACTGGGGAGGAATGAAACGTAAAGTACAAATAAAGTGTAAGACACACGGACTATTTGAGCAGACAGGTCAGAGTCACGTTTCAGGACGTGGATGTCCAGAGTGCGGAAAAATAAGGTCGGAATCTGCCAAAAGAATGACTCTCGACGACTTTATAAAACGTTCGGCGGCCATCCATAAGAATAAGTATGACTATTCTAAGGTACGTTGGCGTGGAACTAAAGAATTTGTAGCTATTGGATGTCCAGTGCACGGCATATTTGAGCAAAAGGCTGCAGGCCATCTAATAGGAAAGGGGTGCAAGCAGTGCGCCTGTTTAGAAGTAAATGAAAAGCTTAGAACAATAAGCGTGGCACAAGTATCTAAAAAGTTGAGCACATTGCACCCAAATCTAATATTTCCTGCGGTGCACAATAAAACAACAAAGCCTATTGACTTTGAGTGCAAAGTCCACGGAAGTGGGACAATGAAACTAGGGCTTCTTCTGTCTGGAAGTGAGTGCAACAGATGCTCAATAGAAAAGAGAGCTAAAAAACAAACTCACTCTACACAGGAGTTTATAGACGCTGCGGTGCGTGTTCATGGAAACAGATACGGATATGAAGACGTAGTGTACGTCAATGCGCACACTAAAATTGTTGTTAACTGCAAAGAGCACGGTCCATTTGAAATAGTGCCATGTGGGCATACAGGATTCCGCAAATCTGGATGCCCTAAATGCAAGTCTAAGTCCAGAGATTCTGTCACGGTTGGTGGAAAAGATTTTGTTGTTCTTAGTCGCCCAGAGAAAGCTGCATTACATCATAGGGTAAATACTGGAATAAGAGCAGAGGATATTTTTGACCAAAGCAGTAAAAAGATTCCTGTATTTTTTGGTGATTTTATGGGAATGAAGCGTTACTTACCTGATTTCTATGTTCCCTCAAAGAAGTTGATAATAGAAGTTAAAAGTCCAAGCTCATTTGGTATTGAAGGAAAGTATTTTGAAAAAGCACTGACGCTAGTACGTCGTGTCCAAAAAAGGGCAAAAGCAGTGAAGACCGCCGGATACAAATTCAAACTTATAGTTGTCGACGAAGGAAGGGTACTAAGACTTCCAAGAGGGTGGGAAAGCATGAAGTACAGCACTCTTAGAAGTCTTAGACTTAATGGAGAGATCTAGCCTTTAGTGAACTTACTGATAGAAGAATCAAGTAAAGACTGAATCACTTTCGGCAACTTTTTTCCAGAAAACCAGAAGGAGAATGAAGTAGCAAACAATTCTTCTGGGCTGGAATGTGCATAAGTGTCGACAGCAATTTCCTTCTCTGAGATTTCAAGCGACTCCGGCCAGTAGTCGCCAATCGACTCATTTAGAGACAAACACATTTGCAGATGGTGTTTGTCCAAGCTATGCACGTTTTTGATGTGCCGCAAGCACTCTTTGAAGATGATAAGAGTCTCGGCGTCGCACCCACGCATAAACGCGCCAATGTCGTTTTCGGCCTCAACATCTTCCAAGATACCGTCCAATTGCTTTTTGGTAACGTGAATCAACGTCACAAACTTGTGATACAAATGTACCCATTTGAGACGCTCAGACAACGTCATGTTGCGGAACCACAGACCATGAGCGTATTCGTGGGACACGATTTCGTCGAAATCCCCTTCAACTAGATCGTCGCTGCCAACCCTCAACGTCATCAAGTCTGTATCTTTCGTGGGGCGATGTTTGAACATCCCCTTTGTCTTTCCCTTGGGGTGTCGCACGTCAACTTCCAAAGGAAGTACAGGAAACTTGTTTCGTTCGATTTTGGCTTGAACTCGTTTCAAACCTTTTCGGAAGTCTGATACAGCAACTTCGTCAAGGACTTGATACAGACGTATGTCTCCCCAAAACTCGTGGCGAACTGTCCGACGAAGAGGCTCGATAGTCAGTCCATGCACGGAACCAAACCGTGGGTTCTCGCCAAGATTGGCGATTACGTCTGACCCCTTAAACTCAAGGTGTTCGTCGTCTCCACCGGGAACCTGTATTACTGCCTTAAAAGGTTTCTCCGCTTTGGTACACTTTGCAAGCACAGCCTTGTCGACGGTACTTAGTACGATCCATTCCCCTACTTTAAACTGCATGAAATATCTCCTTGGCAAAGATATTCTTTACAGTAATTGCAGAGCAATGAATAGATGCGGAATGTCATACAAATAGGGGTAATACCGTACGCAATTCTGATACAAAAGGGGTGTCTGTCTCCAAGTATCCTTCGGGAACTGGCCGTAGCCGGGGTACTTGATAATATCATACTGCCATGACTAAATGACTGAGCTAGACAATGACTAAGATGACAAGTGATACCTTTGATAATACTGCAATGACTGAGCTAGCAATGAATCAATTGGGAATACTCCCCCAATGCGGTAATTGAATCAATGAGGGACTAGCAGGAACTACCAGTAGAATCCTAGCCATTCCCTATTCAGCTACACGCCAGTCAGCTACGTGCTACATTCCTCAATAGATACTAGTACTCAACGAAGACAAGTACATCGCTAGACGAGTACAATAGGGAAATTGCGGACAAGAAAGTGGCCTACAGGCAAATACGAAAGGCGCTACTTCCCTAATCTACTACCCTATAAATAAGGTGCAAACTGTAAAATATATCCATAGAGTCCTTGCAATTTCCCCAAGTGAATAGTAATTTCTCTATATCAGGAAGCCGAAAAGACTTGCAAATCCTGGGGTGTCTCAACGTCCACCCATAGGCTTCCTGATTTCTCCCCTGCAGACGTTGACCAGTGCATCCAGTAGTACCTCTGCGGGTTCCTCTACCCAATTCTATTTAATGTGATTATGACCCCAACTGCATACCTGTCGTCTAAGATTAATGTCTTCAAGGATTACAATGGACTGTCCTTCATAGCAACTGGTTCTATCAAGAAGGTTAAGCCCAAGACCCCTGTTCGTCGTGCTAGAGAAGTCTCTGTCGAAGTCCCAGTGAAAGAATCTACTCGTCGGGAAGGCACCGTAGCAAACGCTTCCCTCGACGCCTTTAGACTGTCTTCTGCTCTCTGTCAAAACGCAGTTGAAAGCAAGTTGAAGCACCGTCTCAAGTTTGTTTCTATTGCGTTCAGTACCGATATGGACACTGCCGACGTAGCAAAGGTAATCAACAAGTGGAATGCTATGCTGCGTACTCGTTCTGCTGCTCCCGACCTTCCCCCCGGACATTTCGTGTCTGTCACCGGCCTAAACACTGAAGAGCGCGGACACCAACTCAAAATTCATGTCCACACCATCGCCTACGGAAACAACGCTCAACTCGAACGTCTGTTCTGGACTGCCGCCGACGAAAGCGGTGTTGAATGCAAAGCCTTTATCAGTTCCAAGCCCTACCAGGAGAAGCTAACGGCTTCCCGCCTCTCAAACTACATGCGTAAAAACGTTGATGAGTTCCGCCCGTCTAGGATGACCGACAAGGACGAAGACTCAGTAGCTCAATGGTATGCCACCCTCAGTAAGCACGTCAAACTCTATGCCTGCGGTGCTCCCGTCCGTCAGATGCTCGTGGACAACACTGTCACCAAGAAAATCCGGTTGGAAGAAGGAATGGATGTTGTAGCACGATTGGCGCTGGTGATGCACCGTCGCACTGGTATCCCCATAGAGTACTACAAAGTTCATAAAAACAGCTGTTCCAACATTGCCATCTTCTGCAACGACGGAACAAAGGAAATGGGAGTATCTGCATTGAACAGTAAATCTCCTGTGACATACGCCATGAAGATCGCAATGACGTTGAGCACTATGGGACTTTACCAGCCCCTCCCTGAATTGCTAGAATACCTTGGACTACCCAATCATTCCCCAACAATTCATTAAATTCAATGACTTATAGGAGACTATGACCCAGACTAATTTTTAAGCCCCCTTTTCCCTGTACGTACTCGGCCTTCCTTAGTGGACGGCCTTTTGTCGTTGCGCATTCTGTAAACATTGAGGAACCACACAGAGGACAAACAATGTACAAAATTTATAGTGCTCGGTTCAAACACCTTAGTCCACGCCAGCAAAAGAAGTACCATTCAAAGACGTTGAACAACGTTTTAAAGACGTTTGAAGGTGTCAACGATTTGGCAAGCAAAGAAATGTTGCATGCTATTCGCAAGGTCTATGTTGGCAACCCGTTCTATATTGCTCCTTATTCTTACTCTGTTGTTTGCAACACAACTCCCAAGGACGTAGAGGACGGAAACTTATTTGTTGACGTGTACTTCACTCAACCACAAAGGGAACTTTCATGTACTTAATTTGTCCAGATCAACGTACTGCATTCTTTGTTGGGGACCTAAATGCCAAGCCCTTAGTAAATGTCGGTCTACAATCGACGTCTATGAATTCTTGGTTCACGCCCTTGAACCAATGTTTCGCTTAAAAGGAGGGTTGTCTCTTGCCGCCATGCAAATCCAGTTTGACCTTGAACACTCTTTTGGGCTGCCTTCTATTTTTTGCCCTCGGAGCAGGTAATGCAGAAGCCAAAAGTAATTACGGCAACTACATACTGGTTGGAACCATTCTCTCCAATAAGGATGGTGTTGGTTCGTCGCTCAACGGCAATCTTCGTCCGTTTAGTATTGAGCAAGCAAAAACCGGTGTTCCTGTTGTGATGAAGTGCGGAACCAAAATCCACAGATTTTTAGCTTTCGACGTGGGCAACGACTATCCAATAGTTGCGTCCTATATTGTAGAAGACGGGACGCGTAAAGGAAAAGAAGAGATAGTTGTGTATGACGAGTATGGACGTGGGAAAGACTGTCCACGACAGTTTGACTTGTTTATGCAAAAGCCTTCAACCATTTATCGTCGGATGTATGTTGATCACGGACAATACAAGTGCTATACAACGACTTCTTTAGTTGAGGAGATGCCTGATCTTGATTGGGTTGGATCGTGGGAAACTTTTAATTGGTGAGCCTATGGACATTGTTGTAAAAGTAGGGTGGGCAGTTCTGGTAGGGCTAGTCATTGTAATGATGGTAATGCTTATTCGAGACGTTGAGGACTATCGGTTGGTGCAGAACGTTACACGAAACAAAACAATTGCACAGACGTTGAGAACAGAAGTAGCTGCCTGTGAGTTAAAGTTGGACAGGGAGCATCACTGCATAGTAAAGATGGCAGTTGTCCCAGAAAATTGATCAACAAAGGAGAACACTATGAAGGTAAAGACAAAAGCAATTGTAAGTGCAGTCACAGTGGTAGTAATGGCTGGAATTTCACATGTCATGACCCCAGCAGCACAAATAGCTAGCAACCAAACAACAGTTGCCCAAATGCAGTCATCTGATGCTGCCTATCTGGCAATGAATGCAGTACGAGAAGGAGGCAGCCTGCTCAATTTCTGGCTGTTGGTAATCACCGCAGCTGTTCTAACTTTAATCTGGACAAGGAAGACCAAATGAAAAAATTTATTGCTCTAGCAGCCTTGCTGCTGGTAGGATGCGACCGTCACTTTGCTACTTCCGAAGTCAAAGAGATTGGCCCAAACGAAACAGCGTTCTTGATTGCCCTTGAGGGAGATACTATAAACAACCAAGACAAACTCAACTCTTATGCAGCACTACAAAAAGCGCAACAAGGTGTAGCGGTAAAGAGAATAACAATTCCACACAAGCTGATTGATCTTTGTCCTTCTGCCCCTACACATGAGGAATGTCACTACAAAGATGTTCCAACCGCCAAGCTAGTAGTGGTCAATCGTTCGTTGGTGACACGTGAGTGGACTGCTACTGCAACTAAGGGTACGTCCAAATCCAACCAAGCAATTTCGGTTGAGACAAACGAATCAATCGACTTTGACTTGGGTACAATTATTACGGCACATATTAATGAAGCCGATGCTGCCAAGTTTCTATACACGTTTGGTGGACGAACATTGGGTGAGGTGCTGGACAGCGATGTACGTAGCGTAATAAGTGCTAGCCTAAGCAAATCTTTTGGCACTCATAGTTTGGACGATTGTAGGGCGCACAAGATTGACTACTACGTAAAAGCTGAGAGGGAAGCCACAGAGTTCTTTGCCGATAAAGGTGTCACTATCGACAAGATGGCACTAACCGAAGGTATGAACTACCATGACCAAAGTATCCAAGCTTCTATCAACAAACACTTTGCAGCAAGCCAAGAAAGGGCAGCCGCTAGTGACCAAGCAGCTGCAGCAAACACTTTGATGGCAAACAAAGAAGGTTTCTTGATGCAACAAGAGATGAAGTTGCGTGGCATGGCACTGGAGAACCAAGCTGAGTGGATTAAGAAGTGGAATGGTGTGGCTCCAAGTACTGTTGCCGGAAGTGACACGTCTATGATGGTTGGACTGCCTTCTAAGACCAAATAACAATCTAAAGTCCAGTGTAGAAGTACACTGGACAGGAGAGACAAATGAGTACTCTACGTGAAAATGACTACCTGAACAATGCTCGTCAGATGTGCCAAGACATGCAATACAAATTTTCACCTACTAGCGGAACGACCTTGGACAGCTGGCAATTCATTGACGCCGTAGATCCGGCAGGACGTTATTTTCCTGTGTCCTACCGCGATTTGGTGCTTATGTACCGAGGCTACAGAATTGCTCAGCGTCAAGCATCTTGCTTGCAACAGACAGCTTAAAAGGAAACCCAATGAGAGACTTCAACTTAGAAGAAGCCATAAATGGTGCACCTCTAGTGCTTAGGTGTGGGACACCTATCAACAGAGTGCTGACCTTTGATCTTGCCGACGACCATCACCAAATTGTAGCTACCTACGTAGAGACTGAGGGAGTCAATAAAGGACGCGAAGTTGTTGCACTATTTAATAAACACGGTCATGATCCGCACACTGGACTGTCTTTGTACATCTCAGTTCCCAAAATCAAGTTGTGGCGTAGACTCCTGCTTGGTTACAACGGTGACTATGCTTATATAGTTTCGACTTGTGAACCTGACGTTGACACGCCTCTTGCTCCTGACTGCCAGTGGATAAACGACTGGGAAAGCTTTGAGGTGGAACAATGAAAACATTTTTGTGGGCTGCTCTGCTTTCCTTTGGGCTAGGTTTTATTGCTTTAGCGTTTAGGTTGTTGAAATGAACAACATTGTGGTTCTTACTCAAGACCATAATATTGCACAATCAATGAGTAAAGCTGCTGCAGACTGCGAAGCAAATCTACCGCGTAGTCAGCACTGCATAATTATATTTACTGCTATTCCGAAATGAAGCACATGGAAAACTCTGAAATTAAATTTCTATATGTACGAGATTCTCTGAAAAAGTGGTATCCTGAGATTAGACATGTCTTTAATAGGGATGCAATTCTCTATGTAGTGATAGAAACAAATACTCTCCCTTTTCATACTATTCGAAGTGGCTACCTGAGAAGTATTCAACGTCGTTTGTTTAAACGTCTTCCAAAAATACTGACTAAGAAAATCAAGTCGCTTGTTTCAATAAACTTAGTTGGCGAAGTTCTTGATCGTGCTTCCTTTGAAAAATCAGTACTCAAAAGTATTGAGCCTTATAATTGAGTAGCTCCTGCTGGTTTGCACCGTGGCCTTATACAAGGACAACTTGAATGATTGACAAAACAATTTATGCTTTTCCTGATTACCCGTACTTAGTTAGGCTGCATAAAGGTCAGGTTGCTCATCTAACTATCAACTGCACACGAGTGTTTCCAGAAGAGCACAGCATATTTGTAGAGACTCCAGTTGACCACCAAGAAGCACTGACCGTGATTCGTGCCAAAGAGCTGGAGCTTGTAGCAACTCATGAAGGCATGGTCGTCTACGTTACATGCCGCGACGAGTGGGAGGAGCATGAACATCCGATAGACAAAGATAAAAAGATATTCACGCTGTGGGTTTCCACCACTGCTGTTCCAATTAGTTTCTCAGTGAGCCACCCATGAACCTAAACGCATTGATAGCTGAAGCTGCTGCACTTGGTGGGGCAAATATATGTGCTGCTGGCCACCGCTGGCAATCTGTTGGGGGTCGCTCATGTCCGCATCAACAGTCTGACTTCATGTTTGCTGGCTGCAGTCAAACCGTGTATGAGTGCGCACAGTGTGGAGCAACTGACTACGGTTATAGTGGAGGACCTGCCTATGAAGAGTGCGCAACCACCTGTAAGTTTGGGCAACGAGATAAATTTTGGCATTGAGGCATTCCCAGACTACGAGCATAAAATTGTACTACCTGATTATGGTACTACTGTTGTGCCTCCTGTTCACGGACGCATTTTTCTCACGAACGGACTGATTGATTTTGAAGCAAACGAAGAAAAACTCCTATTGGGATTTTCCGAAGACGTTTTGTTTGCAGAGAGGCTTCAATTTATTCGTGCTGCCGAACTCAGCCTGTTGGCTAAATCAAGTTTTAGTTCGATCTTAACGGTTCGTGGGGAACGCTACAAAACTAAGGTCGACAAAGAATCAAGGACAGTGTCCTACTACATAATTATGTCTCTGACAGATACTAGGAGCTTTGATGGTACAAGATACAATAGATAAAGCAACAGAGGTCGCAAAGCAATTTGGCGCAACTGTAAAGATAAGCATATCAACGGATATTGATAGCACGCGAACAAAAATCCAGTTGGTAGGAGGTACAGCTACATTCAGTAATGCCGATAAGGTTGTAGACGCCCTTGACGAGTCTGGGGCGGACTACTTCTTTGACTATGCTGACGACAGCTGTGTTCAAATATCGCACATTCAGGACTTTTGAAATGCTGAAACCGTTTCCAAACCTCTTTACTGTTTGTCGCTTAGAAGACGAGCCTGTTGTCTGGGTTGACTGTGTTAACCACACCAGATACTACCCACCAGAAATAGTTTTAGAGGTTGAAGACGGAGACTACTTAGAAAGTAGGTTGCGTGAAGCTGAGTCCGCGTTTTTAAGTGGCCTTAAAGGAACTCCAATGGTTACTGTTCGTGGTGACTGGAGAAAAATCGGAGACGTCTATCGTATTAGAGCGTCTGCTTTAGTTGTGCCGCACGGCACGTTTTTAGAACTTGAATAAGGAGAAGTATATGAGTGCCCAATCTGATCTGAGCGAATTGCTTGAACGTTTAGTTACTGAGCAGACGTTCTCTATGGACGTACTGGACAAAATCAAAAATCTCAAAGACGCGGCGAAGAAAGCGGCTGACGAAAATGAATCCCTGAAAAAGAAAATTGACTCGCTCTCTACTGAAAGCTCTCAACGGTACGCTGAGCTGAGTGTAGCAAACAACAAAATTGCAGAGTACTCAAAACGAGAAGCCGAGGTGAGTGCCCAGCAGCGTGAAAATGAGCTACTGCGACTAAAGCTTGAACTGATCTCCGGCTTCAAGTTCGAAATGAAGGAAATTGTGATGGCCGCTTTCCGAAACACTGAGATTCGCCAAGACATGTTTGGAAGTTTGCCTGTCAGTGTTTCTGGGGGTCCTACTGGATGTGGGTTTGTTGGTCAAGGTTCTACATCAGTGACAACCACTGTTAAACCCGAGTAAAACTTCGAAAGGCACTGAGATAGTGCCTTTCTTCTTGTCTGGAGAGTTTACATGACCTTAAAACGAGTTCATTCATTAGGCTCAATAAAAATCGTTGCAGAGTGCACAAGTGACGGTGGGTACTGCCGATCTGTTAAGAAAGCAGCAGCTGGAGAGACATTCTTTTCTGACTCAGTGCTAAATCGCGTGGTCTCAGACTGCTTATTCTCTGTGGAAGACTATGGTCTATTTAGATTCATGAGGCTTCACCCTGAAATCTCGTCCTTGTCTATCTATGTTGAGGACATTGAGTGGGTTCGTATAGTCCGTGAAGGAATGATCTTAGAGGACATGCGTCTACTTGAGTTACGCTTTGACAAACTAAATTCTAAATTTAATGAAATTTGTGGAGAAGAATAATGAGCTTTCAAAGTAAAGTTGGTATTTGGCTGGTGAAGTGCTTTGGGCCTGCTGTAGCTGCTGACACGACCGAGCGTAATCACAGGTTTTTAGAGGAAGCACTGGAGTTGGTGCAAAGCACTGGCTGCACCCAGAGCGAGGCTCATCAGCTAGTTGACTACGTGTATGGACGTCCCGTAGGAGACGTTCTTCAAGAGATTGGTGGGACAATGGTGACGTTGGCCGCACTGTGCGAGGCCAACAAATTTGATATGAAGGCATGTGGACGCGTGGAGCTTAGTCGCATTAAGGGGAAGACGGAAGAAATTCGTGCTAAACAAGCTGCCAAGCCTAAGCACTCACCTCTCCCTCAATTACCTGCTTCAGCAGCCTATAAGTATGATGCTGAGACTTTGGCACAAAAAGAATCAAATGCACTGCTGAAAAAGGCGATTTTAGACGCAGCTCAGGATATTAGTATTGTTCACAATGCAGGTTGCCACTCAAGTCCGGAAAACTACCTACGGATTTTAGAGTCCATTGTTAGCATGGCTAAAAATAGCTGCGCCTATGAAAAGAGCGCGAGCGAGTGGAGAGACAGCTCGTCAGTTCTTCGCAAGGCACTCCATGACGCAGCTCTAGCGTCCAACCTAACTTTCCCAAATACGTTGTATACTGACCAACAGTTGGTGAGTTTCTGCAAACAGCTAGGCACTAAAAATAAAGAACTTCAAGACGCTTATGCAGCCAAACAACTGGCAGAAGACCGGCTGGCCGACCTGTCAGTGGCAGTGGCAGCTTTGCTTAAAAGCAGACTTCCTGATTTTGAGGTGGGCAACGTTAAAACTTTAGTGCGAGGATGCGAGGAGCTTCAACTTTATCTTGGGGAAGTTCCAACCAATTCGCTTCTGCACATGATTAAGAACTATGCTACAGAACTCCGCTTGTTCCAAGGCAAAGATAACTACTCCAGTATGGAAGCCGTTCATAGAATCAAGTCCTTTACAGACAGTCTCGTTGACCAAAATTCAAACAATGAAGCTTATGCTCAACTCTATGTGAATCTTCGAGATGAAACAACAAGGCTCTTAGCTGAAGCCGACATTACAGTTGAATGCTGTGATCCGGCAGTTCTTGTTAAAGCATGTGCCTCTTTAAAAGACTTGGTTCACTCGTGGAAAACAGCTGGTACCATCGAGACTGCAAAATGCGATGCTCAGTTTGTGTATTCCGCAGTTGCAGCACGGATCGATTCAAAAGCACAGGTGCTGATGTCGTTTACTGATAGAGACGCTTGCGACGCTTTTGTTAATGATTGTCGTGTAGACGAAAGGCGTCTGAAAGAGTTTAGGGGAAGTGCTAAAGCTGCACAAGAGTTTCGATCTTCTTTGAAGATGACACAGTACATTGGACACGACTACTATGTGACTAGACAATCAGTGCTAGACGAAAAGAAGCAACTCTCTCCATTGTCAGTTATGTTTGACGTAGAGCAATTTTTGAAAAACAATGCTCACCGAGGTCAGCACGTTTCTTACTATCACAATCTAAGTCAGAAGTATGCTATTGACATAGGTCAGGCTGGTGGGACTTTTTACTACGTTCTACCCAACGGTGTTTGGTCTGAGGTTCCTGCTCGCTGTCGTAGTCTGAATAGTGTTCTTCTACCTCAGGACATTGACGGGATTCCTGTACGTCGACTTGTGTACTTGCAAGACCCGCAGTCTGCGTCAATCAATGTTATTGACTTTGACGTGTCTTCTACTACGTCCCCAACTGACGACGTGGTTACTTTTTATCACGGCCTCAGCGACATCCACAATATTAAAGTGTTGGACGGAAATTTTATGGCAGTGCTTGAAGACGGAACCGAAGTAGAAAACTTCAAGTCTGTTGGGTTGTTCATCAACACCATAGCTTTTCATCCATACTTTAATGGGAAGAAGATACTTGGTCTTAAATTTCGTGTTTTCAAGAAACAATCTCGTTCTATGAATGGAGCTGGCCATGCAAATCGTCCTTGACTCTTCGCTTACTCAGTACTCTAATGGTGATACTGAGTGGTCGTATTTACTTGATAGACTCAACCGTAAAGTAGGAAAAGACTTTACTCTTATCTCTGAAGCAGAGTCGCGTAAATGCACATTTGGATTTCTTGAGATGCTCGCAGGTGCCTACTCTTTTCATGAGAAGGTAGCGATCAATCCACAAGACCTGTGGTACATCGTTTTAACTGAGATTGCTCAGCAGATAAAGAAGCGTCCAGAAGATTTTCGTGCGCTTTTCACTGATTCCAGTGACAAGAAGAGTATTGTTGTTTCTACAAGTGACCCAACCACAATCAACTTGGGCTTAGTTCTTGACCAGCTTTTCGGTCTAGTTCCAACCAATCTTTCAGACTTTTTGCCAGTTCTTTCTACTTCAACTCCAGCGTCAAGCACAGCTTTTTATGCAGCTCTGTGCGACGGACTTGAAACTTATTACAACTATTTCACGTTCTTGTGTGGGATACCAGCTATTAAGATTCTAGGTGTTGAAGAGGATTGGACGTCACTTGTCAATTCTGCTGAGAAGCTTGCCGACGTTTTTGCAGAACACGGGCTTCTGGACATGACGTCCTACATGAAAAGAGTCAGTAGCCGACTTAAGATGTTTGTGGACGTTTTTAACGAAGTTCCTGACGTTGGGTACTGGAAAAACATTTTCTCCCACAAGAACGTTGGTAGCGGCTCTGAGAAGATTATCAGCGGGTGGGTAACAGACTTCTATTTCGAAGTGTGCGACCTTCCAAAACTGGAGAATTTCAGTCCATCAGTTAGCATCGTTCCTTACGAAAACTTGGAGACCAAAACAAAGTACTTGGGGGTGCACGGTGCCCTCATTAGAACAGAGGACGTTGACGGCTTCGTTGGATGCGAGTATGCTGAGTTTGTGTTTCGCGACGACTCTGCCAAGCCCGTAACTGAAGAAGACCAAAAATTTACGGTGGAAGTTACGCAAGTTAAATCAAGAGCCGTTACTTTCGGACCTATTGTTTGGAAAGGTTTGGAACCTACGTCCAATCTTGAAGTTGGAGACTTTGCTTATATGTCTAAGGTTCTTGAAAGGTGTAAATGAAACCACTTAGTTGCAGTAATCAAATGGACGTAAGTGCTCTCAACTTGGCTTATGCTAAAATTGAGTACTTGACTCACATTATCCCTAAAGAAGTTGGGTACGAGTACATTGATAAAGTGCACTCCACTAGTTTTGAAGCTTGCGAGCTTATAAAAGCTTTTTTGGATAGGCAGATGCGCTATGTCTCTATAGTCCCAAAAGAGTGCAGCATTGTTAGCATTTCAAGACGATGCTGTCAACAAGGTACGAGAGGGTGTGTTGTAGACCACGATACCGAAGTTGACGACCGAAAGTTTAGAGAGTGGCTGAACGAGCTAGACAAGATTGCTCGCATTGCAGGGTTTGGCAATTACATTGCTTCTACTGGAGAAGAAAGTTGGAAGACTTATTTTGAAAGCGACTTGTCTCCTGCAGACGCCTTTATGGAGGACATGAGTAATGCCGACTGACGTTAAGTACACCTATTTTGTGCGCTTTGAAGTAAGGCACAAGACGGAAACTCTTGTGCCTACTGGAGTGCTTGATCTGAATTTTCTTATTGAGTATAAGTCTGATATAGATAAAGCTCAGAAATGTATTGAAGAAACTTTCCACTACTTCAATGTGCGTTTACTTGATTGGAAGCTTCTGCTTGGTTACAAACGCCCAGACGAAGACGGATCGTACGAAGCAGCGTCATCTTCAAGTTATCTACCTGACACTAAAGTTGCTCTAGAACTCGCTTTCAACGTGTGGCTTGTTGAACTAGACAAAATTTCCAAGATAAAAGGACTTGAAAACTACATTGTGCATCCAGAAGACTTTCGTCCATTCTTTAACGAGTTTAAGTCTCCTGCAGACACTTTTAGGATCTGCAGTATGTAAATCTTGGAGAACGTTGTGAGCGTAGAAGCTAAACTACAAAGTAAAACGTCTATCAGCAACCATCTGATGGCGATTGGACTGTCACTCAATGCAGTGCTCAACAAACACGGTATTAAGACAGGAGAGATTACAAGCACAAAGCAAGACCCGAACGGTAATCTTACGCGGTTCCTACTAAGCGAAATCGACTGTCTAGACAGAGAGCTTACTAGGCTCAAGTCACTTTCTTCGCCAAATCTGTAAACTACGATTATATTCAAAAGGAGTACTACATGAAAGTAATCGGATTTATGAAGTCAAACAAAGTTTATAGCAAGGGAGACATCGTTGAAGTGTCTGACGAACTTGAAAAGAGCTTGCGCGAAAAACGTCCGGGAATGACAGTCAACCTGACTCCAAAGGCAATTTCAATTGCATTGTTTAATGCGTTTCAAGAGTGGGGTACTTATGCAAAGTAATCCAATAGGAAAAATATACTCAGGAATTGGAGCTACTGCATTCATTGCAACAACTGACGGTAGCCAGCCTCTCCTGACTGGATGGTCTTATGTTTACCCAACCGAAGTTGTTGAAGAGCTGGAGCTTCTCAATGCTGGACTAACTAAGCATCTGGAGCTGCTTCAAGCGGACTGGAGTGAACGACACGCAACTGTGCAAGATCGTGAGGTTGGACTTGCACAGCTTGGTCGCACCTGTGACACGTTGCTAGTAGCTTTGATGAAAGCTGCTGCCTATCTTCCAGTTGGATCAACTCAGCACTTAGAAGCTATGGAAGTCATTAATTCCTTGACAGACCGAGCCTCTGATCTTTAGGAGTCCTCATGGACGTATCAGTCTTGAAGTTTAAGGACGAAACTCTTACTGGAATGCCAAACGCTACTTCTGGGTATCGTATCATTGGTTACAACCTCAGTAGAGTTAACGTGCTTAAAGTGCTTTCCGAAAAATATGGTGAGTGCAAGCCAGACGCGTCTGGCTTAGACGTTGGCAACGGCTATTATGTGTGCGAAATCGTGTTTACGAACAGACTTGTCAACAAAAGCAAACTTATTGTCGTTGTTGACTCTGAGGATAAGTACAAGCACTTAGTTGAGTCCTTGGGACTTAGAGTTTCGTCTATCGTGGAGAAATAAATGAAAGTTCAATGTTTTAAACTGATGTCTGGAGTAGACATAATTGGTAAGATGGAAGACGAGCCTGCCTCATTCGCAAACCTGTTTAATGTAGACGACGCTGTGTTTTTTGGACCTCAGATGACTGATTCTGGAGTGCGCATGCAGTTCGTTCCTATCACACCTTTTGCCGAGGGCTTTAAAGGGGCTGCTGGAATTGGTCGAAACATGGTCATTGAAAGAGATAAGCTGATGCTTCCTCCGTACACTCCAAATGAGCAACTGCTCAATACTTACACGCAAGCAATCTCCCGCATTGCTATTGCTTCTAAAGAGAGCACCTTGTCGTTGGTGAGGACATGAAAATTTTCCGCATCCGTGACAACTCTGGAGTCATAGGAGCGGTTGCGTCAACTGACGAAGATGCGGCTAGAGCCTACGCTCTAGGTAAGTATGGTGCAGGATCAGAGGTTGAAAGAGTTGCAGTTTGCTCTTTCTGCGTCTCCTATCTGCCTCATTATTGAAACTGACATTACCCAAGTCAATTCCTTTTCCGGTAATAAGCAAATTCGTACAATCTCTTCTTAGGAGGTACTGTGGCACGTAATCCTTCAAAGGCCCAACTTGACAAACGCTGGACAGCAGTTAAAAACCTTTTTGAGAGACGCATTCTTCCGGCGCTCCGTAAGCCAAATGTTTTTGCCACGTATGAAGGTGAAATGTTTGGTGCTCTCGAAGTAGAGATTGACTGCGAACGACGCCTCATTCAAATTCGTTCAGGCAATTGCTTGTACGGAGTGTACAACGGAAATCCTGAATATGACGAAGGTGCTTACAGTACCATTGCCGAAACAAAAAAGGAAATTCTAGACAGCATTTCAATTCTCAAACGCTTGAGGTACTAAATGCACTTTTCTGTAGGAACGCGTTACACTGTTGGGCAAAAATCAAAGCTGGTTGCGTCATTCACTCCGCATAGTCGTGGTTTTTGTCCTGTCTTGATAAGTATCTTTGCCTACTGCCATCACTTGACAGAGCACTCTTCCGCAGCAAACGCTTCACGATGGAAAAAGGCAGCACTTCACTTTGAACGTCGCATGCCTAAATTTAGGTTTCAAACCGACCGCTTCTGACTTTCTCCACTAAAAATAATACGAGGAAACACTGCATGAGCACTGAAGACAATCTTTCTGAAATTCAAAACTCAGTTTTAAACATTGTAAAAGCAAACCCCGGAATTTCCTTTAATGACCTGTGTAGTAAAGCAGGCATTGACGATCTTGACGCGGCCAAAGCTCTTCATGTGCTGACCAGTAGAGTACTTATCTATAAAAATAAAACTAGCTATTTCCATGTGGACGTTGACATCGAAGCAGTTGTAAACACTCCTGAAAAGAAAAAGAAAGAGGCTGCGAACCAATGTCCTACTGAGCTGGTTGCGCGTACTTCAAGCGACACAAAATGCTCAGAAATTGTCGTAGAAGCCGCGCAGCACAGTACTGAAGAACCAAAGCCCGTCAAGGAAGTAAAGCTTCCGCCGAAACCTGTTGAGCGTAAATTCGGAAATTTCCGACGCAGCTCTACTCTTGGAGTAGTTGCCTTATTTTTGTACGCGAATCGTCCAGTGGCTTTCTCTTCGGCTTATGTGGACTCGAAACTTGAAAACTTTGTCAACGCTTCTGCGGCTTCCGCCCTATACAAACTTGCGGCTGACGGATTTGCCGAAGCAGTTGGAGAAGGTCATCGCAAATCGTACAAATGGTCTGGTGTTTTCACCTACCCATTTTCTAAGATGCTTCCAGAGGATGATTTGCTGATTAAGAAGATCATGTCAGACAAGTCTTCTACTGTGGATGACTCACCAAAAACTGAGATTCCGGTTGAAGTCGAACAACCTAGTTCATTCGTCAGCGTTCCACTTGAGCAGGTAAGTGTTGCTTGCATGTGCTCTGTGATGTCAGACAAGCAAATGTCGTTGGCTCGCCTCAACGCTAGAATTCACGCGGCACAAGTAGAGCTTGCAGACATGCTTATTTTGAAGTCTGCTCTTGAGTTTGCTTTGGGTGCCTAGCATGGACTACGATTTGACCGACGTTGGGGAGATTCTTCACGGTAGCAGTTCTCTTGAATTGTACATGAAAGAAATCCGTAATATTCGCTTCCTCTCTTTAGACGAGGAACTTAGTCTTGGGGAAGCAAATTGTTCCAGTGCTCGAAATACGTTGGTGTACCACAATTTGCGTTTAGCCGTAAGCATCGCCCATAAGTTTTCTTACTTTGGTGTTCCACTTGACGATTTAATAAACGAAGGAAACCTTGGGCTGATGCACGCCTCAACTAAGTACGATCCTTCTAGGGGACTCAAGTTTTCAACGTATGCCTATCCTTGGGTTAGCACCTATATCTCACAGTATGTGTATGCAAACAAAGCAAACATTCGCGTTCCATCGTACGTGCATCAGCTGGCTATTCAAGTACGTAAGTTCTTAAAAGAAAACCTTCTTACTGAGTCTGCCGAGTCCATCTCAGAGGCTTGCACCAAATTGGGTATAAGCTATGACGCGTCTGTGAAGGCTCTTGAAGTTGTCGATCTTCAGGCAGAGACTTCGTTGGACATTCCAATTCCAGAAACTGAAGGTCTCTTTTTCATTGACCTTGTTGTGTCTGAAACTGACGTAGAAGATTCCTACCTGAAAAAAGAAACACGTGAGTTTGTGCGGTCTTTGCTGGACGGACTTGGGGAGCGCCACGCTAATGTTGTTCGTTGGAGGTATGGGCTGGACGGGCAGGAACCAAAAACTCTGCAAGAGATAGGAGACTTGCTAAACGTCTCAAAAGAATATGTTCGACAACTTCAAGAAGCCGCCTTTAAAACTTTAAAGCTCAACCTGAGCTTTAGACACATTGGACTTAACCAACTACTTTAGGAAAAACTATGAACCCTAAGCAGCTTCTGATAACATGCACTGAGAAGTTTCCACCAAAGCCAAATACACGTCATTCTCTTACCGTTGATGAAGAAGGACAGCTTATTTTGAGCATGATGCTTCCTTTACCTGAGACAGTTCCTTCCTCTGACAATGAGTTTCTGTCTCTAATTCTTTTAGACAACGACTTTGACCGAAGTATCGAAGACCTTGTTGCAGAGCTGGAGTCTGTGGTGCTGCTTTATCAAAATGACCATCAAGCTTATTTGAATATAGTTAGCGTGGAGTGCCTTGAGTGTGAAGGTGTTGACGCTTGCGTTTGTGGGGACAAGTGATGTTTATTGTATTGGACGGTTGTGACGGTAGTGGAAAGTCAACTGCAGCTAAGGCACTACAGAAGTATCTTTTAGAGGAACTGCATGTTGACGCGTTGTGGACTCGTGACCCAGGAGGAACGCCAGACGCAGAAAAATTGAGGGACATGCTGCTCTCTTCAAAGAAAGATAAGTACACTGAGTTCTTTTTGTTTCAGGCGTCACGAGCAAACCTGCTGCACGCATGCATTATTCCAGCTCTTGAAGCTGGCAAGTGGGTTATTGTTGACCGATTTATCCCATCCACTTTTGTTTATCAAGTTGTAGACGCAGGTGTACCTCGGTCTTTGTTTGACGAGTGCACTGCCGCCCTTCTTGCGGGACTTCCAGAGCAGCCAAAGAACTTTGTTCTTGAGGTGAGCTTTGAAACATCTCAATATCGTTTATCTTGTCGCCAAGAACAAAGCAACCACTTTGACATAACTAAGAGAGAAGTGTTTGACCGAAGGTCTCATGGGTACAATGTGTATGCACAGCAGACGAGGTCAGTTCTTATAGATGCTAATGGAAGCACTGACTCTATTGTTCAACAGATTGTCTCAAATTTGGTGTAAGACATGTGGACTGAAGCTCATAATCAGTTTTAGGAATCACCTACGTACCAAAACTTCAAGGTGTTGAGGCTGAGCGTCAACCTCCAAAATCAATTAAAGAGTGGTATCGAAACCATAAATACCTTCCAAACTTTCTGGCCCATTTGAATACCCTGCCTGTTGGTGAAACTACTAATGCAGAGCACATATCAAAAGCTACCAGAATCTCAGTAAACACCATTCGCAGGATACTCTCATAACCGAGATCGTTTGGTTGACTTTGAGGCAGTGAGCGGAGTTGGCATAACTCGCATTAAGGTTTCAGACCTGAATGAAAAGTGAAAATCTTGTTTCTAATATTAGCGTGGAGGGGCAATGACTGCCAATACAGGGGCCGCACGACGTACTGATCCTAAGACGAGTAAACGGGCAGCCTTAGAATTCACGGATGCAAAGGAAACCCATAAAAAGATTTACAGACATCTTCTTAGGGTAGGAAGTAAGGGGTGCATAGCTCAAGACCTAGTTGAGGTTTTAGGAAGACCTTTAAATTCTATATCCAATAGATTTATAGAAATGGAGAGGCCGGGATGGGTTAAGATTATTGGTCAACGCATAAATCCAAGTTCTAAAAAATACTGTAATGTTTATGTAGCACAAACCCCACCATTCATCAAATCGGACATACCTTCCTTACCTCATGTCTTAAACTTGCGCATTGAAAGCCTAGAAAAAGCTTTGGCGAGAGCAAAAGCCTTGTCGAGCAAAAGACTTAGAGAGATAAGAGAATATAAAAAGCGTTTTGGTTCTATTTAGCCTATTTAAAGATTGAATCTGATGACCAAGAGCAACAAAAAGACGCGCTTGCAGCGTAAAATTCCTTATCTAAAAAATTTACGAACGCGCTTCGTGTTTCTTCGCATACGTAATTCAAATCTAGGTGGGATTATTGCAAACTCTCTAGTCCAACAAATGAATAGGAAGGGTTGGATGAGAAAAATTATTGGAGAACCTTATGAAATCACTAACTCCTAAAGATAAAGTAGACCGTTATTTAAAACGCGGGGCATATGCCCTTACACGAGAAGAGTTCTTGAGTAGAACAACGTGTCCTTCCTGTAACGGAGACGGTTTTTCCAACTATCCAAACACCTGCGGTCATTGTCATGGAGAAGGAGTGGTTCAAGAAAAACAAGTGAAGGCTGTTACTCCTATAAGCCTTCATTACAGCATGACAAACACGAAAGGTGGGATGGTAGCCGGAACTAAAGTTTGGACTTTTAGTGACGGTAAGTCTTATATAGCCGAAGACTATTCTAAAGACGATACCTACGTCATTCGAAAGATCAAAGAGATCAACTTAGCCGACCATCCAGAGTTGAGCTTAGTTCTGAAACTAACAAACTAAACCCCATAATACGGAGCAATAAATGCAAAACTACTTAGATTTGATGGTGCAGTGTCGTGACAAAGGCATTGACGTTTACAATGAACGAACCAAAAAGACGTGCCGTACCCTTGTTGGTGCTACTCTTGAGTACGATTTGTCTACCAGACTGTTCCCAGCAACCACCTCTAAGAGGCTAGCGTTCAAAGGAGTTCGTGGGGAGCTGCTAGGATTCTTCCGTGGCTATGACAGTGCAGCTGACTTCCGCGCTCTTGGGTGCAATGTGTGGAATGACAATGCCAACAAGACAGCCGCGTGGCTGGCTAATCGCTGGCGTAAAGGCGAGGACTCGTTAGGTCGTATCTATGGAAAGCAGTGGACTGACTGGCAGGCATATCAGATTGTTGATGCGCATCCTGACGACGTAATCGCAACTGAAGTTGACGGGTACGTTCTGACGATGCGCGACCCAATTCGTGGGAAAGCATTGTACGTGAAAAGCATTAACCAGCTTGAGAAAGTTTTGCACACACTTCTCACCAACCCTAGTGACCGTCGTTGCATAGTGAGCGGGTGGAATGTCGGTGAACTTGATCGCATGGCGCTTCCTCCTTGCCACATGGACTATCGCTTTGTTGCAATAAAAGACACTTTGCACGTTGTGATGACGATCAGAAGCTGGGACCTCGGACTTGGTGCGCCCTTTAATATTGCAAGCACTGCCTTGTTCTTAGAAATCATGTCTAGGCTATCCGGGTTCAAGGCAGGGAAGGTCACCATTCAAGCAACGAACGCTCATATCTATGAAGACCATTTTGACGCTATTGAGGAGCAGCTATCTAGACCTTTGTTTGACCCTCCCAGTCTTCTAGTGTCGGATCGTATCCGTAATGTTGACTTAAACTCTATAAATGGTGCTTTTAGCCGACTAGAGGTTGACGACTTTAATCTTACCAACTATAAATGCCATGACGCTATCTATATGCCAATGTCTGAGTAGGTATTTCTAGGGGTTCCTTTTAATAAAATCCTAATTTAAAGCTCTGAGCTATGGCAGAGGAGCTTTAAATGGATAATACTTGTGGGGTGTACAGATTTAAAAGTCGTACTAGTGGATGGTTTTATGTAGGAAGCTCTAAAAATGTTCATAAGCGCAAATCTCAGCATTTGAATAGACTTAGAGCAGGAACGCATTCCAATATAATCTTTCAACGAGTTTATAATAAGTATGGTGAGGACGACTTTTCTTACTCGTTTAAATTGTGCGATTCAAAAGAGTCTGCTCTTGCGTTGAAGCAACGTCTCTTAGACCTACATGTTTCCAATGGGAGGAAAATCAACATAGGCAGAAAAGCTACTGGAGGGAACAATCTGACTGACAATCCTAAACGAGACGACATAATAAAACGAATTAAATCCTCATTAGACGAAACAATTTGGAGTCTATCCGCAGAAGAACGGCTTGACAAATATAGCAGGGCCGGTAGTAAGAATGGAATGTACGGCAAGACCCATTCAGCTTCTGCTAGAGATAAGATAGCAAAGTCTGTGCTTGGAACTCATCGCAATTTAGGAGTACCTAAATCAACTGAGCACCGACGTAAGATGAGCGAGAACGCTAAAGCCCGCACTGGAGCTAAAAACCCTTTCTTTGGTAGGCATCACTCTGACGAAACTAAATCAAAGTTGTCAATTGCAAACATGTGGAGTAAACCTCCCAATTGCCGACAAGTCTACGTCGAAGGGCACATTTTTGAGTCTCTAACCGAAGCTGGTCGTCAGCTTGGTGTTTGCACAGCTACAGTGTCTTTTAGAATAAAGTCTAAGTACTTTGACTACAACTATGTTGAATAGGAGCACTGCATGGATAGACTATGGGACATAAAAATGGTGTTGTGGCTGAGGGACTTGTGGATTGACGAGTCTCCAAATACAACAATTCTAGGATCAATCTTAGTCTTCGTGTCAAAGATTGCGTGGAGCTGCGTGATAACAGTCTTCTGGACTTTTATTTATGTCCTCAACGCCCTTATTGCACTTATTGCTTTCTTTGTCTTTGCAGTTGTGTACTTAAATGCCCACGCGCTGTACAAAAAAGGAACGGTCTTCCACGAGAAGGATTCTCATTTTTGGGACGGTCTTAAGCTGTATGGAACTCTCACTCCCAGAGTCCCCTCAAGGTTTAAGACTGGTTCTTCTGACTAATCTGTAAACAATGGTCACTTGAGTGCGGAGCTTTTATGAACATTTTTAAGTTTGTTTCAAATACAGAAAGTCAGGTAAACGATTTAATCGTGGAGCAACTGAAAAACACGTACCACAATGCAATTGACACGTCTAAGGATTGTAAGGCAATTCAGGCAGCAATGTTTAAAACTCTTGACTCTCATTATGTTGCAGGTAAACTCAACACCTTCAATGTGTATGCCACTCCAGTAAACTCTCCTGACTGCTTAATAGTGACTGCTTCATGGGAACTTAGGGGTGTTGAGGGCAAGCATACTTTGGAAGTTCGAGGTGAGCTGTGACCAACGACGTTACCTACAACAAGCTGCTTAATCCAGAAGCTGGACAAGAGTTCAAAGGCTCTGCCTTGGTGCTTACAATTGTCGAGGTTGATCACCCTAAGATTTCTGCACTTGTGCTTCGTGGGCGTGACACTAAACTTGTTTCATTTGCGTGCAAGGACGATCTGATCACCTACTTGATGAAAGACCCAAACAATCCTGATAGACGTGAGTTTAAAGCGTTGTACAGTGGTGAGGCTGACCTCAGTTCTCAAACCATTCGAGTCTTGGCGCAGCTAGCGTCTAGCGAAACTCATTATCCTGTGGAGAATCTTTGATGGAAAATAAACTAGACCTGACAAAATTGATTTCCCTGCCAAATCCAATCGTTGCTTCAAACTTCAATAGTGACTTTCCGTCAACTGAGTTATTGGTAGGAGTAGAAGTAGAAGTAGATAGCTATAAGCTAATGCGGCTGTCCTACTTAGTTCCAACTGAGACAGAGTCTGACTTAGAATCCTTTATTCGTGGTCTGCTTGCTCAGTTGAAGACGTCTCACCGGGTAGAGTGGTATACTCAAGACGGAAAAGACGTTGCTAGTTTTGACACGTTTAAAGACGTGTCTTACTGCGGGTACAAGTACTCAAGCTTTGCAGATACTAGCGGTTCTGTGTTCTTAACTGTTGTGCTTCTTTTGAGCGCCTCATTATGAACGTCGAAGAGTGTCGTTCTTGCAAACACTTTGCAATCAAGTCCGATGATGGCTCACATTGCTACATGTTTGAGGAGCCTCCTAAAGGTGACTGTATGCAGCATTCTAAGTACGGTTCGATTCGTCAAATCTTGGGACCCCGAGCAGCATTACTTTGTTTAATGTCTGAAGGTCTAGGAGTTCAGCTTTGAGCGCAACTATACCTGCTTTCTCCCGATGGTGGAACTCAAGTAAGTACTGCCAAGTAATATACGCCAACCTTAGCGACCGCCAGGTTGCCTTTGACGGATGGAATGCAGCTATTGCTCATAGACAATCCGCTTCTCCAGTTAGACGAAGCGGCATTCTTCCTTTTCAGTCTGAGAATGTTGGGTGCGCAGTAGTCGTTAATTTTGACAACATTCCCAACAGCTTTATAGGGATTCTACTCAGAGACGACATAGAGTGTCCATTCACCACGATTATAAAACTTGAGAGTGGTGACTGCATACTTGGTTCCGAATGTCAGTACTCAATTCACAAATAACAATGGAGAACATTATGGAACAAGAAAACACAAACGTTGACTTACTGGAGTTGGAAACCACTCTGCAGTCACAGCTTAATTTGCTTGATCGTTGCATCGGCATTCAGTCGCACAAGAAGTCTATTGCCTCTATTGCTCTTGGAGCCGGGGCTGGACTTGATCCTGCAGCTATTGAAAGCAGCCCGTTGCTTACTAAGATTCTGTCTTTCGAACTTGCAGGTTTTGACGCAAGTCTTGATTTTATGCAGCAGTCTAAGCAATGCGTTGAAATTGCTCTTCAACAAGTAGCAGAAGCAAAAGCAAAAGACGCTACTTCCATCAACGCTGAACAACTGTTTTCAGCTGTTGCCGACGTAATGACGATCACAGACGACATTGATGCAGACATTCAAGGATAAAACATGAGCATATTTGTCAGCAAGTGGGGTATTGGTGAAATTCTTGAGCTTAAACATTCTGACACGTTTGTTGGTAAAGTTCTAAGCGTGTCTTTTGACGGGCAGCAGGTTGCCTACTCTCTTAGACGTCCTGACGGAGTGGTAGTCTTCTGTACCGAAGATGAACTTGAAATCAAGGGAGCGCAAGAAGCAGAAGAAAAGATGCAGTATCCTACTGGCCTTTACGCATTGGACTCTGAGAACAGTCCTGCAGATGTCACCTTAGCGTACGCTTATTACAATCCTGACGAGCACTGTGGTGGGTTTGGGTTCAATGTTGCTGACGGGCATACCTTTCTCCCTTTCAGTGACGTACCGAGTACTACTACTGTGACAAGTGTTACTGCCGTTTATACCGACGATTTTGCTAGGTTGACACAACTTCTTAGCTCTGTGCGCGAAACATTCGCTGTTGACGATTTGACTCCAGACCAAGAAAAGTGGTTTGCTCAGCACAGTCTGCCTATTGTTACTCTGGAGTAGGCTATGTGGTCTACCACAGACGTACTAGAGACTATTCTATTTGTCCCACTTGCCTTATTTGGTGTAGTGCTCGGTCTTTGGCTGTCTTGCTTTATCTGGCCTATTTTCGCTTTTGTCTTTATTGTAAAAACTGTAAAAAACTACTTTAAGGAGAATAATAATGCCCTGCGCATCTGAAATGTCTTTTTTGGACAAACTTATTTCAAACAAAACCGGAGTTGACCTGTTCTTGGTTAACGGAATACGACTTGCTGGAACCCTGCGTGAACATGACGATGTATGTATTATCATGGACTCAAAAACAGCAAAGCTCAGTACCGAGCAGCTGATCTACAAAGAGTCTGTAGCTTCCATCGTAGTGCGAGTGTAGAACATGAGGCTGACTGCTCAGTTGAGTCAAAACCCGTTAAAGGTTTTGTCTGGGATGCTTCCTATCGAGTGGTCTGCTCCTGAGTCTCTCTACCTTCCTATTGCGTTTCAGCTTAAACTCGCCGGAGTTGACTACTCGTCTAATGACGAGCTTAGTTTCATACTTTCTACTCTGACCCAGCTTGGATTCATTCAAATAAGAGCTGACGACAATACAATGAGGATGAATCCAATTTACAAGGTGGTTAAATGAAGCCTAAGTATCGAATTCGTTTTATGGCAAGAACAGGAAGTTGGGTAGTGCAGGTGAAGCACCGGTTTATGTGGGAACCTGTTTACACAAATATAGCACAAAACATTTCTGAAAGTGTAAGCATTAGGTCTTTCAATAGCTACGACCAAGCACGGGATTTCACAAACGATGTTGGGCTGAGTTGTGCATACCAAGGTGAATCTGACGGACTTCTAACCTCAATGTTCAAGGCTATGACTAACGCTTGGAGTCGTCCTCTCCCTGCTCCAGTGTACCATTTAACTGTCCACTCGTCACAAATCGAATCAATTTCAAGCAATACCGAAGCACAACCTGCAACTCAACCAACCTAGAAGGAAACAAACATGGCCGCGCCAAATCCATTCCTACTTGCTGATGGTCTTCTTGACTTCGCAGCAGTAGCAGCACTGCAAAAAGAAATCTTGGAAGAAGTGAAGAACGAAGACCCGCCGCCGAAGAAGCCACGTAAGCCTGCCAGCATGTGGTTGATTCAGCGCAAAGCAAAGCCTGCACCTTTCAGTGCAAAGCTTGAAAAAGCTGGTGATCTTAAATACACTCAGAATCGTGCAATCAAGTTGATGCCGCGCAAACGTACGTCAGAAGCAGGCTTGATTCGCAATGCGATCTTCTTGACTGACTATTCCCACATCGAAGGTAAGCTTGGTCAACGGCTGGACAAAGCAATTGAAGCAGTCAACAAACATATTCCACGTGCGCTGAAGCAGCAAGAAGCTTTGAAGACCAAGAAAGCAAAAATTCGCGACGTCAAGAACGCGCAGTTTGCAAAAGACATTGACGAGATGACAGACATTCTGGTCGATGCAGGTATTAAGGAATCGTCAATTGCAATCGGAACCTCAATGTTTGGTAAGGTGATGTTGGTTAAGTTGCCTAGCGGCAACGTACTGAGCATCAGCAAAGCCGACATGGAACGCTTTAAGGCTGCCCAAAATTCTGATGGTGAAGCGAAACCGTCTTTCCCTGCCAAGAAAACAGCACCTGCTACAAAAGCACCTGCGAAAGCTGCAAAGGCTCCGGCCAAGCCCGAAGCAAAACGTGCAGCACCTGCACCAGCGGCTAAACGTGTACCTCCGACAGTAAGCCGTCGTACGTCACGCTAAGGCGCTTCCTACAAAAGGGTACCTCAATTGAGGTACCCTTTTTTCGTTTAAAATTGTAATTTGCTGCATGTCTTACATGTTTGAGGTTCTGTCCGTGGCTCGTATTTTAATCTCAGTTTCAAACAAAAGAACTGATTTGTATCGTGGATCAGACAAACTGGTTGCAGTAATTCGTTCAAAATGCCACGGTCATTTACCGTCATCGTCAGGTATTACCCTGTCGTCAGTTAATCGAAGTATAAAATTGGTCAACGACGAATTCTATTCTGGCATTTTAACAGTACGCGAATATTTGTATCAAATGACTAAGCTGGCATTGTCCTTGCCTAGTACACCTATTGAAGGAGAGCCTTAATGAAGATTGTTGTATCTGCTGCGTCTAGCCAGCTTATTGATAACGCGTGTGAAGTGCTGACGAAAAAACTTGATCCTACGTACATCAAGTACCTTAAAACAAATGTGAAGAGTCTGAAAGAACTCGTTCCTGCTTCCATGCTAAACGGTATTAAGGCAGGTAATGACATACACATTTATTCTCACATGGGAATCTTGCTTCAGATACGAAAACTCGTTAGGCTTGCCAGTGACAAACCTCTACTGCCTGATTTAGGTAAAGGGACTGTTGATTTGGCAGCTGTTGAACTACTCAAGCATCTTTGGAAACATCTCAACTCTAAATCAAACTAGGAGCTTTAAAATGGCAAAAGTACTGATCGCAGTAAGTGCAGCAAACGCATTCTTGGACGCAGACGGTCTTCTCAACATGGCAGCTCTTGCACGTCTGCAAGGTAAGATTGAAACCTTCAAGAAGAAGAACCCTGACTCAAAAGTTGGGCCTTCTTTTCTGATTGCTAAAAAAGCCAAGCCTGTTAAATTCAGTGCCGTTCAAGAAAAGAAAGGTGACCACAAGTATTTGTTGGCACGTGCAGTTAAAGTAGTGTCCCGTACTCGTGTAACACCAACAACTCTTGCAAAAGCCGTGGTGATTCTTGAAAACGTTGCTGGCTTGCCGAAAGAACTCGCAGCAGAAGTTAAGACTGCTACAAGTGCAATCACTCAGCACATCCGTAAGCTTGAGAAGGTTGTTGGTAAGGTTAAGACTGAGAAAGGTAAAATTCGAGACACTGAGAATGCCGAATTCGATAAAAACATTGAATCATTGAAGGCCATTCTTTTTGACGGCGGTCTTAAAGAAGCCGCCATTGTTGAAGGTCGCTCAATGTTTGGAAAAACAGTGTTTGTTAAGCTGCCGAACGGCGGGGTGATCAGCATTGGTAAGAGCAATGCTGATCGTATGAAGGCTGCGGTGAAGGCCGCGAAGGAAGCAGAAGCTGCTTAATTTAAACTACCCGGTGCATCGGCACCGGGTATCTATCGTTGGAGACACCATGAAAACTATTATTAGTGCAAATCTCGGCTCTAATCCCCAAGAGAAAAATTTCTCAAAGTTTGTAGCAGAGTTGACCAAGTTGACTCGCAAGTACGGAGTTGCCGTTAAGGTGACAGGTGGTGTTTTGATTGCCGACGCCCCAAAGGACTTTAAAGACGTTGAATATGATAATGACTTTTCTAGCGGAGACTTGCATCCTCTTAATCTGCCAAAGGGATACTGATGAAGATAAAAATCTCGTTGAGCAAAGCTAAACCCGAAGCTGAACGAACAGTAGTTCTTAAAGGAAGCCAAGAGTGCGTTGATCGAGTAGCCACTTTTTTGGGAATGCTGGTCTACAACGGTAACATTGGACACTCTGGCGTGTTTGGCTTGGGGTGGGACGGCGACGGTAGTGACAAACTTGACGTAGACGGAATTGACGACGCTGTCAACAAAGACGGGTATGCTGCCTGCGGCGCATATGGTGGGGACGTTGAAGTAATGGGAGACTCCGGGTCTTTCTATGTATACACAACTTCCAAGCAAAAATTGGTCTTTGCCAAAGGCAAGAGAACGTTTTAAGGCTGAAAGGGTAAACGTGAAAATTGAATTTGACAGTTTGTCTGGGAGAACTGCGTCATACAAAGACGAGACTGCAGCGGACTTGAATGAAGCCCTGA
>OBEQ010069268.1_pt1 | contig 111112 bp, 113 predicted proteins | sample 1670901 | NCBI WGS metagenome assembly OBEQ01 (sample SAMEA104232315, study PRJEB22302) | groundwater metagenome | biome: forest; feature: aquifer; material: groundwater | place: USA | collected 2011-08-07 | depth 5.4 m
AGAGGGGACACTTGTATTTTTTCATATGCCCCATATTGGCATACTTTAGGCTCTTGAATCAACCCTATGGTATACTTTTATCAACCGAAATTGATACGGTGCCGCAGCTGACGCTAACAGCTGGATCTTCAAATTGACGAATAGTTTGATATAACGGGCTAATCTTGGTGTTCGAATAGCCCGGATACTGCCAAGTGAAACCTGACAAGAATATCGAACCGAGGAAGCTTCTCAAGGCTGCAAGCATTGGAGTTGACTCTTCATAGGTTACAGATAAGTCTTTTAATTTGGCCTCTAGGAACTTAATTCCAGCTTCAACATTGAATTGATTGATCAGCTCATTATCATTTGCAGAGTAAGCAGTTGCCAGTTTTTGCTCAATAACTGCGTTTTGTTCTTTAAATATCTCATCTGAGAAAGTTCCAGCTAAGTTCTTCTCCACTAAGGTTTGTCTGAGGGCTTTCAATTTACCGATTTCATCTTCAGCATTCTTTTGCCTTCTATTTACCTCCTTTAGTTTCTTTTGGAATGTATTGAGAAATGCCTTGATGAAAAGTTTGAGACCTTGTTCAGTAGGACTCATTTGTTTAAGAAATGCCTTCATGGCAATATCCAGTTTGTCCATAGCTACTGACTGACCTGTACATCGTTTTCGGCAAAAATAATAGCCATATTTGCCGTTTCTACCCTTACTCCAAGCTGCGGTAAAAGGAGTACCACATCTTCCGCAGCGAACGATTCTTCTTAGTGGGAATTCTGGATTATCTCGATGTCGCATTGGCAAAACCGTTTTATTGGGATTTCTGCCATCAATTATTGCCTGTACCTTATAAAAAAGCTCTTCCGTGACCATTGGGATATGCTGACCTTTTACTTGTTCTGGATAGCTTCGGGAAGTCAAAATTCCCATATAAAACTTATTTCTGAACATATGTTGCACTTTTTGGATACTTATTTTTACACCCCATTCTTCCATAATGTTCTGCATTTGCTTTAGGCTTTTTGTTCCAGTCGCCATGAGCTCCCAAGCTTTTTGGTATGTGTCAAAAGTTTTCGGGTCTTTCAAAGCGTAACCTGTTTGATTGATATATCCATAAGGAACAGTGTTGGTTACTTTTCCTGCTAAAAACCTTGCTCTTAGTCCATTTTTAGTTCTTTCACTCCTAACATCATTATCATGCTGGGCGAAACTGGCTAGGATTGTTTCTAGTAATTTTTCTGTAGGAGAATTGCCTGTTGGTTCATTCGCAGAAAGGAGTCTAATATTATATTCCATGAACTTTCTTTTGATAGCCAAAAAATCCTCTGTTTGTCTTGATAATCGATCCAATCGATAAACAATCACTGCCCCAATTTCTTTTTTATTCTTTCTGCAAAAATCCAACAGTCTCAATAACTCAGGTCTACCTAAGATAGTTTTTGCAGATTGACCTTCTTCTCTAAAAACCTCAACAACCTCATAACCCTTAAACTTCGCTTCTCTGCGACATATTTCTTCTTGGGTGCCTAATGAATAATTTTTCACTTGTTCCTCAGAAGAGACACGGATATAAATAAGAGCTTTTTTCTTATTATTTATAAGGTCAGGTTTGTAGTTCATAGTTTATTAATTCCTAATAACTCGTTAAGTGTTTTTCCACCAAATATTTCCTTTTCAAACTCTTCTTCCCAAATATCAGCCAAAAATTGAACATTACTTACCAATTCAAATACTTGGTCATCGGTTAAATCTTTTGCAGAATCGCCTAAAATTTCTCTTGCCTCTAACACTCTTTTTTGTTGTGAGTTTTGATCCTCAAATATTTCATTTAATTTTTCATAGGTTCCGTACTTTTCTAATAATGGGGTCAGTTCTTCTAAAGATGAAGTTTGTGGAAGCTCTTGGGGTGTAGTAGATTCTAGGGTATCTGAAATACCAGGAATAAAGATATTTCTTCGACTCTCTATATTTAAGTTCCCAGTTTTCATATATTAATCCTAAATTACGATGTAAATATATATGTTTAGTATATAAACAAATATGTTTACTTGTCAACTGGTATTTACTGTATCATTTCTCATTACAACACTCAGGAGTAAAAAGACGCTTACACAACACGTAAATATTGATGATTTGTGAAAGAAGCTGCTTTTTTATATGATATAGAAGGTAATAATTGAATATGCAATTAAAATACATATTTTAATATGGATTCAGTAGCAGAAGTTCCCAAAGGTAATGAACCAATCGTAGGCATAAAATTTCCTGACAAAGCTGAAGGAGTTAATCCAGGAGAACGTAAGGAGGCAGCTTCCTATAATCCTTTGCCAAAAATTCGAGATTTTCCAGAAAAAGCGCAAGTAAAAATTTCTGAAGCATATACTGACTCTCAAGAAAAAGCAGGTAATGTAAGACAATTAATTGGCGAAGGCTCCAGCATAATAAAGCGATTTCAAGAAAAACAGCAAGAATTTGAAATAAAAAAACATCAAGAGTTATCTCCGCAAGAAAAAGAAGTACAAGATCGAAAATTAGCACAGATAAAACAAGAGGTTGAATTCCTTGAAAGAGCATACGTCAGGGTATCAAGGGGAGAAGATATCCCTGAACTTAGAAATGGTACTAGTCCATTCGCAAAAGATGACACCAATCATGCACCAATAGTATTTTCTGATGAAGAATTGAAACAGTTTGGAATACAAGGAAATGTTGCGTCTGAGTTAAGAAGAAGTATTGCCAATATGGTACATTCTCCTGACTATAAAGCCTCTGAAGCCTTTCGTAAGAAAATGAAGGAACTTTATAATACAAGGGTTAACTATTTATTTGAAGGTGTACTTGAAAAGACAAGTATTCTAAGCCCGCTCGATAGCAGAACAGAAGATCTGGGAAAAATCCCATTAGATCAACTACCAACCCAAGAAAAAGTTGAAAATTGGATTGATCAATACTTCAAAGGTGCTGAAAAGATGAATATAGATATCATGGCATCGTCATACTTAATTGGCAGAATTGATGAATGGGTTAAACAAAATAACGCAAGACTCGGTAAAACAAATTCTGCGTCTGGCAATTCATTATCGGGTTCATTGACTGATGCAACTGATCGTTTGAGGTTGCATATTGATTCTGAAACAAAAAAACTCTCAAGGGCAATATCAATCCAAAGATATCCTGAAGCACAGGCAACAGCTACTGTATCAGCAGTAACTGGAAGGATTTCTAAAAGTGTCGGAGAGTTAATGAAAGGTATTTATGCGAATATTCTACCCATCCCAGCAAATCCAGAAAGTTTGTGGATGGAAAATAATATTTGTATTTCTCAGGAATATGTGGATTTAGCAAAGGATGTTAAAAGCGAAGCTGAGGCATTTGCGAGTGTTTTTCAGGTATTAGGTATAAATAATCAAGATTTTAACGATGGGATTAAGAATCTAGGTAGTAGTGTTATTTATCGAGCAAGTGAACAGGCTAAGGCTAACTCTGAATTCCCAGAAGCTGAAAATCTACTTTACCATGTTACTCCCTTCGATAGATTTAAATCAATCTTACGGAATGGTTTCTTAGGATCACAAAAAGTTCAACTAGAAAGACTCGGGAAAGCTATATTTAATTCTGGAGGTATGGAACTTCAAAAAGGCGAGGTGAAGGTTACCTCAGAACAAGTTAAGATCGGATCCGGTAAAAAACCTGGCCAAGAGTTTACTCAGATATGTTTTTCCGAAAACTCTCCCTATATGTATTATCAAGGAGCAGCTTTTGTTTTTAGTAAGCCTCATATTTTGGCTCACGCGCAGTTTATGTCTGCTGATGGCTACCATGTCTTTGATCAAGACTATAATGGAGATGATGAAAGTTCCCCGGGCTACTCTGTGGACTTAACTAAAGAGCCAATGATGTTAGTAATGATCGAACAAGATTTAAAAGAAGGTTTCGAGAAATTTGTTAAGGAAGATATGATAAAACAACCTGCTTGGGAAGGAATTATCAATGATCCAGATGATTGGATAAAACAGAATGTAACTTTTATTCCGAGCACTCGTGATCCAGATCTTAAAAACTCTTTAAGGAGTATCAGTTGGGATACAGTCAAATCCATTAATCAAAAGTTTTGGGAGACAAAGAGAGACAAAACAAAAGTAAAACCAGGTTGGCTTATGCCAACTGGAATACAAGGAGGAACCCCAACTCCGAACCGAGGGAAAAATAATCTTTATACATATAAAGAGGCTGCGTAATTATTTACCTTTCTTTTTCCTATAGGTTCTGGTATACTCCCTCTCAATTGAGCCTATGATAAAAGGTTTCTATAATCCCCGGACTTACAAACACAGGGTGTATATTAATGGCAAGCAGCTATCCATTAAGAAAAGCCAGAGATATTTATTTGGCTCTTCGACCACTTTTAATTGGGGATACCGAGGTGGTGGGCCATCACAACTTGCATTTGCATTACTTCTTGAATTTACTAATGAACGAATGGCATATCAACTACAAACTACCTTTGAACAGGAATTTATAGCGACGCTGCCCAATAACTGTTACTGGGCAATCACCGAGAAGGACTTGATGCTGACAATCTATAAGTGTGCACAAAGCCCTCGCTTTCCAGAATTTATATCACTCGCCGAGCGAAAAAGAGGAAAGTGGCGAATCCCACGCATGTATTAACTTATAGTCTCCCTTTACTTCTCTCTGTTCATCTGATATATTATGATCTACTTAACAGCTTAATATTAATTCCTGCCCCTATGGCATGGGAACAATTAATCCAATACCAATACTAACTCCACAAAGTGCAACAGATCCTCAAGTACTGGTCTTAATTCATCAGATTCAAAATCATCTATTAAATCCTCTCCAAGCTGCGTTATTAGGGTACTTATTGAGTTTTCCCTTGCCACTTTCTCTGCAAACAAAACTGCATATTTATTATTTTCTCTCACCTGTTCTTGGATCAATCCATGTTTCACCTACTATTGCGTTCCTTGTAATCTTTGGCTGGCCGCTGTGGATACTAGCGTTCTTTTTTGGTTGTTACTATATATTTAAGCACGGTCTTAGGATCTTTGGAATCATTGCGCCAACTATCTTTGGTAAATATTTTCCTCCTGAATCAAAGGTGTTTTTAGAGGTAACATTCCCATCTGATACCAGTAAATCAGCCTATGCTACATCCCAGTTATATACCCTCCTACACACTTTATCCAGAAGGCAAACATTTAGCCAAAGATTATTGTCGCAAAAGAAAACATATTCTTTAGAAATTGTATCTGCCAAAGAGCAAGGAATACGATATCTTCTTGGCACAAATGCAAAAGATGCAGATATTTTTAAAACAAGCCTTCTTTCCTACTTACCAGGAGTAAAGGTAAAGGAAGCAAAAGATTATTTACCTTCCACACCAGAAAATCTCGAAGGGATCTATGGTATTGCCGAACTGAAATTAAGCAGACACTTTGCCCTGCCGTTAAACAAGCAAAAAACTCTGTCTGAACATGATCCCATTTCCTACCTTACCGGTAATATGACCAAGCTATTTCCTGGAGAGGTAATATCCTTTCAAATCGTAACCATTCCTATTTTGAGCACTATTCATGACAGTCCTCTTAAGGAAATGCAAGATTTGAGATACCGCATATACAAAGGATTACCACTCACCCCAATACTTAACAAAAGTCCTTTAGATAAGTTCCTCTCATTACCTCTTGTTGGACTCCTTTGGTTTCTTACTAAAATGAGTCTTAAGTTGTTACAGTACGTAATCTTTTTTGTCATGGACATTGCTTTAAGTAGTGCTGATCATGGAAAATCCCAACAAGCAACAATGATGGCAGATGCGGTACGGAGTGTTAAACCACAAGAGATACTAAATCCCTATGAGCAAGAGTTAAGTACATTGGTAAAGGAAAAAATCGATCAGCATTTATTTGAAACCTCCATTAGGTTATTAGTAGCAACTCGGGATGATATTGAATATGACAAAAGGATTAATGGGCTGTTGGCTTCTTTTGGCCAAATGAGTAGTTCTTATCAAGCTATTGGGACTAAAGGCTCACTCATTTCCTACAAGCTACCCCAACGAAGATTTAAACAGTTTAAAACACGGAGTTTATCCTTTACTGATAATCCTATTCTCTCAATCTCTGAGCTCTCTGATCTTTATCACTTCCCTTATTCACAAACTACCAAAACTGAAGATATGGTTAAGCTCCACAGTAAAGAGCTACCTGCGCCATTATCTATCAAGAATAGTAACCTAGACGTTATCTTTGGTGAAAATACCTATGGCGGGGAAACCACCTATATCGGCCTTACTGAAGAAGAACGGCTTACCCATATGTACATCCTAGGAAGAACTGGATCAGGAAAAACCACACTCATGTTTTCCATGGCAAAGCATGATATTGAGAATGAGCGTGGTTTAGCCTTTATTGATCCCCATGGAGATGTCGCTGAAGATTTACTCGCATCTATTCCCTTAAGCCGAAAGGACGATCTTATTTATGTCAACCCAATTGATTTAAAACATCCTATTGGCATTAATCTTCTGGAATTAACCCCAGGACTTGACGAGGACGATGTAGAACTGGAAAAAGAGGTAGTTGCAGAAGGTGTTATATCCTTGTTTCGAAAGGTTTTCTCAAAAGAAGAAAATGTTAATGCTCATAGAATCGAATATATCTTACGAAATACAATCTATACCGCATTTACGGTAAAAGGTTGCACCATATTCACCATCAGCAAGATATTAACCAATCCAAACTTTCGAAGACAAGTGACCAGTAAATTAAAAGATCCCGACCTCATTGATTTTTGGAAATATGAGTTTGGAAAAGCGGGAGATTTCCAAGTGGTTAAAATGACCCAGGGAGTAACGGCAAAAGTTGGCAGGTTTTTCAGATCCCCAACTGCAAAAAGAATCTTAGAGCAAGAAAAATCAACCATTAATTTCAATGACATTATTAATCAAGGCAAAATTCTTATCTGTAACTTCTCCCAAGGGAAATTAGGGGAAGACACCTCACGGTTACTTGGTACAACCATTATGACTAAGTTGCAACAAGCAGCGTTAAAGCGGGCATATATTCCAGAGCATAAACGAAAAGTATTCTATCTGTATGTTGATGAGTTTCAAACGTTTGCCACTCAATCATTTACCAAGATGGTAACAGAAGGCAGAAAATACCGAATGCCTTTAATTATCGCCGAACAATCTACCTCTCAACAAAAAGACAGAGACATCACCAATATTATTCTCGCTAACGTTACCACAGTTATATCTTTTAGAAGTGGTAACTATATTGATGAAGAGTTGATGCTTAATCAGTTTTCTCCCTACCTAGAAAAAGGGACAATCATGAATTTACCCCGTTACCACTTCTATATTAAAATCTCAGCCATAGAATCCGAAGAGCCATTCTCCGGTACAACGATTCTGACGTCTATTACAAAAGATCCTAAAAAGATTGAAAAACTTATTGAAGCCTCACGGAAAAACTGGGCAATAGTCTACAAGAAGCCAGAGGTGGAAGAGGAACGAGAAACGAAAGAACCGGAAGAAAAAGAGGTTAAGACAGAACCAAAGTCGACCACAAAAAACAAGCCATCAGGCAAACTTTTACCCGATGAAGAAGAGGAGTAAAACCTTGGCACGCGTACCAGGGATTTGTGACTAAAATTGAAGCTAGTTAAGAAGAAAGCCTTATCTCTATTCTTTTATATACATAAAAGGAGATGAAATATTTAAAATGACCTCTACTCTATATTATGACACTACCATCAATAACTGACATACAACTTAATATACTCCTACTCTTATATAAATTCCGATTCCTCAATACTCATCAAATCCAAAAACTCTTAAATTACCATTATCCCCAAACTGTTCAACTACTTCTCAAAGACTTACGAGAAAAAGAATACGTAACATACCGTGACTTTGATCGAAAAAAGTTTGGGGATAATACTAAGCCTGCAATATATCATTTAACAAAACTGGCAAGAAGGAAACTTAAGACTCACAAGAAATGTGACTTGAGTGTTTTGAATAAAGTGTACCAACAACCAGAATCCTTGCCTTTTATTTATCGGTACATCTTTTTAGCTGATGTGTATCTCAACCTTCGTTCCCAAGAAGGAGAAGAGAAATTGAAATACTTTACCCAGGATGAATTAAAAAAGTATGACTATTTCCCAAAACCTCTTCCTGATGGATATATTGCCATCAGAGGCACAAAGAAAACAAAAAGATATTTCTTATTTCTTTTGGATGAAAGAGCGCCTTGGTATGCGTTGGAACATAAAGTCAAAAGGTACTTAGATTATGTTGATGATAACAGTTGGGCAGATCATACACATGATCCTTTACCTTCATTTCTATTAATTGCCCCTCATGAACGATTTAAGAAAAAAATATTTAATCTAATTAGCGAATCCCTAGTCACGAATGGATCATTTTACTTGGCAACTAAATGGAATATACAACAAAATGGATTTAAAGGAGATGTTTGGGAGAAAGTTGAAAGAGAATATTGAAAATTGCGAATTTGCGAAGCAAATTAATCCTCATCTTTAATTGGCTTCATTTTTTCTAAAATAGGAACAATCTTTTCATACAAATGTGGTGGAAAACATTCAATAAGATCAGTATTTCTTTCCCCATGCATGCCATTTCGTGGATGAGTAATTCCTACCCGCACTGTACCTCTTGGTATTTTATTTTCAACATAATCAGTTAATACTTTGTCGTCTGCTTTAGAAATGATGTTCCAGATATCAGGATGGACAATACCCCATATCTTCCAACCAAATTTGCCATTACTCTTGGTAAACTTCTCATATCTTTTGATCCCTAACTCAGTTTCAGGAGGATATCCTTCTGAACGCAGCATGCCACCAAAGAAATTTCTAAAATATCCATCATAACCATGGTCATCGGTAAATAAGGCATGGAGCAGGTCAGCAGCGAAGGTATTTATAAACTCCTGGTTAACCTCAACTCCTTCAAACATAAGCCTAACTCTTTCCGGTAAAGCCGAGATACCTTCTGACATAATTTTGTATACTGGATTTACAGGATACGACTCCCGTCTTTGATATATATCTCCCTCTTTTCTAACCCTGCCATCAGAAAGAAAATTCACAAAGATGTCAATGTAGTGATTCAACCCTTCTGCATAAGCAGTATCTAAAATTTCCGGCAAGTCAACCCCAAATGCTATACATGACATTACCAGTCCGGCTACTTTATCGCTGGATAACATAGGTCCATACTCTTTATTCTCTAAGATTTCTGTTAAAGCTGGATCCATTTTAGAGAGATCACCGTCGTTCAAATCTAATGCAGTTTTTAAAATAATTGCTAAATCATTAACCCACAAATGTCCCTCCCTCAGTCTCGATGCTAGGAATGAATTAGGGTGAAGAGTTTTACCTACCCTCATTAGGCTCTCTATGTTATTTACAGTCCAACTCGATTCTGTTAACTGCCTTTTTTTATCTGGATCTAAGGATAAAACTCTTCTCAGTTTCGTATCTGCAACTTGATCTTTATCTTGGGACGCAAAAAAGTACTGTAGAGCTGAGCTTATATGAGGTTTTGTGTCTTTGTCTGTATAAAACATGATCGCAAGATCTTTTGTTTGCCCAGATCTTACTTGAACTCCTGTTAACGCTAATCTCAACAAATAAGAAGTGTGATCTGGACCCATTAATTTATCTACAAGATCAGGACACTCTATTGCTTGTTGTAACACTTCGGCTTGCTTTTCTGTAAATTCATTCATAATGACGTCAAATAACCTATGATTAAACATTTCATGCAAATGGGGCGTAATTATTCCACGGCCGAACAGCGCAATAGCGGATTTATAATTGACTTCACGTTCCAAATAGAATCCATCTCTTCCTCTATCTCCCTCTTGTCTTGTGATATTTCTAATGTAATCCCTAACTAATTCCATCTTTGAGTGGCTTCCTCTTGGAGGTAAGAGTTCCAAGAATTCATTAATGCGGACGAGCTTTTCTACAAACTGAGGATCATCAGGGCTTGGGACATTAGACATTGCTGCTTCTGCCAAATGTTTGGTATTCAATTGTGCCAAGGTAAGCATAAAAGCTCCTAGCGTCCGGGGCTGGTACCCTGAAGCAAATGCTTCAAGCTCACCATTTATATGTAACCGCAAAATATTAGCTACGTCAGCTCTTGAAAGTACATGATGATGTAGTCGGACTATGCCTTCGTCGATTGTTTCAAAAGAGAAAAAATCCTTTCCTTTTGCAGGAACCGTAGCTGGAGGAGAAAGTAAGTTAATTTGGTGTAATTGTAAAAGCGTTTTTACACATTTAATTAACTCGTCTTTCCCCTTTTCTTTTTCTGTTGTCGTTTCTGTTGTATCTTCAGAAACATCTTTACCGTCAGGGAGTTGAAAAGGTCTTTTGTTAATATCAAACATTATTGAGAAAGGATAATCACTAAAAGCAGATCTGGCATAAAGAAGGCCTGCATTATCTTTCCCAGTCTTTTTAGCAAGATGGATGACAGCATCCTTATCAGTGTCCAGATAGACTTGGCAAATGCGAAATACGGATTCTATTTTTTCTAAATTAGCTGGAACGCTATTTAACCACCCTCGATCTTCAACATAGCGAAGTGCAAATGTTCTGGCAAACTTTCTATCTATATCGTCAAAATCAGTACCTTCTTGGTAGAAATTTTTTCTTTCTAACCCATCGAGCAAAGGCATTATTCCATCTGCTTGTTGCCACTCTTTTTTTCCGGCAATCAGACAAACTATTTCATCTTTTATTTCATCCTCAGTAACCGCCTTGTCTCCGAGTCCCAAAGGTTCTCCATAGACACTGTCAAGATCATAAATGGTTCCAGCAAGAGAGACATTGCCTAAATGAGGAAATGTATGAATCAATGCTAAGTTAGGGTCATCGTTCCCATGAAGAGCTGCATAATTTTTTGCAGTCTCGGTTGGAAGGTATGTAGTGAAATATTTGAGAATATCGGCTGGATTATTGCTATTTAAGATAACTGTCTCTCCCCTTTTTTTTCTAAGAAATTCTTGTTTTAAATTCCAGAAAGTAAATACTCGTTCCATTATTCTTTTTAAATCATCATCAGAGTTAACATACTTCAGATCATGAAATCGCTCAGAAACCTGACGACCTAAAGTACTAAGGTAAAAAGTCATATCTTTTAATTCACCAGCAAGTCTAGGCACATCATTACGGGTGACTGCAAACCATCCGCCTTCTAAATGAGTATTTTTTCTATGATTTGCAGCCCAGACCTTTTGTATAAGCTTTTGTTTAAACTCTTCCCTTGTAACCCCTATCCCTTTAAATCTTAATTCTTCTGGTTCAGTCAAACGCACTAATGCTTCCGTACCAATATGGCGTGACCTCATAAAGTTTGAGGCACGTACAGTCCTGAGTATTGAATCACTATCTTGTATTCCCCAAATAATAAAACCTGATGGGGCTCGTGGTTCTACCCGAACATCGGGATTGGTTACATTTCCTCCCTTTTCTTGCAAGATATTATACGGATTGCCGTATTCATCAGTCCAGAATACATTACCTTTTTCACCATATCTTAATTCAAATACCCTTTTTTGCGAAGTTGAAACTTGTATAAGACCAGGAGTTAGTCTTTTTGATCCTCTCTTTTTTGTTACAAGCCTGGAAAAATCGGGAAGATACCCTTCCTTAAAAGGTGTTTGAGCAGCCTCAATAGGATCAGTACCCAGCTTATCAATTACAAAACCAGGAACGCTAACACTTGATACATACCTATAAAGAAAAGGTGACTCCTGCTTAGTAGACATAATGAATTAAGGCAGTATGAGTTGATTAACCTGCTGCTCTACCGGTTGTCCTTCGTGGATTGGAAGGGGATGTGGATTGTGGAGCTCCCTCTTGAGGCGCAAGTTGTTCTGCTGCTTGCTGAAACTGTTGCTGTTGCTCTGTAAATACTTGACGGGCTTCGTCTTGTCCAACTTCTGCTGCTCTTTCAGCAGCTCTTCCTGAGAGATCGGCTAAACTTGCGAGTAATTCACCTGGACTTCTATGTGCTCTCATTCCAGCTCCTCTGACACTATTTAAAGCTTTCGCTATGCTATCTGGGTTAAAGGTAGGAGCAGATAGTTGTCTATCAAAACGAGTAAGAGCCCTTTGTACTGGGTCTTGTTGTGGCAAACCCTCTCGTGGTGTTGGTCTAGGCTGTCCTTCTGCTGACATATGTACATGGATATTATCATATACTTCTTACAAAGTCAATAATAATTTATCCTATAAGTTTTCACTGTAGGCTCTTCTGATATCTTATGATATACTACGTCTTGAAGCTAACCTATGTCGGCAGAATCGTTTTATTCAAGATTTAAAGATAGAGTTTCTTCTTCGGTACAAAAAAGAGGTGCTGATCTCCCAAAATGGGACGATGTCCTTTTGGTAGCGACTGATTTTCCTGAAACCAGACATATGTTAACTGATCAGGACATTTCGACTTCTGGTCTAAGAAGGGATATTTTGTATTCTCTGCATTTTGGAAGACCTCAACCACTTTTACCTGGTAGCGGCAACGAAGTTATTCTTCCGTTTCAAGACTTGCATTCTCGTGCTGTCATGGAGTTACAACGAGATGTAGATGAATTTAGAAAAAGCCAGGAGTACTTAAATAATCCAGCAAATCACAACACTACTGAAATGTTTTTAGAGTTTTTTCAAACTTATCTTAGTGATCGTGAAAGATTGGTAAATGACCCTGAAGGATTCGAGTTGGGTCAATACAAGATGAGAATTTTAGGAGATACTCTCGCTGGATTTGTAGAGCAATTTACTCCTATCTTTAAATCCCCTGAAGGCGTATCTGAGGATCAACTAACTATGATTCAAGAAGCAAATCGAGGGTTTATGGCAGATGTTATGGATCAATTCGGTAGATTTACTTATCAGAAGAGTACAGTGACTCCAGCAGATCAACCAGGTCTCGTTCTAGCAGCCAAAGATCAAGCTGAGGCCGATCGCGGAGATGGTATTAGTCCTTTTAAGCTTGTTGATATAACTCTAAAAGCAGCAGACCCATTCCTGACGTATCTTGTGCACCGCAACGGGCTGATGGCGCCAGATGATTATGAACCACCATTTAAAATGCCCCATCCTCTTATTATTGAACACGGTTTAGAAGCTTTAGATTATGCAAGAGAAATTAGAGAACGAGTAGTTAAACCTGTCCATCTATTGCCGTCTCTACTTGAAGATTCAACAGTACTTTATGTAGTTATGGAATTGGACGAAGAAGGAAAAGTCAGTGAAAGTGAGGAAGCTATGTCTTGGTTTGGTGAATATGGAGGAAAGATAAGAAACTTTATTAAATTCCATGAGGCGATTCGTGAATCTATAAAACCAAAAACTCAAGGAGAGAGGTTTCGCTATCGGGTTAAAACTACCGAAGAAATAAGAGCTTTCCTTCTGCAAGCAGAAGGTGTTGTCGCCGAAGGGGGTGATTATTTTGCTGAAGCACGTATGGTTCGTGTACTCTATGAGACAGATCCCGAAGCAAAAGAGGCTCTACTTAATGCTGGACTAACTGAGGAGCAGTTAAAAAAATGGCCGGATGCAATTCAAGAGTTGGCCAAAAAGAGAGAAGAGGCAAAAAAACGAAGGATTGAACCTGGTGAAGAGAAGAAAGAAATAGACTTTAAAATCAGTGATCGGCAATTAAAAGACTTACTTGAGGAATATTCAGTAGATCTTACTAAGCTGGCATTGGAAGGGAAGGTAGACCCTGTTATTGGACGAAATAGCGAGCTAGTCCAAATGATGAGAATACTGTTGCAGCGTGGAAGATCCAATCCTCTTTTAATCGGTGAACCGGGTGTTGGGAAAACAGCATTATTTGATGGACTTGCTCATAGGATTGCTTCTGGAAATGCACCAAAATCTTTGATAGGAGCAAAAGTCGTAAAGCTTGATTTGAGTGAGATGAATAGCGGTGCTATGTACAGAGGTCAATTTGAGGGACGACTTCTTCCTATAATCCAAGGAGTAGCAGAGAGAAATGCTAAAGGAGACAAGCCGCCTATTATTCTGTGTATCGATGAACTTCATGCAGCTTTACAGGCAGGCTCAGCACAGGGTACACCTGACGCCAGTCAGTTATTGAAACCATATTTAACACGAGGAGATTTGAGTATTGTTGGGACAACAACACAACGAGATTATGCTAAATATATCGCTCTGGACTCAGCTCTTGATAGAAGATTCCAAACAATATTTGTGGGTGAACCAGGCTATGAAGATACTTTGGATATACTAAGAGGGGTAAAGAATCAATATACAAATCACCATCAGCTAGAAATTGATGATGCATTATTGGATGTATTAGTAAAACTTTCAACTCGCTATTTACCAAATCAACAACAACCAGATAAGGCAATCCGCGTTCTGGATGCTGCTTGTGCAAGAGCAAAGATGCAGGAAAAAGAAAGTGTGGAGATGGCAGATGTTATAGAAACAATTGCTGCTGAGGCAAAGATTAAGCCCGAGTTCCTCCTCGAAGGAGAGGAAGCGAAATTTTTGAGGCTAACCGAAGAACTTCCCAAACAAGTACTGGGACAACCTGAAGCCACAGCGCAAATCGCTAATGCCTTAATAACTGCTAAGGCAGACCTACAAGATCCTAGAAAGCCATTAGGAGTATTTATGTTACTTGGTCCAACGGGTGTAGGGAAAACAGAAACTGGACGTGCTCTTTCCAGACTACTTCATGGATCTGAAGAAAATATGATCAGAATTGATATGTCAGATTATAAAGAAGCGCATGAAGCATCAAAGCTATTTGGGGCTCCTCCAGGATATGTGGGGTATGGTGAAGAAGGATTATTAACAGGCGCAGTAAGGAGACAACCCTATTCTGTAGTGGTATTAGATGAAGTTGAAAAAGCTGACCCTAAAGTTCTGGATAGATTATTACCTATTTTTGAAGAAGGAGAAATCACTGACGGAAGAGGTCAGAAAATAAGCTTTAGGAACACCGTAGTTCTTATGACGAGTAATCTAGGAGCACAATCGGCAGTTGCTGAGGCGGAAAGTCAAGGAATAAATCCTCGTGATAACTTGGAGGAATGGCAGGCAATAACTCACCCGATCTACGATATGGTGGCTAAACAATATTTCCGACCAGAATTCTTAAATAGAGTTGACGGAAGAATAGTGTATAATCCACTTACTAGAAACGTTATAGATCAACTTGTTGACACGGAAATAAACAAATTATCTGCTCGAGTTAAAGATCGTTTTGGATTATCCGTAAAGTTAGGTGACAATGTAGGAGAATCACTTGCAGAATTAGGATATAACCCAGAGTATGGTGCGCGAGAATTAAAACGCGTAGTAATGGGTGTTGTAGGCCAACCTCTAGCCAGATGGTTACTTGAAAGAAGAAATAAATTAATAAAAGGTGGCTCTCTTGAAGTTACTGGAATCGGTTCAAATTTTAAAGTGGATACTATTTTAGTTGAAACAGAAACTTCATAAAAATTTATGACAATTGATCGTCGACCAGAAATTCCATCAGGATATATCTTAAAAGAACTTCCCGGTATTAATGCTTCGATGTCAATGCCCGAAACATGGTTTTATTCATCTCATCAATTATTCGCTTACGGATCTTTCTTGGCACTAACGATGAGCTCTGATTTAATACAATTTGGGCTAAAAGATGTTAAAACGGAAGCTCATTTTATGACCCGTGAGTCAATTGCGCAAAATGGAATATTTACAACAGGAGTATCGGTAAATATTTTTCCAGACTTTAGCGAAAAGATGGGTTCTACAGAAAAATTTGCAAAGGAATTTTTAGAAAAACCGCCACCCTTTTTATTACCATTAAGACCAGTAACAATAGAAGAGGATGGACCGCTGGTTATCGCACGACGTTTTATTATCATGCCTTTTGAACAAACGATTCCTATTCCTTCATTCCACGGAGGAGTAGTTACCAAACAAGTTCCGCCTCTTCACTTTTATTATATGGTCATTGGAAACAGGGAAACTGATGCTGCTTGTGTTGCGACATTTGAAACACCATCTTTAAAATGGAAGGATGATAGAAAAGTTGCCGAAACTATGATAGATGGAACTGGTTTTAGTGAAGCCTTCTTCCTGCGACCTAATCCGAATTAATAAAGATAAAGTTTGGTTAGTCTTAATACTGCTATCCTACCTAGTCTTATAAAGCTTATGAATAAAAATATTTTAATAGACTGAGTCAGTATGTTCCCCAAAGCGACCTTAAGGAACGATCTAAAAATTCTGGAAGAGATACATCAAATCTATCCTCTGGATGAACAACAGGTTCCATTTTTCTCCCAATCTCTAAAATATCCCTGATTCTTTCTTCAATAAATTTTTTATCCTTATATCGATCTAGCTTCAACCGATTAAATTTTACTTTAGATGTCTCAGTTTTTAACTCTTTTAATAGATTTAACTGATAATCTTTATAGCGAGTCAGCTCAGTCCGCTTCAATGATCTTAATATTTTCCGATTTCCCTTGATCCAATCAGTTGATACTGATATCATCAGTTTAATGAGTTCAAGCATGTCTTTTGAAGCGGAGTAGTCAGTATGGGTTAATGCTTCAACACTAAGGATAAACTCTTTGTATAACTTTTTGTTCTTCATAAATGCAGCGTAAGAGAATTTTCCTTTGGAATTGATTATTTTTTCAACCTTCTTTTTATTTGGAACTATTTTCCTAAGTATTTCGTCACCTTTTCTAATAATAAATTCATGATTAAAACGCACAAATCGACTTCTTTCCAGAATTTGATACAAACATAAAACATAACTTTCTTTTGCTATCTCAAAATGGGGCCTGTGTCTATACTCTCCAATAAGTAATTTTTTTTCCTCTATAACTTCTCCATGAACAATTTCTGATCTTAAGTCATATAGTTCACCAGCCCACTTTTCAATGTGCTCATTAAATCCTAAAAGGGTTTTAATTCCAAAAACAAATGTTTCCTGCTTAGGTCGTTTTGGTAATTCTAATAGAGCCTCAAAAGCAGAAACAATTAATACTATTGCGCTTTTCTTATCGAAAAACTGGAGCCTATTAGCCTCGTTATAAAGTCCAATTGAAGTTAACATTCTTTCATATCTCTTTTTATTTCTTGCTTTAAGAACTGTCAACAATTTTAATAATCTCTTTTCATTCCTTGTCAAAGTAACTTTGTGTAAGCCATCCTGTACTATCGGAAGTGTATATATTTGCTTCGGAAAATAATGTTCTCTTTGATTATTTAGAAATATTTCACACCCATTTTTCTTAAAACATAAAATTCTTATGAAGTCTAAATTAATCCAAAAATTGATATTTTGCTCATAACTTATGAAGGTTAGAAATTCTTGCATATCTGTATTTCTTGGCATGAGGATATCCTGTTCAATGTCTCTATCTAAAATTATAGTGAAATCTCGCAAGTCATTCATTTCTGAATCTTTTATTTTTGACTTTACTTCCTCAATATATTTTCTAAGTCTTTGATTAATTATTCTTTGGTGAGAAGTCAAATACGAATAGGAAAATACCTGTACATCCTTGAATTTTAAAAAGGAAAGTAGTTTTGCATCAGGTACTGTCTTGCCACTTGCGTACCTTTCAGTTTCTAGTACAATTCCTGGAAAAATTGTTATGAGATCTACTTTATAACTCATTTTATTGCCGAGGCAATTTTATCAAAAAGATGGGTTATAAGATAGGAAGAAAAATTGTATAATTAGGATATGAAACTGATTACAACTGGCATGATTCCTGAAGAAAAGCTTGAAGAATTTAGAAAACTCTATTTTAGAGAATACGGAGTTTTGCTGTCAGACGAAGAAAATACTAAAATGGCGATAGACTTTTTAAATTTAATGAGAATTCTGACCCGCCCAGAACCAAAAACAAGCAACAAATAGTTACTGCCCTATAGTTTATTTAATTGCGGGAAAGTGATATACTTTATATTATGGGAAGCAAACAAGATACCCCAGCAGCCAAAGAATTAAGTAAACTACTGACAGGCGCAAGAGAAAAGGCAAAACTTACTCAAGCTCAAGTAGCTGATAGAAGCGGTATGCATGTTCAGTATTACGCGGGGATTGAACAAGGTAGAGTAAATCCTTCTTGGGACAAGTTACACAGCATCTTCAAAGTCCTAAAGATAAAACTGTCCTACTAACTTTGTTCCAATTTCTTCTTTAAGTTTTTCTTTGCCAGTTTGTCAAACAATTGCAGCATTTTAGAAAATAGTTCAGCATTTTCTTCTGTTGCATGTTCGGGATCAACAATCTTGAGTAACTTTAGTGCAGTTTCCTTTGAATTAACATCGTAAAGTTTTAACTTTGCTATCGTATACGCTCGCACAAGCTGCTTACTGTTTTTGGATAGCCAGTCTGGTTTAATGGTTTTGTTCATTGGTCATCCTCCTGATTTTCTTGATATACCGTCATCATATCAGAAATCCAGCGGATGATTGATTCGAACTGCGCCTGCGTCAGGCAGCCGACGTTGACACCAGGTTTTCCAGCATCACGAATAGCTTGATATATAGGGCTAATCTGATTATCTGCTGAAATATCTCCGAACTATATCATTTAATATCCAAGTGTTAATACCCGACTAAGACTTCGAACTATTTTCTATAATAATGAGATATAGGATATGATCAAAACTACATTTTTGAGTATCTAGTATAATGATATTAAAGACAGTATGAAGGTAAAAGAGTTATGGAGGTTAACAGGACTGCCGGTACTTATTGCCTCTCTTTGTTGTCTTGCACCAATTGTGTTAGTCCTTTTTGGTTTGAGTACTGTAACATTTGCAGCAACTCTCACCAATATATTAGATGGTAAGTATCGCTGGATATTTTTACTGGTAGGCTTTCTTGCTTTGCTACTGTCCCTTGTTTTGTATTTTCGTAAAAAAGGTATTTGTACTATTGATCAGATAAAGAAACACAGGAACGAAATCATCAATAAGGTACTACTAGTATTAATAACAGTAGCTATTTCATATATTCTGTTCTTTATTGTCTTTTTAGGTTGGATTGGCAGACTATTACATATTTGGCAGTAACTGTTTTGTTTATGAAAAATAAATGTATAAAAAAATGATTTATAACAAATAAATGAATAGAAAGGTATTAATCTTAATAATTATCGTCTTAGCTATTGTAGCTTTTATTATTTTTAATGGGTTTAAACCTTTAAAGCAAGAAGGCTCCATTCCTGATAAACCAAAATTCCTCTGTGACAACACCAAAGCAATTTGCGCTGTTCCAAACAACAAACAAATACCAAAAGGAGTCTGTGTTCCAGGTGGAGAGTGTACCTAAATGGACACAGTATAATTATGAAATATGTGAAGACAAAAGCAGTACTTACTTGTCCCAAATGTGGAATAAAACAAGAGGTTGAGATGCCAACAAACGCATGTCAGCATTTTTACAAATGTATAAACTGTGCTGAAATACTAAAACCAAAAGAGGGAGATTGTTGTGTATTTTGCTCCTATGCTGACAGTAAATGTCCACCAAGGCAGTTAGAAGAATTATCTAAAAATAATTCAACACAGCCAACTAAGTGAATCTAGATTCTTCTTGACCTTTAAACTATTTGTCACAATTTATATAGATAAACCGTTACTATATTAGTTACAAAAAGGAGGTGAGAAAATGATAAGCAAATTAAAAATAACTACTGCTTTGGCTGGTTTAGTCTTAGTAGCAGGTGTAGTGTTAACCCCAATGACTGCTTTTGCCCAGTCTTCCCCCAATATAGGTTTAAGAACCAATAGAATAAATCATCTCAAAGAACGTGTTGAGAAGATGGATAAAGCTGATGATCAGTTGATGAGTCTTTCAGCAAAACTACAAGATAAGATCAACACTTTAGCAAATCAGGGAAAAGATGTCACTAGTTTACAAAATCTGTTATCTGATATGAAAAGCAAGTTAGCTGATGCCTCTACTCAATACGAAAAAGCAAAAGGCTTACTTAATACAATTCAATCTGCAGATTCAAACTTTAAGGATGAAATCTCTCAGATCAGAACAGATGTTAAGGCAGGAGCACAAGATTTAAAAGCAGCGCGTTCTGATAGAAAGCAAATTAGACAGGGGTTGCAAGCCTTAAGATAAGTTTATCTTACCTTAATATAAGATGCCTGTTTATTTAGAAAATCACTCACTGAAGAGAAACTAAGGTGGGTGATTTTCATATTTATCAATCACAAACTTAAGATATAATCGTTATATATATGGAGTCTAATTTTGATGATCCTCAAGAAATAATCAGGCAGGCAAAGAAGGGAGATAAAAAGGCTTTTGAGAAGCTGTATCAAGTGCATTATGTACCCGTTTTTAGATATGTATACTTAAGGATCCAAGATAAAATGCAAACAGAAGATATTGTTCAGGAGGTTTTTATGAAAGTATATAAAAGCATAGAAAATTATCAAGATCAGGGTAAAAATCCATTGGCGTACTTTTTTACTATAGCCAGAAATAAAGTGATTGATTTTTACAGAAAGAAAAAGAGTGTATCTTTGGATGAAAACCTGGCAGTGTTTGAACAATTGGAAGGCAAGCGTGATAATCCTGAGGCACTATTTGAGCAAAATGAAAAGGCCAAAGTAGTAAACTTGGCAATTCAACGCTTAAATGATACACAAAAAGAAGTAATAATTTTGAAATATATCAATGGGTTTGATAATGACCAGATTGCTCAAATGCTGGGGAAGAAAGAAGATGCAATCAGGCAAATCCAGCACAGAGCTTTAAAATGCTTAAAAGAAATATTAAAAGATACATTGGAAGGAATATAAAAAAATACTATGAATAATGATGAATTAAAAATAGTAAAATTATTACAAGATGTTGGGGGAAAAATAACTCCTTCAAAAAACTCTCTTGAAAAACTATTACAAAATATAGATAATAAACCGTGGGACTATTTTCTTTCAGAAAAGGAAGATGTCACAAAAAGGGATTATCCCCGTTATAGTTATAGTATGAACTGGAAATTTGCAGCACCAATCTTTTTAGTAGCAATACTTTTAGTAGGATTTGTTGTCTTTAAAAACTCCTCCAAAAACACCATGCAACCTGTTGATCAAACTGCCCAAACTTCTCAAACTGAGACACCACAAACTGTCACAGCCCAAAATGCAGATACAGTACTTAATCAAACAGACTCCCAGATAAACCAAGATATGACTCAGCTTGATAATGACCTGACAGCTGTTGATGCAACAAATAATCAAGAGGAGGATCCAAACAGTCTATGAAAAAAAGTACATCTTTTATTGCTGTAATTTTTACTATTATTCTCACAACTCTGGTAGTCGGTACCCAACCAGCATTAGCTCAAGACGATGGAATGAATAAGCTTATTAATCAAGTACAAAGGTCGGAAAATCAGGCTGCAAAAGATACCCAAAAACAACAAAGACAAGAGCAAAACTTGGACAATCTCAAAAAAAGAGCTGATAAGATGATTGATAACAGAATTGATGCTTTAAACAAAGTACTGCAAAGAATCCAAAATGACAAAAGGTTATCAGCAGATGAAAAATCCTCACTCTCAGCAGAGATACAAACAAATATTAGTGGACTGACTTCTCTTAAAGCCAAAATTGATGCTGATACTGATATAACGGTAGCTAGGACAGATAGCAAAAGCATTATCACAAACTTCAGAGTCTTTGCCATTTTTGAACCAAAGATTAGGCTTTTGGTAACTATTGATAATATGTCAGCCTCACAAACCAGACTTTCATCTTTAACACCAAAACTACAGAATTTAATCAACAACCTTAAATCTCAAGGAAAAGATGTCTCAAAGCTGCAGCCACTTCTGGATGATATTAACAGCAACCTGTCGACTATTGGCTCCAAGCTTTCTGCAGATAGGCAAACAGTCTTGGGTATTTCTGCTTCATCTAATCCTTCAACCTTTGCCTCTGTCAGGCAAGATTTAGCAACTGTCAGAGAGGAATTTGCAAAAGTTAGATCTGATATAGGGCAAATGAGAGTGGAATTCCAAACAGCTATTAAAAGTAATGTAAATCAACCTACTACATCTTCTCCATCCCCATCTCCAACAGTCACACCATGAATCATATAGAGGTTATGTTAAGAAATGCTTTCTCTAGGAAGAGACACAATTATTTCCAATGACTTATGGGAATAAACCGTTTATATTTTTATAGGAGAAGAATTTATCCCTCAGGTTCTTGATATATTTTCCTTAGGTTATCTATCCAAGCAAGAGTTAGTACGAACTGTTTATATGTCGGGCAGCAAATTTTGATTGCACCTTCAAGACAATCTAAATTAGTGTAATATCTTCGGATATATATCCAATAATTGAGTTTGGTATTCTTGATATAATCTCAATGAGGCAATGGTGTGATTTATGTCATCTATATTAGATAACAAAATCTTAAGGAGACTTTGTCACGAATTTAAACGTCTTCTGATTAGAATCTCTTGACTAAGCTTTCAAGTTGTTGAATAATTAAGATAATGAATCAAAAGGGTTTTGTCCCGCTTTTTATTATCTTAGGGATTTTAGTGTTGTTAATTTTGATTGCTGGAGGAATAATTTTTTACACGAGTAAACGAGACAACTCCGATCTGGGAAAGCCCGGAGCAACCAGCAATAAAACTACGGCAACTGAAGGTTATGGCTGGAGTTATATAGGTGATTTTCCTGTATCGGCAGTCAATATTTCAACTTTGAAATTGCCTGATGGCCGATATGTTGCCTATTATGTCGGTGGTCAACCAGGCATTTTTCATTACAAAAAGCCTGGTCGAGCATTTTCCACTGATGGTATCACTTGGCAAGAAGATAAGGGCTGGACTTGTCCGGATTTATGTTTTAAGGACTCATCTGGTCCGGTTCTACCGCATCGCAAACATTTAATTTTAAAAGATGGCCGTTTTCGTACCTATATCAAATCGGATCAAGGCGGTGGAATTATTAGTTACACCTCAAGTGATGGTTTGAACTGGACCAAAGAAGACGGTGTTCGACTCAGATTTGGGTCAGACATGTTAGGATCAGGTACGCCGATGCTCGGTCAGAACTTTTCGGCAGCCTACATGGCTGATGGTAAAGTACGGGCTTACTATGAGATCCCTGTGTCTCAATTTGCTAATTCTATGGCAGCTGGTTTTGGTCGCGTTTTGGGAAGCGCGATCTCAACGGATGACGGTAAGACTTTTACTAAAGAAGGTGGTGTTCGGGTCAGTTCCGCTGATTATCACCAGATACTGCCAGGAGGACCTAATGTTGCCAATGACCCAACAGTGGTGGCTATGGATGGCGGCTATCGAATCTTTTTCGGAAATCCCGGCTTAATCATGTCAGCTTTTAGCACGGACGGCTTGAGCTTTCAGTGGGACGGCAAAGAGCGAGGGCTTTTACCTCTTTGGAGTACTGATCCATCGCCGCTCATTCTTCCTGACGGTCGATTATTGGTAATGGATGGTGGCCAACAGGCTAAAGGCTCCAAATCTTGCAATGTTACACAATATCCTAATGGTTGTCCGGAAAATTATGATTTGGATCATATGATTATTTGGGGGAAAGTGCCGATTAAGATCTCAACCACCAATTGGGATAATCAGACTGGTCAATCAACGATTAGTGTCACTGGAAATAATGGCAAATCGGTTACATTACGTGTTTTGGATGGGATGGGTAATTGTAAAATGAATGAAGTAGCAGGAGAACCTGCCTGCACCTTTGATCAAAGTACTTATTCTATTATGCCAGCTTCGGGCAATTCACCATTCCAAGCAGTAGTCAAACAAGTTGTCCCCGGTATCAAAGAAGATACCATCACTATTGGCGTAGAAGTTGACGGCAGGGTTGGTATTACCACTATAAATTGTATTAATAGAACCAAAGACTTCACTGCCAATGCCTGCGGGCAATAAAAGAGGACAAGAAAACGTCGGTTATCATGAAACATGACTTGCTCTACCAAAAAAGACTTATTATTCTTTGAATAAAGGCTTTGAAATAATAATTCTCACACAGTCAGTTATGATCATTTTTAGAGGAAATATTGTCATCTAAATCATCCCTCATGCCTGTTTTTTTTGCCCCCTAATGTCTTTCTTTGGTGAAATAAATGGTGTCATTTGCGCCTTCTGTATGAGCAAATTGAGGACCTCCATTTTCATATACACAAGGATGTGCATCCCGAAAGTCTTTGCTAATAATATAATCACTTCTGTTTTCTGCTTTACCCCGTTTATACTCTGCAAATACCGAATCTGACATATAGTTAAAAACCGAGCCCAATTTTTCAAAAGGGCTGGTCCAATTGTCAATATTTCTTGGTGGTATTCCCAATACGGCTACCAGGACATCAAATGCAGTGCTACCTTTTGAAGGATCAAAGTATGCTATGACATCACCTTTTTTGACTGATTGCCAATTTTTCAAACTGGCAAGTTTTTTAGTATGATCAAAATCCAGAAACCACTGGGTCAGAGGAAAAATTACACTGTCCGAAGCAGGAAATAAAAATATCTCGCCAGTTGGCATAAACAAAAGCCTTCCACCAAAAGGAGCTTTAATCTCAACTTGATCATTGGAATTTAAAAACTCTTTTTTTACATAAAAATAATGCTTCATGTTACTTCTTTCAGATGAAAACCTTGGAACCTGAACATGACCTTGGCACGATCGGTATTTAGAAATAAAATCAATTTTATTGATGTCTACAAAATTAGATTGAATTAAAAAATCTTTAGGCGGTTTATCAGGGGCAAATCTACTGATATTATCTAGGATGAGGAAAAGCACGAGAGGAATTAAAAAAATGAGGGATACTAAAATAACAATCTTTTTACTATGCATCTACCCAGTATAGCATCAATATCCCAGGTGAACGGATGTAAAAGCACAATTTCCCAATATTTGTAGTGGTGATTATTATGGTAAAAAAAGAAAAACCTGATATCAAAATTTTATCAATAGTTTTTATTGGTGAAAAATCTTAGACAACAGACACTGAAGCTTATTGGATAAGAAATCTTGAACTCTTAGCAATAGAACTTGACACACATGACACATCAGTTGGTCAATCTAAGCTAATGTTTATACGAACTGTTTATACGTCGGGCAATAAGCTTTATACTCTCTCCAGACTCCGCAGATATGGGAATACCAAACCAATTGGAAAAATGAATCTTAAACTTTCGCCGTTTACGGCTCATCAGCATAGCTTATGTTGTATCTATGAAGTCTAATGGGGAACTGAGTATGGCCTGGTCGCGGCTCTAAAGCCATGACCTGGACCATGCCAGCTCCCCATCCAAGATTATGGCTCCTGGAGGCCAGTGTGATTCAGCAGACGCTACTTCTTCTGTGGCGTTACTGTCGGTATTGGTGCCGGCGTTGGGCTATTTGCTGGAATAGCCACCACTGCACCTCCAAACAGGAGCCATACGAGCAAAGGAACTTCTCTGTTCTGTGGTAATGGGAGTGGTAAAGGCTTGGGTTGCGGGTGTTCCGCTTGCCAGAGATGCACGTTCTGCGCGAACGTGCCGAGCGCGGTAACCGGATCGTTAGAGACACTTTTTGCGCGTCTCATTTGATCGGCGGCAACACCCGAAGGCAAGGTCGGTGCATATCCTACCACCTTATTGCCAACCGCAAGCCCGATAATGCGCTGGTTGTCCAGCTTTTCGGACAAGCGACTTGCAATGGTGGAGATATCCGCTCCGAGTTCTCCTTCTGCCACAGTTGGTAGCATGATCAGCACGACGTTGTCGTCGCTGTTCAGCCTCGCCTGCAGCTTGCTGGCCGTGTCGTTGTCGGTTCCTTCAGTGCCTGGTACTACGAAGACGGATGCATGCTGTAAAACCTGCACTGCATCTGTAATGTAGTCTCCGGCAAGAACTATGGTCGGCGCTATAAGCGCCAGGACTACGACTAAAACACTTGCTTTAGCTATGCGTCTCACCAATCTCCTCCTTGCATACTATGGGTTCGTGCTCTATGATTTATGTCAAATCTCCCTCCTTTCTTATCCGTCTAATCTGTATGGAATGTAACCTGAATTATTGTTGTTTGTCAAAGTGCTAACTATCGTTTGTATTTTACCATATGGTCAATTCTATTTCTATAGGACAATCGATATTTATTAAGGAGGCGCATTGACCGATGAAATAAGTCAAACATATCAACAGGAAACAGAGCGGCCAGCTATTGGCGAATGTTTCCGGGTAGGCACTCATCGACCTGATGGAAAAATAGCATTCGACTACCAAAAAAGTTTGCTCTTACACAATTCTTAAAAACTTCTTACATTCTTTACACATCCCTTCTATAAGATTCGATTATGAAAGCAGCTGTGGGATCCGCACTTCGGCCATACCGCAGACATTTGGCGGTAATTCTTTTTTGCATCATATTTCTTTTGCTCTTTATCCCAACACTTACCTATTTCTACTTTGCGAATGATCTGAAAACAAAAGACAGCATTATGAATCGCAATGAACAAGGGGTAGTGCTCACCGATCGCAAGGATCGAACGTTTTTTACATTCTATAATGGTAAATATCGCACCTCTGTTTCACTCGACAAAATACCTGCGTTCGTACGACTTGCGGTGATTACCTCAGAAGACCGGAACTTTTACCACCACCAAGGGTTTTCTCCAAAAGGTATTGCCCGCTCACTATTTTTGAATGTATCCCATAAACAACTTGGCTACGGCGGCTCAACCATTACCCAGCAATTGGTAAAAAACGCGCTCCTTAAACCTACCAAGAGCTTCTTGCGCAAATACCAGGAGATTGTACTCGCCTCAGAAATTGAGCGTCGTTACAGTAAAAACGAGATTCTGGAAATGTACCTTAACTCTGTATATTTAGGAGCAGGGGCGTTTGGATTTGAAGAGGGAGCTCAGGTATACTTTGGCAAACCCGCAAGTAAACTTACCCTTTCCGAAGCCGCACTCTTGGCAGGTATCTTGCCCGCACCCTCCGCGCTCTCTCCCTACACAGGTGACAGGGAAAAAGCTCTTTTCAAAGAAAGACTTGTTTTGCAGGAAATGTACGATCAAAAATATATAACAAAAACTGAGCTCGAGCAAGCGAAAAAACAAACGCTCAGCTTTGGAACGGAAAAAGAACTTGTCAACTCTCTTGCTCCACACTTTGCCCTCATGGTACGAGACGAACTCATTCATAATTTTGGCGAAGAGCAGGTTATTCGTTCGGGGTATAAAGTAAAAACCACACTCGACCTTGATCTTCAGCAGTTTGCGGAAAAAACAGTAAAAGAACAGGTTGAGAATCTGAAATCAAATAATGTGTCAAACGGCGCCGCGGTAGTTGAAGATCCAAAAACCGGTGAAATTTTAGCGCTTGTGGGAAGTAAGGATTGGTATGACAATACATTTGGAAAAGTAAACATTGCCACGTCCCGCCGCCAACCCGGATCCTCATTTAAACCTATTGTGTATGCTGCTGCAATGGAGCAGGGCTGGCTCACACCAGCAACCGTACTCCATGATGACCCCATATCCTACGACCTCCATCCAGGAGTGTACAAGCCGGTAGATTATGACCGAAAAAACCGCGGACAGGTGCTGGCACGCCGGGCACTTGCTAATTCGCTCAATATCCCCGCGGTTGAGGTGATTGCAAAACTCGGCGTTCCTCAGGCGGTCGAGATGGCGCAGAGTATGGGACTTACCACGGTAACAGATCCCACAAATTACGGACTTTCCCTCGTACTAGGCGCCGCTGAGGTAAAACTCCTTGAACATACGAATGTCTATGCGACATTCGCAAATAATGGCTACAAACATACGCCGACTGAAATTTTAGAGATTGATGATAAAAACGGCAGACCAGTTTATCAACACCAACCCCACCAGGAACAGGTGTTAAAACCCGCAACCGCTTTTCTCATTTCCTCAATCCTCTCAGATAATCAAGCGCGACAAGAAGAGTTTGGCAATACGTTAACCATTTCCCGACCGGCAGCAGTCAAAACAGGCACCACTGACGATTATAAAGATGCGTGGACCTTGGGATACACGTCGAGCGTTGTAGTTGGAGTGTGGGTGGGAAATAATGACGGACAACCCATGGACCGGGTTGCCGGCTCTCTGGGTGCCGCGCCAATCTGGCGCTTACTTATGGAGCACTTCTTGGCCGAAACCCCTATTGAGACATTTCAGCAACCCGCAGACGTAGTAACGCTTGGTGTTTGTAAAAATAATGGTCTCCGGGTAAAAGAGGCAACTTCATCTGCGATAACTGAATATTTTGTACGGGGAAGCGAACCCACAGCGGTGTGTTTCGTGCCCACAATCTCTCCGAGTCCTGGGCTAATCCAGCCAACTCAATCAGGAGAAAAGACCCCTTCGAAGAAAAAGGAGTGAGCTTAAAAAAATGGAGGAGTTTTATGACGTTTTGTCGAAGAGGTAGTGGAATCCTACGACAAAGAAAAAACTAAGTAAAAAAACAGCCATACCTTTGATTATAAAGAGATTTTCTTACCAAGTCAACACAAAACCCTTACTCCTTTCTTACATACGGTATAATAGGTTTTAACTGTGTTGCTAAGTGATGAGAGGGAGACTTACTGCGACTTGGGATGCCCCCGGCTTTTAAGGGGGGGGTGTCCCAGTGAGCAGTAAGGATCCCTATCGAGCGGATTATATATATGAAAGAGCGAAACTTATCTATTGATCTTCTCCGTGGATTCTCCATTTTTGCAATGATCCTCATTCATACGAACGCCTACTTTTTACACAAGAAAACCGCCTATCTTCTCTGGGACCTTTCCCAGTTTGCCGTCCCCGCATTCATTTTTTGCTCCTCCTACCTTTTTTTCCAGAGGGAGTTTGTGTTCACCACCGCCTCTCTCCTCACCTACGCAAAAAAACGCGTGCTCCGCCTCATAATTCCCTACTATTTGTTTTTAATTCCTCTCCTCCTTCTCACCTACTTTGCTGAACCAGGTAAAATTACCGCTCGCAGTATCCTCGAACACATTACTCTCACCGGCGGCGTTGATATCAACTGGCTTATCCTATTATTTCTCACCTTTACCCTCATTATGCCCTGGCTTCACCATAGTTGGAAAAAACGATCGACATTATTGCCACTCTTCGCTGTATTGAGTACAAGCACCACAGTGCTCCTCCTCTTTGTCTCTTTTCCATTTTCCTATAAATGGATTATGTGGTTTCCCTGGTCACTCATAATACTCTTTACGATATATGTAGTTTCCTATGAAAAAAAGTCATGGTTCTATCCAGTAACACTCGGAGGAACACTCCTCGTGTTTCTCGCGACAAGATTTTTACAACTACAGCTTGGCCACTCTGTTATTCAGTACTACAACAAGTACCCACCCAACCTCCTCCACCTTTCTTATGGTATGTTTACCACAACTCTTCTCTATTTTTTATTTCAAAAACAAATATTTCACATTACTCCCTTTAAACAGCTCCTCGTGTTTTTGAGTACGTACTCCTACTCTATCTATTTTGTCCACTTCCTCCTCATTTTCTATGTCACCGTCTCCTGGAAACAGATTGAGTTCACCTGGCAAAAACTATTTATCGTAATTCTTGCTCTCACCATTCTTACGCAGTGTACGATAAATGGAGTACGTTACCTTTTCTCCGCGTTAAAGAGAGGCCCCACAATCTGAATATTTGCTGGCGCCCGCAAGTTAAAAAATGACTTAAACTCTCCCCCGTTAAAACTCACTGAACCTCCGTCACCAGATACATTGACTGAGCTCGTACGACCACTACCCTTGTCCCAATCAACACTCACACTCTCAACTGAGTTAAATGGCGTACCTCCCCGATTGCGAAGTTCAGATTTTACCCGATCATGGTCCCACGTGTCAGTGCCATCTGGATTTGGTTTGTCGGGTTGAGACAGATGGTTTTGAGTAGACGAGTCACGTTTGGCAAGCATAAGTGCATTCACGATATCCGCAATCTCGTCACTTTTAAGCCAGGCTGTTTTTGCATACTCACTCCGCGAACCCCAATCACAGTAAAACCACGGCGAGTCCCGATCATATGCCTTGCCCTGCAGGTCACTAAAACTCCCCACGTCTCCGCTGAAATCTTTCGCATTTTTTGTCCAGCCAGTACCACTCCATCCAATATCACCCGAGCTAAAAATGTATCCGCCATGAGTTGAGGAAAACCATGCTTTAATAGGATTCCCACCCTGCACCATTACTTTACCTCTTGTGTCATCAACTGCCTTGTCCCAGTTTCCCCCTTTTGTACCTCCGGGTTTAAATACCTGACAATTCTCTGTCGTGCAGATAGACCCTGCGCCTTTATTGGTATAGGCAAGCACGTAGGAACGCGCCGCAATAGCCTGCGCCCGTAACGCATCCATACCACCCTTATCTCCCCAATCATTTGGCACTTCATATACCCGCTTCACATATTCTTCGAGCGTATATGATCCGTTTCCCTCAACGTTAATATTGGTGTTTACATCAAAATCTTGGAGACTATCAAAATTATAGTAAGCGCGAAGAATTTCTTCATACTTTTGACCTGCTTTTGCTCTTCCATATGCTCCATACTGATTTAAGCCTACCCGGTTGGGTACTCCGTAGGTAAAAAAACCAAACCGGGGACTAAAACCCGGATCTTTCCCATTCGTAAGATCGCTTGAACAACTACCGCCTGCGCCCGCGTACGCTGATTGGGGAATATTAAGGCCTGCAAGTTTTTGAGCAAGAAGTTGCTGCTGTTGGGCCGAGAGGGATGCTATCTGATTTTGAAGTTTTGTCTCATACGCTTTGGCTTTGGCAACCTCACCTGCCATAAACTGCGACTGCTTATCCACCTCAGCTTTAATCACAGATAAGCGCTCGTGCTGGGCTAAAAGAGATGTCTTTTTGTCTTCTAAGTCTTTAATGTATAACACAACTTTTGTAATGGTGCGGCGATCCTCATCCTGCACTGATTTCTGGTAGAAAAATGTCTCGAGTGTTTTTGCGATGTCTTGGCTTACTAAAATTTCAACCACCCCAAATGAGTTTTTATTTAAATTTTTGTAGTAGGATACTGCTCGCTCATTGAGCAAGGTTTTTTGATAGACGAGCGCGCTCTCTCCGTCTTTTACCTCTTTTTCTTTTACTGCAATTGCCTGTTCGAGTGATGCAACCTGATTTTTAATTGCCTGCAGCTGCACCGTAAGTTTGGTAAGCTCCACTTCATTGGTGGCTGTTGCTTTTTGAGAAAGCTGGAGTGAGTGCTGTAAGTCCGTAAGTTTTTTAGTAATGTCATCATACTCATCCGCATGTACGGCGACAAGTGAAACTACTATAAAAAGTACTAAAAGAATGCTGAGAAAAAATCTCATAGGATGATTATAGCTGTTTTAGGAACAATGCGGTATACTGTTAGCATGAAACGTTTCTTCCTGTTTCTTGGCATTTTTCTCCTCATGTTTTTTGCACCTCCTACGTTTGCGCAAGGTCGGTATGCAAGCTGTGATCTCTGTGGCTTTTGCATTACTCCCAACCCAACCCCCAACGCGCTGCCAACCGCAGACACCCCTCCTGGTAACTGGGAGTCCTGTCGCAACTGCCTCTATCCTGATCTTCTCGGTGTTCCGGCCTCTAGTCTTGCAACCCTCCAAATCAATCCCTCCGGTGTAACAACCCACGCAAAAGGTGGACACTACTACACCATGCTTGGCTGCATTAGTACCAATATGAATGATTTCACCAATCCAACTGCCGCAGGCAGTGTTACCCAGAAATTACTCGATACTATTTTTTCTATAGCGGGTGCCATTGCGTTTTTATATCTTATTTATGGAGCGTTTCTTATCCTAACCAGTCAGTCAGATCCTGAGCGGTTAAATCATGGAAAACGGACTGTGTATGGAGCAATTATTGGCGTCGTATTTGTAATAATTTCTGTATTCATCGTGAATATACTCGCGACAAATGTGTTGAAGTTACCGGGATTTGGAGGGGGGCTCCGTAAGTTATTTCTTGCGACGAAGATAGATACCCGCGGCAAGTGAAGAGAGCGCAAATGGAATAAGCGCAGTTTCTGCACCTGTTTTTGGAATAGCAGCAAGCGGCACCCCACCTTTTGTGGTTGCGGATCCTGTTGCGTTTAATTGGCTTACGGGAGTACTGTAGGAGTGGTATTCATAGGTTCCAGTCTGACCAGGAGTTACCTGTACGATAGTAGGTATAACTTCCGCTACTGCCGTGCCACCTTTAGGAGTTGGGGTAGGAGTAGTTTTCCCTGATTTGCTTGTGACGTTTGTGGTGTCTTTTAGGGGTAAAAATTTCTCTCTGAGGTTAAAGCGGCCGGTTAGAATAACCAGAAGAACCACAACCACAATGAGGCCGAGGATGAATGAAATGATCTTATTAAAACTGTCCATAAGCGTCTATTATAACATTATAGGCTAAGTAATGCAAGTAGTATTTTTTAGCCGCGGCCCAAGGCAAAAACATAGACGTTTATAGCACCCTCTTTTTTTAATATCCTACAGGCTTCTTTCACCGTGCTTCCCGTTGTTACCACATCGTCGCACAGGATAATAGATTTACCCCTCACCGCCTCCGAAGGAGTAGGGGAGAAGGCACCGCGCATATTAGTAAAGCGCTCCACGCGACTACCCAACTGTGCCTGTGCTCTTGTTTCCTTAACTCTCACGAGATGACTCACCTTGACGGCTTGTTGAAGGTATCCTCCTAAAAAATCTCGCCAGACATCAGCCTGATTAAACCCTCGCTGCCGCAACCGATTCTTATGGAGTGGGATGGACTGTAATTCTAAAGCGGATGAAAGTTTTCGAAAAAATAGAAGCTTGTAGAGAAATTCCAATGGCACAATGGTAAGAAGCTCGTCATACACCTCGGTTGCGAGTCGATACTTACTTTGTTTAATAATGTTTTTCAACGCGGGGTTGTAGTGAAAGACGCTTAAAAACCCATCAACACCCTGCGCTCTGCGACAGGCGGGATGGGTAAAGCCCATGAAACTACCCCTCCCGCAATACAGACAATTATCTTTTTCAATACAACTCAACTTCTTCTCACACCGTAGGCAGATGTACACACCCCAAAACCCACAACACACGCATGATTTAGGAAAGAAAATATCTTTAAACATACTCTCATTTTTAAAGTATGAGTGAAAAAAAGACAATGGACGATATGCCACAAAGGTGAGGATAAAATAGATGTTGCAATGTGTTGTTTAAATGTTTATTATTTGTGGATAAGTTATCCACATTATATAAACAACATTGACACCACAATCTTTCTGGGAAAGCTTTCTCAAACACGTTGAGGTAGATAAACGAAATCCCGTAATTCTTTCTATTCTAAAACAGCTCAAGCCGGTTGAACTTACCGAGGAGTCACTCATCACGAGTTGTGAGAATCACGGAGTTAAGATGTACCTTGAAAAAAAAATACCACTCGTAGAACAACTTATCCAACAGTTTGAAAATCGGACACTGTCATTGATAATTGTGACAGAAGAGCGTCGGTCTAAAAAAGAAGAACCGCTCCTACGCTTTCAACCCACCACTGAAGATCTATTTATAAAGTCTGGTCTCCATAGTAAGTACCGGTTTGAAAACTTTGCGGTATCAAACTCGAATCAAGTTGCCTTTGCAGCCTCACAGGCCGTAAGTCGCAACCCTGGGCACGCTTACAATCCTTTGTTTCTCTATGGAGGAGTGGGGGTTGGAAAAACTCACCTCGCGCAAGCTATCGCGCGCACTATTCTTGAAAAAGATTCGAGTAAGAGAGTATTTTTTTGTCCTGGTGATCAGTTTACCAACGAGCTTATAGACTCAATCCGTGAGCACGCAACGGCAAAATTTAGGCGTAAGTATCGATTGCTCAATATGATTATTGTCGACGATATTCAGTTTATCGCGGGAAAAGTAACAGTGCAGGAAGAATTTTTTCACATGTTTAACGCCGTGGTGTCTGCAGGCGGACAGATTGTCCTCACCTCAGACCGACCCCCTCACGAGATTAAAAACCTCGAAGACCGGTTACGGTCCCGTTTTTCAGGTGGCCTCATTGTAGACCTCCAACCGCCAGACTTTGAGCTTCGTACCGCAATCTTACTGATCAAAGCGCGGGAGAAAAATATAGAGATAGATATGGAGGCTGCAAAAATAATTGCGCAGGAAGTTGCGGATAATCGAGCAATTGAGGGCACACTCCTTTCTATTTACGCAAAAACGTTGGGGGTTAAAGACCGTATTGACCTGGAGGTAGTTGATGAATTTTTTCAAAACAAAGCACGTACCCTGGTAAAGCGAACAACTGCAGCAGATATTATAAAAGCAGTCTGTACCTACTATAACGTGAAACCATCACATATTAAAGCGTCAACACGTACTGAAGGTATTGCCCGTGCCCGCCAAATTGTAATGTATCTCCTTCGCCACGAGTTAAAAATGAAGTTTGAAGATATTGCCTATTTGTTGAAACGAAAAGATCATACCACCGTTATGCATGGGAATGAAAAGATCTCAAACCTCATAATGCGAGACCCTTTATTGAAGCAGGACATTGATCGGATAGCCCAAACCATTAGTGTATCAACATAGTGTCCACGCTCTATAAACAAGGGAAAATTATAATTCTCTTTGTCTTGAAAATCTAAATTATTTTTTATACACTTATACCCATCCCCTACTACTACGATTGTATATATGAAAATAAACGTAACGAAAGATCAATTACAAGAAAAGGTGAATCTTGCCGCAAGATTCATCTCGCATAAACTATCATCTGTTGTGAGTTTACAAGGAATTCTCCTCAAAAGTGAGGCAAACAAACTTCACCTCTACTCAACAGATCTCACTTCATATATACATACTACCCTACCTATTGAGTCATCAGAATCATTTCAGGTAATACTTGAACCAAAAAAAATACTTGAGTTTTTACAGTTTTTAAATCCAGGAAAAATTGAGATAGAAATTAAGGAAAAACAGGTAACCATAACACAAGATAAAACAAAGGGCAACTTTCCCCTCATTGCCGCAGGTGATTTTCCCCTACCCCCTGAAATGAAGGAAAAAGCTCAAAAGCTTGAGGCAAAGTTTTTCAAAAAATATCTCCCCCTTATATTATTTGCGACATCAACTGATGAGACGCGACCAGCACTAACTGGTGTAAGTTTTATTACCTCAGACGAGGAGTTGGTAATGGTTGCAACTGACGGGTTTCGGTTATCACTGGTTAAAACAAAGGGCGAGATTGATTTTCCCTCAATGTTAGTACCGGGTGAATTTTTATCAGAAATTTTACGCTTTATAAAAGATGAGAAAGAAGTATTTTTCACGTACTCACGAGAGGAAAAAATGATTCAATTTACTGTTGGGGGTACAGCATTTTACTCACGTCTCATAGAGGGTGAGTTTCCACCTTACGAACGGGTGTTGCCTGCAGAGAGTAAGACGATCATTACTCTAGACACAGATGAGTTTCAGCGTAATATTAAACTCATATCAGTTTTTGCACGAGATTACTCAAATGTGGTTGTGTGTGAGTTTAAGAAGGATGGCCTTTACGTGCGGCCGAAAAAGGAGAGTAATGAGGATAATAGCGCATTTCAGGAAATACAGATGACGGGTGAGGAGCAACGCATTGCCTTTAACTACCGGTTTGTACTCGATCTTCTCAACACGATTGATTCTAAAAGCATTCGTATTGAAATATTGCGTTCAGACGCGCCTATTGTGTTTAGAACCGAGAAGGGTGAGCAGTTTCTCCACATCATCATGCCGGTGAGGATTCAAGAGTAACCTCGTAGGTAACTCCTTGTGGGTTACGCCGTTACTTTTTGTATCTCACTTACAAATCCTTCTTTACCCATAGCGCCGGAGAACTGGGATACTACTGAGCCATTTTTGAAGAGAATGAAAGTGGGAATAGAAAAGATAGAAAATTGGGAAGAAAGCTCAGAACTCGCGTCAACATCTATTTTCACAAACTTAACAGTTTTCATCTCTTGGGAAAGCTGCTCAAGGATGGGGCTGGTCATTTTACATGGCCCACACCACTCAGCATAAAAGTCTACCAAGATAAGGCCTTTATGGTCCAGTACCTCAGGTTTAAATGTTTCCTGCGTAACCAGTTTCATGCTCTTACTATACCCAAAAACACACCAAGAGTCAAGATTGAGAAGTATTTCACTTAAATATCCGACAGAAGTATAACAAAACATATCATGTATGATGAAGGGATGACAAAACCAGGACAAATAGCTCTTGCATGGGAGCTGTATCAGCAACGCATGCCAAAGGTAGATATTGCCAAAGTGGTAGGAGTGCATAGAGAGACCATTGGCATATGGATTGTTGGTATTGAGAAGGTTGGTATTCAAGGATATATTGAGAGATATCTGAATGCCAAAAAAGGAGAGAGAAAGAAACGAGGGGTAGATGGCTTACTGAAGCAGCAGATATATCGTATACGAAAAAGTCATAAAGAATGTTGTGGACAAAAGATTAAAGAATATCTACGCATGGAGGGAGTATCGAGTCCTGGAGTAACAACAATATACAGGGTACTCGGAGAAAAATATCAATTACGAAGGAAGTTGATCAAGAATGTAGTACGGGGGAAACTACCAAAAGCTGAGAAACCTCGACAAGTGGTGCAGATGGATACTGTTGATTTTGGAGACGTAATTGCATTCACGAGCGTTGATATATGCTCAAAAGATGCAGCAGTACGACTCTATCCGGATGTACGAAGTAAATGGGGAGCAGATTTTTTAAGTACTGCATTTAACGATCAATTTGGTCATGTGGAAGTGCTACAAACTGATGGGGGAAGTGAGTTTAAAGATGAGTTTAAGGAAATTGTACGTATCTATGCAGACAGACATAGAGTAGCCAGACCGTACAAGAAAAATGAACAAGCATTTATTGAGAGCTTTAACAAAACCTTAAGGAAAGTATGTTTAGGCTGGAGTAAGTATCCTTTAAAAGAACTTCCCTACCTGCAAAAAGAAGTGAGGAATTTCTTAAACTATTATCACAATGAGAGAATACACTTAAGTCTTAACATGAAAACACCGAAACAATTTCTTACAGATTGTCAGTTATTGTCGGACTTTTAAGTAAACACTCCGGATTGGAAGGCTATAGGCCGGTATATCACTCCAGGTGATTTACTTGCATATTTAAGAAAGGTATGATATATTATAGGTTTATGGACACCTATTTCCTTCCCTTACTCCTGGACAAGTTTGTCCAGTACCTCAAAATACAGGGAAAATCACAGTTTACCATTATCGCCTATAAAAAGGATTTAGAGCAGTTTATCGGCTTTCTTACGAGTCGTGAGAAAAATGACATTCGTGAGGTAAAGCGAGATGATATTGATGGGTTTATCAATAAGCTCATTGCAGACAACTATACTAAAAAGTCAGCTTCTCGCAAGCTCAACTCTATTCGTACCTTTTTCCGCTACCTCAAAAACGAGGCTATTATCGAACAAAACCCCTCCCTTGACATTTCTCATCCTAAATATACCCAGACGCCACCACGCATTTTAAGCAAACTTGAGTACCGAGCACTTCGCGATCTGGGGAAAGAAGATGCCCGTACTTACGCGCTCATCGAGGTATTATTGCAGACTGGTATAAAAATTGGAGAGCTTGCCGACCTTCGTCTCACCGACGTTAAGGAAAACACCCTTCGTATCCAAGGATATGGTAAAAACATAGAGCGTGAGGTGCCCTTAAATAAACCAGCTCAAAAAGCTCTCGAAGACTATGTAAAAATGCGAGTAAATGGTGCAGATGATCACGTGTTTATTACTCGTACCGGTCACCCCCTTCTCATTCGTAATATTCGCCAGATTATTGACCGTTGCTTTCAGGAAGTCGGCATTGAAAAAGCAACCGTGAATGATCTGAGAAATACATTTATTGCCCACCAACTTATAAACGGAGCTTCACTTGAGTATATTGCAAAAGTAGTGGGTCACAAACGCCTCTCTTCAACTGAGCGCTTCTTAAACCTTGTAAAAGAGGAAACTGAGAAAAAGGAAAAACTTGGTCAGTTATAATAGGGAATGACTCTCACAATCTACACTGATGGTGGATCCTTAAACAATCCTGGAGAAGCTGCATCTGCCTATGCGTTCTACCTAAATAATAAACTCCTTACCTCTTGCGCGAAACGAATTGGTATTGCGAGCAATAACGTTGCAGAATACACCGCACTTATCGAAGCATTCACTAAGTCGCGTGAGTACCTCAAAACACACACTCTTGACGCTATAGAGGTTTTTTCAGACTCACTCCTCATGATCTCACAGGTGAAGGGATTATGGAAAGTGAAAAACGCCACAATAGGAGAACTTCTTGTGCAAGTCCGCGAAAGAGAGCGCGAGCTTACTATTCCCATAACCTACCATCACGTACTACGTGGAAAAAATGAGTACACAGACTCACTGGTGAAGAAAGCGCTGGGAAGGTAACCTACTCAATGAGTGTTTTTTCCTCGTCTGAGGCAATCACTTTAAATCCCACATGTGACTGCCCCGCGAAAAAGAGACCCTCTCCCACCCCAGCCGATAAGAGGAAATGTTTCTCTCCTCCGGTAAGATAAAATGTCTCAGTGATTTTGTCAACTGCGGCGGTTGATTGTTTTAAAATGATCTGCAAACTTGAGTTAGTAATAATTGCTCTCCCCTCTTGCGTTGCGAGAAAGTCCTCCACGTCCTGGGTAATGGTTGTTAAACCTAACTGATATTTGCGAGCGCGTTTTGCAAAATTAAATAAGAACGCGCCTGAGTCTTTGTGTTTAATGAGGTACCAGGCCTCATCTACCACCAGTACGCGCTTTTTCTTTTCCCGTCGCACCTTATTCCAGATGTAGTCCAAGACTACATACATTGCAACGGGCCGAAGGTTTTCCTCAAGGTCGCGAATGCCAAATACAGTAAACTGATTTTTAATATCAAAATTTGACTGCTGATTAAAAATACCTGAAGCAGATCCTTTCACAAACTTTTCTAGCCGATCCGCGAGTTCCCGGGCCTCAGGTGTCTCCATACCGGTAAATACTTTATAGAGATCTTCCAAAAGCGGTGGTTGAATAGAGAAAGTTGCGGGGTCTTGGGTAATACCTTTCTGGCGGTATGTTGCAACGAGCGCTCGGTCCAGAAGCGCGTCCTGACTGGGGGTGAGGTCTCCCATAATAACCCGCATGAGTGAGTGGAGATCTAGGATTTTATTTTGTAACTCATCTGGTTCAGGGTTAGAGGTGGCAAGATCAAAGGGGTTAATTTTGTAGGTTGATGCTGCTGAAAATTCTACAAACTCACCCCCCATTGACTCGGTGAGTTTTTGATACTCGTTCTCAGGATCAATAATCAGAACGTCAATATCCATCATGAGGAGTCGCTCTGTCTCAAGTTTCACAAAAAAACTTTTTCCACCACCAGACTTTCCTAAAATCACTGAGTTTGCGTTCTCGAGGGTAAAGCGATCAAAAATAATAAGGCTCCCATCATGCTGATTTAATCCATACATAATCCCCTCATTTCTCGTGAGGGAGGCAGTTGAGAAGGGAAACGTCATAGCAAGGGATGTTGAGTCCATGTTGCGCCAGACGCCGAGTTTATCATAAAACATAGGGAGGGTTGATTTGTACCCTTCTTCCATTTGCAACGTTGCCTGTTTCGCGATAATGAGGAGAGAGGAGAGTGTGGAGTCAATCTGTTTGGTAACTTGACTCAACTCTTCTTTGGAATCTGCGGGAATAGTAATATAGAGGCCAAACTGGAAAAATCGCTCTGCACCTTTTGCAAGTTCAGCCTGGAGGGAAAGTGCGTCGTCCAGCGCTACCTGTACGGTTGGGTCTACCACTTTTCCGGCCTTTAAGTCGGTCTCAATAGTTGCCTCCATCTCTGCGATTTTTCGTTTTAAGTCTTCAAGGACGGCTTTTGACTCTGTGGGGTAAATATACATTGAAATATAGATCGGATGGTCGAAGGTAATAAGCGAGTAGAGCCAGTTGGGTGAGACGTAGCGGGGGTAGCCCACGACGTAGAGGGTGCGGTAAAATTTATCATCAATTTTCAGGTGGTTGAAATCAACCTCAATAAAAGAGGGCGCGATAAGGTCTTTGATTGAGACCGTGCCCTTTGCCATCTCATCGGCAACATTCACCGTTCCGCGTGGCACGGCAGTCCCATTTAACTTCACGCTCGACTTCGGTTTAAATAAATTAAACATAATTAGCCACTGGTTAAGACCACATCGGTATAACTTTCAACAGGCGCGAGTTGGCGTCCCGTACTTGAGGGATTGTAGAGATTGTAGAAAAGATCAGTGAGCTCTTGTTTCTGCATAACCGTTGCCCGCAGTCCTACTTTTGCCAGGAGGCGGAGGAGGTGATCACGTTTAGGATAGAGAGAGGTTTTCGCGCGACTTACCACATACTCTTTTTGCAACCCTTTTGTGTTAACTCCCGTTACGCCAAGTTCCAGGGGTGAGAAAGGAATTGCAAAAAAGAACCGCTTCTCAAGAACCGTGTTTCGTTTTACGACCGACTGAACAAAGTCTGTGTAGCTTTGGAGCCGTTTCTTCAGAAGATCATTGCGTTGTCTACTTATTTTTCCCCGCACATAATCAACATAGGAGGAAATGTCCATTTTTTTAGAGAGAATAAGTATCTCAACGGGAAATGAGAGTGAGTTGAGGAGGCTGGCATATGCGTAAATCATTGCGGCCTGTTCTTCTTGAGAGAGGAGCCAGAAATTAACCGCACCAACCTCAATAACGAGCGCGGCTGATGAGTCTTTTAAGAGTACGATGTCGTCGGCAATGTCTTCAATCTCAATGAAGTGTTGTGTGGTAGATTTAACCGGTGAGGTTGGTTTTTGAGCTGACATAGGTTAATTTACAACAGTTCCTTTGAACCAAACTCAAATGGTGTGGGATTGTTTGCGGCAACTGCTAATTTGATTGTATCAAAAAAGTATCCTCCCTTTGGATCCTTTACTTCAAAAATATATTCGCCAGATGGAAGGGAGTTATATGTTGCAAAAACACCATGCGGATTAGTTTTGAGAAGTCGAATAGTTGCGCCACTCGTATCTTTGACATAGATCATAATACCCGGCAGCGGGATTTTTTTATTGTTTTTCACCACGCCAATGAAAAACGGTCGCTTCACTGGTTGGGATTGTGATGCTTCAACAGGAGAGGCGGGTGGTTGTACGGGTTGAGAAATAAGTTGTGGAGGCAATGGAGAGCTGGCGGGTGGCGGGGTTGGTGAGTTTTGGAGCAGTATTTGCACCTGCTGTTTTTCCTGAGAGGGTAGGGTTTGCGGTTGGGTGGTGGTGAGATAAGCTGCGAGTTTTTGTTTTGACTCAATGTGTGCTAGTGTTCGGTGAGGGTCGGAGGCAAATACCAGATCTTGGAGAAAGTAAAGGGATGAGTTGTGTTTGTGGTAGGTGTACTGGGTGGGCGAGGTGAGACGATTGAGGAAATTACGAACCCACACGTCAAGAGGTCGATCATTTACCGGAAGAAATGCGCATGCAATTCCTGCGGCAATTGCGAGAAATCCTAAAAATACATTTAAAAAGGGAATGGGAGTAATTTTCCAGAGGACAAATCCAATAGGTACAAAAATGAGAAGATAGAGAAACTGTTTAAGGGTCATAAACCCAACCAGTTTAAACTCGAAGGTGGTGATTTGGCGAGGGATGGGATGCTGATCCATACTATACAATCAGTATATAGTATAAAGTATTATGTATTAAGGGGAGAAGCCTGGAAATGGTTTACCGGTAGAGAATAGGTTTTTCAGTTTGGGGAAGTACGAGGCTCATGCGACGATCTTTTTTACTTACTCGTTCAATGAATGCTTTTACCTTTTGTCCAACCTTTAAGTTTTCCTCACCAGTAAGTTTGCTGATGTGAATAAGGCCTTCAATACCTGGTTCTAAGCGTACAAAGTAACCATACCGTTCACTGCGTACCACTTCACCTTCAACCTCTTTATCCTTCGGATATTTTTCCTCAATCGTCTCCCACGGATCATGGGCGAGGCGTTTCAGTGAAAGATTGAGTTTGAGATCCTGCTCGTTTTTCTCAACGACCTTCACATCAATAGTTTCTCCAACTTCCGCATATGAGGAGGCATCTGATACTTTCTCCCATGAGATTTCTGAGATGTGAATGAGCCCTTCAACACCATCAACCTCACAGAAAATACCAAACTCTGAAGCTCCCAAAACTTTTGCTTTGTAGCTGCCTCCAATGGTGATGAGATCAAACCGTTTGCGCAAATCCTTTTGTGAGATATTAAGCGCTGACGCCTTCTGAGAAACAACAAGTCTATTTTTATCCTGATCAACCTCAAGTACTTTTACTTTAATTTTATGACCCTCAAGTTTCTGAGGATTTTGTAGGTAGTCTTCAGTGAGCTGAATTTTTGGAATAACTCCCCGCACACCCATAAAGTCTACAAAAACGCCTCCTTTTCCATACTCGCCACAGACGACCTCAATAACCTCTTCAGTTTCCTTTTTCTGGCGGATAATGTCCCACTTTCCCTTCTCAAAAAACTTCTGCATGGAAACAACGGGAAATCCCTCTTTCGATTCTTCAGATATTATTTTTACACGGATTGTGTCGCCTTCTTTAAGGTACGGTAAGTAGGTCGAGATTTCTTTGAGCTCTCGGTCGCCTAGTACTGCGTAGGCTTTGGCGCCGATGTCAAAAAGCATTGCTTTGCGTGAGAGAGAGATAATTTTTGCGTTAACCTCCTGGTTTTTTTTAATAATCGTGGGCTTGGCTGTTTTAAGGAGTTGCTCCATGATATTACCGGCTGGTTTTGGAGGCGTAATTTTCTTAAGGGTTCTAGTAGTTGGGGTTTTTGCAGTGGTTTTTTTGGGCATCGCTTAAAAATCTCCCTTCATCCCCTTTCGCCTCAGTTGAGGTGTTTTTGGGATTGAGTTTATAGTACTATAGCAAATCAGAGGTGAAAATGCAATATGAACGGTAGAACTACAACGTGTTCAGCCTTTCTTTGATTTGTTGATTATATTTCAAAATCTGATCGAGCTCTTCGATCTCGCCCTGAGGCACCTGTTGAATATATTTTTCAATAATCTCACGGTGTTTGCTATTGCTGAGTTTTAATTTAAGTACAAAACTTTCTGAGTAACGAACGCCTTGTTTGCGAGAGGTGAGAAGAAGGTCTGGGATTTTTAAGAAATATTTTTCTCCTTTAGAAAGGGTGGTGATTGCGAGTTTATCTTTACCCTTTTGAAATAAAAGGTCTGCCATCTCAACCCGTTTATCTGAAAGGAGTAGGTAGAGTTCTGCTCTTTTAATACTATCTCGAAGGGTGAGTTCACTCGCCCTATCGCGCGCAGCTTTCAAAAAGTAGAGAGGGTGGTCTGGCAGGATGCCGGCGTTGGGGAGTTCATAGGCAACCTTATTATTAGAATTTACTACCTGTGAGTTGGAATAGATAATTGGGAAGGCGAACACTGCGAAAAGGAGGAGTGCGATTGAGAATAGAAGTGATTTTGCCATGCATTTATGATTATAACAGTGCAACGGTCCAAAAACAAACCCCCGCCCGTCTCGACCGCCTGTGGTGAGTTGGACGAGGCGGACGGTTGTTCGAATTAAACAATTATTTCACCAATCTCTTAAGAGATTTACCAGCGGTGAAGCCAGGGGTTTTGGTGGAGGGAATCTGAATCTCCGCTCCAGTCTGTGGGTTTCGGCCCTTTCGTGTTGCGCGTTTGCGCACCATGAATGTGCCAAATCCAGTGACTACTATTTTTTCACCACGTTTCATTGCGTCCGACATTGTCGTAAAGACTGCACCAACTGCATCTTTTGCAGCTTTGGAGGTGAGCCCAGCTTTTTTTGCAACTTGTGCAATAAGATCTGCTTTTGTCATTTTTTCTTTTCACCTCCCTCCTTAAAAATTAGTAAAGATAATGGATAATATGAGTTCTAGAAACTCATAGTATTTTCTTTATTAAACTTAAGAATAGTGATTTTTAGGCCTTCTGTCAATCTATATTTAGAATATCTTATTGTAACAATCTATATCAAATTTATGGCTTTGCAACAGTATGTGTAAGAATATATATTTACTGCCTTTAAATAGAAAATCTATCTCTTTTTTATAAGCATTTTTTAATAAATACTATAAGAAGATTGTCACAAAAAGCCAAGAGTAGTAATGACGCACAGGTTAAAAAAACTATAAGTTGTCACAACAACCCGTTATGGTTCGGTGACCATTCGAACCTCCGAGGTTCGAATTACAAAGGGCCGTTGGCAACCGTGGTGGTTGACGGAGGTTTGCTATATTTTCGTGGTGATGTCCGTACGCGATTCACGAAGGATCGTGATTTTAATCTGACCCGGAAATACTTCAAACTTTTGCTCAAGTTCTTCCTTAATTTTTTCAGCCATCACAGTCATCTCGTCGTCTGATACCTCATCAGGTTTAACTACCACCCGAAGTTCGCGTCCAGCCTGTAGTGCATATGCTTCACGCACCCCTTTTTTACCACGCGCAATTTCTTCAATTGTTTTAATTCTCTTTAAGTACTCCTGCAAATCTTCATGACGTGCGCCGGGGCGACCACCAGATACAGCATCTGCAATATACACGATTACGGCCTCAAGAGAGGTGAAGGCAATGTCTTCATGGTGCTGTTCTACACAGTCAATAATTTTTTGAGGAAATCGGTATTTTTTCAAAACCTCAACACCCAAATCCACATGGGAACCCTCTTTATCAGTCACAATTTTTCCAATGTCATGGAGTAAACAGCCAAGCTTGACGGTATTCACGTCTGCTTTCAGCTCATGCGCCAACGCAACGCCAATTCTCGTCTCCTCGAGGGTATGCAAAATCATGTTTTGTCCATATGAGTAGCGGTATTTAAATCGTCCCAGCATTTGAGTAATTTCTGGGGGAAGGTTATACACTCCCACTTTATGAACCATCTCCTCGCCTGCTTTAAATATCATCTTGTCAACCTCTTCTTTTGTTTTTTGCACAATCTCCTCAATGCGTGGTGGCTGAATGCGACCGTCTTTAATAAGGCGCTCCAGGGAAAGGCGTGCTATTTCGCGTCGAATTGCGTCAAATGAGGATAAGCGAATTACTCCCTCCTCTTCCAGGTCAACGTCGACCCCTGTTGCCAGTTCAAACGAGCGAATATTACGGCCATCTTTTCCAATAATACGACCCTTGTAGTCGTCACTGGGTAAGTTGACTACAGAGAGTGTGTATTCGGCTACGTAGTCAGTTGCGCCGTAGCGCATGGAATCAACAAGAATATCTTTCGCCTTCATATCTTTTGTCTGTTGAATCTCCTCCTCAGCCTGTTTGATACGTTTGGCAATCTCACCTTTTAGTTTATCTTCCCACCCCTGAAGAATAAGCGTACGCGCCTGATCTTTGGAAAGTTGGGAGATTTTTTCAAGCTTCTGAAGGAGTGCTTCGCGTTTTTCCTCGATCTCTTTTTTCAGTTGTTCAGCATGCGCTCGTTCGCGTTCGCGCTCTTTCTCAACCGCACGTTTTTCATTGGTAAGTTGCGTGTCTTTTTCCTCAATCTGTTGCTCACGGCGTATTAATCGCTTCTCAATTTCCAAAGTGTCGCTCGTAATACGTCGCGCTTCTCGCTCGGCATCTTGTTTTATGTGAAGGGCTTCCTCATTTGCCTTCAATATAATTTCTTTTGCTTGCTGTTGTATTTCTTGTAATTCACGATCAGAGACCTTTTTGTTAGTAAAAATCTTTTTGAAGATATTTGGTAACATGGTTGAAAAAAAGAAAGAAGAGTTATAGTAAATACGCAGTAATTATAACAAACGGGTGGCCGAGCATAAGGATCCCACAATATGTTGAGCGTTAGCGAAATAATTGTGGGAAAATGCGAGGGCAGACCCCGTTTGACCAAATATAATCAAAGCTGTATTCATCTAAAAACCCTTCTTCAGGAATTTTTAATATCTACTGCTATTGTACTCCTTTCCCCCAAAATCTTCAAATGGAATTATTTGAGAATCCAATCGAGCACCATTTTTTTAAGCCTAAAATACTCTTCTTTTTCAAACTGCATATTGGCAATACAGTACTTTTTAGATCGCAAATGAGAACAGAATAAGCATTCGTACAAATCAAACCCATCATGAATATACAATGACCGACTTACCTTGTTTGACCAGGAAACCTCAAAACACGAAGTGCAATAGAGGCTTTCTTTCACCCGAATTCCCAGCGCGCAGGAAGCACTGTCTCGAGACGCAAACATACTGTCGCAGTCGAATATTTTATAGGAGCAGACAATTTTTTTAGAGTCGAAAATAGAAGTGCTCTGAAAAATTTCGCGACTGTTATACACCCCATCAGATTCTGTAACCTCAGTACTGTTAATATATTTTTCTCCGGTAATGAAGTTGATTGTATTCCATGCTTTTAAAATATCATCAATAGATCGCAGTGGTTTTTCAGTACGCATCCACTCATCTTTTTTAAATGCGTCGGCAATCGCGTGTTGAGAGGCGATTTTATTACTTTCAGCAGAAAAACTCCAGGTTGGTTTACCACTTAAGGCACAGGTGATTTTTTTAGGAAGGGGAATATCAAACGCAAACTTGGCTTTCGCCTCAGAAAATGAACCCGAATACTCACGGCCAAAAATATCCTTATATAACGTTATTAGTAATTCATTCACTTGGTCTGTATTCATAAGCTACATTGAGACAGTTTTTGCTTTAAAACAGGATAGGAATCGATCATGAGAAAAGACGCGAGCGATCAACTCGCGGGGATTTAAATGTACAAGCATATCACGCTTCAGATCGTCTTCGGTATGACCCTTATCTTTTTCCTGTTTTACTGTTTCATCTGAAAAGTACATCTGAATGTTTTTGGTGAGCATGCGTGCATCTTCATCAGAGACTTTAAAAATGAAATAGTTATAAATGTTTGACAATATTGCGCGGAGAAGTTCTGGCGAGATTTGGGTAAGGTACTGCTGGGCCATGACAAGGGAGAGGCCAAATTTGCGTGCTTCAGAAAGTATAGCAATTAAACTCTCATTCTCAACGAGAGAGACCTCATCAATAATGAGAATAATTTTTTTAGGCACGCTTTGTTTTTGAGCAATAAGGAATAGTTGTTGTATAACCAGTCCCGCAATGAGACGAGTTGCTTTTTCTCCTAAAAATATGCGGTTGAGTGAGAGGCAGGTGATAAATGTATTGTTGAGCATTGATTCAAGCTGCGGGGACGAGGTTTGTGAAAACACTGGTATAAAACTGAGCTCGTCCAGGAGTACCAGTATTGGCATAATGGCAGTTTCATAAAATTTTGTCTGAATCTCTGCAAACTCAGTTTCAAAAAAATGTATGAGGTGATCCTGGTCTCCTTTAAGCTGTGAGAGGATCTGTTTTCTCCACGTGAGCTCAGTAAGAAATCGTTTTAGATTGGGTAAAGATATGCTATTGGTGAGTAACAACGTGTAAATGAGGTATTTGAGTACGCGCTCTATTTTTGCATGAAACTGCTGACCCATGAGTGTTTTAAAAAGCAGCAAGGTGAGTTCAGTTGCAATGTTAGGGTTTGCCGATGTGGGAAATAGTTCGCAGGAAGTATGTTGGAAATCAATACTATTTGCGTGCAAGCTGGTGAAGTGAGATGCGAGTGAGGCGTGTGGATCAATTACCACAATCGCGTATTCTTTCTCAAGATTCCGACGCTTTATTTCTTTCACAAAGAGTTCAATAAACTTTGATTTACCGACACCTGTTTGGCCTACAATGAGGGTGTGTTTGTGAAGATCAAAACTTGTGAGGGGAAAGAAGAGCGGTTGGGAAACGTAGGGAAATCCAAACACTTCCAAAAAGCCTTCGCGTCTGTTTGAGGTGAGAAGTTGCGTGATGTCCTCACCCATTTTTAAAAAGAGCGGTGGAGTTTTTTTCTTTACCCGTATACTTTTTTTAAAATCAATAGTAATTGTTGTAAGAGGATTGTTGGTTGTGTGATAGATGGCACGCCGTAGCTCTTCTCTCTCTTTGAGCAGCACCTCTATTTTATAAAACTTCAAAAATAAGAATGAACGAGGATATATGAGAATACGTTCAATGGTTCTCTGTTTTTTGAGCTGTTCAACTTCTCGCACTTCCAGGATATTTTTGTGCGTTGGGAGTACAAATGAGACAGATTTCGTATGATTAAGTTGGGGGGTTCGCTCCACTGGCTTTAGGAGAAAGCCGTTGAGTTTAGTTGTGAGGAGGGAAAAGTCGGTTTCTCCATACACATAAAACTCAATAGTTCCACCCGTAAATGCAACTTCAAAAGTAAGGTGGGATGAGTGTTTCTTAAGCTCGTTCTCAAGTCTTACCCAGTCTGCTCCCGTCACATTTTCCATCTGAAGAAACAGTTCAAATGCTCTCATGAACGGCATTATATACCCTATATATTTATATATAATACTAATGGTACTTTAGACCGTCATGACAGCATATTTATCCTATTGACAAGATTACTTCACTTCTTGAATTGCTTTTTTCGCAACGGAAAAACTAAAGCCGCGACGCATGAGAAATTGTGCGGCTTTTTCAAAGCGGGTTTTGCGGTCGAGACGTTGGTAGCGAGTCCAGCGAGTTTCCAATATTTGCCGCGCAAGCGCTTCTTGATCAAGAGGATTTTCCGCAAAGTAGTCGTCAAGAATATCTTTATTTACTCCATGACGTAGGAGCTCTTGCCGGAGTACAAATTCACCCTTTGGCTTAATCGCGATTCGCGTTGCGACAAATGAGTCTACGAATTTCCGATCATTGATGAAGTTGAGATTTTTTAGCTCTGCAATGGTCGCGTCAATTACTTCAGGCGACCAGTGATAAAATTGTTCTGACTTTTTATGTAGATAAATACGTACCTCGTGTTCTGTGCGCGGTCGAAACTTGAGGTAGAAATAGCTGCGGTTAAGCGCCTTTGCTATGTCCTCTTGCATGTTCGCCATTGGTTTTTTCTCCTAATCTACTCTCCTCAATCTGTCGTAAGATATCTTTTTTAAACTTCTCGTCGCTTGCCATAAGCTCTTTCACCGTCTCTCGTCCCTGGCCAATAATCTTATCTCCCTGCTTAATGAATGAGCCACTCTTTTGGAAAACTCCCGCGACAATTGCCGCCTCAATAATACCCTCTTCTCGGTCAATGCCCGCGGCCGTAATCACAATCTCCGCTTCTTTAAATGGCGGAGAGACTTTATTTTTTACGATTTTTACTCTTGTTCGCGTGCCATACACCTCATTATTTTTCTTCAGCGTCTCAATTTTTCGCACATCCATACGAATAGATGCATAAAATTTTAAGGCCAGTCCGCCAGGAGTTGTCTCGGGGTTTCCAAACATAATCCCGATTTTTAGACGAAGTTGATTCGTGAAAATGAGCGTTGTTTTTGATTTGGAAAGAACACCGGTGAGTTTGCGCAAGGCTTGTGACATAAGGCGCGCCTGCAAACCCATCTGCGCGTCACCCATCTCGCCCTCAATCTCAGCGCGGGGAACAAGTGCCGCAACTGAGTCAACCACGACCAGGTCTACTCCCCCAGAGCGAATAAGTGTCTCAGTAATTTCTAAGGCCTGCTCTCCGGTATCAGGTTGTGAGATAAGTAAACTTTCGAGATTTACCCCGAGTGTTTTTGCCCACTCTGGGTCAACCGCATGCTCAGCATCAATAAACGCAACGGTGCCACCAGTTTTTTGTACCTGGGCAACAAAGGATAAGGCAACCGTGGTTTTTCCTGACGCCTCAGGACCAAATATCTCAACAATGCGGCCTTTGGGAATGCCGCCGACGCCAAGGGCAGTGTCGAGGGGTAAAATACCACTGGGAATCACCTCAATCGCCGTTTCTGGTCCTTCTCCTAAGCGCATGATTGCGCCGCGGCCAAACTGTTTTTGAATCTGCTCAATTGCTAAATCAACTGCCTCACTTTTTGGATTGCTTTTTTCAACCTTTTCAGTAGCTTTCATAATTAATATAGAGACGACATAGTAAAAATTATAACACTTTTATTATGGCGGAAAATCAGATGGATTACAAGCGATTATATGCTACAAAGTGAGGGAAAACTTAGAGTATATAGTGTCAAATGGGTCTTTAAAATATATAAATCAACCCAATGACAATGAGCCCCCAGAGGATGATAGTAATGAGAAGAGGGGTATCATTCGTGATAAGTTGTTCGGGTCGTTCTCCCTCTTCCCTCTCATAGAGAAGTTGCGCGTAGCGGGAAATACCATAGACGACGAGTGGAATTGAGATCATCATCCACTTGCGCGCCTCAAATGTTGGAAAGTGGCGAGAGATACTATCATAAAAAATAGATTGATTCTGTGCCGGTTTTTCAAAGTAGGTGTAAAAAGAAAACGCAATAATAGTTGCGGTTGCGAACGTGGTGGTGAGAAAGTCCAGAAGGTGAGTGCGGTAATGATGGAGGGAGGCGCGAGTTTCAGAACCAGTGGCAACAAGCTCCGCGTGACGCTTAACTGTTGCCATAAAGAGCGAGACGAAAAATATCGTAAGGAGGAGCCAGATTGGGATATGGTAGCCAGACACTACCTCACCTGCAAATGTGCGAATCATAAAAGAAAAAGAGATAGTAAAGATATCAACAACCGCGTGTTTTTTTAAGTACAGTGAGTACAAAAAGTGGAGCAAAATAAACACAAATGCCAGAACGAAAAATGTGACAGAAAAAAGCATAGAGGTGACGAGTGAGACGAGAGTTAAGAGAAAGACTAAAAATGTAGCCTCGGCAATCGTGACCTCGCCTGAGGCAATGGGCCGCAAGCGTTTTAGCGGATGCTTGCGATCAAAATGATAGTCGATAATATCATTTAAAACGTATGACGCTGAGGAGAGGAGGCAGAAGACTACAAATGCATAGAGAGAATTTAGGAGGAGTGCAAAATCAAAAAGTTTACCAGAGAAAATAATTGCGGTAAAAATAACAAGATTCTTAATCCATTGATTGACACGGAGTACTCGGAGCATAGTCTTGAAGCGATCCCGTTTCATGTATCTTGCATTATACAAGATCACATTGTATGATAGTTAGGTATGCAGAGCCTTGATGAAAAAGATGCAATTCTGAAAGCACAAGGTGGAGATAAAGTACTAATCTCAGTTGACAGCCTCGCCGATCAGCTCAAAACTTCATTCAATGAAATTCAATCAGTAGATTTTCCCGCAGAATATCGCAGCATAAAAAATATTGTGGTCTGTGGCATGGGCGGCTCCCGTTTTCCCGCACTCATCATCCGTGAACTTTACAAAGAACAAATTACCGTTCCCTACCTCATTAATGACGATTATAATCTCCCCAAATTTGTGGGTCCCGATACCCTCGTTGTCCTCTCCTCCTACTCGGGAACAACGGAGGAGGTGATTGAGTGTGGTAAACAAGCATTTAATAGAGGAGCAAAGGTTACTGGTATTTCCGCAGGTGGTGAAACCACCAAAATGATTCAGGGAAAAAAACTCCCCGCCTATGTATTTAATCCAATCCATAACCCCTCAGGTCAACCGCGTATTGGATTTGGGTATGGGGTGGGCGGACACCTCGGACTTCTCGTGAAGCTTGGATTTCTCCCGGTAAGCATTGCTGAAGTGAATGGCGCAATTGCTCAACTCTCATCACTGGTGAAATCTTTTAAAGTTGAGACTCCCGAGGCGTCAAATCCTGCCAAACAACTGGCGAAAAAACTCGTTGAGCGCTATCCTTACTATCTGGTTGCTGAACACGTAACTGCCGTTGGAAACGCCGTTGCCAATCAGACCAACGAAACGGCAAAATCAATTTCTTCATTCCGAGTAATGCCCGAGCTCAATCACCATCTCATGGAAGGATTGAAATTTCCCACAGCGCATCGTAAAATGGCACTTTTTATTCTCTTTTACTCCTCTCTCTATTCTGCACCCATTCGGAAACGATTTACGATCACGAAAGATGTGATCGAACAGAATAACATCGAAACAGTATGGCATGAGCTCAAAGGGAAGACAAAACTTGAGCAAGCGTTTGAGCTTATGGGTTTTGGCAGCTACCTCTCAATGTACCTCTCGCTCCTCTATGATCAAGACCCCGCCGCAATTCCGTTTGTAGATTATTTTAAGAAGAAGCTGAAGGAAGCTTAATTATTTAGTTGAAAAATAAGCTGCGGGAATAAGCCCAATGAGACCTCCCCCAAAAGCCGCAAGCACACCAGACAATACCGCAAGGAGTATATACCCAAAATTACTGAACAACTTTTTCTTACTTAAGACAACAAAAGAGAGCAATAAGGAACTTACAATTGCGACAATGTTACCTATATGAAATCCAAAATCGAAGGTGATATTATTTGTTGCCGTTGCAGTAGCACTCCCAGCTGCAACCGCTATGACTATTACTAATAGTAGATACGCCAAGTAAAAACCAACGGCCTGTATCCCTGTTCGCTTATAACCAAAATCCGTTAATCTATTGAACATATTAGCCTATTTATACTTTATCCGGATCTATCTTGTCAAGTTGTAGAAATATCTAGTTACATCTTTCCCCAACTTCACGGCATAGTTTGTCCCCCGGTCGTAGGGATACGTCATGTCAAGGTTCGCGACGAAGAAGTTTTTTACCGGTGTCTCAAAATCTGGTTTCAATTTCACAAATTCCTTGTCAAAAATGGGTTGGGCAAACGGAGCCTTAAAAAGATAGGCGTTTGTAGGGACAACCCTAGGGTTGTCCCTACGCATGTGTTTTATGAACGGAAGATATAGTTTTAGAACTTCGTCTCTGTCCATTTTTAAACGCTTGTCGTCATTATCCAAATAGTCACCGATATAGAGAATATTATTGTTGTTGTAATGCTTTTTATCCACAAAGTTTGTCTGCTGTACGGCAACCATAAAAGGTATTTTTGAGGTACAGATACTCAGCCAGTAGGTCTTATCAAGTACTTTTTCTTTTGTCTCAAGGATGAGATTCATTGCCGATAGGTACTTTATTTTTTGTAGACGACTTATGTAGTCTGTCGGAAATATATCAGCGCCAAGTCGGGTAAGAATGGGTGTTGGGAGGGTTGAGATAACCACATCAAAAGAATTGTCATTCTGAGCGATAAGCGATTCGGACCTCGGAGGTTCGAATTCTTTCACTCCGTTCAGGATGATGAATTTGTCTCGCCTCTTCTCGATCCCCTCAACCGCTATCCCCTTTTTAATCTCGACTCCCGCTTCTCGATTCACTTTCTCCGCATGATTGATGAGTTCCTGAAAACCACCTTGCACATACCCCAGGTCTTTTGTCCGTTTTGTGATACGTGCCCAAAAAAAAGACATCACAATATTTCCCGCATATTTACCGAACTTTTTCCGAAAGAGTTCACTCCATAGTACTTCCCACGCCTGTTTTCCCTGGTATTTCTCCAAAAACTCTCTCGCAGTCTCACGCTCGTAGAGGGTTAAAAAGGGAGAAAATTTAAGGAATGCAAGGACTGCAGCGGCGCGAATTTTCTGAGGATAGGAGAGGAGCGGGAAGCGTAAAAAGTCTTGCGGGGTATCTACGGGAATTATGCGGTAATTATTTTCTCCCTCATACAATGACGCAGTTTCAGGGGATTGAAAGAAAATATCTTCAAACCCAATCTCTTCAGCAAATTTGAGAATATCATAGTCGTTGGAGAAGAGGTGATGGTAAGTGCGCTCTAAGTGCCAGCTCCACCCATCGGCTTTAAATCCACCTGCGAGTCCCCCTAATGTTTTTTCTCGTTCAAAAAGAGTTACCGTATGACCCTTCTTCTGCAGATACCAGGCAGCACTTAAACCCGTAAACCCACCCCCCAAAATTGCAATCCGCATATAGTGTATTATACCGATTTCATCCCCTCTTCGTAAGAGGGGTGCCCGAAGGGCGGGGTGTTTTTCAAAAAAACACCTCCCCGCGTCAAACGCGGTACTCCTCTTAGAAAGAGGAGAGTATAATGGCACTTATGACAAAACTCGAAGAGCTTGATGAACGAATCACCGCAATAGAGAAACGCAACCTTCGTGTTGAACTGAATAAAGAGTGGGAGACAAGTACCCTGAGAAAAGTTTGCGTTGCAGTACTTACCTATCTGGTAATGGTCTCATTTTTTACGGCAATTAGAGTTGCCAATTCGTGGATAAACGCGATTGTTCCCACGCTCGGATTTCTCCTTTCAACCCTCTCACTCAATCTCATAAAAGAGTGGTGGATGAATTCCCGCAAATAAACCGCAATATTACCGCACTCACTTAAAAATGTGCTCCATGAGGCTCTTGTCGCGGCGAAGCTCGGTGAGAAATGTACCCAGGAATAGGAGGATGGGGATTGAAAGGAGAATCCCAATGATACCGCCAATTTTTCCACCCACAATCAAAAATACAAGGGTTGCAATAGGGTCGAGTCCAACGGCCCGGCGCATAATAATTGGGACAATGAGATTGCCTTCAAACTGATGAATGATAAAGTAGAGCGCGAGTGTTGCGACACCGGTAATTGAGGATATAGAAAAGCCAATGAGCACGGCGGGAATTGCAGAGAGAATGGGGCCAATACTTGGTACAATCTCCAGCAAACCTGCAAGAACCGCAAGGGAGAGCGCGTAGCGCATACCAATGAGATTTAACCCGATAAAAGTAACACAGCCAACAACCACCATGAGCGTGGCCTGACCCCAGAACCAGGCGCTCATTCGTGCCTCAGCCCGATCAAACAGGCCAATAAGCTGTTCTGTTTTTTTATCATTAAAAATATGTTTTAAGAAATTCTTGATAATATTTTCTTCCATAATGAGGTAAAATCCAAAAAATATGGTGGTTACGACAAAGAGAATGTTGGAAAAAATACCCGCTAAAAAGGCAAATGCGCCAGTTGTGACATTGGGAAGGTACTGGGTGAGGGTTTGTAGTTGTAAGTAAGCGCTCAGTGTGGGATTAAGATTGGCGATGATTGTCGGAAGATTTTTGATGAGTGCCGTACCTTCAAGGGCAATGGGGGGTAAGACAATTGAAAAAAGAGTAATAAAGACAAAAATAACGGAAAAATAGGCAACTACGGCAGCAAGCTTGCGCGGAATTCCCCGTTTTTCAAGGCTATGCACTACTGGTTTAAGTGCACTCATGAGGATAAAGCCAATAAATAAGGAGAAGAGGAGATCCTGGATAATCCATAAGAAATAGAGACCGAGTATAAAAAATACCGCAAAAATAATAGTTCGTGGCGCAATCTCAACCTTCCTCATGCCTATATGATATCACAAGATCGCTCAGACAAGAATCCTCAGTGCTCCATGGGCGTGCTCGTCGCATGAGTCTTCTTGTCTTCGCTCACAGGAGGGCATTTTGTGCTACACTAAAATTATGGAAGTTGAAAATAATCCACAAGTTCTTCTGCTGTGGAAAGCGCCACTTCGACCGTATAAAAAACGGGGCAAGAATGTGTTGCGCTTTTACCTGGCGCTCGGGCTCCTTTTGTCACTTATTGTGTTTTTCTTTGGGGATAGAATCCTCCTCATTCCTATCTGGGCAGTGCTGTTTTTATTCTATACTCTTACCGTTACGCCTCCTCCTGATGTAGAGAATAAAATTACTAAGTTTGGCATAGAGACAGCGGGTATTACGATGCGGTGGGAAGCGCTTTCACACTTTTATTTCACCCGACGGTTTGATTATGACATTCTCACGTTGGTTGGACACGGTCCCTATTTTATGCATGCGTATCTCTTGGTGCCAAATGAAGAGATTAAGCAGCGGGTAATGGTTATTCTCTCAGAGCATCTCCTCTATCAGGATAAGCCGCAACGCACCTTTACCGATCGTATGGTTGATATGCTTTCGCACCTCTTGCCCGATGAAGAAGAAGAATCTACAATGAGGTCATCTTTTTCCCAAACACCGCAGCCTGCATCTCCTTAACGCCAAAGGTGCGACCCCATCTCAAAACACCCTCATCCGCACTCACCAAACACCCATCTACTTCTTTTGCAAGAATAATGAGTTCAAGGTCGGCGACACTATCTAAAAATCCAAAGCGCGTTGCCTGGCGGTATCGATCACGAAATTTTTTAATGACGGGCCCAAGCTGTATCTGAAAGGCTTTTTTGTCAAGACTAGCAAGCGACTGTTTTGCTGCCGACATGATCTCTTCCTCGGCAATAGTTTGGCCGCGGTAATTGCGAGCGCGCGCCTCGTCTACCAGTTGGGAGACAATAGAGGCTGAAACAGGGGCGCTATGCATGGTGGGGGATTGGACCGTGAGGACGGCCAGAAATTCTTTTATAAACTGCTGATTTTTATCTTCAAAAAAGCTTAAAAATTCATCTACAATGCGGGGCGGCACAAAAAAATCAGCGCGGCCATCGCTTCTCAGTTTTTTCATTGCGCGGGTGAGTATCACTACAACCTCCTCAGTCTTTTGGCCAATATCCAAGCCACTCTCCATGTTGAAGAATAAATTCGTGTCCAACACATATTTTTCCATGTGTATATGATACCATAGGTCTGAGCCCAGACTCGTCTATTAATTGGATTGTAGTTTACGTCTCATACTCATTACTTTAGTAACATGTTCATCAATTAAGCGTTCTGAAAGTTGTCCTGAACGTACTGCAGATTCCACAGTTGCAACTATCTCATCAATATCGATATGTCGTATAGGCTCTTCTGTAAGGTTGTACTCATTAACAAATAAGACAATGTCATTACCTGCTTGTAACGCTGCGACCGCATTACGTCTAGGATCAGCATACTGTTTCTCCCCGGACTTTTGTAGCATGATCATATCGTCAGTAATAATTACATTCTGAAAACCCATTTCATTTGTCAAAATATTATGCCACTTCTTAGAGAGTGATGCAGGAACATTATCGATTGATGAATATATTAGGTGCCCCATCATGGTAAATTCGGCACCTGCCTCAATGCCACTTTTAAAGGGAAGCTTATCGTACGAATTCCAACGAGATTGGTCAATAGTAATAATAGGAATTGTATTGTGTGAGTTTTCACTTGTTTCTCCGTGGCCGGGAAAATGTTTGAGCGTTGTATAGGTAAGTTTACGGGAACCCTGAACTGCATTCTGAACATGGAGCGAAACTATTTGTGGATCTGAACCAAATACTCGCGAATAAATAAAGGAGTTCTTATCATTAGTAATGTCTGCAATTATTCCAAAATTAAGATTAATTCCATACATTTTTAATAACAAACTTCGTTCTTTAAATGCTTGTAACGTCTCGGTGGGTGAAGCATTTTTTAAGTTTTGCGCGCAATTAAAATTATCCTGCTCAATTCGCTTTACCACACAACCTTCTTGGTCAATACTAATGAGTAGTGGAGTAGTTGACGATCGTTGAATCGCATCAATAATTTCTTTTAATTGGTCGAGATTTGCGGGAATATTATCAGGCATGAGAATAATGCCAGCCGGGTGATAGTGGGTTGTAAATTGAACAATACTATGAGGATCAGTATTGGGAACATGAAGGATAAAAAGAGATAAAATTTTATCATGAAGACTCAAAGTAGGTATAACGATAGGGGATGAAGGTGACAGAGTGTTTTTGAACTGCGTATGCGATTTACTGGAGTATACGGCATATAACACCGCAGAAACAAAAATACCAAATAATACGATACCAATAACATACTTCATACTAATCGTCTGCGTATTTTGGTAAGGCATCAGTGCCGACATAAAAGAGCGGATCTTTGCCCATAGTGGTGTGCCGAGTCGGAGTCGGATAGTAGTCGTAAGTGTCATAAATAGCATAGGGATCTCGTTGCCATCCTTTTATTCCCTTTTCTTGGTCAATGCTAAATTCTTCAAAATGAATATGAGGTTTATCCCAACTTTTGAAAACTGTAGGATCAGTAACTACCGGTCTTGTTGCGCCCTCATGCCATTCTTCCTCAGTACCCCAGCCTAATCCTGAGTAACCAACTGCGCCAATTATTGAACCTTTTTTAACAAATACTGCGTTTGGACTAGATTTCCACTCATCTGTTTTCATATCGTATTTTGTAGGATACCAGCCATCTTCTTTTTTCTCAGGTGGACTAAAGGGAACTGCGGAGTCAACATCTGACATATGTGCTATATCAAGATAACGATCAGTTGAGGGAATATACATCCGGACGAAGTATCCAAAACCATATCTGATTGGTTTTCCCTGATACAGTTTTGTTTGCCGTGTTTCTTCGTCCTTGACCCACGTACTTAGATAACTAGACGTTGCGTACCCATCCGCTGGTGCCACAATAGGAGTTCCATAGGGAAGGTGATAATCAATACCGCCATGTACAGGATTCCCTCCATGGATCTTCAACTCGTCTGCTGAGTAAATAAAGCCTTGATAAATATTATAGGGAACTTTTACATCTGAGCGCCGAAAGGGGAGGGTGAGGTAGGCTGTTGCTTCAATCTTTTTTCCATTCACGATTGGAGTATGGAGAACCTCATGCCAGGAAAGCTGAGATTGATGTACCGTTGGAAGGTTGTTTTTGGCTGGAAAAAACGGAAAAAGGCCCATGCTCAAAAATGACACACTCAAAAACATGCCTGCAAACTTGTTTGAATTCATACAATACAATAGTCTTTCTCCATAGGAACTATATGAGGAATAGGAAATAAATGAGTAAGAAACGGTATGATCTATCCTAGAGAAAACATGACCTATTTTGTACATCTCTGATCTCTTGTAACGCAACTACTAGTGGTATACAGTTGAGAATGCCACAACATATATGAAGTGTATCTTTTGTACGACTAATGGAACAGATGTCATTGAAACACGACTGTCGGATGATGGAGGGGTTATACGGAGACGTCGAACCTGTCCGACATGTACGAAACGGTTTACAACCTATGAGCGGGTAGAGGAGATACCCATGTTGGTGGTGAAGCGCGATGACCGCCGCGAGCGGTTTGAGCGAGAGAAACTGCGGAGGGGAATTTTACGAGCGGTTGGAAAAACAACCGTTTCAGGACCCCAAGTTGAGCAGATTGTGACAGAGATTGAGATTGAGTTAAAGACGCAAGGGTCAATTGAGGTGCCAAGCACTATTATCGGGAACCTTGTCGCGCTCAAACTAAAAGAGCTTGATAAAGTGGCCTACATTCGTTTTGCGTCAGTATTTCGGCGTTTTGTAGATTTAGAGGATTTTGGGAAGGAACTAAAAAATTTACAGTAGGTAAAGCAAAACTAATTATAATTTGCAGCAATTTTTTCTATGAAACTCACGGGGGTATCAGAAAAGGTTTTTTTGGATCGGTACGCATTAAAAGACAAAGACGGTAAGGCAATTGAACAAACTCCAGACGAGATGTGGCGCCGGATTGCAAAGGCAGTTGCCGCAATTGAAAAAAAGGGAGCGCAAAAACGGTGGGAAAAAGAGTTTAACCAAGTAATGAAAGATTTTAAGTATATTCCCGGCGGGCGCATTTTGGCAGGGGCCGGCACGGGGTACTCAGTTACTTTTTATAACTGCTTTGTTATTCCCTCTCCAAAAGATGCGCGTGGCGGCATCATTGATACGTTGAAGCAAATGGTTGAGATTATGGCTCACGGAGGCGGCGTTGGTATCAATCTCTCCTCTCTTCGTCCGAGTGGCACGCGGGTAAAAAAGGTGAATGGTTTCTCCTCAGGTCCCATTAACTGGGCAGAACTCTTCTCACTCGCAACAAAAGACATTATTCAGCAAGGGGGTACGAGGAGAGGTGCCCTTATGCTTATGCTCTGGGACTGGCATCCTGACATGGAGCATTTTATTACCGTAAAGCAAGATTTAAGTCGTATTAACGGCGCCAACCTCTCTCTCTGCATCTCTGATAAGTTTATGGACGCGGTGAAAAAAGATGCAGACTGGCCGCTTGTATTTCCCGACATCTCAGACCCCGAGTACGACGAAAAGTGGGATGGAGATTTGGAAGTATGGAAGTCTCTTGGCAAGAAAGTAATCGTGCATAAAGTGGTGAAGGCACGAAAGATGTGGGATCTCATCGCGCAGGCTGCATGGCGATCAGCCGAACCCGGCGTTGTGTTTATGGAACGTTACAACAAAATGCACAATAACTACTACTGGAACCGCATCAACTGTGTAAACCCTTGTGGAGAGGAAGGCCTTCCGCCGTGGGGCGTCTGTAACTTAGGTTCGATCAATTTATCCGCGTTGGTTAGGGGCCATACGATTGATAGGGCAGGAAAGTTTGATTTCGCAGAACTTAAAAAAATTGTTCATACTGCGGTGCGGTTTCAAGATAATGTTGTTGATATGGATCCCTACATTTTTGAAGGAATTCGAAAGACTCAACTTGAGGGAGAGCGCAGAATTGGTTTGGGCACGATGGGTTTGGGAGACACCCTCATTAAGCTTCACCTCCGCTATGGATCTGAGGACGCACTAAAGTTTATCGAAAAGGTGTATAAACTCATCTGTGATGAAGGATACCGCGCGTCTATTACTCTTGGGAAAGAGAAGGGGTCATTTAAAAAATTCGACAAGAATTTATTTGTAAAAAGTGGATTTGTAAAAACATTGCCGGAAGATATTCAAAAAAGTATTAAGAAAAACGGCATCAGAAACTCAGTAATTCTCATGCAAGCCCCAACTGGTTCAACCTCCCTCATGGCAAGTACAACCTCAGGTATTGAGCCCGTGTATGAGTTTGAGTTCATTCGCCGTGACCGACTGGGTAAGCATGTGATGCGTCACCCCTTATACGATGCATGGTACAAAGCACACGCGAAAGAGATGGAAGCTGGCACTATGAAACGCCCCGATTGGTTTATCTCTGCGAATGATTTGAGTCCTGAGGATCATGTGCGAGTCCAAGCCGTAATTCAAAAATATGTGGATGCCTCAATCTCAAAAACAGTAAACGCGCCGCTCACCCACACCGTTGAGGATGTAAAAAGAACATTTACCCTAGCTTACGATCTCGGGTTAAAAGGAATTGCGTATATGCGGGAGGGTTCACGAGCTGGAGTACTAGAGCGCAAAGAGCCAGAACCCGTAAAGCCACTAGTTCCCCAGGTATCTGTGCAGCCGCGACCAATGGTTGTGAACGGGTCAACCTACAAAATTAATACACCGGTTGGTACCGCGTTTATTACCGTAAATACAAACGCGAATAATGAGCCCTTGGAAATATTCATTAACGTTGGAAAAGCAGGAACTGATGTGTACGCGATGGCAACGGGATTGGGGAGAATTATCTCTCTTGCGCTTCGCTTTAACTCACACCTCTCTCCGAGAGAGCGGGTGAAGGAAGTGATTGATCAACTGCAGGGAATTGGAGGAGCGCGAACCTTAGGATTTGGTAAGGAGCGGATTCGCAGTCTTCCCGACGCGGTTGCAAAAGTGTTATCGATGCACTTTAAATTTAATGGACATGCAGAAGCGCACGTACAGGAAGCTTTAAAGCCTGAGGCAAAGTTGGTGAGTGAAGAGGTGCAGCCTGCGCTCGCACTCACTGAGTCTGCACAGGGCCCTGTGTCAAAAATGTTTGATCTCTGCCCGAGCTGTGGCGAGGCGTCTTTGGCTCACGAGGAAGGATGCGCAAAGTGTTACGGGTGCGGATACGCCGCATGCTGATATAATGGTCCCCACGTATGCGCATTTATACAAAAACTGGTGACAAAGGAACGACCGCTCTTTTTGGGGGAGTGAGAGTTTCAAAAGCAGACGCGCAGATTGAGGCGTATGGATCGCTCGATGAATTGACGAGTGTTATAGGACTCCTTATTTCAGGAGAAAAAAATTCCATACGCCATGATTTTTTGGTCGGTATTCAAAAAGATTTGTACCAAATCATGGCAGTACTTTCCGGCGCAACTCTCGATTTACAGCCCCTCGAAGCTAAGATACAATCTTTTGAACAAGAAATAGATAACATACAGGTAAGACTACCTAAACTCACCCGTTTTATTTTGCCAGGAGGGACAGAGAGGAGCGCTATTGCACATATCTGTCGGACCCAGTGTAGGCGGAGTGAGCGAACAGTGGTCGCGTTCTATTCGGCGATTAAAGCCGGTGAAAAACTAAATAACTATAAGCCCATAATTATCCAGTATCTCAATCGTCTCTCCGATCTCTTTTTCATGCTCGCTCGGGAATATTCACAGGGAAAAGAAGTGACAGTTTGATGACAACTTATTGACAATAAGTGATAAATTAGTTATAGTTTAGTTATTATGTTTAACACGGTAACCAGTAGAGATCTCCAAAGAACACCTGGCAAGGTGATGAATGAGGCCAAAAAAAAGAATGAACCAATTGTTGTCATTAAGGAAAATAAACCCGTTGGAGCAATTATAAGTCTCGAACTTCTCCGTATGTTAAATGCTTTGCTTGCAAGAATGGGCAGTATTGAGATGGTTGATGAGGAAACTGAGAAAAATATTGGTAATGCTATAAAAGATATTAGAGAGGGACGTCACACGGTACTTAAAACCGACAAAGAAATCGAAACACATTTCAAAAACCTTTAATTTTTTGACATGTTTAAGATACTTACGAACAAGAGCTTTGATACAGCTTACAAGAAACGAGTTACAGGAAATTCTCAGGTAGAAAAGCGAGCAATTAAAACGATTCAGCAGCTCCGTTTAAATCCTCACCATACTTCTCTGCGCAGTCATCGCGTTACGACAAAACAATATGGCAAAAAATGGTCTTCATGGGTGACGGGCGATATACGAATTATCTGGGAATTAAACGTTGATAGTATAGCGCTGTACGATATTGGACCCCATACGGGAAAACATAAAGTGTATAAGTAATAACTTCTCACTTGATTTTTTTATCTCACGAGAGTAATCTAGTAATCGCAACTTACCATTTTAGTTTGGTTGTGGGAATAACGGTGTAATTCCGTAACTGTGCCGCAACGGTTATAGTCCGAATGCCAACCAAGCTCTTTCCCCCGAGCCCAGGGATACCGTATGTCAGAGCGTCTCAGTGTCATCTCTCAAATTCAACCTCCCGTTCGAGAAACAGTTCCTCAGGAGGATAAGATTGAGGAGTCCATTTTCGAGTACTACAACGTAGGAAATGAGGTGGATTTTATTAAAAAATACGAGCGACTTCCCTTTGAGCAAAAAAAATTCTATCTTCGAGAAAACGTTACTACTTTTCTCGCAGAATTTGCAGGAAAGACAGAGTACAAAACCATAACCTACATTCTCAGAGATGACGGTCTCTATTATGGTGATATTCGAGCGCTGGATAATTTCGTGCATACTGCAAATCTGGAAGCAGCCACTTCGCGAGAGCATGCGGAGGCACATGGATTTAACGCGATTAATGAGGGTATTATGCAGGGTGCAAAAACTGCAACCTGGATATCTCCTCCAAAAATTGCAGACTATGGATTTGTATTTCATCTCGTTCGAGATGACGCATATGACGAAAATCTGCAAGGGTACAAAGTAAAAGAATACATTTTGCGTTACCCAGAAAAAATGAATAACCTTCAAAATAGTGTTCGTATTGGTTACAGTATGGGGGACGAGGATGTGTATCGAAAGAGCGCAGAAGACTTTATTAATCATCCTATTCTTCATGCTGACAATTCTGCAACAGATCGAGCATTGAACTCGGTTGGAATAAGTGATGAGAAAATCGCACAGTCTGAACTCTTTGACGTGGTCGTGGAGGAGAAGCTTTCACCACTCATTAGTCAGTATATAGATCTCATTTTTCGCCTCAGTGAACTGCCCGTTGATAGTTGGGAGTATGCGCTTGAGGAGCTAAACGCAAAAGAGCTTCTCACTGATCTTTTCACACACGCAAAAGTATTAAGGCACATTATCGCAGAGCCCCAAAACTTTATGAGAAGGGATGTGCTTGAAATCACATCAGAGATGATTGGTCGGTATGCCCAACAGGAGACTACAACTGTAGAGGGCGGGGGAAGTTGCCCAAGTGTACGAAAAACCAAGGGTGATATATTTAGTCCGACGAGTGTGTATGACCTTATGGAGAAGGGAATTTCGTTCGAGTCGAAATTACCCTTTGAATTGGAGAGTAGTAATGGTTACCTCTGTCCTAAATGTGGTACAGAATATCCTGATGAGACGAATAGAAGACCGGAAGATCGTACTCCGATATGTGAAGTTGAGATTGGACGTGATCCCAAAACAGGTGAATCCATCAAGTGCAACTTTAAATTCCGTTGTTGAGAGGTATAATGAATGCTATGCAAGCGCAAAACTACACCCCGATCAATCATCTCATAGCTCCCCCCGTTTCCAAGCCGAGAGAGGCAGAGCCTTTTAAAACGTCATCAGAACCGATTGAGGTACATGAGGTGGTTGAACAAGACAGAGTGGACGAGAGTGTGAGCTCACACATTGAGGTGAAAAAAGAACAGGTTGAGATTCCAGATGAGGTGGCTGCCGCGGGAGTGGTGGCAACGGGTGATTCACAGTTTACCACCCTGAAGAAATTGGAGCTGCCGTTAAGTGATGATAAAATTATGACGGGTCTGCACGCGTCGGTGACCTCATCATTTCGCTGGCTCGCAACTCTCGCAATGTACATTCTTCGTCAAGCACACATGAACTTGAAAATGATACAGGGTAAGGCAGTGAGGGTAAGAAGATCCTAAAGATCACGTATGGCACATAAACTTTCTTTCATTAAACGGGGGTACCAGGGTGGTATGGATTTTCAGAGCGATCAGACCTACGGCTCAAGCCGTCTCCTGTACTGCTTTTTTTTAGTAGTAATCATTTTTTTTGTGGTGCTTTCTCTCCGTTTGTTTCAACTAACTGTGGTGAAGGGTGAGTATTACCGACGAGTTGCCGAAGGTAATCGCATCAGAGAGGTAATTGTGGAGCCGTTACGGGGAATGCTCACGGACCGAAAAGGCGCGGTACTTGCAAAAAATCTTCCCGCGGATGTACACGCGTCTGGATTGCGGCTGAGTTCGAAGCGAGTATACAGCGAACCACTTGCTATTTCCCAGATGGTAGGATACCGGCAGATTGCCGATGAAAAAGACACGGCAAATGATCCCTGTGTGGCAAAAATAACGATCGGCGACAAAGTGGGAAAAAAAGGGGCTGAAAAACTATTTGAGTGTGACCTGCGGGGAGTCCCCGGAAAAAAACTCATCGAGGTTGATGCGAGTGGAAACTATGTACGAACCCTCACCGTTATTCCGCCAACTGATGGCCGAACAGTGCAGATGGCTATGAATGTTGATCTGCAGAAAAAAGCCTCAGAGCTTTTGAAAGACAAGAAAGGGGCGATTGTCGTCTTAAAACCGCAGACTGGCGAGGTGCTCGCCCTTTTTTCCTCACCTACGTTTAATAATCAAGATTTTGAGGACGGGGTGAGTGAAAAAGTGAACAGTTATTTACGGAGTGCGGAGAAACCACTTTTTAACCGTGCAACTGAAGGAACCTATCCTCCCGGATCAATATTTAAGCTAGCGGTCGCAACAGGGGTACTCGAGGAGAAAAAAGTGGATGAAAATACCCAGATTGAGGATACGGGTGTTATCAGGGCTGGTGCGGCAGAGTTTGGTAACTGGTACTACCGCGAGTACGGGAAAACTGAGGGGTCAGTAAATATGGTGAAAGCTATTCAACGCTCAAACGACATTTACTTTTACCGGATGGGTGAGAAATTGGGAGATGTGGGGATTAAAACCTGGGCTGAAAAATACGGATATGGCAGACAAACAGGAATTGGGTTGGAGGAGGCGGAAGGTACAATTCCTTCCGGGTTTTGGAAAGAAGAGGTACTGCATGAGCAGTGGTACTTAGGTGACACGTACAACTACGCAATTGGTCAGGGGTACACGTTAGTTACTCCGCTGCAGGTGGCGCGGGCAACTGCTGCAATTGCAAATAATGGATTGTTATGCAAACCGAAACTATTAAAAGTTGGCGCAAACAGTGAGACGGTAGATTCAAAACAAAATGAGAGTGAGTGCGTGAAGTTGCAAATTAGAAAAAAAACATTAGATATCATTCACCAGGGAATGGAGGCGGCATGTACGCCGGGCGGCACGGGGTGGCCATTGTTTAATTTTGTGGTGCCGGTTGCCTGTAAAACGGGCACTGCAGAGTCCTCGTATGCGGGTTCGCAGACTCCCCATGCCTGGTTCACTGCCTACGCACCTGCAGTTAATCCTGAAATAGTCGTGACGGCCTTAGTGGAGGAGGGTGGCCAAGGCTCTGACATCGCCGGTCCATTAGTGAAAGCAATCTTCGAGCTTTACTTTCACAAATAATACATATACATTATTTAGCATGAGAAGATTTTTTGACGTTAAACTGTTTCTCATAGTCGCAACTGCGGTAATGATGCTCATCGTCCTCCAGACATTCATCTTTTTGTACAGTTTTAGACTCCACGCGCAGAATATTTCATTGCAGACCGCATTTGTTGACGGTAGGCTCACCAGCGACTGTACGCTTCGAAACTACAGCATTAGCCAGCGAAACTGTAGCGGGATTGATGGCAATGCGTACCAGAAGGTAAATACCGCAATTGGTGCAATCACTTCGGGGGACACTGTCTTAGTTCGTGAAGGAACTTACGCGGAATACCGGCCATACACTTCCACAACAGGCGTTGCCTTTTACATCAATCAGGCGCTCACCCTTAAAGCATACCCTCATGAAACAGTAATACTCACCTACGATCCGAGTAGTCCGCCTCACTACGACTCAATCCACTACAACCCAATCATTGAAATTTTTACGCCGGGTACCGTGGTGATTGATGGATTTGTGATCCGCGGCACCCGAGCACTTGGCGCCGTATCCGGTCACGAAGCCGAGATAGATATTAATATTGTGACATATCCTGGTGCGCCAACAACCATTACCATTCAAAACAACAAACTGGTTGAGGCGGGGCACAGCGGACTGAAATTCGGCAATCTCTCCGGCCCGCTCACCGTGCAGTACAATGAGTTTGCAGATGATGGCTTTTCCTACCTTGATCATGGCATCTACTCCCTTGCGGGGGACTCAAACACAAAAACAATTCGCTACAATGCGTTTCACAATATTGCAGGGTATGGGGTACACATTTACAGCAGTGCCGGCACACCGGCGTACCACGAGGTCTACGGAAATGTGATCTATAACAATAAGGGGGGTGGAATTGTGGTGACCGGTCACCACCAGAAAATATACAACAACACGGTTTACAGTAATAGTGCAGCCTGGGGTATGCGTCTGTACTACTACAATCTCCAGTCGCTTGAGGTGAAGAATAATATTTTTTGGAATAATAACACGGATATTGATTGTGAAACATCAGGAACTACAAAAGTGAGCGGCGTTATGAGTAATAATGTGTGGAAGACAATTATGTCAGTTGAGGGAACGCCTGGCGCCTGTGATGTCGTGAAAAATTCCCAGCACCTCACGACTGATCCGCAGTTTGTTGCCGCAAGTCCACAAACTCCCCCCGATTTCAGACTCAAAGACGGATCTCCTGCACTCACGCTCGGTGCGTCCCTGGACACCGCCTTTAGTTTTGCATTATCTCCGGAGCTTGGCGCTTGGGTACCATACCTCAGGCAGCAGGCGGGAAGCTGGGTTGCGGGTGCTTTCACCTCAAGTAATTCGTCACGGCAAGGAACAGGGAGTGACTGTGCCGGATACTGTGAGACAAATGGCGCGGCAATTCCCTCGGGCTGTGCGTGGAAGACTGGCACCCAAACATGTGGACGACAGTACTGTGTATGGAACTGTCCCGCACCTACCCCAACCCCAACTTCTGATTGTCCAGGTTACTGCGAAGCAGATGGCTCAAAAATTCCTTCGGGCTGCGCATGGTCACTGGGTACAACCAAAAAATGTGCCAATCAGTACTGTGTGTGGGGATGTCCGTGAAATAGATAATTATGGAAAAACGTAGAAGTAGCCGGCAATTGTTTTATCATCGCAGGAATATCGATACACACCCGTTGCGCTGTAGGTTACCAGAAAAGGTTGACTACTGTGAGGGTCAATTTTTATCGGTTTATTATTCAAAAAAGTAATCGTGTGGGGTGCACGATCATCATTTACGAGAGAGACGGTTGCTTTTACAGTAGTGCTTACGACTTTTGGAGCTATTGAATCACAGTTTGTAATCGTGAGTTTATCTGAGCGTGTGTTCAGGTAGGTAATTGCAGCAAGCCATGCATCTTTCTCAGCTTGGGAAGCGTCTTTTTTAGGAGGAGCAAACGCTATTTTTTCAGCACGAGCCATTTTGCCGGTTGAGGGAGATGAAACGTTACTCGTAGGAGAACCAGAAGAGGTTGTAGAAGAGGGAACTACGCCGTTTTTTGGCGCATTTTGAGACGCATTGTAGCGTACCGTAAGTGCGACAATCAAAAAAATAACTACACAAAATACAATCCACAGACTTTTCATACTTATCTATTAAGGTATAAGATTTTTACCGAGATGTCAACCAGCATGCATTGTGAAAACGAGTATCTATTTTTTTACAGTACATTTGCCGTTCTTTCTGGTTTTGTATATAGCTGAAAAGCCTTTCGTAACAATTAAATCTGGATTGTTCTGGAATTCGGTCACAATAGCTGCGCAATGGTTCAAAAAATTCATGGGAGGAAACCATCATTGATGAGACGAGTTGTGATACGCACTCGTTAAACAATGTCTCATCAGTAAATACAGAACATACCCGGTCAAACTTATCCTGATTGAAACCGGAAGAGACAGTCATAATGCCAACGGCATGGCGGTAGCAGAAGCGAGCAGTTTCCTCATCTGGCGCTCGGTGACAGGCTGTAAGAACCTGGTCAGGATCATTTTTATACACAAACGCGTACACATGGGAAATTTCTCGCCAGCATCCCTGACTGGCAACTCCCGAATAAATGCTACAAATCTGTTCCATCTCGGCAATAAAGTTTTCATTCCAGGGAACATACGATGCTACACGGTGCGCAACCAGATTTTCCCTTGTCAGATACTCCATAAATACACCGCTATAGCACTCAAACTGGCTGAAATCTTTTGAAATTTGGCTACAGGTGGTAACACTTTTGGCAATATCAACATCATTCTCAACCAGAAGGAGGTGACCCATGATGTGACTGCAATCAAATTCGCCACCCCGTTGTTTTACTACACTACACACCTCAGAAATGAAGGGCGCATCAACGGTAATATTTGGGTGAGCGCCGGTATAAATTTCAATGATGCCATGCAAAAAACCACCCGAGCACATGCCAGGATTTTGCTGTGCAAGGAGTTCTTTCCAGCGGGAGACATCTTTCAAAGTTTCAGCATAGGCAATCGCATGAGAAATAAAATGACATCCGCGTGCCTGGTTGTCTGTTTTTTGAAGGGTAAGGAGGGTTTGTTTCGCAAACTCCATATCGTGCCGCTTGGTAAGTTCACCAAACTGCTTCGCGTAGCAGTGTTCCTTTATGGATTCTTTCGCGCAGGCGGTTTGAATAGTTTGCGCGGCTATTTGATAGGGATCAGGTAGGACGGGTTTTTGGGTATGAAAATGCCCCCACAGTAGTATTCCTAAAAAAATAACTCCTCCAGTAATGAGAATAGTTCTGTGAGACATACTTAAATTGTGTTATTAACTATAGCAGATCATTTTGATAGACTCGCAGCGCTTGACAAATTAGCAAAAAGTATGATTTAATGGTATAATTAGTATATTACTATAAGATAAATGGCAGATATGAGCGTTAATGAAGAACAACGGCCATCAATTCAGCCCCCTGTTACTCCTTCAACTGACATTATTACCAGACCTGATGATCGAATTACTCGCTCCAGACGAGAGATCTTGCAACTTGGCGGACTAGGAATAGTAGGAATTACACTAGCCTCTATTGGAGCGTTGGGACAACCTAAACCACCAGTTAGCGCTTCACAAGCACCAGATGGAAGAACAGCTTCAACACCAACATACGACACTATGGATGCTCCTAAAATGCCAGTTGCAGTGAGTCCAACACCACGCTTAGTTACAGTTCAATCTATGGACCAGGCAAGAGCGTATGCTGAACGTACTCAGCTGCCATCTGATAAACAAATAGAACATTTTAATGCCACTTTTCAAGAAAGAATGCGGCAGGCTGCTGAACACAAAGCAACTCGCAGGATTCAATCAGTTGATGGTATGAAAAAAGCCGAGGCTGGCCCCTGGGACGCGTGGATTGATTACACAAAACCGGTATTTGGCGGAGCGTGCCATTTACGAGATTTTCCTAATGTAGATATAAGTCGGATACACTATCGCGGTTTTGTCGTTACGTTCCCAGATCAACCTGATGGACAAGAGGCCGCACGGATGCGTTTCTATGACGCCAATTATCTCAAACAACTCCGGATGATCGATAACTTTAGCTCTCATTTCATAAACAACACGACAGATGCTGAAATTATTCCAACTATTATTCCTCTTGATTCAAATTTTGCAACAATAGGAACCCTTAGAAATGTTATTACACAAGCTGATAGTAAGCAGAGCCAACTGTCTCTACCGCCGCCGCCTGTAGGTCCATATACGGTTGATGTATATCTCTGTGCGGTAAATAGAAGTATGACTCCAGACCAATTCAAAGCTATTACAGGGTATGTGGGGTGGGGAATTAGTGACACAAGAGGAAAAGCAGTATTAGATCCGCATATAGCATATGAAGACTATTTTAATGTAAGTATCCCTTTAGTATGGCATGAAGCCTGGTGGCACACTATTAATGGTTCGTTTCACAATCCTCTACCTCAAAATATTGGCAATGAAAAAACTTTGTATGATGGACCTCAATTTTATCACAGTGGAGATGCAGACAGAGTGTGTACCCCCATTCAACTCCCAACTGCAACTCCAATCCCAACTGCCACCTCAACACCCAATCCTCTGAAAAATTATCGCAGCTTCTTATCAGACATAAGGAATAATGCAAAATAGGGCGAAATACTGTCTTCCTTAATCTTTTGAGATCATATTGACATTAGCTATATTATTTCCATATACTAGAATGTAGGGTATGTCTATTCAGAGTGGGTTAAAAATTATTCTTATTACAGTAATCATTATTGTGGCCGGAGAAGGAGTGTTCCTTGCATTCTACAGTAAGAAAAAGATACAGTCTCCCCAAGTATATCAAATTTCTCCCACTGTAATAATCACCCCCATACTTTCATCGTATAAACAGTATATTACTTACCCACCAAATCCTGACCCATCAGGGAGAAATGTGTACTACAATGTTGATGGTAAACCATACTCAGGTGCAGGAGTGATCACTAATAACGGAGTCGTAGAGTATGTTGTTGGCAGCTATAATGGATTGCAGGTGTCGAGTAAAACGCAAAAAACGTATATGAAGTTACTAGATAAAACAAAACCAACGCCTACTCCTCTACAAAACATACAGTTAGATATGTCAAAAACAGTTTTAGCGGTAGAAGACATAAGCTCAATGATTTCACCTACTACCCCCTCAGTACAGTTAAAAACATATACTATTAGCATAGTAGGACAGAGCCGATTTAAAAAGGGAAGATTATTTGATGAAGACACTACGGTGGTAGTTGTGCCGGAAAAAGACAAAGATGGGAAAAATATTGTTGATGGGGAGGGAGCGCTCGTTGCCAAGCAACTCGTAGTGCGGCGATTTAATCCGATTAAATCGTTTCTGGAAGAACTTGATTACAGAATTGAATAATGCATATGTCTAAGTTTTTATTTATCATTGTTATTTTTATCTTCAGTGTTATTTTTGTTCACTCTACTATACCTACTAAAGCACAACCTGCATGTATACCGAACGGTGAATCATGTACTTATTCGTCAATATGTTGCAGTGGATCTTGCATTGCTGATCCCTATGGGAGCAGTTCTGGAAAATGCGGAAACCAAGCGAGTATCATCTGTGGAACCTTTGGAGATCCCTGTGGTAGTTACCCGGGAGGGAGTTATCCTGTCTGTTGCGGTGGCACCTGCTGTAACGGTTCATGTACAAATAGTCTTGGCCAATCGTGTTCTGTACCAACATCAACACCACCTTCTGGGGGAGGCGGCAATGTTGCGCAACCAACTCCCACACCAACTCCCACACCAGTGCCAGGTGACCCCCTGATTTGTAGTTCAGGAGAGACAAATTGCACTCCCTGTGTGAGCGGTAGCCAACAGTGTTGGCATTATTTACCAGCTGGTTGTCAGCAGCAGGGGAGCGCTCTTTTTACAAAGAGTTGTGGGGGTGGTGCACCTCCAGCTGGTGGATTTGTTCCACCAGCAACATCAGCTCCACCAGCAACATCAGCTCCACCAGCTCCACTTGACCCCCTGATTTGTAGTTCAGGATCTACAAACTGTAGCGGGACCTGTCCAAACAGATACTGTTGGCATTATTTACCAGTTGGTTGCCAGCAGCAGGGGAGTGCCCTTTTTCTAGATCCTTCCTGTCCGGCTGCGCCAGGAGGCGGCGGTGGAGGAGGTGCACCGTACCCCGGTGAATACGGTTACCAAACTGAATACAGCTACCAAAGCCAGCCAATTGATGTGTCTGTATCTGATCCTCGAGGCACACCAATACCTGTTGGATCCATCTGTCATGTGTCATATCTAGGTAGTTATACTGATGAAAATGGATATACTGTAAATCAATTTGCTTATCCAGAATGTAGAGTAAATACCGCGCGCGAGCAATTCAATTTTATTGATATGTCGTCTAAGGGATGGGCCGGGGCTGATGGAGGAGGAATCTATACCAGAGATCCTAATGGAAGAAAATTACTTTTGCTTGGGGTAACAGCGGCGCCAGATAATGGACGAGCCTACTCTCCAGGACCCGAAAACCCTGTCTATGTTTGGCAAACGGGAGGAACACATAGCGTTAAATATATCGTAGCGCAACCGACCCCCACCCCCTACCCGACTATTCACCTCTCGGGGAACTACCAGGAAGATGTGGGAAATGGATCTAATATTTGTCAGGCGCCGTTTAACCCAAATCTATCAGCTCTGACTGTCGCAATCACGCCGGCTGCAGCTCCCGGGGTTACAACAACCTGTACGAAAAATGCCTCAAGCTATGGATGTGATGTGAAGTTTGATAATCAAGGAACTTCTACCGTGAATGCCGCACAGAATCTTACGTTATCGGTGAGTTATGTAAATGGCGGATACAGTCCCATTGTGTGGAGGGATACAAATCTGTGTGCTGGCGCGGATAATAATGTACTCGCGGTGAACGCGGCAGCACCGGTGCAAACAATCACATATAACAAAGATATTTTCTTTAAGTACGGGAGTGGGGTAGGTGCTGGGCAAAATGGTGGTATGAGTGGTCGGAATTGGTTTAAGTTGGTTGGCAGTTTGTTTGCAAGTAAGACGAGTCGGTCCAACATCATTCCCAACAATATGCAGTCGTACGACGCGGACGATACGAGTGACAAATACCTGAATGTGAAAACTGCAGGCGCTGTCGTAAGTAACGGAGCGGTGAATATTGGATTCCCTGAGCCTACCCCAAAGTATTCAGGGGTAAACTGGTATAACGGTGGGTACAACTCCCTCATGAGCCTGAGCGCGACTGAGTACTTATCCTACGTTAAATCACGCAAAGATTATGTGACGGTAGCCGATACGGCAAGTTTGCAGAAAAATAAAATTAATGTATTTTCTGGGAATCTCACAATCGACAGCGCGCAAAAAGACACGGACATTAGCAGTAAAGCACCACTCATTATCGTTGTGCAGGGAGATGTATTGATTAATATCAATAATAAATTTAACGCGTCAAAAAAATCAGTCGCTCTTCTTTCAACCGGTAAAATCACGTTTGGACCAGATCTAGACGAGGCAAATGGTATTTTCGTAGGAAACCAGGTAACTATACGTGAGGCCTCAGCCGCGGGTACCAAAGGGTTTAAAATCACCGGGAATTTACGGGTAAATAGTAGTGGGGGATTTTTAAGCGAACGCTCACGATCTAATAACACGCAGCCAACATTGTTGGTAGTATTTGATTGGGGACCCTATCTTGATCTTATGGGAAACCTTTCAACGTTAACATATAATTGGAAACAGTTGCAGTAGATTCTGGATGATCGGTCAGTCGCCGATCACCAGAATGACGTCATTCTGGGGAACGAAGTGACACCAGAATCATAACAATAAATATATGTATAAAAACAGTAAACAAAACCAACGCGGACAGGTGCTGCTTATCGTCATTATGCTTTTGGCGACAGTTCTAACCGTGGTTGTGTCTCTCACCTTTAAGACAACCACTGATACCCAGACTGCCAAGCTTGAAGAGGAGCAGCAGAAAGCCTTAGCCGCGGCAGAAGCGGCAATTGAGAAGGCGGTTGAGTCTAAACAGGGAAGTGGAGTAGTAACCCTTTCTGGTCAGGCAGATTACAGTGCGTTCAGTAAGGTTGAAGCCAATATCACAACCATTACCAATAAACCAACATTTGTCTCGCCTCTTATTGAAAAGGATCAAGAATATACATTCTATCTCGCCGATTATACTACTGGTAGTTTTGGCGCATCCGGGGCGGGTAATGTCACTGTGTCGTACGGTTCAAACGTAGGATGCGGTGCGATGGCTCTTGAAGTTACCATTATCTCAGGCGCGGCTTCACCCTATACCGTGACGCGCTATGTTGCGGATCAGGGAAATTTACTGGGAACAGGCACAGGGAGTCATATTGATGGCAGTTCACAGCCGGTGACTATTGAGGGTACGACGTTCAACTGTAGTACGAGCGCGATTGCGCCACCTGCAAATGCAAAACTTATGATACTGCGAACTCTCTTTGCACCTACAAAACTCGGGTTTCAGGGAACAGCAAATCTCATGACGCAGGGAAAAATAATTACGTCCCAAGCTGACTCTAAAACAGGAGTAACAAAAAAAGTAGAACTCTTTCAGTCCTTCCCCCAACTCCCCTCAGACCTCTACGTGACGAGTTTTTAAGGTAAATCCCGACCCTCACTATTTTCTCCTCTTTCTAAGTCGCCGTTGGCGAACCTTGCCTTCGGCGGGAGGAATATCCTGAGCATTGTCATCCCGAGCGATTAGTCGAGGGATCTCTCGCGAATGCGAGTCATAGAAGGTTCTTAAACATAGGATTTTTCATTTTTATCAGTAACATTTTCTTCTTCCTACTCCAGTTCTTAAGTTGTTTTTCTCTTGCAATGGCCTCATGTATGTTTAAATAATCTTCAAAATAGATAAGGCGACTTATATGATATTTTTCTGTGAAACCTTTAACTATTTTATTTCTATGTTCCCATATTCGTTTCTCTAGGTTATTGGTAACGCCAATATATAGCGTATTTGATTTATTGGTAAGGATGTAGACAAAATAAGTCATATTCAGTCTCGCATGCGCGAGAGATTCCTCCACCCGCTTTACGCGGAGTCAGAATGACATAAGATCTTTCGACTAATCGCTCAGGCCGTTCAGGCTCTGAGAACCTTCAGGCTCGAATGAGTTGACAATTTTAGAATGACAGAGGAAGGAAAAAAAGACAATGGACTATAATCTACATTTAAAACTTTTCGAAGAAGAGGTGGGGTTTTTCTACACCCTGCTCGGTGAGATACGTTTTGAGGGATTCTACAATGTCTCGGTTGCCGCAGAGGTAATAGTCCCCACTTTGCCAAGGCTTCGAGGTGAGTGGAGTTGTAATGCGGCCGAGGGAAAAATACTTTCTGTCCGCCTCGGGAATCGCGTCGAGTGATTGTTCACGGGAGAGGCAGATAGTGAAGGAAAAGGTAGGATTTTTCTGGGCGAGATTTTTCAGCTCTTCTAAAAAATATACGTCTTTAAAGGCCGGTAGGCCCCAGAACAACACGTAAGGTAGGGGGGTATCATGATTCGGGTCGGAGGACCCGACCCCTACGAAAGAATGTAAAATGCTCCTAATGGGTGCGAGGCCAGTGCCGGTCGCGAGAAATATTTTACTATTCAAATCATCTTGGAGAAAAAATCTGCCGGCTGGCCCCTGAAACATTACTTTCTCATCTGGCTGCAATTTCACAAAAAATTCCGAAGCAACACCACCCGGTATGATTTTCGCCAAGAGTTCAAATGAGTTCTTTTCACGTGGTGATGAGGCAATTGAAAAGAGTCGGCGAGCGGGGTCTCCTGCAGGTTGAGGTACAAACAGAATGAGGTACTGGCCGGGAATGAAAACAATTTCTGCAGGCTCATCAAGACCGAATTTGAGGAGCATGACGTCGGCGGTGAGGAGTGTTTTGAAAATGAGATGGGTAGTATAGGTAGTGATCATAGTCTCGCCCTTGTATTAATCTCCGCCTCAACAAGTTCTCGAGGGCGGCCGAATTTGAGGCGGGATAATTGTACTATAGCTTGCGCTACTTTGTCATTTGCTTCTGCTTTGAGTTTGGTTATATCTTTTGTCATGTCAATTGAAAAAGGATTCACTGGTTCGTTATTCACAATTGTCTTCATATACGCGTGAAAGCGTTCCACATTAATGAGGTCTGACTCACCAAACAGGGGTTGAAACTCTCGCTGCAGGTAAGAGGCGTCAGTTACGCCAACGCGAAATGAGATAAGGGTACCGACATTACCAAACACGGCGTTTTTAACCTCCTCATCCATCTGGCCGATAAACTGATTTGCGACCGTCAAACTTAAGTGGTATTTTCGTGCCTCAGACAAGATTACCGCAAAATCCGGGGTTGCGAAGTTTTGAAACTCGTCCACGTACAAGAAAAAATCACGACGCTTATCCTCGGGTATTTCTACCCGACTCATAGCGGCGGCGAGAATTTTAGGAATAATAAGGAGACCTAAGAAGGTGGAGTTTTCCTCACCGAGCTTTCCCTTAGAGAGGTTAATGAGTAAAATTTTCCCCTCATCCATTACCTTACGGAAATCAAAGGAAGATTTTGACTGGCCAATAATGTTTCGCATCATTTTATTGGTTACGAATCGGCCGAACTTGGAGACGATGTAGTCTAAAACTTCTGATTTGTGAAAGTCTGAGGTCTGGGCAATCTGATCAGTCCAGTAGCGTCGAATGATTGGATCCTGAACTTTGGGTAAGAGTTCCTGGACAAATTTTTGATCAGTTAAAATGCGTACAATTTCGATGAAAGTCGATCCCGGTTCACACATAATGGTTAACATCGCGTTTCGCACTGCGTGTTCAAAGCGGGGACCAATAATACCCGTGCGCTGGGGGTCATAGAGCTTGTACATGAGGTTAATAATTGCCCCGGTTATGAAATGTTTTTGTTCCTCAGTCTGAGCTTCAAGTAGGTTTAATCCCATGGGTCGGTCCTGGTCTGAAGGATCAAAGTGTATAACGTCTTCCGCGCGGTTGGCCGGAACATATTTGAGGGTGTCTTCAATAAGGTCGCCGTGTGGGTCAATCACACATACGCCGTGTCCTGCTTGAATATCTTGTTTAATCATTTCCTTCAAAAGCTCAGACTTCCCAACACCAGTTTTTCCGATGATATACACGTGCCGCATACGGTCTTTAAGGTGCAGATCCACTGCCCGACGCACCCCGCGGTAATAGCCAATACCCATAAACGTCCCCCCATCGATAGGAACTTCGGCGGCAACAGGTGCGGTTTTGGCTTTTAACCACTGGATGTGGGGAGTCTCGACTGTTTTATTGGGAAAGTGAAAAATACTTGCAAGCTCATCTGCCGAGAGAATTGAGACTGATTTGTGAAAGGGAAGCTCAATAACGGGAAAGAATTTGTAGATAAAATTAATCATAAATCCGCCCTTAAAGCGAATCTTATCGGAAGTTAACGTGTTTTGGTCTGAGTTAAACTGGCCGAAGGCCGACTTAATATTTCGTAAATGAAGCGTCGCATTTTCTTTGGAGGGCGAGGAGACCACAAAGCGGATTACTGTTTCAAACCCGGCTTTTGAACACTTATCGTCAATGCGCTCTAGTGCTTTCTGGTCGGTCTTAAACGTTGCTTTCTCTGGGTTTGCCTCATTCTTTTTCGTGTGAGAAACGTAAGACTTCCCCTCTTTTTTCCACTTAGTTTCAGCCGGCCGGATGAGCACCTGGATTATTGCCCCTTCGTTATCGTCAATTTTAGAGAGCGCGGAGGTGACCGCGGATATACTGTCGGTTGGAATATCTTTGTAGACTTTGAGGGGAAGGTAGGGGGTTTCTTTCTGATGGAGCGCGCCGTACACAACTTTTCCCTCTTCGGTAAAAATATTTGGTTCGTCAACTTTGCGAATATCTGCTGTTGGATAGTAACCGTAGATTGTTTTTTCAACCAGATCCACAATACGGTTTGGGGCTGAGACGTAGAATCGAATATCAGATTTTTTACCCACAATCTCAAATCCAATCACATCATTGAGATCAAGGAATGTAAACCAGCCAGATTTTTTTAACGATGAGAATGAAGAAAACATCTGCTCGGCCGCGTCAATCTTAAGCTCATTATCCTTAGAAAGCCGCACTTCCATAGTGACCATTTCCAGTGAAATTTTTTCGCGTTTTTTTAACCGGAGGTAGATAACCGCCAGATACATGAGAAGACCAGTGAGACCCGCGGCAAGGAGGCCCGCGGTGAGTGCGAGAAGTACGGTGATGAGTCGGTCAATGATAAGCTGCAGCGTTGCATCCATAGAAAAATTATATAATGAATAGGGTAATAAAGTACGATGAGAAATACACTAAAAGAAGTTGTAAACAAAAGCGTTCGTGATTCGCTCATTGAGCATTTTTTTTTCACCGGAAAATGCATGATGTTTATAGCCCTCTTCATTTTTTTGGTGGTTAATATATACTTTTCCCAGGCGATACATCCCCTCTACCCCCAGGTGGTAGCGGGAAACCGGCCTGCGGTAGTAGAGTTTTTACGTCGCATGAGGGGAGCGTCAGAATTTACGACACTTCTTCTTATAAACAAATCAGTATATGGGGCAGATATAGAAGCGCAGGTGTTTAGCGACGAACGGCATGAGCATGCCCTCATTCTCGAGTACCAAAAAATTCTCTCCCGAAACCCAAAAAGTCGGGACGCTCTGTATAATCTTTCAGTACTGTATAATCGACAAAAAAGTCTTCAGAAAGCACAGTCAGACACTCTTTATTATTTAGAGAAAGCAAAGGAAATTGATCCGACCCTGTAAACCTATGCTAACCCAAGCCCACGTATACATAAAAGGAGACATTATCGGTGTTGGATTTCGTGCATGGACTAAGATTCAGGCAAAAATTCACCACGTTACCGGATGGGTACGCAATGTGCATGATAGGTCTGACATTTTTGGTCCTTCAGGAGGGGTTGAGGCAGTAGTGCAGGGTGAACGTGAGCAGGTCGACACACTTCTGGAACTTCTTAAAAAAGGCTCACCTATCTGTTACGTGCAGTCGGTGCAGATCACTCCTCAAGAGCCGAAAGAAATTATTGAGGGGTTTGAGATAAGAAAGTAAAATGCTCTGGTGGACCTACGGGGAATCGAACCCCGACCTAGCGCATGCCATGCGCTCGTTTTACCATTAAACTATAGGCCCTTAAATGATTTTTTATTACCTTACATCTGGATTGGTCAATAGTATAACAATTTTTTAAAAGTTTTATCACTTCCGAAGTGTGTTTTTACTCACATTTCTGGTATAATTACATATAGGCAAGTATACTGCTATGGCCATAATCGTTACCAATTAAAAGGGAGGGGGGAATGTGCCAGATGTAAGGGATCAGGTGCTCCATAGTGAAGTAAAACGCTTCATCTCTCTGCCCGGTGAAAAGCTACTCGTTGCAAGACGCGAACATGGCATTGTTATCGCTCTTCCCCTTATATTTTGTGGTTTTTTCTTCTTAAGTTTTATAATCGGTACTGTTTTCACCTTTTTCTTTTTTCCACAACTTGCGCTTATAGCGCTTGCCATTACGCTTGTGGTGAGTAATCTCGCCATATCATTTGGACTAAAAATTTATACAGATTGGTACTACCACTTTTTTATAATTACTAATAGAAAAATTTTGGAAACAGGCTACACTCCTTTCTCACGTTCGATTGACGATGTGTTTTTAGATCAGGTGAGAATTACAGAGATTGATGTAAAAATGGGTGGTTTTTTTGGGCAGATTTATGACATGGGAGACGTAGTTATCTATTTTGATAGACCGTCACACGATAAAACATTTACGTTAAGTAACGTAAAAAATCCAAAAAGTTGCGGTATATTTTTAGCTGATGCATTGGAGAATATCATGCATCATGAACCAATTTGGTTTAAGCCGCGCGATACGAAAAAAAATAACGCAAGTAATAATTACCAGTTTGCAGACGATGTGGGGTCGGTAAAGCGGCGGTCACTATTGAAAATATAGTATGAATATTATCGCGCTCATTGTATTTTCTCTCAGCCTTCTTTGTATGATTCCTTTAATCGCTTACAACTGGTTTTTTATGATTGAGGTGGGAAAAATTGAGGAGGAGTTGGAAGTGCTTTTACCAAAAATACTCAGTCGATTTCTCAATTTCAATGCTTTTTTCTCAGTAGCCTGCACGGTGGTACTTGCGTTTTTGCTTCTCCTTACGTTTGTAAACCGCTAAGCCTCATGATATAAGTGTAGGTATGGGAGATCAAACTGTTGAAGTCGCACCCTCTGAAGTTGGCGCAAAAGTGGTCGCGAGTGTGCAAACATCTCCCATAAACAGAGAGGCGGAGGAAACGATACCACATTGGAATGAGTTTGTCGCGCTGCTGCAGACGTCAGATAACGCGAGATTTATACAAGATATTATTCCTCCCCACGCTGATTCCCACCTTCGAACTCTGATACAACAGGCCGTTCTCCCCAAGAATGACAAAGCAGGAATATATAAGGCTGTGTTGAAAGTTCTCCTTGAATATACGGAAGGCTTTATTGTTACCGATACATTTCCAGACCATGTCTCAGTCAGAGCGCAATGGAGAGAAAACATGGAGGGAAAATACCCTGGTTTAATGAGGTTTATAATAGAAATAAAATGAAAGGAAATAAAATAAGTGGTGTTATCACAGCAGTTGATTTGTATAGTCGTTACTGCGGCGATCTTCCTGAAGAGATAGTAAAGAGGCAGCAACACATAAAAGACGTAACACGTTCTCAAAAAAAAGGTATGGAAATATTTCCTAGTCAGTATAACGCTATGTCAAACCCAGAAAAGCTCAAAGTAGTGCATACCACGACCGGTCTCTGTGACGCAGCGCTCAAGTACATATGTGGTAATCTGCCAAACCAAGCTACTTGATTCCATAGAGGTCAACTTATTTGGTAGAATGGTAATCATCTAAACGGGATGTGGCGCAGATAGCAGCGCGCACGCATGGGGTGCGTGAGGCCCCCGGGGCAGAGCCGGGCATCCCGACATGAAAAGGCTGGAAAAAGTAGTAACAGACAAGATTGCTCTTTTAAGAAAAGACGGATTAAGTCACCGACAGATTTCGGTATTACTCCAAATAAGTTTGGGTACGGTATTTAATTATTCGCGTACAATACGGCTTACTAAGGATCAGCATTTATATTTAAAGCGACATACTCTTCAAAAGTCTTTGAGTAACCTTGCTTTTGAGGATCGATTAGAAGCAGCAAGAAAGGGAGGATTGAATACATCATCTCATTTTGAGAAAAAATATACAGAGCAAATTCTCTTGACATCAATTAAGGAGTTCTATTCTCAGCATCAACGTATTCCTCTCAAAAGAGAGTTTGTACATGAGAAGATTGCACGTAGGCATTTTGGTTCTTGGAATAATGGGGTCATAGCAGCGGGATTTCTTCCAAATAAAGTTAAATTTTCTAAGAAATATATCGCCCACGACGGTCACAAGTGCGATTCTCTTTCTGAAAAAATCATTGATGATTGGTTAAGTTCTCGAAAAGTTGTTCACGAGAAAGCAGTGCGTTACCCACAAACAAAATTTACTGCTGATTTTAAAGTGAGAGATATTTACATCGAATTTTTTGGTTTACAGGGACAATTACGACGGTACGATCTTCTTATGAAAAAAAATTAGAAATGATTCGGAAAAAGGGAATAAAACTAATCTCTATATATCCAGAAGACCTTTTTCCAAAATCACAATTACACAAGGTTTTACAAGAGATATGTTAAGTAATAAAATACATAAACGACCTTCGTGGGATGAGTATTTTTTAAATCTTGCCGAGGTGGTGAAAACGAGAGCTAACTGCTTGCGCATGAGTGTTGGGGTAGTGATTGTGAAAGATAAACGTATTATTGCAACAGGCTATAATGGAACGCCGATGGGAGTGAAGAATTGTAGCGAGGGTGGATGTTTGCGCTGTATGAATCGGCACAAAGGCATTCTCAAAGAAAACGAGCGCAAAGATTTATGTGTGTGTATTCATGCAGAGCAGAACGCCCTTCTCCAGTCGGCTTACCTCGGAGTTTCCACCAAGGGTGCTATTCTGTACTCAACGGTTGCGCCCTGTTTGCAGTGCGCAAAGGCAATTATAAATAGTGGCGTTTCGAGTGTGGTTTTTGGGGAGAGCCATCAGGAAGATAAAGGGCTAGAACTTTTTGCTGTAGCCGGCGTCAAAACGAGAAAATACTCGGTATAATAAAGGCGGGGCCTGCCCTCGCTCTTTCCCACAATTATTTCGCTAACGCTCAACATATTGTGGGATCCCTGAGCTCGGCCACCCGCCTCTTAAATCATATGAAGAAATTAGTAGTCTTATTAGTTGCTGTTTTATTTTTTTCATTACCTGTTTTTGGGGCGGATTTTGACGCCGCGAAAAATAATAAGTTTGGGATTCATCTGGCGCAGCCGAGTAATGAAGATATTATCAAAGCTGCAGAGCTTGTGAACGCAAGTGGCGGCCGGTGGGGGTACGTGACGCTTGTTATTCAAGACAATGATCGAAATGTTGGCAAGTGGCAGGAGACGTTCGAACGGTTGCGTGAGTTGCGACTCATCCCCATCATTCGACTAGCAACGCACGGTGAGAATGGTAACTGGACGAGAGCTACTGTTGATCAGGCGGACTCATGGGTGAATTTTTTAGAATCGCTCCGGTGGGTGGTAAAAAATCGCTATGTTATATTGTTTAATGAGACTAATCACGCAACTGAATGGGGTGGGGGAGTGGATCCAGAGGGGTATGCAACAGTTGCGCAGGCGTTTGCGAAAAAATTTAAAGAAAAAAACAGTAATTATGTGGTGATGCTTGCGGGACTGGATGCTTCAGCTCCCTCTTCAAGCCCCTGGTATGAAGATGAGGGGTGGTATCTGCGACGGGTGGTGAACAAGGTGGGTATTAGTGAATTTAATGCATTATTTTCAGCGCTCAGTTCGCACTCATATCCCAATCCTGGTTTTGTAGGCTCGCCCTACGCAACCGGCCGCGGTACGGTACGTACGTATGAGTGGGAGTTGGATTTTTTGAGAGGGCTCGGGATAAAAGATTTACCGGTTTTCATTACCGAGACGGGGTGGGATGAGTCGCGTATTGGGAAAGAAGAGGTAGCGAATTTTTTTCAAGCGGCATTTGAAGCGTGGGGACGGGATAATCGTGTAGTTGCAATTACTCCCTTTGTGCTCAATTATCCAGCTGCACCTTTTGCTAATTTTTCTTGGATTGCGCCGGACGGAAGTTTGTATCCCCATTTTGATCGCATCTCACGCATGGCAAAAATTGTAGGTTCTCCCGCAGTTGTTGAGGACGGCACACTTTTCACCTCGTTGCCACATGAACTCGCAATCAACTCGACATATCATTTTGTAATACTTCTCAGGAATACTGGAGAGTCAATCTGGAAGAGTGATGAGTATCGCCTAGAGGCGGATCGGTCGCTCCTTTTCATTCTTCACCTTGATGAAATTCCAACTATTCGACCTGGCGAATCAAAAGAGGTGGATGTTACGGTTACGACAAACGATATTATAGACAAGGATACCATAAGACTGTATCTCAAGCGGGGAGAGAGTACGGTAATGGAGAGCGTGACATGGAGTTTTGCAACGGTACCACTCCCTTCACTTGAGTTTCATGTAAGTTTTTATCCTCGGTTACATGCGGAAGCCGACGACGTGGAAATCCAACTATTTGACGCAAGAGAGCAGATGGTATTTAAGCAAAAAAATATCGCAGTACATAGTGGCATAGGGTTGATTGATGGAGTATCAAATGTTGCGGGTGGACAAAAATATCGCGTAGTGGTGCTCCGGCCGCATTTTTTACCGAGCCAGAATTACCTCACGTTGAAGCGGGGAGAGAATAAACTTGGGCTGGGTATGTTGGTGCCATTGGACTTTAATAATGATGGAAAGTTTGATTTCGGAGACATAGTTACGTTACTGGGAGATCTGAAAATGATTGGATATCTGATTCCGTCAGCTAAATAAAAATCGCTCGGACAGGAATCCTCCCTATCCTCGCTCATTAACTAGCTTTGTAAGTTCTTCGACCCGTTTTTCCAAATCTTCTGCTTTTACTAAGTAACTGCCGATGCAGAGAAAATCTGGTTTTTCGGTGTGTTGTAAAATGAGCGGAATAGTTTTGTCATTTACCCCACCATCGATATAAATTTCAGACTTATAACTAGCATATCGTACCTGTTCAATTTTATTGAGCGCTTCTTTGTTAAAAGATGATCCCTGAAATCCAGAAACAATCGTCATTATTTGAAAATGTTTAATAGAATGGGCTTTGTATTTAAGCAGTATAGTAGTTGGGTTGTCAGGTAGATCGAAGACGAGACCAAAAGATAGATGGGGGAAATGAGTCGTAAGAAGTTTGTAGTTTGGGCTTATAGAGGCATGGAGGAAAATGACACCAATGTGAATCTTATCAGCGAGTGTTGCTAATTTTTTAATATGACGTTCGTAGTCGGTCACCATGAGGTGAAAATCACATTGGGTGTCGGAGGTGAGAAAGGGGGAGAGGTCTTCGACCTGGAGTGTAGTGTTTGGTACGAGTGTGTTGTCGGCGATATCAATCTGGAATCGGGTGTAATATTTTTTTAGGCTGTTGTATTGCGAAGAAAATGTGTCTGTGGCAGTGGTGAGGAGGGTGGGAATTACTTTCATATGTTATACATAATACAATACTCTGATACAATAATAGTATGCTCGATCTTGAAACGACAACTCATATTTTTAATAATCTCTACAGTGATATCAATGGGTATACGCTTTCCGCGCAGGCTAGAAATAGGGTGGGGTATCATGATAAAGCACATACCTACGGTGAGGTTATGCCGGAATCGTTTTACAAAATTATTCAGCGGACCGAGCCACGAGAGGGAGAAGTATTTTATGATTTAGGCTCTGGAACAGGCAAAGCAGTGATTCTCGCGGCGTTGCTTTTTAATTTTAGTGAATGTGTGGGCATTGAGATTCTCAAAGAGCTTCATGAGACTGCGGAGAGTATTTTACATCGACTCCACTTTGAGGTTGAGCCGCACCTACACAAGAAAACCCTGCCCAAGACTGTTTTTAAGCATAAAGATTTCCTCCGGTGTGATTTTTCTCAGGCAGATATCGTTTTTATTCACGCAACCTGTTTTTATGAGGAGCTGTGGGAACATTTGGCGCGAAAATTGGAACAGCTTCAATCAGGGAGTCGGGTAGTTACCGTCACTAAAATGCTTCATTCGCCAATGTTTGAACATCTGCGAACTGATGAACATGCGATGAGCTGGGGAAAAGCGACGATACATTTTTATAAAAAAATTTAATGCGGATAGCAGAAGAAAACTTTTACCTATGAAAACAAAAGTGTTACAAGAACTTGAACAATTTATTGCAATTGAGTCTGTCTCGACTGATCCGAAAAGGGCTTCAGAGGTTGTAAAAGCAGCAAAATTTCTCACTAATAAATTACACTCTCTCGGGTTCAGTGTGAATACTATCGGCACCCAAGGTCCACCTCTTCTCATAGCTGAGCGTGTGATTTCAGGAAATACAAAAACAATCGGCATCTATGGGCATTACGACGTGCAACCAGAAGATCCCGTTGAGTCGTGGCATACAAAGCCTTTCAAACTCACTCTGAGGCTAGGAAAAATGTGGGGACGGGGAATTGCAGACGACAAAGGTCACGTGTGGCAAAGCATTGCTGCACTTGAAGAACTCATAAGTCATAATACCTTAAGTCACAACATTGTATTTCTCCTCGAGGGCGAGGAGGAGGTGGGGAGTGTGAATTTAGAAAACTATCTTAAAGAGTCTACCAAAGTACTATCGGGGGTTGACGCGTTTTATATTACTGATGTTGGGATGCATGGCAAAAATATGCCACAAATTTTTTATGCCCTTCGTGGTATTGTGTATTTTGAGATTGAGATTACGATTGGGGATCGCGATCTACACTCAGGGGTATATGGAAACAGTGTCTATAACCCAATTCAGCTTCTGGCCGAGCTCTTTGGCAAGATAAAAAACTCAACAACCGGTCGCATCCTCATTCCTCACTTTTATGATACGGTGCGAGATCTCTCGCCAAAGGAGTTACAGCTTCTTGAACAAACAGGAGAAAGTGAAAACTTATCCTCAAAAATTTTACCCTCATTTGACCCCAATGGCATTATAGGAGGGTATACCGGTCCGGGTTCCAAGACAATAATCCCGGCCACTGCGTCCGCTAAGTTTTCACTCCGCCTCGTTGAGAATCAGAATCCAGATGAGGTGGAGCAGATGGTGAGAGAGTTTGTTCAAAAAAATATACCGTCAGGAGTTGAGTACAAACTTACCCTTAATAGTAAAGACGCTCCTTTCTATACAAACTATGAGAATGAGTATGTACGGCGTACCGCAACGATTCTGCGGGAGGTGTTTGGACACGAGGTTATTTTCAACCGATCAGGTGGCTCTATTCCCGCGGCTGAAAAGTTGCAGCGATTATTCAAAAAACCAATCATCCTCACGGGTTTTACGTTACCCGATGAGAATCTGCACTCACCAAATGAGAATTTTGATGAGGAGATGTTCTGGAAGGGTATAGAGGCTTTGAAGAAGATGTATGGGTCGCGATTTTAATTTGGTATACTACCCACATGAAAGTTGTGCATTATCTGAACGGTGCATGGGTGCCGACAGAAGAGCTACAGATTTCTGTGTTCGATTTATCAGTACTTCGGGGATTTGGCATTTTTGATTTCCTGCGAACTTATAACCATAAGCCTTTTAAACTGCGAGAACATATTGACCGCTTATGCAGTTCTGCAAAGTACACCGGCATAACAATCCCTCTCCCAAAAACAACTCTCTTAAAAATAGTAAACGAGGGCATTGAAAAAAATAAAGACGCGTATGACGACTTTAATATTCGTATAATTGTGACCGGTGGAGTAGGGGTAGACTCACTTACTCCTGGCAAACCAAGTGTCATAGCTTTATTTACTAAAGCAATACAGTATTCCAACGAGCATTACACAAAAGGGGTAAAAGTGATAACGGTTAAGATGGTACGCACTATTCCTGAGGCGAAAACGCTCAACTACTTTATGGCTATTATAGCGCTTCAAAAAGCAAGAAAAGAAAAAGCGATTGAGGCTATATACATTGATTCTGACGGAAAACTATATGAGGGGACAACGAGCAATATATTTTTTATAAAAAACAAGACACTTACCACCCCAAAAACAAATATTCTTCCCGGTATTACCCGAAAGATAGTGATTGATCTGGCTAAAAAACTCGAGATGAAAGTGGAGGAGCGGAATGTGTTTTTGGGAGAGCTCACCAGTTTTCAAGAGGCATTTATTTCTGCCTCTAATAAAGAGATTATGCCGGTAGTACAGGTTGATAGGAGAGCGATAGGAGAGGGTATAGTAGGGGAGAAAACAACGCGCCTTATCAAGGCATACCGCACACTTCTTCGATAAATTAGTATGCAATGTAGCGTACAGTCGACAGTGTTTGTAAGCATGACTTCCTACAATAGACATCATGAATGAGCAAGATTATTCTGTGGCGTTTTCTCACTGTGATGGTATTGGACCGATGAGACTTCAGGAACTTCTTTCGCATTATAAAACACTTGCGAAAGCCTACCACGCGTCAGAGTCTCAGCTGCGGGAATTACTCGGGGAAAAACTCGCCGAGAACTTTGTGATCTTTCGTAAAACGTTTTCGGTGAAAGAGGTGATGGGGTACTGCAATGCGGAAGGAATTGTTCCGGTTGGTTTGTTTGATCCGCGCTACCCAGCACCGCTTAAGAATATTAGTGATTCGCCCATCTGTCTCTATGTAAAGGGAGACCTGAAAAACTTTCATTTTGAGAGAGATTTCATTTTTGCGATTGTGGGTACTCGCAAGCCTTCGAGTTATGGCATGCAAATTACCCGGCAGTTTAGTCGGGGTTTAAGTGAGGCGGGAGCGGTGATTGTGTCTGGAATGGCACTTGGGGTAGATACTATTTCACACGAGGAGGCCATTGCGGTAGGGGAGCGTACGATTGCAGTTTTAGGGTGCGGGGTAGATATCTGTTACCCTCCCTCAAATCAAGGGTTATATGACGCGATTATCAGTTCAGGGAATGTAATTCTCTCAGAATTTCCACCCCGTCATACGGTACTGCGAGGGTTATTTGTCGCGCGAAATCGACTTATTTCTGGGTTATCTCGGGGAGTACTCCTTACCGAAGGCACACACAAATCAGGGGGTCTCATTACCTGCCGGTATGCTGCCGAGCAGGGAAAAGAGGTGTTTGCGCCACCAGTTCCTCTTACCTCAGCCCTTTCTGAAGCCCCAAATATTGTACTGAGGGAGGGGGCAACGTTTACAACATCCGTGAAGGATATTTTGGAGGTATTTAATGTGAAAGTTATACAAAAAGAGAGAAGGAAGACCATACTTAGTGAATCAGAACAATTAGTCTACACAACATTGATCAATCAATGCTTATCTTCCGATGAGCTTGTACAGTACTGTAAATTTTCTATACATATCCTTCTCACCGTACTCTCAGGTATGGAGGTTAAGGGGATTGTGGAGAAGAATAGAGAAGGAAGATACCAGATAGTAAGCCTTACTTAGAAGAAAACGTTGCATAGTTTCGAGAAATATATCCTACGGTTTCACCCTTATCATTTATGGCCGCGACCCATACGCCATAATCTCCCGTTTCAGTGTGGAGAGTGTTTTCGGGTCGATTCGTTACATAGAGAGGTCCCTGCACCTCGAGTCCTTGTAAGTGAGTAGTATCCGTAAGTGGTTTTTCAGTAGAAAAGAGGCTAAATCCATCTCGTATAATGGGTGGCATGTCACGGCCTTGTCGATCCTGTGCGGGTTCTGCTTTAAAGGGTCGGGGAGTGGACGCGGGATTTACCGGTTGACCAAAGTGAGGATCGATAATAATTAATCCTTTAGCATTATGGAGAAGTTGTTCCGGATCAACAGACGGATGGATCATAGCGAATGTTGCAGCACTCAGGAGACCAACTGCCAGTATGCGCAGAGAAGTAGGGAGGTGAGGACCGGTGTTCGATTCGTATCGTGCCACCCGTTAATTATACTATAAGTCTAATTTTTTTGCTCGTCTGAGGTATTTTTCCTTTTGTATGGGCTCAGATTCGATAAATGAATCAAGCATTTTTTTTGCCGTCTCAAGATCTACATACTCTGCGGGGAGCGAGAGGACGTTGATGTGATCATTTTCTTTAGCATGTTTGACCTGATCAACATTAAAGCCGAGCGCGCAGCGAATACCTTTGTGACGGTTTGCAGAAATAGCTACGCCTACGCCAGAGCCGCAAATGACAACGCCTAAAAAATTTTCTGGGTTTTGAAGTACTGCCTGCGCAACTTTTTTAGAGTAGTCGGGATAATCATCTGCAGGTTCATACTGGTAGTTGCCCATATCTTCTATGCGAATATTTTTTTCCTGCAGATACTCCATAAGCTTGTTTTTCAGTTCGAAGCCGCGATGATCAGCTCCGATGAAGATGGTCATGAGTTGAGTATAGCATATGTGTCAATCGGGTTGTGCACAGTCACCTGTCTACTGGTATATAATCTGATATATGTTTGATACTCACTGCCATCTGAATTTTAATCGTTTCAAGGATATCTTATCTGATGTTGTTACTGCGGCACGTAGGGGAGGAGTGAGCCACATAGTTATTCCGGGGACTGATGTTGAGAGCTCTCAAAAAGCAGTAGAGATTGCAGAGCAGTATGAAAATATGTATGCGGCGGTAGGAATTCATCCGCATCATGTCTTTACGGTAGGCGCGCATCATGATGCACCCCTACTAATAGAAGCATTATTGCAAAACCCCCGAGTTGTTGCGGTTGGGGAGATAGGTATAGATTGTCACTCGTATAAAAAAACAAAATATGAAGAATACGCAGTCACTGAGGAGTTTCTCAGTGTGCAGAAAGAGCTTTTTGAAAAGCAGATACGTCTGGCCATTGCGTATGATAAGAGCGTCATCATTCACAATCGAGAAGCAAAAGCAGATCTCCTACCAATTTTGTCGAGAGCATGGGATGAGAAGTTGCGGGGAAGGTCAGTGTTTCATTGCTGTGAACCTGATGATGAACTTCTCACATTTGCCAAAGAGCATGGCATGTATCTGGGAGTTGACGGTGACATCACCTACACTCCCGCAAAGCAAGAATTTATCAAACGTGTTCCATTAGAAATGTTAGTTTTGGAAACTGATGCGCCTTTTTTGTTACCTGAGCCATTACGTTCTGAGAAAAAATTTCCCAACGAACCGAAAAATCTTCCCCTGATTGCAGATTGCATTGCTAAGATTCTTACTATTTCTACGCACAAATTAGCTACAACCACTATGGAGAATAGTAAACGGTTATTTGGATTGCAAACATAAGGTGTATAATATACATTATAAACATGCATAAACTTTTCGCTGCGTTTCTCCTTCCCGCAATCTTCTTCATTGTAGCGGGGAACGTGTTTGGTGGTGGGGGACCGATTGAAATTGAGACATATTCCAATGGTGATTTTACTCAATCGCACCAATATACTGTGCGTGTACACGTTAACCCTATCACAGGATGTAATAACGTACCAGTCACTTTTCGTTTCAAAGATACAAAACCAGGTGATTACGTCTCAACTGAATCACCAACAATAGCACATTCCATAACGGTAACTACGAATGGTAAAACGTATGAGGATTGTACAACGTATGCAAAAGTTGCATCAGGAGTTGCAGAGGGAAGGCTGTTTATCGTTGATGTTCAAACAAATTCTCAAGGATTGGTTGGGAATGAGTTCATGCTTTCTTTTAACGCCCCAACTGGGTCCTATGATCCCAACTTCACTCCCTACTGGACCAAAGATTGGTATTTGAATAGTATAAAAATAACCCCTATAGTAACAGACACCCCCAAACCAACTCCGCCGTCACTAGGTAGTGCATCGCTTAAGGTCGTATATCCCGCATATGGGAGTTTTACTCCCGGTCAGGCAACCGCAATTACCTGGATATTTAACGCCACGCCAGATATTTATACCCCGTACCCCTTAAAAACCACCATTGAGCTTAACCGAATGATTGATGATTCAGCAGGGGTACGCAGTGCAGTTATTGCTGACAGCATGCCCTTAACCCTATTGTCCGGAGAAAAAAATCTCTTAAACTGGACAGTGCCTGCAGTGGATCCAGGGAAGTATAAGATATTTATTAAAGTTGAGGGTATGTCCCATAAATCAAATGGTGAACCGTTTGTTCTGAGCAACTTGTCTGCAGATACTTTTACTATCACTCAAGCAAATGGTACGCCTGGGCAAGATCAAAATGTGAATGAATTACAGAAAAAAGTTAGCAATCTCCAAAATCAGTTCAGTGAGTCACAGAAGAAACAAATAATGCTTGAGCAGGTGGTCAATAATCTGGTAGCCTTTATCCGCTCACTCTTTCCCTTCTTTAAGTAATTGAATTACTTGTTCTTTAAACTTTTCTTTTGAAAACTGCGGTGTCCGCTCGTAACTATCTTTCCCAAGCTTGTTCCGCTGTTTTTTATCATGGATAAACTGGAGTATCACCTTGGCAATTATCTGTGGATCATGGGGGTTTGCAAAAAGAGCAGTGGCACCGGCGGTTTCGTGGAATATAGGAATGTCGGAGAGGAGGGAGGGTGTGGATTGGGACGCCGCTTCAAAATAAGAAAAGCCAAAACCCTCATCTCGAGAGACGAGGATATTGGCGATTGCGCCTTTGTAGAGCCCCACAAGGTCGACGTCACTCACATAACCTGGGAAAATAAATCGTTTGTCATTTTTTGCAATTGTTAAAAATTCATGCAATTCCTTTAACCAAGGATTTTGTAGGGGTGCATCATGATGCACCCCAGAAAAAACCTTTCCTACAAAAACACACGATACATTTGCAATTTGGATTGCTTTGGCAAGATTCACGAGATTTTTATTCCAGGTCGCGTCACCGACGTAGAGAAAGTAGCTTCGAGTAGATAGTCTAATGTCATTGCGAGGCGCAGCCGAAGCAATCTTATCATAAAACACATCTGCAATTGTTGGGTATATTACAAATATCTTTTCTGGATTTATTTTTAGTATTTGTACAATATCTCTCTTACTCGCCTCAGAATCAGTAATAATAGAGTCGTAATTTCTCAGCGAGAGTTTGTTTAAAAATACATTGAGGCGACCCTTGAGACCAATGGGGAAATGGGTGGGGTATTTGAGGGGAATGAGGTCATGGATAACGGCGATCTGTTTTTTGGTAACCCGTCTGGAGAGCAGTGGTTTTTTAAGAGGGTCAAAAAACGGGTTGATAAGGGTACTCTCAAAGGGAATAGTGGTTACCTTATTTGTAAAAATAGCTTCGTTTCCAAGACATTCACGCAAAATTTGCACATATCGGCCCACTCCACGTACGCGACTCATCTCATCAGTTGCGGTTGGATCATAGATATAGAGAGGGAGCATACAATTATTATCTCATATGGTATACTCAAAAAACTTATGGTAGTAATTTTTGTGGTGGTATGAAACGCGATCTGGAATTTTTATACGAAGTTGGGTCGCTGAGATTTCTAGAGCGCAAATGGCGACAGTTTTTAGGCCCAAACTTTCAAAATATTACTGAGCATACTTTTCGGGTTATCTGGATTGCCTTGATTCTTGCACGGCACGAGAAAGTAACCCGTCTCGATACGGTAATCAAGATGGCAATCGTCCATGATCTGGCGGAAAGCCGCACGGGCGACGCTGATTATGTGGGACGTCAGTATAACGAACGGAATGAGAGTTTAGCCATTGCTGACATGCTTGCGGATACGGTGCTGGAAAACGAACTCATTCCCTTAATTGAAGAATATGAGGTGCGAAAAAGTATTGAAGCTAAGATTGTGAAAGACGCGGATAACTTAGATGTTGATCTCGAACTGCAGGAGCAGGAGGCGCAAGGTCATACTCTGAAAAAAGTCTGGACAAAAATACGAAAAGAGGCAGTAGGGAGCAAGCTTTTCACGAAATCTGCAAGAAAGTTGTGGACAGAAATTCAAAAATCAAATCCGCACGATTGGCATCTGCACGCGCGAAATCGCTACAACAGCGGGGATTGGAAAGGGAAAAACAAATCATTTTCTTCGTCCGCCAAGAATACGAAGAACCACGAGAAATAAATTGATGAAATCAAGATAAAGAGTTAAAGCTCCAAGTACCGCAGCTTTATTTTGCGCTTCTATACCCTGTACAAGTGCCATTGTTTTTATTTTCTGCGTGTCATAGGCGGTAAGTCCCACAAAGACAAGTACGCCGACGTAACTAATAATCCAGTCAGCCATACTGTTATGGAAAAATAGATTTGCCAGAGAGGCAATAATTATGCCAAGAAGTCCCATAAACGCGAGATTTCCTACGTGAGTGAGGTCAGTTTTAGTGATATATCCATAGCTACTCATTACGGCAAACATAGCACCACTTATGATAAAGGCGAGACTCACTGTTGATCCAGAATAGGCGAGAAAAATCACCGATAACGTGATGCCATTTAAGGCGGCGTATAGAAAAAAGAGGAGGGTTGCGGTCGTTGCGGACATGCGGCTAATGCCGGCGGTGATTGCGATGACGAGGAGAATTTCTCCAATGAGCAGTCCGTAGAAAAGAAGATGGTTTGTGACGAGAGTGAGGGTGAGCTCATAGTTTTTTGCCAGAACCCAGCTTACAAGAGCAGTAACTGCAAGGCCTGACGACATCCAGGCATAAACTTGGGTGATAAATTCATGATGGAGTGTTGAAGATTTTACAGAAGCAATTGAATCTGTGTCCATTGAGAACTATTATATCATCGAATTATTCAAATGTAGTTGCAAAATAGAGAGGGGAGCGGTTAGAATGGAGCGGTATGATTATTGGACCAAAAAAATTACTAGAGTTGGTAAAGAAAAAAAATCTCGTCTCTCATTTAAGTGAGCGGGAACTCACCAATCCAGAAGGCGCGGGATTTGATCTGCGTTTGGGTGAGGTGTATGAGATTAGTGGAGGTCGTGCATTTTTGGGAGTGACTGAGCGTGAGACGCCAGAGATAACATTATTGGCGTCAATTAAGGAGGGTAGGGACAACCCTAGGGTTGTCCCTACGTTTACCTTTGAGCCTGGAAAATATTACCTCGTTGCAACTATTGAAGAGGTCAATCTTCCCCAAGATATTACCTGTAATATGAAACCTCGAACCACCACATTTCGGAGCGGTTTATTTTTACGCACCGGTAATGTTGCACCAGGGTATAGTGGTAAGTTAACATTCGCACTCAAAAATGAAGGGCCATTACCTGTTACGGTTGAGCTCGGCGCGCGGATTGTTCACGCGCAGTTTTTATGGGTTGATGGCGGTGGCAATAAATATCGTGGTCAGTGGCAAGGGGGGAGAGTCACAACAAAAAAGCGAGAGAAACAAGTTTAGTAGATTCTGGATGTGATCAGCTGTATGATCACACCAGAATGACGTCATTCTGGGGAGCGTGAGCGACTCCAGAATCCCTAGACCTGTGGGTAGGCAGGTGTGAGATGACACAAAGAAAACTATGAAAACAAAACATCAAGAATATCAATACCTAGACCTCCTTGAGGATGTGCTTAAAAATGGCATCAAGAAAGTTGATCGGGGGACTGATGCGGTGCTTTACAGTCTCTTTGGGAGACAAACTCGCTACGACCTCTCACAAGGATTTCCGCTCCTCACAACCAAAAAAGTCTACTGGAAAGGAGTATTACATGAACTTTACTGGTTTATGTCAGGTCAGAGCAATATAAAGTATCTGGTTGATAATAACGTCCACATTTGGGATGACTATCCCTACAAGATATACAATCGGAAAGTTCACGGTTCACAGTTCACAAAAGAAGAGTTTATACAAAAAATTAAGGATGATAAGAAATTCGCGGAGAAGTGGGGCAATTTGCCACGTATTTATGGCGAATCATGGCGCAGGTGGCCGACTAAAAAATCCGGACGTACGGTTGATCAGCTTGGATGGGTGTTGCAAGAGTTGAAAGATGATCCTGATGCAAAAAATCTGATCGTTACCTCATGGAATCCTGAGTATTTATATACTATGGCACTTCGTGAGGAGACTTCGTATTTTCCGATCTGCCATAATATGTACCAGGTGAGCCAGCGGAATGGGAAACTTTCACTCCAACTATACCAGCGCAGCGCCGATATGTTTTTGGGCGTACCGTTTAATATTGCCAGTTATGCACTTTTAACAATCATTCTCGCACGGGTAACCGGTTATGAGCCAGGAGAGTTTGTCCATACGTTTGGTGACGTCCATATCTACGAAAATCATATCGAGCAGGTGAAGGAACAGCTTAAACGAACGCCCCGACCACTTCCAACAGTAACTATTGACTCCCGTGTTAAAAAACTTGATGACTTTCGTCCAGAACATGTTCTTCTTGAAAATTACGATCCGCATCCCACATTGAAAGCAGAACTTACCGTTGCCGGCGGATTTTACGAAAAAAAGAAAAAATAAAATGCATAACCATGCTCCAAAAAATTATGTTTGTCCGCTCTGCCTTGCAGCACAGGGAGTAGAGAATGAACAAACAATGGTACGACCATCAGATGTGGTTTATAAAGATGAATTTGTAACTGCATTTATTTCTTCATTTTTTATAGGTAATAATCCGGGACACGTCGTACTTATTCCAAATCAACACTTTGAAAACCTTTACGATTTACCAAATAACTATGTCAGCAAAATAGCTGTTCTCGCAAAGAAAATAGCGATTGCTTTGAAGGAAATATATAAGTGTGATGGCATCTCAACGAGTCAACACAACGAACCTGTAGGAGGCCAACATGCGTTTCATTATCATCTCCATGTTTTTCCTCGGTATGAGGGAGACAATTTATATACTCATATGACAGAAAAGAGAATAACTACAGCCCCTGAGCGCAAGCCTTATGCGGATAAATTACGAACCTATTTAGCAGATAAGCGGCAGTAAATTATTCTCTACTATGTCATTCTGATGATCGGCGACTGACCGATCATCCAGAATCTACACTATTACTATTTAAGGATTCTGGTCAAGCCAGAATGACTAAAAAGTTAGGGTATGTGTACATTATGAGTAATGGTAGTTTGACTTTGTATACTGGTGTGACTTCTACATTAATTAAGAGAGTATGGGAACATAAGCAAGATAGAGGATCGATATTTACTGCAAAGTATAAGATACATAAGTTAGTGTATTACGAAGTTTATGAGTCAATGCTCCAGGCGATTGTAAGAGAAAAACAAATTAAAGATATGAATCGGGAAGCAAAACTCATGATGATATTGAAATTCAATCGGAGATTAGAAGATCTGTATAATAGCATTATTACTATATAGATTCTGGATGACCTGCCTTTGGCGGATCACCAGAATGACGATGTTTTTTATGGAACCGAAAATAAGTTTGATTGCGGCGATTGGAAAAAATGGGGAGTTGGGGAAGGATAATAAACTCCTCTGGCATATTCCTGAAGACCTGAAACGTTTCAAAGAGCTAACACTCGGCCATGTTATTATCATGGGCCGCAGGACCTATGAGTCAATTGGCCATCCTCTTCCCAATAGAATTAATATGGTGATTACCCATGACCCAACTTATGATATGAAGGGTACGGGAGTAGTGTGTGCCTCTCTTACTGAAGCAATTACTATGGCACAAGATCGCGAGGTGAATGAGATTTTTATAATCGGTGGCGGACAGATTTTTACAGAGGCTATGCCTCTCGCTGATAAACTGTATCTCACCATTATCGACAAAACATTTGACGCGGACGTATTTTTTCCAGACTACTCAGCATTTACCAAAGAAGTATTCAAAGAAGAGGGGAAGTCAGGCGATCTCACATACGCATTTATTGATTTAGTAAAATAACACAATGGTCAGCAAGCTGCAGGAGGGGGAGTTTGAACGCAGGTACACGATGCACAAAGAGCACCATAAAGAAGAGTTTAAACGGCCAGAAATTATCTTAGGCGGACAGGATGGACTCGTGAATGTGCTTGGTGTTATTCTCGGTGTTGCAATTGCCACATCTTCTAACAATGTAGTAATTGTTGCAGGTCTTGCCGCGGCATTTGCCGAAAGTATCTCAATGGCCGCCGTTGCCTACACCTCGCGTATTGCTGAGGCTGATTACTACCAATCAGAGTATGAGATGGAGATGTGGGAGATAGAGAAGTATCCGGAGGAGGAGCGAAGTGAGGTTAGAGAGATCTACAGAACGTATGGATTCGAGGGAAAAATGCTTGAGCAGATCGTTGAGACTCTGACAAAAGATAAAAAACTATGGGTACGGGTAATGATGGAGCAGGAACTGAGACTTGAGCTAGTAGATCGAAGAGGTGCGTTGTCTTACGCGTTCATTGTTGGGGTATCGGCTATTGTTGGTTCTTTCATACCACTTACTGCATTTTTCTTCGCGCCAACATTTGTTGCAATTAACATATCACTTGTTATTTCTGCGCTCGTACTTTTTATAGTGGGTTACTACAAAGCTCAAAAGACGTTAGGACGCAACTTCATGAGACAGGGGATTGAGATGATGGTAATTGGTATGTGTTCGGCACTGGTGGGGTACCTCATTGGGACTCTATTTAAAGTCTAATTTTGAACGCGGTATAGGCCTTCTGAAACGTTTCAAAATCAACTTCCTTTTTTCCCTCAAGTTGAACCTTCGAGATAGAGAAGTGGTTATTTTCAAATGAAACATCGGTAATTTTCAGCCGTTTCCGTTCGCCCTTTACAAGAATAGTTGTCCAAATACCTGGCCAGGGAGAGAGACCACGGAAGAGGTTGTAAAAGAGTAGGGGAGAGGGCGCCGGATAGGGCGCGTTATTTTTTTCACAGTACTTACTAATAAGTTGCGGTAAATCTGCGGGAATTAATGCTTCATGGGTGAGTAACCGTTGTACAAGGTCGAACGAGAGAAAACCATCGTTTTTTTTGAGTTTTAAGGTATAAGTTGCGTTCGGATGGTCCTGTTCAGCTAAATGAATACTCCCCCATCGAGTAATAATAGCGGAGAAGTGAGCGAAAGCGAGAGAGGTCAATTGGCCTTCTAGGAGGCTCCGATTGATTTTTGGGTCAATGGTAAGTTTTGCCTGATCGTATAGTGGTCCATGATCGATTTTATTGTCTAATTTTATGAGAGAAATTCCTGTTAATTTATCACCTAAAATTAGCGGAAAGGCAGTAGGGGAGACCCCGCGGTATCGGGGGAGGAGGGAAGGGTGGATATTGATGAATCCCCTCTTAGGTGCCTCCAAAACCTCGGGTGGTAAGATCGCTCCGTAGGCGTATAGGACAGCCAGATCTATCCCTCGTAGGGGCGAGGTTCTCTCGCCCATTTTTGCCGTAGGGACAACCCTAGGGTTGTCCCTACCATTATTGGGATCGGATGACCCGACCCCTACAATATTGTCGAATACAGGAATGTTATATTTTTCCGCCACTACTTTTACCGGACTGGGAGTAAGTATTTGTTTTCTCCCCACTCTCCTATCGGGTTGGGTGACTACAAAAACAACCTCAACAGATAGCTTTTTGTCCGTCAGTAGCTTTTTTAAAAAATCAGCGCTAAATTGAGGAGTGCCAAAATAGGCAATGCGCAGTTTATTCATAGTATATTATACCTTATTGTGTGGTTGGAGGGAGAAGTTGTAGAGTCGATTCAAAGAGAGGATAGAGCTTTTTGTCAATCTGAACAAACACTGTATCGAGCGATGAGGAGCGTGCCTGAGGATGCTTCAGGGAAAAAGATAGGTATGTTGTATTGTCTTTCTGCCAGGTCGCGAGATTTATTTTCTGGTTTTTGAGCATTGCTTCGCTTGTTGCACCCGTTTGTGTATCGAATGTAGGTAGTTTTGTCTTATCGCAACTTACCTCCAACTCAGAAATCATGTTTGTAGTAAAGCGCGCAGATATGCTTGATTCCTGAACGGTAAGTGTTGAGGGATAGGTAAACTGTATGCCACAGCGAGGTAAGGTGTAGGTCGTCAGATACGTTATATCAGGAGATTTTGTGACAGGAGGCGTAATGGCAAGCAAGTATTTGATCGTTCTATTAGCCTGCTCTACCCTCTTGCCGTAGTGTACACCGAGTATAAAGGCGAGAATAATTACGAGTACGGCGAGAAATACATAGGGAACACTATTGCGGGGCATAGATGTAAGTATATAGTATAAAGTAGTAAGTAAAACTCCAATTATCGCTTGACAAAGCGAAATAGTGTCGAGTATACTGTAAGTCGATCCTCCTGATGAGGGAGCAATTTGAAAACTTTTTCTTTACACTAAGCTTTAAGGGTACGTCTTGACTCAAATTAAGGCTAAAAAGATGTCGTGCTGACAGCCCGTGGGTTTTCAACCGCATCTTACCCCTTCCCCATTAGAAGGGAAAAAGTTTCTCATTCGCTCATTGTGGAGGATCTTCTCTTTATTCTTTACCCTATATTCTCAAAAAGTATCGAGCATAAAGCATTGCTAAATGCTTGCGTTATTATTAATAATTCTTAAACTGTATGCCACTTAAAAAAAATCCTACGGACCTGTCCTTTGATACTACTCAAGATAAATCCCTTGATGTCGACTCAATTCTCGAATCCTACGAAGAAAAATCTATTATGCCCGTTGAGGAGTCTCAAGAGGTAGCTCCCCAACCGGATGGCCTGATTGGTGATCGACTCAAAGAAGATCTCAAAATGAGTTATCCTGCAAAAGGAATTTTAGATATTACATTTGGGGGGTATGGATTTCTCCGACAAGACTATGCCATAAATCCAGATCGCGATATCTATGTCTCAACTTCCCAGATTCGCCGGTTTTGGTTGCGAAAAGGGGATGAGGTAGAGGGTTTGGCCCGTCCTCCCAAGGAGGGTGAGCGTTTTCACAGCCTCCTTCTCATTAAAAAAATTAATGGGGTTGAGCTGACTGAGGAAGAGAGTCGACAGCGTAAAAATTTCGATCAGCTTACCTCTATTCACCCAGAAAAACAGATTATCCTTGAAACAGAAAAAGATGTACTTTCCACCCGTATCATGGACCTCGTGTCCCCGATTGGGTTTGGTCAACGTGCCCTCGTAGTCTCACAGCCAAAGGCCGGGAAAACTACTTTCTTACGCGATATGGCAGTTGCGGTTTCTCAAAACTACCCTGATGCAAAACTCATGGCAATTCTTATCGGTGAGCGGCCTGAGGAGGTAACGGAGATTAGACGAGCACTGAAAGGTGAGGTTGCCGCGTCTCACTTTGATGAGTCACCCCGCCAGCAGGTAAAAGTTGCAAACCTTGCCCTTGAGCGAGCACGTCGACTCGTAGAGCAGGGAAATGATGTAGTAATTCTCCTTGATTCAATCACGAGACTCGCACGTGCATTCAATCTGTCGGTTACCGGATCTGGTCGCACTATGTCTGGTGGGTTTGATCCCTCAGCACTATTCCCCGCGAAAAAATTCTTAGGTGCTGCGCGAAACTGTGAAGAGGGTGGAAGTCTTACCATTATTGGTACGGCGCTTGTTGGCACGGAGTCTCGCATGGATGACCTTATCTATGAGGAGTTTAAAGGTACGGGCAACATGGAGGTGCATTTAGATCGCAAATTTGCAGAAAAGAGAATTTATCCTGCAATTAATGTTGAGAAATCAGGTACCCGTCACGAGGAGCTGCTTTTTGATAAAGAGACTCTAAAGCGTATTACCACACTGCATCGAATGCTTGGACTCCTATCCCCTGAAGAGCGACTTACCGCGCTCATCGACAAGCTTTCCAAGACTCCAAACAATAAAGCGTTTTTAGAGACATTGAATAAGTAAAACGGATTCGATATACTCATTCCATGGACTTAACGCAGCGCTTAAATAGAATTATTGGACAGCTCAAAGGTATTCAAAAAATGTCTGAGAGTAAGCGAGATGTGTCAGAAATACTTCAGCAGGTCTCAGCAGTCAAAAAAGCCATTGATGGCCTTTCAAAAGAGATTGTGATTACTGATATTTCGCGTCATCTTCCTCCCAAAGAGAGTAAAAAAATAGTACGCATGATTGAACGGGCAATTAATTTATAATGAATATTGAAAATGTAATAATAATTGGTGGGGGGCCGGCTGGACTGGCGGCAGCAATCTATACTGCGCGGGCAAATGTAAAGCCCCTTCTTTTTGCGGGATCTCCTTCAGGTGGGCAGCTCATGTTAACCTCGGAGGTTGAAAATTATCCAGGATTTGACAGCATTTTAGGCCCAGAACTTGTTTTGAAAATGAAGGCTCAGGCAGAGAAATTTGGCACGAGAGTTATTGAGGAGAACGTACTGAAGGTGAATTTTACTCAGAGGCCGTTTAAGGTGTATTCATCCTTACAAAACTATATAGAAGCAAACACTGTTCTCATCGCAACCGGCGCAAAGGCACTCTGGTTGGGACTCGAGTCTGAGACACGTCTTCGTGCAAAAGGAATCTCCGCATGTGCAACCTGTGATGGATTTTTCTTTAGGAATAAAGTTGTTGGTGTGGTTGGTGGGGGCGATACAGCAATGGAGGAGGCGCTAACTCTTGCCAAGTCCTCGACAAAAGTGTACGTTATCCACAGAAAAGATGCATTCCGCGCTTCAAAGATTATGCAGGATCGGGTACTTTCACATCCACAAATTGAGGTGCTCTGGAATACCCAGGTGATTGAGGTCTTGGGGGAGAATAAGGTGGAGGGGGTAAAATTGCAGGTAGGGGTACAAGAAAAAACGGTATCGGTGGATGGTTTATTCATTGCGATTGGCCACAAACCAGATACCAATCTTTTCAAGGAACAGATCGCTCTTGACGAAGAGGGGTATGTGGTCACTAGTTCGCAGCGTACCTTGTCATCTCTGTATCCCTCCATGACCTCGGTAGAGGGTGTGTTTGCGGCAGGTGATTGTGTAGATCACGTGTATCGACAGGCCGCAACTGCCGTTGGTATGGGTGTTGCGGCAGCTCTTGAGATTGAACGCTTCCTGCAATTGAATGTTTAGGCTTCACAACAGCCTTATTAATTTCCTTATTGACATTTTTTCAGTTAGTCTTTACACTGAAATCTTATGAAAACATCTACACAGATTGTGTCTCTTATTGAAAGTGTGAAGTCCTATGTACTTCTTGGTCTCGTTTTCCTCTTTCCATTATTTTTCATTCCAACCACCCAGGAGTTTTTCATCACGAATAAACTTTATTTACTTGCATTTGGATCGCTATTTTTGCTTACCTTATCTACTGTACAGTTTTTGTTTTCCAAAAAAGTAGTTTTGGTGAAAAATTCTTTTGATACGGTTGTACTTTTTTTCCTAACCAGCCTTGGTCTCTCCGTACTGTTTTCTTCACCTAATAAAGTCCAGGCGCTTCTCAATCCGAATTTTGGTATTGTTGAGATGATTTCTCTGAGTGTGTTGTACTTTTACCTGAGTCGCTTGCCACACCGCGGTACTGAGGTAAGTATGAAAACAGTGCTCCGAGCTTTGACACTTTCCGCAGTAGTGAGCGCGGCACTCAGCATTGCTTTTTTCTTAAATCCGCTCAAAGCAATAAATCTACCTCCTTCGCTCCAATACTTGAAAAGCTCTAATTTCACCACGGCGGGAAGTATTTTAGATCTTCTCATCTTTACGGGTTTTTTCATGGTTGTTGCAGTTGCGCAGGTCATCTCAAAAACGCACGCTGTTAGTTCACCTCGCAGTTTAAAAGCGCTTACGCCAACTATTTTCACGCTCCTTATTACCGGCATTGCTTTTGCCTTAGGTCTCTACACATTTGTGCTGCCCCTTATTACAAAAACTGGCATTGTGGCATTGCCCCCATTCTCCGTTTCCTGGTATGCGGTACTTGAGGTCTTGAAACACCCGATGAGCGCGCTGTTTGGAGCGGGAGTTGATAACTACGCCTCTGTTTTTGCCAAATCTAAAGATGTGACATATAATCAGTCCTCCCTTTGGCAGCTACAGGCGTTTAACTTAAGTCGCTCAACATTTCTCCATGTGTTTTCAGAGGCGGGGGTGTTTGGTATCGCGTCCTTTGCCCTTCTTATTGCAGCGCTTATTAAAGAAACAGGTCGTCACATGGAGGGCACGAGTTTTCGTTTAGAGATTGTGCTTCCTGTTGCATACTTATTAGTAGTATTACTTATACTGCCTCCCTCACTCTTTGTCTTTTTCCTCTTGTTTGTGACTATTGCCAACCTCAATCGACATATCACCGGGCAGGCGAGCTATGGGACTGGAACTGATCTTACAAACCTCCTCCCTTTCTATGTGGGGGGAATAGTCGTAATGCTTGTTGGCATTGGTGCGTCGTTCTACCTCTTGGGTCGTGCGTATGCTGCGGAATATACCTTCAAAAAAGCTTTGAATGGGGTGGCGAAAAATGATCTTGGACAGTATTACTACGGTCAGAGAGACTCAATAATGCTCAATCCCTACATTGAGAGTCATCGTATTAATTTTTCCCAAACAAATCTCCTTGTTGCCAACAATACCGCACTTAAAGCCAACGGCGGCAAACAGCAACTGACAGATCAGGACAGGCAACTTATCGCAAACGCAATTCAAGCCGCAATTGCTGAGGCGAAAGCTGTCGTAGCCTTAAATCCTCAAAAAGCCGGCAATTGGGAAAGTTTGGCCATTATTTACCGGAATGTATTGAATGTTGCCCAAGGTGCTGATTTGTGGACGATCTCCGCTTATCAGCGCGCAGTCATTCTTGATCCGCAGAATCCTATCTATCGTTTGCAGCTCGGTGGCGTATACTACTCTCTTCAGAATTATGAAGAGGCCTCAAAAGTGTTTGAACAGGCAACGGGCCTTAAACCCGACTGGCCAAACGCGCACTACAATGCAGCGTGGGCCTCATTTCAGAAATCTGATTATCAGCGTGCGGTGAGCGAGATGCAGGCTGTCATATCACTACTGGACGCAAAAAAAGACAGTGCTGATTATCAGCGTGCGGTGAGCGAGATGGATCAGTTTAAGGCAAAACTTCCTAAATCAGAAACAGCCACGCCGAGCGCTGAGATGCAGCCGCAACAGTTAAGTCTTCCTACTCCTCCAACGGCAACCGTCTCGCCAAAGCTGAGACTACCCACGGGGTCAAGTCCTGAATCTCGGTGAAACGCTCCGTTTTGCTATAATATCGTATGTACGAATTGGCGCTATTTGGTAAATTTATCCGCCGTTACCTTACTGTCCGTTTAGTTCGTTTTGGGCAGGGATTTGAACAGTTAAAAGATGTAGTTGTAGCATTTCTCATTGTAAAGCGGGGAAAATACTCCACATCTTTCTTAAATACCTCATTTTTCTTACTCGTTGCTGCCGCGCTCATTGGTGGACCGGTAATCGCGGAAAATAATCCGTTTATCAGTTCCCTTGATCAGCAGCAGCGAACGGGTTCCTATCAGGCAACTGTGGTTGCCTATGACCCTTCACAGAATTCTCTCTCAACCGTGGTGTCGGTAAAACCACGAGACAAAACAATTGAGCGTGAGGTGAAAAGTGGCGAGACTCTCGCGTCTATTGCAAAAGAGGCTGATATATCGGTTGATACTATTAAATGGGCGAATAATTTAAAAGGCGACACGATCAAACCAGGACAAAAGTTGAAAATTCCCCCTATTACCGGTGTAGTACATAAAGTTGCCTCAGGAGACAACATATATAGTATCGCGAAAAAATATAATACTGACGCGCAGAAAATTCTAAACTTTCCCTTCAATGAATTTGCCGATCTAGACACGTTTAGTCTTACGGTAGGTCAGGATCTGTACGTGCCTGACGGAGTAATTGAGGAAGAGCAGCCAAAGTATAGTCAACCGGTGTTTGCCCAGGTACAATCTGGCGTACGTGGTTCCTCAAACTTTATCTGGCCCACAACTGGTATTATTACCCAGTACCCGATCTGGTACCACATGGCGCTTGATATCGCAAATAACGCAATGCCTGCGGTGCTTGCGGCAGATACCGGGACCGTAATTTTTGCGGGATGTATTCAGTGGGGGTATGGTTGTCATATCATTGTTGATCATGGAAATGGATATCAATCACTCTACGGTCATCTCTCAGCGCTGCACGTGACCGCGGGACAGACGGTACATAAAGGACAGCAGATGGGAAATATGGGATCAACCGGAAGATCAACCGGCACCCATCTTCACTTCGAGATCCGAAGTGGCGGAACACTCTTAAATCCACTTAATTTTTTGAAATAACACGTGTCCAAGCGGAAGTTGACTTTTTGTACATTATGTACTAATATAGAGGTATGACAGTTACGGTATCAGTGAGCCAATTGAGGAACAATATAGCCAACTATCTCGACCGGGTTGTGAAAGGATCCCGTGTATTAATTCGTGATGAAAAAAGAGGAGTAACTATTGCTCAAATTACACGATCGACATTTTTTGATAAAGACATATATGAAGAAACCTTACGAAGGGCGGCGGGGATCTTTACTGCAGAAAATCATCCGGAGTGGAGTACAAAATCTAAGGTAACTAAATGGGTAACGAAAAATCGCTTATCAGATGAAAGAACATTCTAATGTATGTATTTACTTGATACCGATGTTTTAATTTGGGTTTTACGAGGTAGAAAAGAAATTATAGACACAATATCAAATCTAAAAAACAAGGCTCCGGTAAGCATATCAGTCATCTCAATTGCAGAAGTATATAAGAATATATATCCCGCAGAATTGACAGTAACAGAAGAATATCTCGAGCAGCATATTGTTTTTGATGTTGATAGTAAGGTCGCAAAGATTGCGGGACTCTATTGGCAGCAATATGCAAAAAAACTGAAAAACCTCAGCCTCACTGATTGTTTGATAGCGGGTACTGCGAATGCAAACAATCTCACCCTCGTTTCCCTCAATATAAAACACTTTCCTATGAGGGATATATCACTATTACAGCCGCTTAGATAAGAAATATTCTGTTTTGGTTGGGATCCGATCCAGTATTTACGTCATTCTGAGCGATGAGAAATTCGAATTCGAACCTCCGAGGTGAATTCGAACCTCGGAGGTTCGAATTCAGGCCGTTCAGGCTCGAATGAGATGACAGGGTGGCAATGCCTGCCGGCAAGTTAATCGGAACGATATCATTTAATGAATATAAGGTAAGGTTAGGTATGAGTGTAAAATGACTCTTATTAAGTGTGACCACCATCCCATTAATTTCCAAAGCGGATGCGACAATAATGTAATCGGGAACATCTAGATTTTTGGAAACATCACGGTACAAACGTTCCGCAGAAATGGCAATCTTCTCAGTTTCATCTCCTCTTTCCAAGAGGAGGGAGGTATTTTATGCAAAAAACACCCCGGTCCGCCTAGGCGGACCACCCCTCTTACAAAGAGGGGATAAATATGGGGGCTCGAGATGACAAGAGAAATCATTAGTACTATACTGGGGTGGAGTATGGACTTACGGGGTTCTTCCTAGTGACATGCTCCGGAGTTTTCACTACAACACTGGTTGAGGCTTGGGTAAATACTGTTTTTATTGGTGCATCCACTCTGCGCGAGACATGCTTTATAATCTGTTCCACATTCATTGCAGATTCCGTTGGAGATACAGTAGTAGCGATTACTTGTGGAGACTGACGACTTATTTGGACTCGTGACGACATAATCAAAGCCGTAGGCGGGTGTAGGAGCGATGGCCTGGCTTTTATTTAACCCGCAGCCTAGGCGGCTACAGCCAGAATTTACACTATCACTATCTACATAGTCGGCTGCTGCATACTCAAACTTGGTATAAATAACAAACTCCTCCGGGCAGGCACTACTCATTGCGCTTTGCGCATCTACGGAACAGCTCTTGGTATTTGAAATAGTACTGTCACGAGGTTGATATACATACTCGTAGGCACCGTGTTTGGGGTCGCAGGGAAGTTGAGCAAGGTAGGGTTTTAATACCGGAGAGGTAGTTTCTAAGCCACAGATGCTGCATGTCTGAAAATCAAATTGTGAGGAGGTACAGATATTTTTTGGCGCGTCGTAGCAAACATCTGAGGGTTTTGGGTAGCATCCTTTGTCTGTATACCACTCTTCAAATATTTTTCGCATTACGTCAAGATCATGTTTGCGTTTTACATTACGGGCTTTTTGAGTCTGCTGAAGAGGATTCACGAGGACAAGTATTGCTCCGCCAATAAGGGCAATAAGGGCAAGAACGACCATGACCTCCATCAAAGTGAACCCTTTTTTCATACCTAATTTTCATTATACACCACTGATGTTATTCCAGAACTGGATTCCCGCTTTCGCGGGAATGACAGGTGGGGGTGGTTTCTACTTAAATGATATTTCCAATTTTTTACCAAACGCTGTTGCAATCTTTGCTAAAAATCCAACCGTTGGATTAACCATACCTCGCTCAAAACGGGAGAGGGCAGATTGTTTGGTATGCAGTTTTTCTGCAAGTTCTTTCTGAGACAAATGGTTTGTCAGTCGAAGTTCGATAACTGCACTAATTGCTCCATATTCAGGAGCCAGCGTATTGTATGCTCTTCTGGTTTCAGGATTCTTCAAAAGGGTACGTTTAACATCTCGATACGTTTTCATAAGGAATTAAATTTGTAATGTATATTACAGTATAACATATATGTTATATTTCCTGCAAGCGTTTTTGTGCAGTTTCTATTTCCCGAGAAGGTATTTTCATCTGTTTCTTTTTAAACACATGAAGAAGATAGAGAATGTTTTTCTTCATGCTAAATAAGATACGTACTTCTTCTTGGCCCCGGATTCGTAGTTCAAATAAATCAGCGGTAATCTTTTTTACATACGGCATACCGATAGGTGGGCCATAAGTTCCCAGTAGGTCAAGCAAGCGTAGGGTCTTAGCTATAGTTGGCTTAGAGAGGGAGGAAATAAATTCTTCAACAGGGGAATGTTTGGCGTTCGCAAAGAAAATAATTTCATATTTGAGCATGTGCCGATTTTACTGAAAAATGAGGGTGTGCGCAATATAAAACATATGCGGGATCTAGTAGATTCTGGATGATTGGTCAGTCGCCGATCACCAGAATGACGAGGGGGGGAGAAAATCATTAACTTGTTCAGGATAACGAGCGCTTAATTAATTATCAACCAATTAAACTTAACGGGTGTTGGAGATGGTGAGGCTGTTGAGACCTTAAAGTATGGTCTACAAGTGGTTGGCGTAGGAGTTATGGATTGAATAGAACATGTTTCCTTGGCCGTCACGGTGAGGCCAGGGGAAGCCGTGCCTGAGGTCGGGGTAAGGTAGATGAGTGAATTGTTTTTCACGCTCGCATTATAGATTACGATATCATTGCCATTTTCCGGCAAGAGGGCGATACCTGCAGACTCAGTGGTTGTCTCAATTGCCGGCAGATTCAATCCATTTTTCGTATAGTTGTCAGACGCTGCAATAATTGAGGCGGATGAGGTGGCGCTTAGGTATTTTTCCAGGGACAAACTCTTAAACTGTGCCGAACCTGAGGCATCAATCGCGGCAACCGTTTTCAAGTCCGAGTTCTGAATACGGAGTTCTGAGTTCTTGAGTTTTGCCTCTGATGTGGCAGGATCCTGGAATGAACTGAGCAATATATTCAGGTCGTCCGTATTCTTTAGAGGCTTAATCGTGTTGGTTTGTACACCGCCTTGTGCAATAACTACTCCTTTGGTGGTAATGCTACCGTCTTTTGCAATCACCACAGCCCCGTCAAATAGGCTGATTGTTGATAGGGCGCTTAGTTTAAGCTCAGAGCTTAATGAGAGGAGAGAGTTATTAGTCATGACCAGATTTCCAGCCGTAAAGGTATTGTACACAGTTGCACTAAACATATTTGCGCTTCCCGTTACAATGAGCCCGTCAGTTGTAAGTTGGGATGAGGGGAGCGCGGCAAGTGCGGCGGATGAGGAGGCAAGGGGGGGTGTTGTTGGAACGAGCGTGCCGTAGTACTGCGGCTGTGGCAGTTTATCGTTTTGGATTTTTGATAGTAAACTTTGAATACTATTTACGTCTGTGCCTAAGCCTTGTAGTTTTGCTAGCTGGCCGCTCACCGTTGCCTGCAGTGTATCAATATTCTCAGCCTTAATTTCTTTAGCCGTGAGAGTGCCAGAGATGAGGGCATCATGCGCAGACAGCGTTCCCTCAATTGTCGCATTTTGTTCGATCGTGAGAGACTGTGCGAGAATTTGGCCTGAGAAGCTTGCATTTCCGGCACTGTCAACAGAGGCAACGGTCTTTCCTGCGAGGCCTTTGATGATGAGTTTTGCAAGTGAGCCTTTGTCACCATTAACCGCGGCGGTTGAATTGAGGTCGACGGTTATGTCTTTTCCCTGTGGTTTAATGGTATTTGTCGCAATCTCATTCAATGTTGCCGTACCAGTTGCGACAATATCTTTTGTCTCAATTACCGGTGACGCGAGTTTTTGATTGATTGTTAACCTGGTAATTGTCCCGTCTGTTGCAGTTAAAATACTTGATGTTAGTTGCTGTATGGTAGAGGAGGAGGCTAGGAGATTATCTGTTGTAATTTGTTTTGCCTGAATAAAGCCGGCCGACACATTTGCGGTAATGATTTTGGAGAATGCGGCAATTCGAGTTTTTACATTATTCAATTCATCCATAATACTGTAGGTGTTCATTGTATCTTTTACCATCGTGAATTTTGCTGCAGCAGATGCATTGAGGTCGAGATCTTTGAGGAGAAAGGTAAGTGCTTTTGTTGGATCAGCGTATGATAAACGGACAAACGTTACAATCATACCAATGCCTTCTGCACTATATGCTTCAAGCGCAGTACCAATAATTATACCAGGCTGGGTGGCTTTCATGGCAACCCCTGGAGTAGAGGAGGAGGTCAGATAATCTCCAACCTTAATAGGACCATTTTCAGTGGAGACTTTTAAAGGAACTCTACCTGATAAAGCAACAGGCACAGGATACTCATCTGTGGAAAAGACATCCTTAGAAAGGACATCCGTGTATGGATTGGTGGAAACAATGCCGATAATAGTCAAATTATAGGTAGAATCGGATTTTTTCACCCAAGCCTTACTGCTGTGCCCGACAGATGTATTAACCGTAGTTGCCTGTTTTTGGGGATCTGCCATTACTATATCCCCTGCTTTTAAAGTTCCATCAGATCCATAATATTCTGCAAAATCAGCCTGACCTGCTGCCGAACAATCACGTAAAGTTGCACCTGTTAGGGCAACACCATCACCTGTGCCGCCCCCTGTCTGACAGACTCGTTCCGTAGCTGCTCCTGATGGGGAATTAAAGATTAAGCTGGCATTCCTGACAGTCAGCGTTCCGCTATTATTTGCCCCAATACTGATTGTGGTAGCAGCCTGGCCGATATTTAATGTAGTTGCGGTGGTATTAAAAAGATTACCGGTCGCCTGGTTGGTCGTTAAACTTCCTCCGTTTACCGCAACGTTACCGCCAAAGGTGCCTGCGCCTCCAAGGGTAGCGACTCCTGCGGTTGTAACCGTG
>OBEQ012440392.1_pt1 | contig 108538 bp, 90 predicted proteins | sample 1670901 | NCBI WGS metagenome assembly OBEQ01 (sample SAMEA104232315, study PRJEB22302) | groundwater metagenome | biome: forest; feature: aquifer; material: groundwater | place: USA | collected 2011-08-07 | depth 5.4 m
AATGGGCGTTCCGTTCGTTTGATAAGGAAAAGATCAATAAGAAATCTTGTATCAAAGTCATTGAAAAACCTGAAAAAAATTATTTCGTCCAATTCACGATATCATCGTCACTTTCAATCCCGTCGGATCCATAGGAAAAAAGGTCGTACTCCTCCTTATTGTGTAGGCCCGGACTGATATACTGGTATTCTTTTTTCCATGGATCGAGAGGGATTTTTTTTCGTTTAAGATAAGGGCCATTCCAGTTAGAGGGTTCTGGGGCGGTGGTCGGTTTTTCATTCAAAGCCTTTAGGCCCTGTTCGGTTGTGGGGTAATGACCGTTATCCAATTCATATAAATCCAAAGCTGTCGCCAGATTGGATTCGATATCGACCCGGGCAGCTGCCACCTTGGCCTGTTCGCTTCGACCAAAGAGACTGGGCGCAACCATTGCGACTAAGACCCCTAAGATGATGACCACCAACATAATTTCAATGAGGGTGAAACCGCGTTTAGTTTTATCTAAAAGAATTCTTTTAACGACGCTTCGATTCTTTGATGACTTCCATTTATGCTGTGCTCTCATGCCTTGTTCCTCTCTTTTTATTTGATCAACAAGTTCATCCTGAAAATCGGCAGGGCCATGGCAAAAACAATAAAAGCCACTACCCCGGCAATGATCAAAATTAAAAGCGGTCCTAATAGCGACGTGAACGTTTGAACCGCTGCCTGTGTTTGACGTTCATACGAATCCGCCAAATTATTAAGGCCTTTTTCCAGACGGCCCGATTCTTCTCCGACTGCAATAATACTCAAAGCATTTTCAGGAAAATAACCGCTATGACCCAAGGCCGCGGTTAAACTGGCCCCATTTTTAACCTCCAGCGCAGCTTTAAAAATTTCTGTTTTCAAGACTTCATTATCTAAAACTTCCGCAACTGTTTCTAAAGCAGAAACAATCGCCACCCCGCTTTGGATCAGTGTGGCCAAAGTTCGGGCAAAACGTCCCAGAGCCACTTCTCTAAAAAAATTTCCCAGGACGGGTAATTGCAATCTGCAGCCGTCCCACCATAATCTTCCCTTGGGAATTTGCAAAACTCTTTGAACGAAAAAAAATACCGCCAGGATGACGATAAGAAAAAGCCACCAAAACTGAGCAAAAAATTCACTGACCCCTTTAAGAATTGCAGTCGGCAAAGGCAGCGCTTGATTTAAATCCTCGAAGATCACCAGCAACTGCGGAATCACAAAAGTCAATAAGATAAATATCGTCAAGCACCCCACACCCATCACCAATGCGGGATAATATAAACTGGACTTGACTTTAAAACGATTCTCCTGGTCGGCATCCAAAAATTCTGCCAGGCGATGGAGAGTCGGTCCTAATTTCCCGCTCAACTCTCCGGCTCTAACCATATTGACATATAACCGCGCAAATACATCCCGGTGTTTGGCGAGTGCTGCCGAAAAATTAGCGCCATCTTCGATCGCCGAAGCTAAATCTTCGACAATTGTTTTAAAACGAGGTTCCTTAAGCTGATTTAAAATGGTGCTTAGCGCCTTCAACAAAGGGACGCCCGAATCAATCAACACATACATCTGCCGGGTAAAAATGGTCAGCTGGGATAAAGGAATTCTCCGATGGAAATTCAAAAACCGGACGGGAGGTTTCGCCAGGGAACTTTGGGAGCTCGCGGCCGCCGCTTCTGCGGTCACATCCAAGGGATAAAACCCCAGTTGCGTGATTTTGCGGATCGCACTTTCCAAATGCTCCGCTTCAATCACACCGTTGACTATCTGTCCCGGGCCTTGTTTGGCTTTATAAAAAAATTTTGGCATGAATGAATATCATTTTGGGAAATGGTTATTTTGATAATATTTAATATTCTTTTTTCTCCAAAATGGAAAAAGTAAAAGGCCGGTTTCGCTTTCTTCGATCCAGGCATTGTCTTTTTTATGTTCCAAAATCCACTTATACTCGAATTGTCCGGCGGAAAATATACCCCGTTTCAAAAGTTTTGCAATATGGTGTTCCAGAAAAACGGGGTATAATCCCTTGATGTTCTAACCCAACAAAAATATTAGATGTTGCAAATTTAATGAAACGAGGGATACTTTCAAACGACATTGATCGGATAAAGCGAACTTGACACAGTTTAACGCTTCTTCTTCATCTATAAATTCTTCATGCCATCCTTTCAAAGAAACCATAAAATAATTCTTTCCTTTATAGAGAGTCACAGGAAAACCGATTTCCCTGGAAGGGAAAACAGTCATAGAATTCGATTTCTCCTCGTATTTGATCGCCGGGTATTGCTTCAGTTTGTTTTTTATTTTTTGCAAAACATTGTTGATTTTTAGCTCCTGGGCAAAACTACTCATCAATCAGCTCTTCCTGAGTCACCCGGATAACTTCACTGGCGGTGGTTAGGCCTTGCTTGACTCTTTGCCATCCGTCGGCGCGTAGCGTCTTCATCCCCTGCTTAACCGCTTTGTTTCGAATTTGTGCCGCGGTTTCTCGTTCCATGATCATACCGCGGATTTCGTCATTCACGATGAGAAATTCATAAATCCCCTGGCGCCCATAATAACCCGTGAATTGGCAGGACTCACACCCTTTTCCTTTATAAATTTTCACTTTTGAAAATTCTTCATCATACACCTCAAACTCTCTGATGATTTCGGGAGTGAGGATATCCTCTGTTTTACATTTAGGACAGATGATCCGAACGAGCCGCTGGGCAATAAAACAATTGACAGAGCTGGCAATCAAATAAGATTCAATCCCCATATCGAGCAGCCGCGTGATGCCGCTGGCCGCATCGTTGGTATGCAATGTGGAAAAAACCAAATGCCCGGTTAACGCCACTTGGATCGTGATTTCGGCGGTTTCAATGTCGCGCACCTCCCCGACCATCATAATATCCGGATCATGCCGCAGGATCGAGCGCAAACCCGTTGCGAAGGTGTAACCGACGATCGGATTCACCTGTGTTTGGGTGATCCCCTTCAATTGATATTCGATAGGATCTTCGATCGTGATGATCTTTCGGTCAATGTGATTGATGCTGGCTAGACACGCATACAAGGTGGTTGTTTTTCCGCTTCCCGTCGGACCGGTTAAAAAAATAATGCCATGCGGCTGTTTGATCAAATGATCCAATGACTGCAATTCCTGCGTCTCTAACCCCAATTGCTTAAGACTGTATAGTTTCAAAGAACTCAAGATTCGAATAACTACACTTTCTCCGAATGGTGTAGGCAAAAACGAAACACGCAGATCCAAATCAAAACCACCCGACCCTTGAGCCTTTAAACGATTAGCCGGTGAAGAGGGATCAAGCCGTATCCTGAACCGGCCATCCTGGGGCAGGCGCTTTTCGGCAATATTCAAATTCGATAAAATTTTAATACGGGAATTGATGGAATCGCGGAAATATTTTATGTTTAAAGGAACGTTGGCATCATGCAAAACTCCGTCGATCCGATAACGTATGGCTAAACCATCTTCGTAAGGTTCGATATGGATGTCGGTGGCCCTTCGTTCATAGGCCTCAATGAGAATTTGATTCACAAATTTGCTAAGCGATGCTTCGGATTCTAAATCATCTTTACCGGCAGGGGGTGCTTCTGCCGGCTGCGTAACCGTGTTCATAATCTGCTCAATGGTCTCAGCACCCACACCGTAATATTTGCGGATACAGCCCCAGATGTCCTTTTCTGAGGATAGCACAAATCTTATTTTAGACTTAACCACTTGAGATATCCCGTCGATCACATGAATATCCAGGGGATTGCGCAGGGCAATGGTCAAGATATTGTCCTTATATTCGACGGGCATAACTTTATAGTAAAAGGCAAATTTGGGAGGGACTAAAGAAATGGCTTCGGGATTAATAACGAACTTGCGAAGATTCACATAATCAAAACCGATCTGTTCGGCCAGAAAGGGTAAGTACATCTCTTCCTGCCCCACGAACCCTAAACGCAATAATGTTTCTCCTAAGAGTTCTTGGGTTTTCTCCTGTTCTTGAAGTGCAGTCTCCAATTGCTCAGAGGTGATCACGTTGTTGCGGATCAATAATTCGCCGAGTTTAGTTTTATTGTACATTTTTATAAGAGATTAATGACCTCACGGGGGAGTTTTTTAAGTTCTTGACTGCCCAAAACCTTGATCGACCAGCGTAAAAGTTCTAACTTTTGTTTCAATTTGGGACTTAAGTTTTGGGTTGCAGAAAGCCGTTTACGAGAAAGAAACAACACTTTGCGTAAGGTGTTGAAAACAATCCTCGCCTCACGCGACCGGTTATGCCCGAGGTCAATCACCTGCAGTAAAGCCGCATACGCCATTTCATTGACGGTCGTGCTGTAGTGGTCTAATTTTTGAATTAAGATCGGAACCAGGGATGGAAAATATTTGTAACGGTCCATCAGACACAGCGTGTGAATGACCTCCACTTGGACAAAAGTGGAATCGGTTCGGTTGAGCCGGTGAATCAAATATTTTTCAATGACTTCTTTCTCGGGAGAAAAAACTTCAGAACTGAAAACTTCGCGAAAAACACGCACCGCCGCAGCGCTTTTATAAGAGGTTAACGTGTCGTCTTTAATCATTTCGATAAGGATATCTTTGGGTTCATCGGCATATTTTTTCGTATAACCATCCAAAAGCATGTTGTCATCAAAGATCGTATACTGCGCGGGCTCGACGGCAATGGCTAAAGAAGGGATGAAAATAAATGCGGTACATAAAAAAAGAAATAAATTTTTTTTCATACACTTAAACTTTCTGATAATTCAATAACTCTAAAGAAAAATCGATGGCTTGACGTGAATGGGTCAGCGCGCCGATCGATATCCGATCCACTCCGGTTTTAGCAATCGAGCGGACATTTTTAAGATGAATTCCACCGGAGGCCTCCAGCAAAACTTTTTTCGATTTTTTTTGTGAACGATTCATTAACACTGCCTGGCGCATTTGCCCGACGGTCATGTTATCCAGCAGAATAATATCCGGTTTAGCAGCTAAAACTTCTTGAAATTGTTTTAAGGTTTCCACCTCGACCACGATTTGCTTCTTGGTACGACGCCGGATGTGGTCGATCATTTCACCCCAAGAAAATTTCTGAGAAAGAGCCCTCCCATGATTGTCTTTAACGAAAACCATTTCATCCAGCCGGCTGCGGTGATTAGCTCCCCCGGCACAGCGTACCGCCCACTTTTCCAGAAATCGTAAACCCGGTGTTGTTTTACGGGTATCTAAAATGACGACGGGATAGGGAGAAACCGCCTGAACAAAGGCTTTAGTTTTTGTGGCAATGGCGGATAAAAAGGAAAGGAAATTTAAAGCGACCCGCTCCGCGGATAAAATAGCGCGGGTTTTTCCCTGGAGGCGGATGATTTTCGTGTTGAGGGGAATTGTGTCTCCATCTTTGAAGGAGGATTTAAACCGGAGGGTTGAATCACATTTAAGAAAAATTTGTCTGACGATATCCATCCCACAGATCGTGGCGCTGGTCTTTAGAAGAATATACCCTTCGGAAATCTGTTCAGAAGGAATCAACAATTCCGTTGTCAAATCACCTTGGCCAATGTCTTCGGCGAGGGCAAATGAAATGATTCTATCAAGGGTATGAGCATCCATATTTTTTAAGCAGAGGAATTATAGTATTGTCCGATAGCCGTTTCAAGACAATTCTGGGAGAAAAATAGAGGAAAAATCAAAAACAGGAACCGAAACGTAGGATCGATCAAGAAATACCTTGAGAGGCAACTACCCTAAATCTTGGAGTTTTTCTCTTAATTCTTCCATCTTCAATTCTTGCGACCTTAAGCTGCTTTCTTCTTTATCAACGACTTCTTGGGGGGCTTTGTTGCGAAAATCGGGATTATTAAATCGTTTCAAACGGCTTTTGTATGCTGAAGCAATTTCTTTGAGTTCGACTTGCGTCCTTTGTCTTTCTTTATCCAGATCAATCAAGCCGCTTAGAGGAATGAAAAACTTTATATTTTCCACAGCGCCTATTGCCATCCCGGGTTGCGGCAACCACTCAGAATTGACAATCGGATCGATCCGAGCAAGTTTTCCAATGACCTCATGGTTTTCTTTTAGGAATGAAAGCTTATCTTCGTTAAGCGGGGTTAATGAAACACCGGGCGTTTGAGTGGGAGCAATATTCCATCGAGCGCGCACATTGCGAATCTTGGTAATCAACTCCATTAAGGTATTGATCTTTTTTTCAATCTCGACATCGATGAATTTCTTTTGTCCGCGCGGCCAATTTGCCCGGGAAAGAGATTCATCGGAAGAAATAACTTTACTCCAAATCTCTTCGGTCACAAACGGCAAAAAGGGATGCATCATCCGCAAACTTTTTTCTAAAATCACAACCGCCACGGCCTGTGTCATCGGATCCGATAATTTGTCCTTAATGATTTCGAGATACCAATCGCAAAAATTTCCCCAGAAAAATTCGTAGATCAAGGTCTCGGCCTCGGAAAAACGATATTTCTCAACGGCCCGAGTTACTTTCGCCAGAGTCGAATAAAAACGCGAAAGGATCCATCGTGAATAAAGGTCGAGATCTTTTACCTTCAATCCCTGGGCCCGGTCAAGCGGACGATCATCGGGATGGACCTTCATCAAAATCAAACGTGCGGCGTTCCAAATTTTGTTGGCGAAATTTCGGCCGATCTCAAATTTTTCCTTCGAGATAAAAATATCCTGTCCCGAATTAATGATCAGACTGAATCGCAGCGCATCCGCGCCGTATTCCTGAATAATTTCAAGCGGATCGATGGCATTGCCCAGCGACTTCGACATCTTCTGTCCCTTACTGTCGCGCACCGTCCCGTGAATATAAACATCGGAAAAAGGAATATCACCCATAAATTCCAGACCGGCCATGATCATGCGGGCGACCCAAAAGAAGATAATCTCCGGCGCGGTAAAAAGGGCTGAGGTCGGATAAAAATATTCAAGCTCTTCTTTGTTCTGCGGCCAATCGAGTGTGGCAAACGGCCACAGCCACGAGGAAAACCAGGTGTCGAGGACATCTTCGTCTTGTTTCAAATTTTTCGAATGGCAATGCGGACATTCTTTCGGAATTTCCATCGCAACAATCGTGTTATTTCCCTCGCCCTCCGGGCAGTTTTCGCAATACCACACCGGAATCCGGTGCCCCCACCAGATCTGACGGGAAATACACCAATCTTGAATATTTTCCATCCAGCGTAAGTACACTTTCGTCCAGCGTTTGGGAGTGAATTTGATCTTTCCTTTTTTGACCGCAGTAATGGCGGGCTCGGCGAGCGGTTTCATTTTCACGAACCATTGTTTGGATAAATAAGGCTCCACAACCGTATCACAACGGTAGCAATGCCCGATGGCGTGTGTGTGTTCTTCGATTTTTTCCAGGAGATTCAGATTCTTTAGCGCTGCGACAATTTTTTTGCGGGCAACGAACCGCTCCAACCCTGCGAAATACCCGGCGTTTTTATTCAACTGGCCATCGGGGTGCATAATGTTCAGAAATTGAAGATCGTGCCTTTTTCCTATCGCAAAATCGTTCGGATCATGGGCGGGAGTCACCTTCACGGCACCCGAACCGAATTTGGGATCGACGAAAGAATCCGCGATGATTTTGATTTCGCGATTCATTAAAGGCAGCACTAAAATTTTTCCGATGATTTTTTTGTAACGTTTATCTTGAGGATGAACGGCCACCGCGGTATCGCCCAGCATCGTTTCCGGACGGGTGGTAGCAACAATCACATATTGACTGGAATCAGCTTTGAAAGGATAACGGATATGATACAAAGACCCTTGGACTTCTTTATGTTCGGCTTCTTCGTTGGATAAAGCACTCTGGCAGCGCGGGCACCAATTGATAATATATTCTCCTCGATAAATTAATCCTTTTTCAAAAAGTTTTACAAAAACGAGCTTCACCACTTCACTGTAATGCTCGTCCAGGGTGAAACGCGTGCGCTCCCAGTCGCACGATGATCCTAATTTTTTCAATTGATGAATGATCGTATCGCCGTATTGCTGCCGCCAGCTCCAGAGGCGTTTTAAAAATTCTTCGCGGCCTAAGTCCTGGCGTTTTTTTCCTTCTTTGGCGAGTTGTTTTTCGACGACATTTTGCGTGGCAATGCCGGCATGATCGGTCCCCGGCATCCACAGGGTTTCGAAACCTTTCATTCGTTTATAACGAACGATAATATCCTGTAAAGTGTTATTGAGCGCATGGCCCATGTGCAGGATGCCGGTGATATTCGGCGGCGGAATCACAACGGTGAAAGGCCTTTTTTCGGAATTAACCTGGGCATGGAATAAATGCCGGTCTTCCCAAAGGCGGCCCCATTTGTCTTCGGATTCTTGTGGGTTGTAGCGGCTGGGGAATTCGATCATGGGATTGAATTGGAAATTTTTAAGGATTTCTCGATAAAATTTGAATGTGCACCATTGGGGTACTAAAGTTAGTTATCCTGCCATTCTTTGATTCTATCTTTTATCCTTTAAAAGCTTATACTCAATGCTATCGATCAACGCTTCATAGCTTGCTTCGATGATATTCTCATGGACGCCGACGGTGGTCCAGGAATCGGTATTGTCCTGCGACTCAATCAAGACGCGGACTTTCGCGGCGGTGGCCGATTGCGTATCCAAGACACGGACTTTATAATCGGATAAATGCATCTGTTTTAAATTCGGATAAAATTGTGTTAAGGCTTTTCTTAACGCGCGATCCAAAGCATCGACCGGGCCATCGCCATCGCAGGCGCTGAATTCTTCTTTACCGTTGACATTCAAACGCACCGAGGCCTCGGCAAAGACTTTTCCGTCGTAACGTTTTTCAGTTGTGACCTTAAAACCTTCCAGCTTAAAAAACGGCGGGTGTTTTTTGAGCTGTCGTTTCATAAAAAGTTCAAAAGAAGCATCGGCCGCTTCGAACTGATACCCGTCGTGCTCTTTGGCCTGAAGTTCTTTTAAGAGTTTGAGCGTCTGCGGAGACTTTTTATCCAGATCAAAATTCATTTTTTTGGCTTTCAAAATAATCGGCATTTTTCCGGCCAGCTCTGAGGTGATAAATCTGCGGTGATTCCCGACGATCGTGGGGTCCAGATGTTCATAGGCAATAGGATTTTTCAACATCGCATCGATATGGACACCGCCTTTGTGCGCAAAAGCGGAATGTCCAACGAAGGCGTGATTGTCGGCCAGTTTGACGTTGCTGACTTCGCTTAAAAAGTAGGAGGTTTCAGTTAAATTTTTGACCTTCCCTTCGGGAATGGATTTGAGTTTCATTTTGGTCTTAAGAATTCCGATAATGGTACACAGATCCGCATTCCCGCAGCGCTCACCGAGGCCGTTAAAGGTTCCCTGAACTTGCGTGCAGCCCTCCTCGATGGCGGCCAGACTGTTCGCAACTGCTAGATCTAAATCGTTGTGGGTATGAATCCCCAATGGCGTACGGAGTTTCCCTTTGACTTCTTTGACGGTCCGGCGGAGTTGATCGGGCATTGTTCCGCCGTTTGTGTCACAGAGGATGATACAATCCGCCCCGGCCTCTTGCGCAGCCCGAATGGTTTTCAAAGCATATTCGGGATTGCGTTTGTAGGCATCGAAAAAATGTTCGGCATCGTAAAAGACTTCGCGTTTTTTCTTTTTCAAAAAGTTCACCGAATCAAAAATCATTTTCAGATTTTCATCCAAGGTTGTCCTGATCACATCCGTTACGTGCAGGTCCCAGCTTTTACCGAAGATCGTGATCGTCGGGGTATGCGAATTCACCAGTTCCCGCAGATTCTGATCTTTTGACGCACTCATATTGGCCCGGCGGGTTGAGCCAAAAGCGGCCAGGAAAGAATTCTTCAGTTGCTTTTGTTTCATCACCTGAAAAAATTTTTTGTCTTTAGGATTCGAACCCGGCCAGCCGCCTTCAATATAATGGATCCCTAAACTATCCAGCTTCTCGGCGATTTTGATTTTGTCATTGACGGTGAAAGAAATCCCTTCGGTTTGGGAACCATCGCGTAAGGTGGTATCGTAGATAACGATGTGTGGCATTTTATGAAATCCCTTCTAAATTGAGTTTGCTATAAGTGCAATTTAACTCATGTCAAATTAAATTTTTTATGCAACTTTTGTACTGCTAAATCAGACGACTTTTTATCAATGATACAAGAGATGCTGATTTCCGATGTGGAAATCATTTCAATATTGATTTTATTCTCGGCTAAGGTCTGAAACATCTTGGCCGCGACCCCGGGGTAAGAGCGCATGCCAGAGCCCACAATCGAAACCCGGGCAATATTTTTATCGTGTAAAACTTCCCCGGCGCCGATTTGTCTGGCGGCTTTTTCAGCGGTCTCCAGGGCTTTGGTCAAAGAGCTTTTGGGAACAGTAAAAGAAATATCGGTCTGCCTGGTGTGGCTGACGTTTTGGACGATTGTATCGACGCTGATGCCGACTTTGGAAATTTCAGTAAAAATTTTGGCCGCGACCCCGGGCTTGTCGGGCACGCCGCAGATGGTGAGTTTGGCCTCGGATTTATTACACGTGATGCCGCGGACAACGACCCCTTCCATTTTTTCATTTTCTTTGACAATCATGGTTCCATCTCCCTTCGAAAAACTTGACCGCACATGAATCGGTATATTGAATTTCTTAGCTACCTCAATTGACCGCGCCTGCATGACCTGAGCGCCGAGCGATGCCATTTCGAGCATTTCCTCGAAAGTGATCATCGGAATTTTTTTCGCTTCTTTGACGATCCGAGGATCCGTTGTATAAATTCCCTCGACGTCCGTATAAATTTCACACACATCCGCATTTAATGCTTTGGCCAGGGCAACAGCGGTTAAATCTGATCCGCCCCGGCCTAAGGTGGTGATATCATCATCGTGGGTGACCCCTTGAAACCCGGCGACAATGACAATTTTATTTTGGGCTAACGCTTTTTTGATACGTCTGGCATCGATCTTAACGATCTTGGCCTTCGTATAAGATTTATCGGTTTTAATCCCCACCTGAGCGCCGGTAAACGATATGGAATCATGCTTTTTTTCTTTAACCGCCATCGCCAGAAGCGCGCAGGAAATCTGTTCCCCCGTTGACATGAGCATATCCATCTCCCGCTCGGGGGGACTTTGCGTGATTTGAAACGCGAGCTCCTCTAATTCATCGGTTGTGTCCGCCATCGCGGAAACAACCACAACGACGTCCTGCCGGTGATTTTTATAGGAAACGATTCGCTCGGCGACCGCTTTGATGCGATCGATATTCGCCACCGATGATCCGCCATACTTTTGAATAATGATTTTTTTGCTCATGAATTCTTAGTTTACTTCCAAATTCTCCCGAATAAAATACTCCATCAACCCTTCCCCGCTTTTAAATTTTAACCCTTTTTCTTTGCTGGCCGCTTCCGTGTACACAGTTGATCCGTCCTGAGGGATTCCTTTCCCGAACATCACAAACCCGACGGGATCGTTCACATGACAACGTTTCTCAACCGGGGTGGCGTGATCGGGCAAGATCAAAATCCTAAAATCATTTTTCTTGGCGAATTTCTTTAAAATCGTCCCAATGATTTCACGATCGATACGTTCGATTGTGGTCAGCTTCATCTTGATATCGCCATTATGCCCGGCCTCATCCGGCGCCTCGATGTGGATGAACACAAAATCTTTTCTGCGCAGTGATTTCAACGCATATTCTGCTTTTCCCAAATAGTTCGTGTCGTAATAACCCGTAATATCCGGGACTTGAACCACTTCCAGCCCCGCGAGACGCCCGATGCCATTGACCAAATCCACGGCAGAGATCATGGAACCTTTGAGCCCGAATTTTTCCGTAAAAAGCGGCAGATTCGGACGGCTGCCCTGCCCCCACAGCCAGATCATCGTGGCGGGATTTTCTTTCAAATCAATCCGTACTTGATTGACCGGATGATTCATGAAAACTTCTTTGGACCCTTCCATCAGCGCGCACAATTCTTCCGCGAACGGCCCTTGCGGCAGATACGCTTTGATTTTCTGCCCGGCAATGTCGTGCGGCGGCGTGCACTTGATTTTTAATAATTCTTTCACGTGATCGGATTTGATCACGACCAGCTGCCGGTAACTCTTTCCCGGATAAAATGTCATGTAAGGGGAATTGAATTTTTTGTTTAAAGCCTCAATCAAGATCGCGGCCTCTGGGGTGGAGATATGTCCAGCACTGTAATCCGCCATTTGCTCATCGTAAACGGTCACTAAATTACAGCGAAACGCCACTTCATCGTTTTTCAGGATAATACCGAGATTGGCTGCCTCAAGTGGTGCCCGTCCGGAAAAATGTTTACGCGGATCATATCCCATGATCGCAAGATTCCCGATATCAGATCCCGGACTCATCTGCTCCGGAATTATCTGTACCAGACCATTGAAGCCCTGCTGCGCCAGATAATCCATGTTTGGGGTTTTGGCGACCTCCAGCGGAGTTTTATTTCCTAAAATTTCAACCGGATAATCGGCCATTCCATCTGGAACCACCACAATGTATTTCATAATCGTTCATCCAATATTCGGGTTAAATTTTTTGCAATTTCTTCTCGAGCTTTTCCCCGGGCCAGAATCTTTTCATTTCGATCCAGAATAATCCCCGTATATTTTTTATCTTGAAGACAATTGGCCACCACCAAATCACAACGGGCGCCCTGGAAAAGCTCTGAAGTTTTTTCTTTGAGTTCTTTTTCACCGACATTTGATTCCAATTTAAACCCCACTAAAAATGTCTTTGGATTCAGCTTTTTGATTTCATGAATCAATTTCTTCATCGGAATCAAAGACAAAATCAGCTGTGGCAAATCCGAGCGCAGTTTTTCTTTGTAAACTTTCTTCAATTGATAATCCGACACGGCTGCTGAATGAATAATCGCATCATATGGTTTCTTTAATTCATGCTTTAGGATTTTTTCAAAATCGTCGTAAAAATGAAATTTCATCACTCGAACCGATTTGCATTGCGCCCGGTGCGTGACCGGACCTTCCAGAAGCGTGATCTTCGCGCCTTTCTCCTCGAGATATTCGGTAAGGATGTGTCCGAGCTCGCCCGTCGATCGGTTACTGATGACACGCATCTCATCAACGGGAACCCACGTCGGGCCGCAGGTGATGAGAATTTTTTTATTTTTCAACATAAAGAAAAAGAATGAAATTCTTTGTTTAATAAAGAGATGCCAGAAGCATGGGCAGAGATTTTAATTGACGCTGGAGAGGGTCGAGCATGAGGCCTAAGGCCTCCAAAGTAAAGGCTCCTAACAGTGTGCTGTCACCTTCTTTACCAAAAATCACATCTGCTCCTCCAATTTTGTCACCATATTTAAAAAGAGCGCTCCCTTTTTTTCGTAGAATTCTCTCGCCATTGGCCAGTCTGAATTCTTCCTCGGATAAAGGTTTGATGCCAAGTTTTTTTAAAATTTTGGACGGTACCACAGAATAGATGGCACCGGAATCGACTAAAAATTCCACACCTTCCGTCACTTTAGGATCGGCAGGATTCCCCACTTCAATTTTTAAAACCGTAAGTCCCATCTTTTTACCTCCTTTAAATTTTTATAAGTCGATCTCTTTGAGAATTGACTTCATATCTGCTTTAACTTTTAAGGGTTTTTCAATATTTTTGATCGCGGTCGTCGGGTCCTTTAATCCGTGCCCCGTCAAAGTACAGACAATACTTCCTTTTTTATTTTTGAAATAATCTTGACGGTGCAGCTTTAAAATCCCGGCAACCGAGGCGGCCGACGCCAATTCCACAAAAATTCCATCGGATCCAGCTAAAATTTTATAGGCCGCAATGATTTCTTTATCGGTGACGGAATCAATAAGTCCGCCGGATTCATCGCGGGCCGACTCGGCGGATTTCCAGCTCGCCGGATTTCCGATTTTAATGGCGGTGGCTGCGGTTAAGGGGTGTTTGATAATTTTTCCTTTTACAATCGGCGCGGCGTAAGCGGCCTGAAACCCCAGCATCTTGGGGAGTTTCGTGGATTTTCCTATCTGCTGGTACTCGTTATATCCTTTCCAGTAGGCGGTGATATTTCCGGCATTTCCAACGGGAAGAGCATGAAAATCCGGGGCGTCTTTTAAAGCGTCACAGATTTCAAAACTGGCTGTCTTTTGACCTTCAATACGATAGGGATTGAGGGAGTTGACCATGGTAACCGGATAATTGGAAGTCACTTCTTTAACCAACGACAGGGCCTCATCAAAATTTCCCCGAATGGCAATAACCTTTGCCTGATGAATCATCGCTTGCGCTAATTTCCCCAGGGCAATATTTCCGTCAGGAATAAGCACAATGCACTTCATTCTACAGCGCGCGGCGTAAGCGGCCGCGGAGGCCGAGGTGTTTCCCGTTGAGGCGCACATGACGGATTGGCTCCCCTCTTCTTTCGCTTTGGAGATCGCCATCGTCATGCCGCGGTCTTTAAAAGAGCCCGTTGGATTTAATCCCTCAACCTTAAGATAAACCTGCCATCCAATAATCGCAGAAAGATGAGGGGAAAAAATGAGTGGAGTATTACCTTCATTTAAACTCACGATGGGTGTTTTATCGGTGACGGGCAGGTATTCCCGGTACTCTGCGATGATTCCGCGCCAGCTCATGAAAGTTTTTCCATGCGGATCGCGACGGGTTTACTTTTAACAACCGATAGTTTGGTGATCTTCTCGAGGGAAAGACGCAGCATTTTTTCCGTCGCATAATCGGTCAACATAATGACCGGAACCGTGGAGGATTTTTTATGCATTTTCTGTGTCATCGAAGCGATGGAGATGCCGTGTTTGCCTAAAATGCCGGTGATTTTGGAAAGGACACCGGGTTTGTCAATCGCCATAAAGCGTAAATAAAATTTTGTTTTGATCTGATCAATCTTGCGCAGCTTAAAACCCGAAATCTCCTGGAATAAATTTCCGACAGTGATCGAAGAAGGCGATTTGTTTCGAGCCGCCAGGTTGATTAAATCGCTCATCACCCCCGAGGCGGCCGCCATCTGTCCGGCCCCTTGTCCATACAATACAATATCCCCGAGAGGATCACAATCGATCAAAAGCGCATTAAAAATGCCATTGACGGAAGCCAGCGGATGTTCTTTAGAAATTAACGTCGGCTGGACACGCACTTCAATTTCTTTTTCCACGCGTTTGGCAATCGCGAGTAACTTGATCGTCAGCCCCAAACTTTCGGCATGTTCAATATCCACATGGGAAATATGCGTGATGCCTTCGATATAAATGTCGCTGAGCTTGATCGATTTTCCCAGGGCCAAAAAGACCAGAATAGCTAACTTATGCGCCGAGTCAAATCCTTCCACATCCAAATCGGGGTTACGTTCGGCATACCCTCTTTTTTGTGCCTCTTTGAGTGCCTGTGAAAAGGTCCAATTGTTTTTGGTCATTTCACTGAGGATAAAATTGCAGGTGCCGTTGATGATCCCGTAAATGCGGTTGAATTTATTGCCGGCCAAACCTTCGGTGATCATTTTGATGATCGGGACACCTGCCCCAACGGAAGCTTCAAAATAAATACTGCGATTCCGTTTTTTTGCTTCTTTAAAAAGTTCTTCCCCGCATTGCGCCAGCAGTTCTTTATTAGCGGTCACCACGTGCTTGCCGGATTTCAATGCCCCCATAATAATTTCTTGGGCGGGATGCATTCCGCCGACTAATTCGATCACGACATCGATTTCAGGGTCATTGATGACTTTGGAAATCTCGGTTGTCAGAAGTGTTTTTGTTAAACCGCGGGTGTTTTTGGCCTGAATACTGCGGTCGCAAATGGCTTTGATATGGAATTCGGTATTGAATTTATTCTGGATAAAATTTTCCCGGATCTGCAGCAACTTGGTAATGCCCTGCCCGACGTTTCCGTAACCGATGAGTCCCAAATTTAATTTATTCATGATCCTTTTTGTTCCCTTCCTGAAAATAATTGACGATTTTGTTCAAAACGAATTCTGCCTGCGGGCTGAGGGAATCAAACAACAAACGGGTTTCATAAAGCAAATGGAGGACTTTTTCCTGGGATTCTAAAACTGTTCCTTCCAGATGGATGGTGCCGGCGAGATAGGGAGTTTTTAACTCTATAACCAATTTCGTTAACGGCTCATACGGATGGACGGTGATAAAACAACTCCCGCCTAAACTGATATTTTTTAGCTGCGATACTTCGTGTTTAGTCGTGGGGTCCTTTTTGTCATAGAACGAAAGTATAAAATGCTTTTTGATCCGAAGATATTTGCGGCGTTCCCCGCGGATTTCGTCATCTTTGGTCATGATCACCCCTTGTGTTATTTTAATCAAATTTTTATAAAACGCATTGTCGGAGCGGTGAGATTTGAACTCACGACCTCTTGAACCCCATTCAAGTGCGCTAGCCAAGCTGCGCTACGCTCCGATTATATAACTAACTTATTCTCAAATCGTCGGCCTAAAATATCAACCGCGCGCTTTTTCACACTAGGCGATAAATTGGCATAACAAAGTGTCCTCCTTAAACCCAAGAATTTCAGTTGACGCTTGTTGTATTAACTTGTAGTGGAAACTGAAATTCGGGTTTAACCCCGCTGTACAGAAAAAATCTCGGAGAGATTTTTTCTAGCGGCCCTCCGGGCAAAAATTGCAATTGGTTCAATTGCAATTTTTGGGTTAAATCTTTATGACCTAAAAGTTCTTTAACTGTGTTTAAATCGATATCCACCATGACCAATTGGCTAGCAAAAGTATGTCTTAAGTCGTGAAAATGAAAATTGCTTATATCAGATTTCTCTATGTCTGTAAAGAATGATTTGCGAACATCCAGGAATTTGTCTTCGGCAATTTGGCCTTTGCGTTTAGCCAAAACGGTTTCGGCGAGTTTCTTGCTGGAACCAACTTTCTCTCGACGACGTTTACCATTAGGCAAACGATCGTCGATGTGCCAGTTGTCGTTTTTAAAGAATACGCTCATGTTTGAGGAATTATATTAATATTCCTATACAATTAAACCTAATTATACACTTCGACTGAGCTTTCTTCTAGCCATTTTTCGATTTTGCGCAAGTCAAATTTCAATCCTAAATATCTCTTTTCCATGTGCGTTAAATCAATCCCTATTCAGACTGAAGTTAATTCCAACTCTCTCGATGATTGAACCATTTCTCCGTCCGCAAATTTCCTTCCATTCCAAACCTATCTAACTTTCTCCGCTGATGTCTTCTTAAACAATCCACCGCCTTCGGGTATTTTGCATCGAATTCTTCAATGAATATATCGAAGGCGATATTCGCCTCCATCTTCGTCGGTGCCAGGTAAATAGTATGGATCATCGTCTTGGCTTTGGGCTGCACAGATTGGGTCAAATGCGACTGTTCTTTGATAAATAAAACGGATTGGGGTAAAAAAATCGCATCAGAGTCAAGGGAGGACGATACCCTCCTTTTAGATTCCCGAAAGCTTTACCATCAATTCCGTAATTCCGATAATTGTCACCATGCGAGTTAAATTAAAAAACAAGTTAATCGCATTCGGAGAGAGTCTAGGGTCCAGTTGCGGAAATATGAACCGCTTTGGGGGATTTAAAGTCTACGCGCGCTCACTTTAGAGTAATTTTTCTTCACTTATTCCGATTTGACACGACGACTCATCAAATCATAAACCGCAGCCTGAGGATTTTTATTCCTGCAAATTATATTAAATACCTCAATTGTGATTGGCATTGAAACTTTATGTTTTCGGCCTAATCGATAGACCGCCTTGACGGTTTCTACCCCTTCAGCCACCATATGCATTTGCGCAGTGATCTCGGAAATGGATTTTCCCTGGCCCAATTGTTCTCCCACAAAACGGTTTCGGCTTTGCACACTAAAACAGGTGGTGACTAAATCTCCCAAACCGGTTAGGCCGGCAAATGTTTGACTTTTTGCCCTGAGGGCTTTTCCCAGGCGAGCCATTTCCGCCAGACCGCGGCTAAGAATCGCAGCTTTGGCATTGGTGCCGAATCCCAATCCATCACAAACTCCGCAGGCAATAGCAATTACATTTTTGATGCTTCCCCCGAGCTCTACCCCGATGACATCGGAGTTAGTATAAATCCGAAACGTTGCTGTATTGAAAACTTTTTGTAATTGCTGGGTGATCTTCGTATTTCTGGAAGCAACCACGGCCGTTGAGGGAAGACCTTGGGCCACCTCGAGTGCAATCGTTGGTCCAGAAAGAACAGCGAAAGGAATCTTTCCCAATTCTTTATGGATCAGACCAGACATCGTTAACAAAGTGGCCTCATCAACTCCTTTGATGACACTTAAAACAATTCGCTTGGAAAAATCAAATGGTTTTAAATTTTTAAGCAGACCACGGATATACTGAGAAGGGATCGCTAAAACAATCAGCTGGGGATCATCCAATGCGGCATTGAGCTCATCGACCAAAACCACTTCATTCGGAATTTTAATACCGGGCAAAAATTTTATGTTCACCCGTGTTTTTTGAACCTCACGAATATAATCAGGAAAAGCACCCCAGAGTTTGACACGATATTTTTTCTTGGCTAAATGGATGGCCAAGGTTGTGCCCCATCCGCCATCTCCGAGGACCGTGATTGTATCGATCTTGGGGAACAAAAAGCCTCCAATTTTCCACTCTTATTGTACTGCTATTCTCTCGTCTATAGGCCATTAATAAACGGCCATTATTATATATAATAACCTTATCAATTCAAGGGAAATTTGTTCTTGGCAACTTTTGTTTATTGATCTTTTCCTTGACCCTGACAAATCTCCCTGTCCGCCGATTGACAAGAAAGACAGGCGGGCAGGGAGATTTGTCATTTTGTTGGATAGAGAGAAGGTCAATAAAGGAATTTGCCAAGAAAAATTTATACTTGAAATTGGGTTTGATAAAGCCTTTGATAAAGCGCACAGGTGGTGAACAAATCTTCATGCGTTCCCAAGCCTACGATTTGACCTTGGTCCAAGACCACAATTTTTGTGGCCTTAAAAATCGTGGAAAGCCGATGTGCGATACAGATAACGGTACGTCCTTTCATCAACTCATCCAAGGCATCTTGAACAAATTTCTCTGATTCCGAATCAAGTTGGGAGGTGGCTTCATCTAGAATAAGAATCGGCGGATTTCTTAAGATGGCTCGAGCGATCGCGATGCGCTGTTTTTCTCCACCGGATAAACGAAATCCACGATCTCCAATCACCGTATCGTACCCTTGGGGCATTTTCATAATGAAGGAATGGGCAAAGGCTTTGACGGCCGCGGATTGAATTTCTTCAAACGACGCCTGCAAATTGCCATACGCAATATTGGCTTTGACCGTGTCGTTAAAAAGGATCGTTTCTTGCGCAACAATCCCAATCTGATCTCGCAAGGATTTAAACGAAACCTCTTTTAAATTGACGCCGTCAATTGCAACACTCCCGCTTGTCGGGTCGTAGAAACGCGGGATTAAGTTCACTAAAGTGGATTTTCCTGTTCCCGTTGGACCGACAATCGCGACCAACTCCCCCACTTTGATTTCCAGATTGATATCTCTTAAAACTCCTCCCGATTCTTCCTCATAATGGAAGAAAACATTCCCTATTTTTATGCTCTTTTGAATTATCGAAAGCTCTTGGGCGTTGGATTTCTCAACCACCGTGGCTTGGGATTCCAGAACATCGTAAATCCGTTCGTTAGCGGCTAAGGCTTGCTGGGTAATCGCATGCACATTGGCGAGTTTCTTAATCGGGCTGATAAGCGACATGATCGAACCAAAAAAAAGGATGTAAACCCCAAAAGATAATTCTCCCTTCATTACTCCCCGTCCCAAACCAAAAATCAAAACAGCCCCGCAGAGGACACCGATCAAGTCGGTCACGGGACTAATGACCAGAAACCGTTTAATGGCTCTCATCTTGAGTTTATAAAAATCCATATTTTGTTTCATGAAACGACTGGTTTCATATTTTTCCATACAAAAGGCTTTGACGACCCGGATGCCAGAAATGGTTTCCAGTAAAAGCGAATTAATGTCCGCCATTTTTTCCTGGGAAGTTTTGGAAAGTTTGCGCAGCCGACGGCCGATTGCCCACATGGACAATCCGATCAAAGGGAACAAAACAAAAATGATCAAAGCCGCCTTAAAATGAATTAAAAAAATCATCACCACAAAAAAGATAATGGTAGACGTCTGAGTAAAAAGATCCATGACCGCATAGGAAACGGCATTCTCAATGACCTGGACATCATTGGTGATACGAGAGATCAACTCACCGGTACGTTTTTTACTAAAATAATCCAGGGAAAGATTTTGGATGGTGGAGTAGAGTTTGTAGCGGATATCGCGCATCACGCGCTGAGAAATATCGTTCATTAAAAAATTGGCCCAGAACTGAACCAGACTGCTGAGGAGCACTAATCCAACAACCACAAATGGGAAAAAGACAAAAATCGTATGGGTATCCATGGCATTGAGTTTATCAACAAGATGCATAACAAAGGGCGGGACTTGATTAGGAAAGATAATCTTTTTGTCAGTGAATATCCGATCGGTCATCGGAACAAGGAGGGTCAGACGGAAAGGAGCAAAGATAGACGATAAAACCATAAAAAAAGCCGCCAGACGAAAAATCTTTTCATGGCCGCGGGTAAACTGCAGAAGTTTCCAATAATCGCTCATAAGTGGCGCAAATGTTAGCATACCCGTTGACTTTTGTCGAGGGCTTTGTTATAGTTCTGCCCATGCGTAAACTCAATACCGCGGTTATCGGCATCGGTCACTTGGGCTCACGGCATCTGAAGGTTTACCAGGAACAACTTCAGGATCAAGTGAATCTGATTGGAATCTGCGATATCAACCGGGAACGCACCCGAAAGTTTGCCGAGCATTATGCGGTGAAGCTCTGGGAGAAATATCAAGAGCTCGAAGGAAAAATCGAAGCCGTCAATATCTGCACCCCCACCCTCACCCACTTCGAAATCGCAAAATTTTTCCTTGATCAAAATATTCATACCTTTATCGAAAAACCCATCACCTTGACGGTGGAGCAAGCCGATCAATTGATTGCCCTGGCGCAAAAAAAGAATCTCAAACTCCAGGTCGGCCACGTCGAACGGTTCAACTCGGCTTTTCAGGCGATTGAGCCGATAGCAGAGAGTCCTCTCTTTGTCGAATGTCATCGCCTCAATCCATTTTCCAACCGCTCGCTCGATATCGGGGTGGTCATGGATTTGATGATCCACGACATTGACATTATTTTAGGATTGGTTCATGCCCCTCTTTCGGACATCCAAGCCGTCGGAGTGAAGGTCTTAACGGATCGGGAAGATATCGCCAACGCCCGGCTCACCTTTCAATCGGGGTGTGTGTGCAACTTAACCGCCAGCCGCGTTGCGGATGAAGTGATGCGTAAAATCCGCATCTTTCTTAAAGACACTTACATTTCGCTTGATTACGTTAAACAAGAAGCCTATCTCTACAAGAAAAACGGCGCGGTCATTTCCAAAACCAACTTGCCCATCGAAAAAGAAGAACCGCTCAAAAAAGAATTAGAATCCTTCCTCGATTGCATCCGTGAAAATAAGAAACCAATCGTCTCCGGCGTTGAAGGCAAACAAGCCCTCGAGGTTGCCATCACCATCAATCAAAAAATATGGAACAATCCAAACATTTAATCATCGTCGCCGGGGAGGCTTCCGGAGATTTGCATGCCAGCCGTTTGGTGGATTCGCTTAAACAACTTTCCCCGAAAATGACGTTCTGCGGACTCGGCGGAGAGCTCATGCAAAAAAGCGGAGTCGTTTTATATGAAAACTTAACCAACTTTGCGGTCGTCGGATTTTTTGAGGTCATTAAACACTGGGGAAATTTTCAAAGAATCTTCAAAATGATTTTAGAAAAAATCCAGGAAATGCAACCCGATGCCGTCGTGCTGGTCGATTATCCGGGATTTAACTTATGCCTGGCGCGGGCCATCAAACAAGCCAATCTCAAAACAAAAATCATTTATTACATCAGCCCCCAGGTCTGGGCCTGGAAAGAAAGCCGGGTCAAACTCATCAAAAATGTGGTGGATAAAATGCTCGTCATCCTTCCTTTTGAAAAAGAATTCTATGCCCGTTGGGGAATGGATGTAAAATTCGTAGGACATCCACTTTTAGATTCAATCCAACTGAGGCAACCGCCGGAACATTTTTTGACGTCGGTCGGATTGTCCCCGTCGAATTACACCATCGCCCTCCTTCCCGGTTCCAGAGAAAAAGAGATTGAGCGGATTTTGCCGGTCATGCTGCAAACCGCCGGGCTGCTTTATTCTGAAAACAAAAAACTTCAGTTCCTGTTGATCCAGGCCCCGACCATTGCCAAAAAACTCCTGGAGAAATATCTTAGTCGATTTTCCATGCCTTTGAAGGTCATCGATCACAACAACTACGACGCCATCAATGCTTCCCAAATCTGCCTGGTCACCTCCGGTACCGCCACCCTTGAGACCGCGATCCTTCTTAAACCCATGGTCGTCGTCTATAAAACCTCTTTCTTCACCTGGGCCCTGGCGAAGGTGCTCGTCAAAATTCCTTATATTGGCTTAGTCAATGTTGTGGCAGGAAAAAAAATTGTTGAGGAATGCGTTCAGTCCAACGCAACACCGAAAAAAATTTCAGCAGAAATAAAATCGATTTATACCAATGAAATAAAAATTGCGGATATTAAGTCGGAATTACGGAAAGTCAAAGAATCCCTCGGAGAACCCGGGGCGAGTCTGCGGGCGGCGGAATTAATTTTAAAATTCCTCTGTAGGAATCGTTTATGAAAAATATTTATTTCTTTTCCCTGGCCATATGTATTCTTTTGTTGCGAGACAGAAAAATTTTCCACATGACCATCTAAATCTTTCCCACGGTATCGGATTTAATCCACCCAACCTTTCCATCCCAACGTTTGACTTTCACCCACTCGCCTTCTGGCGTCAAAATTTTCACTCGCCATCCCGGGGTCAGCTCAAAATGAGTGGTGGCATCAGCGAGCGGTTCGAATTTTGCCGAGGCATTGCTTATAACGACGGCCAGATTTTTTTGCTGACCGACTTTATACGCAAAGATGAAACCGTTCCCGAATAAAAGAAGGCACGTCACAACAATCGAAGTCACATAAGTTCTGGGGGACCATTTAAAAAATAATCCCAGAAAATAAGAAAAACCAGTTAGAAAAAAACATATAAACACAATCACCATCATTTCATCAAAAGTAAAAGAATCGGCATACCGATTGATCAATCGATTCACAAAAGGCTCTTTTCCCATGTCTCCTTCATTTTTAATCTGTGAGAGGGCAAAATTGTAATTGGAGATCAAATCACTATCGCGCGGCAGCAAACGCCGGGCTCGTTCATAACTCAGGATCGCTTTTCCCAATTGACCGTCTTTCAAATAACTATTTCCTAAATTATAGTAAAGGGCTCCACTCACCCATCCGGTTTTGACAATGTCTTCATACAATTCAATCGCTTTTTTATAATCTTGGGCCTTATAATCAACACCGGCTTCGTGGAACTGGACGGTTAGTTGAGTATTTGGCTCTTGGCTGCCGGCGAAGGATATAAAAAAAAATAAGTAAAGAGTAGCAAGGAGAGTCCATAGATTTTTAGCCTTCATCATCGCCCAACCCTTTCTAACTGATCTATAACCTCTTCCAGTTTCTTAAAATTTTCCTGCATTTTATGACTGTCCAGTTTCATCAAAGCATAACGCACCATATCACATTCATGCAAAATCGATTCCACGTTATTTAAAATATTTGTTAAATCAGCCCCTGAGGCTCGTCGATTTTGTTGTTTTTTTAATTTTTGATCGATGGCCTCGATCGTTACACCGGCACTGGACAAATGCAATTTGTCGGCCAGGTATTCCGATAGAGTTTTGAAAATGGTATTATAAAATTCATTTTGTTTGCCTTCCGTCATAAATTTACGGGCGGAATCTAAACCTTTCTTCGCCTTTTTGGGAGCCTTTAGAGCGCGGGCATAACTCACATCGGTTTGAAGCTTCTGCCTTCTTCTATAAAAAACCGCCAGGATAATCCAACCGAAGATAAGCGCAATCCACCCTGAAATAAAAAGCGGTTTTTTATAAAGATACTCATGGATCCGTCGAAATTGCCCCGGTTGATCCTTGATAAAAACAATATTCCTGCCAAACTCTTCTTCCCCATGAGTATCTGAGACCGGCTTATTCTGATCGAATCCGACCACTTTAAATTCGTCTTTGTTTTCCGATTTAGTCACTTGGATCGGGAAAGGCCCGCGATCAATTGTTTGGTAAGACTTCTTTTCAGGATCAAAATAGGAAAACTTAATAGCCGGGATTTCTCTCACCTTTTCTGATTTCGGAATCACGACCTGCTCGAGAATTTTATTCCCGTTTTCCTCCTTGATCTGAGGATCATAGAGTTTAAAATTTTCATCTGCCTTGAGGGCAGGCATCGTGACCGTCTCTAAATTTCCCGCTCCAGAGACAGTCATCTTCAGGGTGACCGGATCTGCGACCCCCACTTTTTGAGGACTAGCCTTAGCATCAAAAGTAAATGTCCCCACCGCACCCGAGAAATCCGGTGGTCTGCCTTCTTCGGGTAAGGTCAGGACATGAATAGGGAGATCCACCGATGAAAGGGAGAGCGCACGTTTTTGATAGTTGTTAAAAACTCCCTGAAAGAAATCATCCTCAAAAAAATTATCGAACCCGTTTGCGGGAAATCTTTGACGGTTAGAATTTTTAAAAAGAAGATTACAAACAAGTGTCGCCGGCCCCAGCTTCAATTCGCCCGCGCGTGTGGAATAAATGTCTGTCGTGAATTCCAAAACTTCATAGCGTACCCCGCCGATCACCTGTTGGTATTGCCGGGGTTTGGAGAATTCTTCGACCGTAAATCCGTCATGCTGAAATTGTGGATACTGGACGTCTCTGACTGCCAAACCGTTAATGTACAATCGAATGATGAGAGGAATTTTTTCATTCAGGTACACCTGTTTTCGAGGGATCTCAAGTGTGACAAAAATCCGATCCTTGATGCTGGTCGCAGCAGCGGCAGAATTATTATCGTCTCCCGCGCCTGGAGAATCCACAGCTGCATTCACGACTTCAATAGCAATGGGCTGGGAGGAAAAAGCCTTTCCGTTGACCTTGACCGTGACCGCCGGAATTTGCAACGTTCCTGTTTTTTGAGGAAACACAGTATAGATATGAGAAACGTGACTCGAATACTGTCCGTTGATAATTGTTATACTCGTGGATGGTCCTAGATAACGGACTTCGAGCCCGTCGATATGCGGAATCTCTGGAGGAGAATCAATTTTTCCACCCTGGAATGTTAAAGTCAATTGCAGGGTTTCCCCTAAGGAAACTTTGTTGGTATTCACCGACGCTTCGAAGCTCGTATCGTCGCTGTAACTGCCGGTCAAGGGCGTCGTCCAATATAAACAAAGCGTCAAAAATCCAATGAAAAAATTTCGAAAAAATTTTTCTTTACATCCTACGTCCTTCATCTTACGTCCCTCGTAATTTCTATCCGAATCACCAGTCCTTTAAGACCGGGGCGGAATCGCTGTGCCTTTGCCAGCGCATATTCAATAAGCCCCGCGGTTCTTCATTCTGCTGGTAGTTGTCTAAAAGCGTCCGGGCTTCTTGAGGAGATAACTCTGCGGGTTTTACTGTCGTTGGCGCTGAGTGTCCTTTTTGTTTTTCTTGATCATCCTCCCAGCCCGGTGGCGCTGGCTCAAGCTGATTTAATTTTTGTTCTCCTGGCGGAGAGGATGGCTTCTTCTCATCGTTACTCGTTGCATTTTGTTGCTGGGGATTTTTTTGTTTTTCTTGTTCACTCGATTCTGTATTGTGCGAGGATTGGGATTCTTGATTTTTCTGTGTTGCGGAATTCTCTTTATTTTTTTTCGATTGATTTTTCTGTTTCTTTCTTAGACGTTCCAGCTCTTTTTTTACAAACCCATCGTTAAACTTAGAGTCTTCATCTTCGGGCTGCAAACTCAGGGATTTCTCATAGTGCGGCAGAGATTCCTCCAAAGATTTAATCGCGGAATCCAATGCAGAATCTTCCTTTTGGATGCCGGCTTTGTATAAAGCATTCCCTAAATTGTAATGCGCTTTGGCTTGAAGCTTAAGATCATCACTCAGAAGAGATTTTTGGAAGTAGGGGATGGCTTTCGCATATTCGCCGTTTTTATACCGCGCCGCCCCCGCATCAAAATTAATGATCGGGGATTCCGGCGCTTTGTCGAGGGCAGAGTTGTATTTCTCTAACGCCTCGGTATATTTTTTTTGATTAAAAAAAAGATTCCCCTTTTTAACGTCGGAGGTTTTGGTCGCCGCCCAGGATAAATGAGGGAAAAATATTAATGCGATCATTATTATCATTAATACTGAAAAAGCCTTTCTAAACCCTTGTAATTTACAAATTCTGATACACAAATTACAAACAATAGACAATACCAAATAAACAACACCCAAATCGTTAATTTGTTTTGATATTGGAATTTGAGTATTAGAAATTTTTCGTGATTTGGAATTTGTACATTGTAAATTGAAACGTTTCACATTTTTTTCCTAGTTGTGATCCATGTTTCGAAGAGAAGAATCACCAAGGCGATTCCCAAAGGAATCTGAAATTTCTCATGGTATTTTTTTTCCATTTTACTTTCGATATCGCGCCTTTCCATTTTAGAAAGATGTTCATCATAAATAATATCTAACCCAAACTGAAGGCCGCTGGCGCGCACATACACACCGCCGGTTGCTTGCGCAATTTCTTGAAGGAGATTCTCATTGAGTCGCGATTTAACGAAATTTCCCTGATCGTCTTTTAAGAATTCCAATTGTCCTTGCTCATTGGGAACACGAATCAAGTCTCCTTCTTTTGTCCCGATTCCGATTGTAAAAATCTTAATCCCTTTACTGCTCGCCTCTTTGGCAACGGCTAAAGGATTGCCTTCCCAATCTTCGCCATCGGTCATCATGATAACCGCTTTATACTGAGACGGTGTTGTTGTATCGTAGCCTTTGATCGCTTCTTTGAGGGCGCTGGATAAATTTGTTCCTCCTCGAGGAATCGTATTTGTACTTAAATCCTCCAAGGCCAGAAGGAACCCATTATAATCCACCGTCAAAGGACACACCAAAAACGCACTTCCGGAGAAAGCCACAAGAGCTATGCGATCTCCCTTTAACTTTTTGACGAGATCTTTCACCGCCAATTTGGTACGTTCCAGCCGGTTGGGTTTGACATCTTCGGTCAACATGCTTTTGGAGGTGTCGATCACAACGAGAATATCCAATCCTTTTCGTTTAACCTCTTGCCATTCAAATCCCCATTGCGGACGGGCCAGGGCCAGGGTACTAAAAAGCAATACAACAGCTAAAAAAACATTTTTTAGAATTGAATTGCGCTGATGGAAGGTGGCGGCAATTTCGGGGATCAGGTCACGTGCGGCAAAACGCTGCATGATTTTCCTTTTGCGCGTGAACGTCCAAAACAAAAAAATCACAAATCCTAAAACCACCCACAGCATATAAAACATTGGCATCTGAGCAAACTGCATTTTAAGGAATCCTTAAAAAAATGGTATTCGACAAAATAACTTCCGCAATCAGTAAAACAATACCGCCGAGCAAAAACCAGGCAAAAAACTGTTGATACTCTTTATAGCCGGTTTCTTCGATTTCCGTCTTCTCTAAAGAATCGATTTCCTGATAAATGTGACGAAGAGATTCGGTGTCGGTAGCCCGAAAATAACGCCCCTGGGTTAGGCGGGCAATTTCCTGCAAAGTATCTTCATTGAGATCAATCGGAACATTCTGATAAAAAGTGCGGCCAAACAAGTCTTTGACTGGAAAAGGTACGTCTCCTTTTGATCCCGCTCCGATTGTATATATTTTTGTCTTCATTGTCTGGGCGATCTTAGCGGCGGTGAGCGGATCAATTTTTCCCGCATTATTCACCCCGTCGGTCAGCAAAATTATGATCTTGCTTTTGGCTTTACTCGTTTTCAAACGATTGACCGAGGAGCTGATCGCCGAGCCAATGGCGGTTCCATCTTCGAACATCCCTAATTCCAAACGATCCATGTTGGATAACAGCCAATTGTAATCGGTGGTCAACGGACACACCGTGTAAGCCAAACCGGCAAAGGCAACGAGCGCGATCCGATCGCTGCTTCTTTTGGCAATGAAATCCTTGACCACATTTTTGATAATCGTCAAACGGTTATAGCGTTTGCCATTGATCATAAAATCTTCGGCGGCCATACTGCCCGAGCAGTCCAGTGCTAAAACAATATCAATCCCTTCCGCTTTATGGGTAAATTCTTCCAAAACTTTGCGCGGAGCAGCCAGCGCAACGACAAAAAGGATTAAGGTCACCAACCGCAAAGCCGTCGGAACCAAGCGAAATCTTATTTTCCAACTCGGCGAAATTCCCGACAACAAATCGACCGATGGGAAAAGAAAACTGGGTAGTTTATTTTTTCGGTTAATCCAAAGAACAAACAACACCGATAACGGAATAAGTAAAAGGATCGAGGGATTTTTAAAGTCCATATCTTTTTAAAAGAGATACTATATCTTGGATACTCGTGATTCATCGACATATCAACGAGCATCAAGAACCGAGAATCTAGGATCGGGTAGTATTCTATGAATCTCCTTTCGTCTCATCCACCAACTTAACCGCCAACCGAAAACTCTCATCCGTCTCCTGAAGGCTCGGGCCGTACTTGGCGAATTTCACCATATCGCAAGAATTCAGAAAATCTTTTAAGAAACCTTTATGTTCCGTGGTCAGTGCCTGAGAATCTCTCAAATACAACAGGAATTCCGGGGTCGTCATCTCCGGAGCCCGGATACGGAAACGATCTTCGATATATTGACGGACAATGTCCGATAATTGCGTGTAGTACTCTTTAATTTGTCCTTGCTGTGGAAGGTTTTGTTTTTGCAAGGCCTTCAACCGTTCGCAGGCAACATCCCACGGAGATTTCAAAGGAATCGATTTTCTTTTCGGTTGTTTCAAACGGGGAAGAAAAACGCGAACCAAAACAAATATGCCCCCGAGAAGCAAAACCGCTAAAATAAAATAAAGTAAAAAATAATCCGGAGGCAAATCAACCGGCGGTTTGATATCGCGGATGTCGTCCTGGGCGTAAGCCATGGAGCTATTTATGAGCACCCCAAAATTACAATTTACAATAAACAAATCACAAACAATATACAATACCGAAATCACAATAATCAAATTGTGATTTGTAGGATTGTGTATTGAAATTTTTAAATGACTAATTCTCATTTCAAATCCTTAAAGCCAACGCCGTCGCCGACGGGTCAGAAAGAATTTGATCAAAGCCTCGGAATACGCCACGGCGGTTGACACATCAATATGATCCACGCCGACAGATCTAAACAGCAGATCCCGTTCTTGCAAACGCCGCTGGGCTTCTTGGCGGTACTTTTCTCTGACCATCCGGCTCGAGGAATCAAGCAGGACAAATTCCCCGGTTTCGGCATCCTCCAGCTGAATCAAACCACAATCCGGCAATTCAGATTCTTTCGGATCATTCAAAGTGATCGCCACAATATCATGACGCTTGTTGGCAATCGCTAAGGCCGGGCGAAAGCCCCAATTGTTTAAATTTTTCCGAGTCTTTGGGGCTTTTGATTCGAGGAAATCCGAAATCATAAAACTCACAGTTTGACGGTTAGTGACTTTATCAAGATATTCCAAAGGAACGATTAAATCTGTAGCACACTTTTGGGGGGTAAAATAAAGAACTTCCCGGATGACCCGCAGAACATGCCTTAAACCTTTTCGGGCGGGAATGAATTTCTCGACTTCGTCGGTAAAAATAATCAAACCCACTTTATCATTATTTCGAATGGCGGATAAAGCCAAAACAGCAGCCATCTCGACGGCCAGTTTGCTTTTTAGCTCATGCACGGTTCCGAATTGACACGACACGGAGGCATCGAAGAGAATCATCACCGTCAATTCTCGTTCTTCGACGAATTTTTTGACGTGCGGGATGCCGGTGCGGGCGGTAACATTCCAATCGATTAAGCGGATATCATCGCCGATCTGGTACTCCCGTACCTCATCGAATTCCATACCCCGACCTTTAAACACACTGTGATACTGCCCGGCAAAAATATCCGTCACCAGGTGGTTAGTCGTGATTTCAATTCTGCGAACTTTTTCAAAAAGGTCTTTGGGTATCATGTTCGTCGCTCGTGGCCCGTCGCTCGTGGCCCGTGATCGAGTCACGAGCGATGAGAGACGAGCCACAAAGATTACGGAACTTCCACTTCCTCAAAAATCTTCTTAATAATATCCTCGGGAGTCTTCTCTTGCGCTTCGGCTTCGTAACTCACAATCACCCGATGACGCAACACATCCATCCCGATTGTTTTAATGTCCTGCGGCGTCACGTATCCTCGTCCCTGTAAAAAGGCGTAGGCCTTGGAGGCGACCGCCAAATAAATCGTGGCTCGAGGAGAAGCGCCGTATTGAATAAACCCTTTGAGATCGGCTAATTTATAATTTTCAGGTTTTCGAGTGGCCTCAATGAGATCAACAATATAACGTTCGATTTTTTCATCCATATAGATTTCATCGACCACCTGCCGGGCCCGAAGAATATCCAACGGAGAAATAATTTTATTAACTGTGAATTTTTTATCGGTGAAAGACATCCGGCGAAGAATTTTTAATTCTTCTTCTTTGCTGGGATAGGTGACTTTCACCTTAAGCATAAACCGGTCCACCTGCGCTTCGGGCAAGGGATAAGTCCCTTCTTGTTCGATGGGGTTTTGAGTCGCCAGGACGATAAAGGGATCATCGAGGTAAAGGGTTTGTTCACCGATTGTGACTTGCCGTTCCTGCATCGCCTCCAAAAGGGCGCTTTGAACTTTCGCCGGGGCGCGGTTGATTTCATCAGCGAGGATCACATTCGCGAAGATCGGCCCTTTTTTGACATTGAACAGACCGGTTCGTTGATCATAGATGAGAGTGCCGGTTAAATCGGCCGGCAGCATATCAGGGGTAAACTGCAGACGCTGGAATTTTGTTTGGATCGCGGCAGATAATGTTTTAACCGCGGTTGTTTTAGCTAATCCCGGCACACCTTCAATCAAAATATGCCCGTTGGCCAGCAAGCACACCAGAAGCCGTTCGAGAAGATACTGCTGACCGACAATGACTTTTTCGGTTTCCAGCAACAGCGCCGAAATAAAGCTGTTTTCTTTTTTAACTTTTTCGTTGATAAGAGTTATTCCGCCCTCGGCCATAGGTCTTGCCTCCTTTGCTTGCAAAGTTTCCAAATGAATAAATTTTTTGATTTTTTCAAAAATTTTTTAAGTCAACTGGGGGGAGTAGATCGAAGAGGAAGATATTGAAAAATATTTTAAGATTATTTTCTAAAAGTGTCAATAGTTGAGAAACCAGAAGACCGAGATGTGACCCTATCTTTCGTACGCAAGGTTCGGCGACAGCCACTTTTCAATTTCTTCAACGGACATTTCTTTTCGTTTGGCATAATCTTCGATTTGATCGCGTCCGATTTTTCCGACGCCGAAATACTGCGACTGCGGATGCGCAAAATAAAAACCGCTCACCGATGAGGCCGGGTACATCGCAAAATTTTCCGTCAGCCGGATGCCGATAGCCTTTTCAACGTCCAGCAGTTCAAACAAAATCTTTTTTTCCGTATGATCCGGACACGCCGGATATCCCGGTGCTGGACGAATCCCTTGATAAGATTCTTTGATCAATTCACTATTGGAAAGGTTTTCTTCTTTTCGATAACCCCAAAACTCTTTACGAACCAATTCGTGCATCAACTCCGTAAACGCCTCAGCGAGGCGATCGGCCAGGGCTTTGATCATGATGCTGTTATAATCGTCGTGATGCTTTTCGAAATCATTAATCACAGTTTCAATACCGATTCCCGCAGTGACAGCAAAGAACCCCAGATAATCTTTGAGACCGGTTTCTTTAGGAGCAATGAAATCCGCCAGCGCCCAATTCGGTTGTCCGGCGGATTTAGCGGTTTGTTGACGCAGAGTATGGATCGTTGTTAGAATTTTCAAACGGGTTTCATCGGTATAAAGTTCAATATCATCCCCGGTACGATTCGCCGGATAAAATCCAATGACCGCGTGGGCGGTTAAAAGTTTTTCGGCAATGACTTTTTGCAAAAGTTTTTGCGCATCGTCAAAAACTTTTTTCGCCTCTTTTCCCACGACCGGATCATCAAAGATCTGCGGGTAACGGCCCTTTAATTCCCATGTTTGGAAAAACGGCGACCAGTCAATCTTCTGTGAAATTTTTTCCAAAGGATATTTCAAAAAGATCCTATTTCCTAAAAAGCTCGGAGAGAAAACGGTTATTTTTTCCCAATCCGTCTTGAATCCTCGCTTGCGCGCTTCTGCCAGCGACAAAAGCGGAATGCCTTTTGCTTTATTTTTATGCGCCTCCCGGAGTTTATCGTATTGCCGGGTGATCTCTTTCAAAAAATTTTCTTTCAACTGCGGATTAATCAGGCTTCCCACGACCCCGACGCTGCGGGAGGCATCCAGGACATGAACGACACCGGGTTTATATTCCAGAGCAATCTTAACGGCCGTGTGCATCGCTGAGGTCGTCGCCCCTCCGATCAAAAGCGGAATGGTGAATTCTTCGCGCGTCAGTTCCTGGGCCACATGCACCATTTCCTCTAAGGAAGGGGTAATCAAACCGCTTAAGCCGATCAAATCCACCTGCTCTTTTTTAGCGGTCTGTAAAATTTGATGGCAGGGGACCATCACTCCCAGATCGATGATCTCATAATTATTACAACCTAAGACTACCCCGACGATATTTTTCCCGATATCATGAACATCGCCTTTGACGGTCGCCATCAAAATTTTGCCGGCGCCGCGGGTTTGGCCCGAGGCTTTTTTTTCTGCTTCCATAAAAGGAAGAAGGTAGGCGACCGCTTTTTTCATGACGCGAGCACTCTTCACCACCTGAGGTAAAAACATCTTTCCCGCACCGAACAAATCTCCGACGATATTCATCCCCGTCATGAGCGGGCCTTCAATGATTAAAAGCGGCCGTTTATATTTCTGCCGCGCTTCTTCCACATCCACTTCAATGAAATCCGTGATCCCCTTGACCAGGGCGTGCGACAGCCGGTCTTCCACGGATTTTTTGCGCCAAGTGTCATCATCGATAGTCGTTTTGTCTTTTTTCTTAATGGTTTCGGCATAATCCAGTAAACGCTGGGTCGCTTGCGCCTGACGATTAAAAATCACATCTTCCACCAGCGTCAATAAATCTGGGGGAATCTCCTCGTACATGCCGAGCGCTCCGGCATTGACGATCCCCATATCCATTCCGGCGCGAATCGCATGATAAAGAAACACCGAATGCATGGCCTCACGCACGATATTATTTCCCCGGAAAGAAAACGAAATATTACTTACCCCGCCGCTCACTTTACACAATGGCAACGTTGATTTAATAATGCGAGTGGCTTCGATAAAATTCACGGCATAATTGTTATGCTCCTCGATACCGGTTGCAATCGTCAGGATGTTGGGATCGAAAATAATATCCTGCGGCGGGAAGTTTAACTCTTCCGTCAGAATTCTGTAAGAACGCGTACAGATTTCAACTTTTCGCTCGATTGTGTCCGCCTGGCCCTTTTCATCAAAGGCCATCACGACAACGGCCGCGCCGTAGCGATGGATCAGGCGGGCGTGATGTTTAAAAACTTCTTCGCCCTCTTTGAGGCTGATGGAATTGACGATTCCCTTGCCTTGAATACATTTCAATCCCGCTTCCATCACACTCCATTTCGAACTGTCGACCATGATTGGAACGCGCGCGATATCGGGTTCGGTCGCAATCAGATTTAAAAATGTCGTCATGGATTTTTCAGAATCCAACATCGCTTCATCCATGTTCACATCGATGATCTGCGCCCCGCCTTCGACCTGCTGACGGGCCACCGACAAGGCTTCTTCAAATTGTCCGGCGAGGATCAACTTGGAAAACTTAGGCGAACCGGTCACATTCGTGCGCTCGCCGATATTGACAAAATTCGTTTCGGGGCGGATCGTCAGAGCTTCGAGGCCGCTTAAGCGAGTGAATGGTTGAATCTTAGGAGGAATACGCGGTTTGATTCCAGCGACGATTTCGGCAATCGCTTGGATATGATCGGGGGTTGTCCCGCAGCAACCTCCCACCATATTCAACCAACCGTTTGTGGCAAATTCCCGCAGCTGCGCCGCCATGGATTCGGGATTTTCCGGAAATCCCGTCGGAGACATCGGATCCGGCAGTCCAGCATTCGGATAACAGCTGGTGTAAATGGGCACCAGGTGTGACAATTCTTCCATCAAAGGTTTCATCTCTTTGGGCCCCAGCGCGCAGTTGATCCCCACACTCAACAGTTCGATATGCGAAACCGAATTCCAAAAGCCCTCCGGTGTCTGGCCGCTTAACGTGCGGTTGCTTCCGGCCTGGATGAAGGTGACGGAACACAAAAGCGGAACTCGACGAGAATTTTCGGCAAAATACTTTTCGATCGCAAAAAACGCAGCCCGGGCATTTAACGTATCGAAAATAGTTTCAACGAGCAGAAGATCGACCCCGCCTTCGATCAGTCCCTGCACTTGCTCATAATATGTGGCAACGACTTCATCGTATGTGACGGCGCGCGAGGCAGGATTATTGATATCCGCCGATATGGACAAAGAACGATTGGTCGGCCCCAGTGCGCCGGCGACAAAACAAACCCGTTTAGGATTTTTGGCCATAAAATCATCGGCTGTCCAGCGAGCCAGGCGTGCCCCGGCCAGATTCAACTCAAAGGCCAGTTCCGGCATTTTATAATCGGCTAAAGAAATCCGGTTGGAATTGAAGGTGTTGGTTTCAATGATATCGGCGTCGGCTTCCAAATACTGACGGTGAATCTCTGCAATGATCTTCGGCTGGGTGATCGACAGAAGATCGTTGTTGCCTTTTAAATCCTTGGGCCAATCCGCAAAGCGCTTACCGCGAAAATCTTCTTCACTTAATTTATAACGCTGAATCATCGTTCCCATGGCGCCGTCGATTGTGAGGATGCGTTCTTTTAAGAGAGATTGAAGTTGTTGGAGAGCAGTCATAGGAATTTATACCTCGATGGGAGGAAGGAATTTACAAATTCCAATACACAAATCACAAACAATACCAAAATTCCAATAACCCTGTCTGCCGTTAATGACAAAAAACAGGCAGGCAAAACTTAATGTTTGGAATTTAAAAAATTCGATATTGTGATTTGTTTGTGATTTATACATTGTTTATTGTGATTTTAAAGGGAAAACTTGCTTTCGCCAGATACCAGTTGGGCACAATCCGTTTACGGGAACGGTACAGCGGGGTGTCTTTGGGGATATCCTTTTCGTGAAGTGTTTGGGAATTTCTTTCAAAAAAATCAAAACCCACGCCGGCTTGGGGATGAAATTCTTTCCAATCACTCAACGGTGTGCAACCGTGATTATACGGACACACTTCCTGACAGATATCGCAGCCGAAGATCCACCCGTCGGTTTTTTTTATTTCCGCTGCGGTTAAAGGATTTTTTTGTTCAATCGTTTTGTAGCTGATACATTTTGTGGCATCGAGCGAATAGGATGGTGCCAGGCGAGGATAAAAACGCGGGGCACTTGTGCCGCCGCTATTTGCCGGGATTTCACTTGCCATATTCGCCGTCGGCACAAGTGCCCCCGTTGGGCAAGCATCCAAACACAGCCGGCAATTCCCGCAGTTCCAATGCAAAGGCGAATCGTTGTCAAATGAATGATCTGTCAAAATAACGCCGATAAAAAAATACGAACCCAATCCAGGCTTGATGACCATCGTGTTTTTCCCGCGGAAACCGATACCGGCTTTTAAAGCGAGACTACGTTCGGCAATCGGACGGCTGTCGACGCCGCAGATGCATTCCATCGCGGGGTTTTCCTTTTTCATAAAATCGACAAGCTTTTCCAATTGGGCTTTCATGATCAGATGATAATCTTGCCCGACGGCGTAACGGGCGATTTTGAATTCGCCAGACAAATGTCGAACCGAGGTGTTCTTATAATTCTTAATCAAAACAATCGCCGAGCGAACGCCTTTTAAAAGAAGCGCGGGATTTTCTTTAAACTTCAGGTGGTCTTCCAGATATTTCATTTCCCCATGCTGCCCCGCTTGCAGCCAATCTTTGTATTCTTGAATATGATCGTCGGTAAACGGGTCAGTAAAACGGCAGTCGTCGAAACCAAGGACTTGAGTCGCATGGTCGAAAGTTTTATTTTTTAAAAAAAATGTTTGGGCTGAAAGATTATTCATCGAAGGACTTCACCTTTCAAAATATGCGGTGTCGCGGCAATGATCTTAACGTCAACAAAGTCCCCGCGGCGATACGGGCCCGATGGGAAAACAACCAGCTTATTCCCATCGGTGCGGCCCTGGAAATCTTCCAGGGATCTGGTCGTACGTTCTTCTTCGACTAAAACCTTTAAAGTATGATCGACATGGGCGCGATTTCGTTGAAGCGAATGCTCTTTTTGCATATCGTTCAGTTTCATGATCCGTTCGGTCTTCTTTTCTTCGGAAACGTCATCGGAAAATTTCTTCTCGGCAACCGTGCCCGGACGGACGGAATATTTAAAGATGAACGCGGAATCGAATTGAACAGCCTCCATAACCTTCACCGTATCTTCGAAGTCGCGGTCGGTCTCAGTCGGGAATCCGACGATAATATCCGTTGACAGCGCGACATTGGGGATTAACGTGCGGATTTTATTGACGAGACAAAGATATTCTTCCTGCGTGTAAGTGCGGTTCATCAAATCCAGGACGCGGTTGTTTCCGGCCTGCAGCGGCAGATGAATGTGTTTGCAGAGTTTTGGATTTTGAGCGATGAGTTTCAAAAGCGGATCAGGAAAATCTTTGGGGTGCGGGGAAGTGAAACGAACGCGCTCGATGCCGTTGACCTGGCTGACTTCTTCTAAAAGTTTCGCGAAATCCGATTCTTCATGACGATACGAATTGACGTTCTGTCCCAAAAGTGTCACTTGTTTGAATCCTTCACCGGCCAGGCGCTTCACTTCTTCGACGACATTTTCCACTGAACGACTTCGTTCACGACCGCGCGTGTAAGGCACGACACAAAAGGTGCAAAAATTATTACACCCGCGCATGATGGCGATCCAGGCATTCACTCCCTTTTGTTGTGTGGGATAAACATCCGAGTACGTTTCAAACTCGGAAAGCGTGACATCAAAGGTCTTTTCTCCTTCCAAACCCGCCTCGCGAATCAGCTGCGGCAGACGTTTGTAACTGTCGGGCCCGGCGATGAAATCAATCCCGAGGTTCGGATTATCCAAAAGCGCCTTACGAAAATTCGTCGCCATGCAGCCCAGGATTCCAATCAAAGGCCGCTCAAGATTGCGTTCCTTACGATCATGCCGAATATTATGAATCCGCCCATAAACCTTATTGTTCGCATTCTCTCTGACCGAACAAGTGTTCAACATCACCACATCGGCCTCGTGTTCGTTTTCGACGAGAGAAAAGTTTTCTTTTATCAGAATCGTACGGATGAGTTCGGTGTCATACTCATTCATTTGGCAGCCGTAGGTTTCTAAGAATATTTTCTTCATAAATGTTTACCCAACAATAGCATAGGCTGGCAAATTCGAATTATTATCATCTGGATAATTTGGATATATTTGAAATTTAATCTTTGCAATATTCTCTTTACTAATTTCTCCACTACCTGTTGCTACAAAAATTTTTACATTACCATTTAATTTTTCAGTTTTTGAAATCGAAACTTCAAATTCAATGGCATCCTTAAAACTACGCTTACCTACTTCTGCTCCACTTTCAATAGCTAATAAAGTTTTTCCAATAAACTCTTGTAATTCTATTGGTTAAAATTCTCCCATAATTTTCTCCTTTGCCTAAATTATTCACTCGCACCCAAATTTATTATGAATAATACTGTTCAGGTGATTTATCTTCAACAATTCCTAAAGGATTTCTAGCTTTGGCTTTTTCATATCTTTCTTTATCCCAACGTAATCCATAATAAATAAAAGTTATAATGAGAGCTGTCCATAGAAAAGACAAAACAAAAAATTGAATTCTTTTTTTAATTGGCAGTCTCAAAATATCAGCAATCATAATTTTTAATAATCAGGACAGCGCTCTGTCTCCTTAATTCAATTTATTAATCAAGTTTACCACCAAAGCCGCGATAATGTCTTTTTCCTTGGGTTGACTTTCTGCGATCATCAGCGTAATCGCAACCAAAGCATTGTCCGCAATGCGTTTGCTGCCATCGGCTTTATAAAGAATTTTATTACGTTCCAGGAACCAAACGAATAGAGCCGCAGCAATACGCTTATTACCGTCGGAGAATGAATGATTTTTGACCACTAAATAAAGAAGATTGGCAGCTTTTTCTTCAATGCTTGGATAAAGATATTTACCACTAAAGGTCTGATAAATCGCCCCTAACGCACTCTTAAACGACTCATCCTTCTCGTGACCAAAGAGACTGCTTCCTCCAAATTTTTGACGCATTTGTTGAATGAGGCGCATTCCTTCATCATAGGTTAATTGATAAGATTCTTTAGCGGTGGCTGACTTAATTTCAATACGCCCATGATCATAATCATCCAGAACATCCAACCCATAACTATAATCACGAATGACTTCAAATAATCCCTTGGCCTCATCGCTCGTTAAGGCTTTGCGTTCACTTAAATCAGCTAACATTTGTACAGTGCGTTGAAGTGTCTTTAAACTTGCTGAATATTCCTTAATGCGTTTATTATTAATGGTATAGCCTTGTATTAAATGCTGTTTTAAAACATTGGTTGCCCAAATGCGGAATTGCGTACCCCTCTTTGAATTAACACGATAACCAACGGAAATAATGACATCAAGATTGTAAAGTTGAACGGGCTTATCAGAATTAGCAATGTGCATTTTTTGCACATTGCTTTTTTGGTCTAGTTCCTTAATTTGAAATATATTTCGAAGATGCTTGGTAATAACGCTGCGTTCCGTCAAAAACAATTCCGCCATTTGAGCCTGCGTTAGCCAAACAGTTTCGTCCTTTAATTTTACTTCCAGGGATACTTTTGCCCCTTGAGGACGAAAAACAACTAAATCGGAAACATTGGTTTTATTCATAATATTTTTTTATTTGTATTAATCCAGGACTTACGCGTTTGCCCATTCCGCTCACGAGAACCTGTCCCCGCTTTTCTTTTTAAGGAAGCGGGGGCTGGTTCTTTAGTTCGCTTCATGGGCAAACGCGTAAGTCCTATAATCATATAATCTAAACAAGTCTTGATTTATAAATTCCCGGAAGGCTTATTATCTAGATTCAACATCCACTTGATACCAAATTGATCTGTCAGCATTCCAAAACGAAGGGCCCAGAACGTTTCTTCCAGAGGCATTGTGACCGCACCTTTCTCGCCCAAAGCTTTAAAGAGCTTTTCAGCTTCTTGAACACTTTCGCAATTGACAGAGACGAAAAAATTGTTCCCTTGCACAATGGGTATTCCGGGCCTCGTGTCGGAGGCCATCAACACCATTGATCCTTTGGTGAGTCTCGCGTGCATAATCCAGTCTTTGGCTTCTTTTGGAAGATCGGCACAACCGCCGGGCATTTCGCAGTAGGGCATCATATAAAGCTCACCCCCCAAACATTGCTCATAAAATTTCATAGCTTGACGGCAGTTTCCGTTAAAGATCAAATAAGTGTTTATATTTTTCATGATTTGTTCCTTTGGTTGATAGAAGAGTGGTTCCGGGGACATGTACCTAATTATTGAGCCTGAAAATAGCTGTGACCCCATTTTGTTTTCCATCTCCCCTACAAATTTCCATCCATGCCTTCGCATTTCGACAACCACATCACGCCGCCACAAGTAAGACATGGGTTGTGGCAACCTTCTCTTGTTTGGTTTTTGGTTTTATGATGATTTCTACATCGCGATCCAACGCATTTAATATTTCAAAAAGATAATCGAGGGAAAACATGCTTAGCTTGCCGTTCATGAGGCAGGAGACTTTGGATTGTGGAATACCGAGTAATTCGGAAGTTTGTTTTTGGGTGAGGCCGCGGTCTTTAATGATTTCTGAAATGCGTGACATAATCTGAGCACGGGCGAGGATTCTTTCTGGGTGGGCAACTTCGAGGTCTGCAAATACATTCCCGCTTCCTGGATGAATTTTTTCTTTTGTAGTCATGTTATCACCTCATTTGTAATTTGCTTGATAGTCTTCTTCAGCTACTTTCAGCCGCTGCTTGATCAAATCGATATCCTGTTGCGGTGTTTTAATGCCGTGCTTTGATTTCTTTTGAAAACAATGTAAAACGTAAACAACTTTTTCAAACCTCACTGTATAAACAGCTCTGTATGTATTACCGAAAAAGTTTTCAATAATTTCTAACACTCCAGCTCCGACGAACCCTTTCAATGGTTTGGCCACCGCCGGTTTTAAACCTTTCTGAACTTCAAAAAGAGCATAGCCGATATCTTGTCTTACTTCTTCTGGAAATTCCTTAAGATATTCTCTCGATGATCCGACAAAGTCTAATTGTTTAAGCGTTTTTTGTTCAGTCCTAATATACCATATTTGGTATAATAATCAAGTTTTAAAATAATAACAGCAAAATGGCAAAAATGGTGACCCCATTTTGTTCTTACGATCATCTAAGAAAGTTTCAATTTATAAACTCCCAGAAGGCTTATCTAGATTCAACATCCATTTGATACCAAACTGATCGGTCAGCATTCCAAAACGAAGGGCAAAGAATGTTTCTTGCACAGGCATGGTGACTTCACCTTCCTCACCCAAAGCTTTAAAAAGCTTTTCAGCCTCTTGAACACTTTCGCAATGGATGGAGATGAAAAAATTGTTCCCTGGTTGAATGGGAATTCCCGGCCTCGTGTCGGATGCCATCAAAACCATTGGTCCATTCGTGAGTCTCGCATGCATGATCCAATCTTTGGCTTCTTTGGGAAAATCGGAACAACCGCCCGGCATTTCAGAGTAGGACGTCACATAAAGCTCACCGCCTAAGCATTGTTTATAGAATTCCATAGCCCGATGGCAGTTTCCATTAAAAATCAAATAAGTATTCATATTTTTCATAATTTCGCTCCCTCCCTGCCGGAAGGCAGGCTTATCCTTGATCGTAGGCCTGCTTTAAAGCTTTTATATCAAGCTTCTTCATTTGAAGCAATGCTTGCATAACTCTATCCGTTTTTTTAGCATCCTTGTCTTGCATCATTTCGCCCAACACAGTGGGAACGATTTGCCAGGATAAACCATATTTGTCTTTGAGCCAGCCGCATTGGACTTCTTGTCCGCCTTGCGAAAGCTTCTCCCACATTTCATCGACTTCTTTCTGTGTCTCGCAGTTGACGACAAGTGAAATAGCTTCAGTAAACTTGAAGTGAGGGCCGCCGTTTAACGCCAGGAATTCCTGGCCGTCGAGCTTAAAGGTAACGGTCATGACCGATCCCTTTGGTCTTCCGGAGGCCTTTGCCCCTTCTTTGCCATAGCGGGCAATCTTTCCAATCTTGGAATTTTTAAAAATCGATACATAAAAATTCGCAGCTTCTTCGGCTTGGTTATCGAACCACAGACATGGGGTGATTTTTTGCATAATATTCTAACGATTTGAATTGTTAAGTCCGTCCGGAAAACGGTCAGCCACAAGATTTAATTTGATGTTGTGTTCAAGGAGCGCCTTTAACCCCGAGAGCACTAAAGCAAACCCTTCGGTTGAGCTGATCGCCTGTTGTGCGATGGCATTCTCATCTCCCGAGAAGCCGGCGTTTGTGATACTGACAAAAGTCGTGCCATCTTGACGAGCAGTAAAAAGCCATTCTACGGTCGTGGGCGAGCCGTATGCCGACCACTCGATGAGTATTCGGCTGTTTTTTTCAATCGCCTTTACCTCAACCTGTACGGAAAAATTATACATTTTCCAATTCCACTGGACTTGCTTGCCAGGTTCTAACCTTCCGCTACTTGCGGTAAACCAGAATTGAGATGTAATTTCAGGGTTGATAAAAGCCTCGAACACCTCCGCCACAGGTTTGCGAATGAGCATCTCGGTTTTAGCTTTAATGATTTTTTGATTCATAACCATTTATTCTCTTTAATTGGAATCGCTCTTGGCTCGTGCTCATCTAAACCAATTTATCAATGGATTGCCAGGGAAGGGCAAAATAGGATCACACCTAATTATTGGGCCTGAAAAGAGCTGTGACCCCATTTTGTTTTTCTTTTTTTATTTTATACAAAACGGCACGTTAACGACGAGCATTTTTTTCCATTTGGCGTATGCTGCTTTGTCAAAGGCATGCTTTAAGTTAAATTGAACGAATTTGAAATAATCATCCATGGAAAGCGTTTTGGGTTGCGCAAGAGATACTTTTATGACGGGGAGTTTGAGTTTTTTCATTTTAAAATCTCCAATAATTGCTGATACATCTCTGCGGTTCCATATTTTAAACACAATCCCCTAAATTTTTTGTCTTTAATATTTACTTCATTTATTCTTATCAAGCTGACAATATCAGGAAAGTCTTTGCTGAAGCGAATCTTGGGATTGTATTTCATGGAGTGTAATTTAAGGGCAAGCAAATGATTAAGCGATGGGACCACAAATCTTTGACCGGCAATTTTAAGTTGCTCTCCTTCGCTTTGAATTTTCGAAAGAGTTTCTTGGTCCACAAACATAAAGTCGATGTCCATTAACGACAACCGGTTACTTTTAAGTTGTACAAAGTTGTCCTGCGTAAGCCCCTTTTTATATCCTGCTTTTTCCAGAAAATTTAAGATTCTATCAAAATCTTCCTTGGTAATCAAAAAGTCAACATCGGCGGTCTGTCGAGTGACTTTGTAATAATTAACGGCAAACCCACCGATTAAAATGCAGGGCACACCTTCTTGATGTGTTAAATCAGAGATAAGGTGAAAAACGGAACGTTCATTCATAACATAATTTTTTTCAAAACTCCTGTCTACTCCTCAAATACTGCTCCCATTGGCCACCCGTAGGTTTCGATGAAAATCTTTTTTTCAATACGTCAATCATAACTGTTTGTATATCCCTTTATCGGGACTGTCACAGTTCCTTATCTTACAATGCTTTTTATTTTATTGATCACCACCTTTCTGTGTTCATCGAATGATACTTTAATAATAAGAGATAGTGGCACGTATTTTCACAGCAACTTTAACTTTATTCTTATTCATTATCCCTACAGCAAGAAGACCAATGCTCAGGAGCAAGAGCGTACCCGGCTCCGGGACAGAGGACGAGGCAAAAATCCCGTCGGGTCCACCAGATACGCCGTTCACCGTGAAAGACTGCGTGAGATTAAGGAAGTTGTCGCGCGGGTCATAGCTGAAATAGAGTTTGCGGTTTGGGTCAAAATTGGGAGATGTTGGATCAAACAGTTGCTCCATCGCCTCAATCCAAGGCGAGCCGTGGCTCTCAAATGTAGGATCCATAAATTCTCCCAAAAAGGAATTGGTCTGCGAGTTGTAGTCGAGACTGAGCCTCGAGCGCATAAACACCTCACTACCCTCTGAGATCTCGAAAAATGGATCCGGATGGGCGACAAAAAGGGCGATACCATCGGGGTTCCCGGCAACCACACGAAAGTCAGGGATGTTCACATCAGCGCCCAGAATGGGGTCACCTGAAAAACCCGTGTCGACAAGATGATGCCCGGAAAAACTAAGCGTCTCTGAAGAAACATCATAGCTGACCGAACTGCCACCCGATTTTCCTTTATTCTGTGGTGGAGCGACAGGCGGAGGGACCGGTTCCGGATCCGACATAAAACTTACTATTTTTCTGTTGGGATCATTTTCTGCGAAAAGCATATCCGTCAGGTAAAAATCCCTCTGGGCTGTCTCATCGAGAAGAGGGATAACGCCACGTGGGTCAAACTTGAAGGTGACACTACAGCCCCCGACACAATCCGGCGCAGAATTGTAAGCGACTTGGCCATTCTTCTGCCAAATCGCGTCGCTGACGTCATTCACCGTGAAAAGGCCAGAGCTAGGGCTGGTGACTCGGGGACGATGTTCAGTTAAGATGACTAATTTATCAAAATCTCCTATACTAAAAATTGTCTCGCTTTGCTGAGTCTCGCGAATTGTCGTTTTCTCCCCGTTGGTGAACACATAATCTGAATCCGTCTGAGCAAAAATAAGAGCGTAAGAACTCTTCGGCGTTAAAATAAACCCCAAACTCAAGATCAACAAAAAAGAGCATTTTACCATTCTAGTAAATGTCATGACTTTCTCCTCCCCAATAATATTAGGACATACGCATTTGCCCATGAACGAACTTAAAATCCAGCCCCCGCTTCCATAATAATAGAAAAGCGGGGACGGATTTTTGTGCCCGCCCCGGCTATTCGTGACATGCGGGCCGGGGAGCGAATGGGCAAATGCGTATGTCCTGAATATAATAGAATTATACTCCTCGACTTATTTGGACTACTACTTGGATGAATTTGTATTTCGCTTTAACCCAAAAATTACAATTTCACCACAATGCCCCTGCCGCTTTGCTTCGCTATTTTATTAACAATAAGCAAAGCGAAGCAGCAGGCTGCCTCCCATGAAATCTGAAAGATTTCACGGGACTAATCCCAGACAATCCGTTTGGATTGACTGGGGCAGAGGGCCGCTAGAAAAAATCTCGAAGAGATTTTTTCTGTACACTCAAAAAATTCTTTCTTAAGCCGAGGAATAGAGAAAGACTTGCATTCAATGGCCTGATAGCTTTTTTCTTTAGGAATTTTTCTCCTCTTTAGTTTTTAAAATTTCTATCACTTGTTGCGGTGATTCTGCTTTTAAAATTAACTCTCGTAAAGCCTTCTCTCGAAAAAGTCTGGCAATTTGGGAAAGTACCGCTGTCTGCCGTCCGACAAAATTCTGTGGATAAACAATCAAAATAAGAAAATGAACAAGCCCTCCATCCAGCGCATTAAATTCCACCCCGGTGTTTGAAATTGCCAATAAAATCTTGGGATAGTCAAGTTGCTTGACATTGGCATGGGGAAGGGCCACTCCAGCGCCTATCCCCGTTGAACCTAACTCCTCACGCTTAATTAAAGCCTGTAACAGTTCGGTCTGATTCACGAGCGGATAAGCGTAAACAAAACTTTTCGTTAATTCTTTAAGAACTGCGATCTTATTTCTGGCAGTAAAATTTAATAAAATTGAATTTAGGGAAAACAATTCATCTATTTTCATTTATCTTTTTTCCTTATTGAATTTCGCAAAATTAATGGAATTCTTCTTACGTCGAGCAAATGTTCCATTAATTTGCAGAGATTCAATAAGAAGAAACTGGTTTAACTTTGTTTAATGCCAGAAAAATTCCATAGAGGATTGCCTCCGGCCTGGGAGGGCATCCTGGGACATAAACATCGACGGGCACAACTTGATTGACTCCTCCCGCAACCGCATAACTACCTTTAAAAATTCCCCCTCCAATCGCACACCCTCCGCAGGCCACGACCAGTTTAGGAGCAGGGGTGGCGGCAAAGGTCTTTTTTAAGGCAAGCTCCATTGGTCTTGTGACCGGTCCCGTCACAAGAAGCATGTCGGCATGACGGGGCGAGGCGACAAAATGAATACCAAATCGTTCTACATCATAAACAGGATTGGAAAGATTGACGATTTCAACCTCACAGCCATTACAGGAGCCGGCATCAACTTCCCGGATATGAAGAGACCTGTCGAACAAACGATTGATCTTATCTTTGAGCTGAGGACCCATCTCCTCAAAAGAGGACTGTGCCGCAGGCCCTGCTCTGTTACCATAAGGCTCGTCGGATTTCTCTCTCGGCGGCATCTTGTCTTGCGGCACAAAAGCAGGATCTTGGGAACATTTTGATAATGGAAAGGGAAATGCTAACGTAAGCTCTTCTTTTTTTCTTGCGGCTAATTCATACTTTCCTGCAAATGTGATCGCCTCATAAGGGCAGGCCGGTTCACAAAGACCACAATAAATACAATCCCCGTAGGAAAGGAATAATGATCTTTTATCCGATGATGGATGATCCTCTATACCGAGAGCGTTCGTCGGACAGGACAAAACGCACTGACCGCAGCCGGTGCATTTCGTGGAATCAATCTGTGGAGCACCCATAAACCCTGCCGGAGCTTTGTTACAGCCCGGTTTATAGGGCATGGTCACAGTTCCTGCTTGAAAATTTTTTCTGACAATCCTAAACACCAAGAACTCCTTTTGCGTTGCTTCATACTAACGATCATTACCTGAATAAGATAAATTTAAACTCTTGTTGATGAGCGGGAAATCGGGAATGATATTCTCTAACACCGCATATTGAATCAAGGGCCAGTTAACGAATGACGGAGAATGAATCTTCCATCGGGAAATCTTTCCCTCATGATCCGTCGAGATCCAATGAAAACATTCGCCCCGGGGAGATTCTGCATACCCAAAAGCGTTTTTAGAGACAGGCATAACTTTAACTTCACCTTTAACCGGTCCCGGCGGCATTGCGGTCAAAGCCTCGCAAATTAATTGCGAAGATTCATAAACTTCTTGAATTTTTACCTTCATACGGCTTTCCACATCTCCTTCTAAGAAAACTGGGACTATAAATGAAAGATGAGAATAGGCCGCATAAGGATGATCTCGCCTCAGATCGCGATCGATTCCCGAGGCCCTTGCGGTAGGCCCCACTGCCCCCAAAACTTCCGCGATCTCTTTATTAATCACGCCGGTCAATTCAATCCGGTCAAGCAATGAATTGATCTGAAAAAGGATTTTAATTGTTTTTTCAAAATCATCTTTAATTTCTTTGATCTCTCTTAAAATAAACTTAATCTCCTCTTCTTTGAGATCTTTTTTAACACCGCCGGGAATGATAACCGAACGTAACAAACGCGTGCCGCCCAAGCGTTCATTCAATTGTAAGAGCCTTTCCTTTAAACGCATGAGCTGGCTTGCCCCAAAACTAAAGGCAACATCTAAAGAAATCCCGGCGATATCACTGATGTGATTATGTAAACGTTCCAGCTCAAGAAAGATTGTCCTTAAAAATTGTGCCCTGTAAGGAACTGCTGTATTGCTTAACGCTTCCAGCGCCTGCACACAAGCTGCCGCATGCGCCAAGGAGTTATCCCCGGAAATTCTTTCCGCAAGACAAAGGAGATGTAAAGGAGTTTTTCCCTCTCCCAATTTTTCTGTTCCCTTGTGTGTATAAAAATGCCGGATTTCAAGTTTAAGGATGCTTTCCCCGGCCGAAGAAAAACGAAAATGCCCCGGCTCAATAATCCCGGCGTGCACCGGCCCAACCGGAATTTCAAATACCCCTTCTCCTTCCACTTGATCGAAAAGATAATCCCCTTTTGTCCGGGGGACCTTTTCCCATTTAAAATCCTTCCGTAAAGGAAAAATTCCTTTCGGCCAATCTTCATGCAGGACCAGAGGCCGGGGATCCGGGTGCCCTTGCGGGATTAAACCAAAGAGATCATGAATCTCCCGCTCAAACCAATTCGCTTGGGGAAGAAATCGTGTCGCGGAAAGAAACGATGGTTGTTTTTCTTCCACCCTCGTCTCAATGATTAAAAACTTATCTTCCCTTTCGTAAGAAAAAACATAATAAACGCCAAAAGCCCCCTTTTCCTTTCTATCATCAGCAGCGAAAATAAAAACTAAACGCATTTGAAAAATTTTTGTAATAACCGGAAGAATCTTTCCCATTCCCTCTTTGGGAATCAAAATATACAGCCGACATGTCGACTCTTCGATGACTTTCCAAGAATTTCCGAAATTTTCTTTTAAAACTTCTAAAATATCTTTCATGGAACGCTTCCTCCCACTACATAACTTGCCTGCTGAATGAGTTCATGCAAAGGGCCGGGGATATAAAATCCCATAATAAAAATTAAAAAAATTCCTATCCCCAAAACGCTATCCATCAAGATGCTCCGTTCACGCACAGGGGATCCGCTATAGGAACCAAAGGTCATATGACTCCCATGTCTTAGCAATCCGGCAAAGATCAAAACCAAAAAGAAAAGAAGCATGGCACAGATAAAAAACTTTTTAGCCAAGAAACCAGCCGTGAGGATAAAAAATTCGCTTAAAAAAATACTAAACGGCGGCATTCCGGCGATGGCCAGTAGGGCGAAAAAGAAAATACTCCCTAAGAAAGCATCTTTTCTAAAAATCCCTTGGATTTTTTTGATCTCTTTCGTCTGATACTGATAAAGTAAATGTCCGGCGCAAAAAAACAAAAGCGATTTTGTAAAGGCGTGATTGATAATGTGCAGAAGTGCCCCATAATTTCCCCAAGAGCCGCCAATTCCAAAACCTACCGCCGCAAGCCCCAGGTGTTCGACACTCGAATATGCCAAAACCCGCTTATAATCCGCCTGCTCCCAAATGAAAGGTGTGGCCACAGCTACAGAAAACACCCCAAAGAAAATCAAAAGACCATTGGAGAATGACGAGCCCGTAACGGCCGTCGTTAAAATGTGAAACCGCAACAGACTAAAACTGGCACAACTTAAAAGGACGCCCGATAACATAGCGCTCACCGGACTTGGAGCCTGACTGTGGGCATCCGGCAGCCAAGAATGAAAGGGCGCTAAACCTGTCTTTGTCCCGTAACCAACCAAAATAAAAATAAAGGTTAATTTAATAATTTGCGGATCTAATAATTTGGCTTTTTCCATAAGAAAAGTCCAATTCAAAGACGCCCCCTCTCCCCCCACATTCGAAGCGATGGAGTAATAGACCAGGATTACGCCAAACAAGGCCAGGGCGATACCGACCGTACAAAGAATTAAATATTTCCATGCGGCCTCAATAGAACTCTTTTTATCGTCAACGTTAACCAAAAAAGTTGACGCCAATGTGGTGGCCTCAATCGCAATCCACATCAGACCTAAATTATTGGATAAAACCGTTAAAAGCATCGTGAAAAGAAAAATATGAAAGAAAAAAGAATAACGTCTTAATTTTCCCGTGGGGAGTTCCAGAGGGCCTTCTTTAAAAAGATATCCTGACGCATAGATGTTCGAAAGAAAACCCACACTGACAATCAAAAGGACAAAAATCGCAGACACCGAGTCCATCATGAGGTTTGCCCCAAGTTCAAACACTCTTGATTTAGGATTGGCTTGAAAAACAAGCAGCCACCCTGCTATAGCCGAAAGACTGCCGCCAGCTATAAAAATGGAGCGCATAACTTTTCTGGACCAAGGGATAAACAAAATAATACACGCAGTGAAAAAAGGAATACTCAGCAATCCGATCAAGGACATCATCCTTATCCTTTCAATACCGTCATATGATCGACCTCAATTCCTTCAAAGGCGTTGCGAATCTTAAAAATAAAAATCCCCATAATAATAATTCCAATCAAAACATCAAAAAGAATCCCTAATTCGACGAGCAAAGGCATTCCAAACGTCATCGTTATCCCCATAAGAAAAAGACCGTTTTCCATCAGCAGCAGGCCTAAGACCTGGGTGATAGCTTTCTTGCGGGTCGTCATGACCAGCATCCCTAAGAAGATTGTCGAAATAGCGATCGGCAAAAACTTCAGTGAAGAAAGGGGGCTTAAAGTTTTTCCACCTGAAGTCACATAAAAAGAAACAAAAACTAAAAGCACCGCCAGAAAAAGTGAGAATGGAATATTAATGTAGCTTTCCGCCTCTCTGCGGATTCCCAGCCGTCGGATAATCGTGGAAAAGATTTTCGGAATGGTTATGACTTTTAAAACAAAAGTCAAAAGAGCAGAAATAGCCAGGTGTCCCACTTGATGATGATAGGCCATCGCTAAAGTAATCAAAGAAAGTAAAAACGAATGCATCGCGTAAAAGCGAATGCAAGCTAATAGCATAGGTGAGGCGATCATCCCAAAAGAAATGATTAAAAGCAACATGCCCAAAAAATAAATGAGGTGTATGACAAATTCTGAATTCATTTTTTACCTCCTCCCCAAGGGAGCCTACCGGCCAAACATCAATTGCCCCAGCAAGGCAAGGACCGCCAACACGAACGCGATCGCAAACAAATCCGGCACCCTGAAAAGACGCAATTTCGCACAATGAATTTCAATCCACCCGATGACAAAAGCAAGAAGAAAGACTTTGACTAAGTAAACCAAGATGAGCCAGCCCAACCCTCCTGTTGCGGCTGTGTCGAAAACTCCCCAAGGGAAAAAGATATTGGCCAGCAGACTCAAAAATATTAGTTGCTTAATCTGATGACTCCATTCGATTAAGGCAAGATATTTGCCGGAGTATTCCAATATCATCGCCTCATGGATCATCGTTAATTCTAAATGGGTCGCGGGATTATCAACCGGAATTCTCGCCGTTTCGGCAATGGTGATAATCAAAATCGCCCCAAAAGCGAGGCTGGTGAAAAAGAGAATTTGGATGGGAGATTGACCGGCAAAATGAGAAATGATTCCTCCAAAAGAAAACGCCCGAGACTGATATCCCAACGCAAAGAACGAAAGTAAAAGGGCCGGCTCCGCCAAAGAAGAAAGTGACATTTCACGACTCGAACCCATACCGCCAAAAGGTGTCCCTGTATCTAAAGCGGCCAGCGCCAGGAAAAATCGACCCAACGCCAGGAGATAAACAAAAACAATAACATCTCCCGTAAAACCAAAAAGTGAATCTCCCCACAGAACCGGAATCAAGGCAGCCGTCATTACCGTTGCAGTAAAAAGTATAAAAGGCATCACGTGAAAAATCCACGAGGCCGTTTCCGAAACGACCATCCCTTTTCGAAAAAGCTTAATCAGATCAGAATAAATTTGGGAAAGGGTCGGCCCCCTCCTGTTTTGTGAAGCCGCCTTCATCCGCTTAATAAACCAACTGATCGAGGGCGCTAAAGCAATCAAGAGAAACCATTGAAAAAGCAATAAAAAAGCCCTGGTCATAACCGGCTCCAATAAATCAACAGCAAAATTAAAGTAATGAAGATGTAACTTAAATAAAGTTGGATGTGACCGGTCTGGATTAATTTTGCCTTTTGGGATGCAGACACCATAAATTTCGCCAATGGTCGATAAATCCATTCATCAAAAATATGAATAATCCGCGATTCGAAATGCTGCGCTGTCCGCAGGACCTCATGCCCTTCGTCTTCCAGCTCCACCCGTCGCGTGGGTTGATACAGAAATGAAAATATCCGTCGAAGAGGCTTAGAGTAGCCGGTCGCGGTATATTGCATCCTGGGGGTGAGCTTGGGCAAACCGCAATCCCAGCTTGGGCCCATTCTTATCTCTCGATTTCCTAAAACTGTCACCACTATGAATAAGATGAGAAAGAAACTCAACAACATCCATCCAATGATGAATGGAGAATACTGACCTCTCTGGGCAAGGGAAATTAATAATCCCTTCGAGGTAAAAATTGGAGTCTCCCCGCTTACTTCAATGAAAGCCTGAGATACTTTTTCCAATAAAGCAATGATCCACGGAGCAGTCAAAGAAAAAACAAGACAGCTCCCGGCCAATATTCCCATTGCCAACCTCATTGATCGGCTGACTTCTTGCGCTCCTCTGGCATGATCCGATCGAGGTTCTCCCAAAAAACAAATCCCAAAGGCTTTGGCAAAGCAGGTCGCAGCCAGAGCCCCGGCAAGCCCTAGTAAAGAAGCAACAAGCGCAGCAAAAAAGCGAATGGTCGTTCCATCGCACTCAAAACCAGACAGTAAAGAAATAAAGATCATCCATTCGCTGACAAAACCATTCAATGGCGGTAAGGCCGAGATGGAAACAGATCCGATCAAAAAGCAAACGGCGGTCCAAGGCATCTTTTTTATGAGACCTCCTAATTCCTCTATATTACGCGTATGCGTCTGCGACAGAATAGCTCCCGCCCCCAAGAAGAGCAATCCTTTAAAAGACGCATGATTCAAAGTGTGATAAAGAGCGGCAATAAACGCAAAAGAGGCGTAGAGAGGTTTCCCGGTTGAAACAAAAATCAGCGCCGCCCCAAGCCCTAAAAGAATAATCCCCATATTTTCAATACTGGAAAAAGCAAGCAAGCGCTTAAGATCATTTTCCATCAAGGCGTAAAGAATACCGAGAAGTGCGGACAAAATGGCTAAGCAAAGGATCGTTACTCCCCACCATAAAGGAATATCTCCCAAGAAACTAAAAAGGAAACGGATTAAAGCATAGACGGCTGTTTTAATCATCACTCCGGACATCAGGGCCGAGACATGACTGGGAGCTTGCGGATGTGCTTCGGGAAGCCAGATATGCAGCGGAATAATCCCGGCTTTTGTTCCAAAACCAATGAGGGCGATCAGAAAAATTATATTTTTTAAAGTTGGAGAAAGGGTGGCGGCATTCCAATGAAAGTCATAAAATACAAAAGAGCCCGAATGGACAAACAGAAGCCAAAAAGAAGCAGCAATGAAGGCTGTCCCGACATGGGTCATGACAAGATAGATAATTCCCGCCCGTCTAGCTTGGGGTTTTTCATGTTCAAAAACCACCAAGAAATAAGACGTTAAAGACATCATTTCCCAAAACATAAGAAAATAAAATGCATTCTGTACCGAGACGACGAGAATCATCGCCAGCAGAAAAAGGTTATAAAAAAAGCCCAAAAAAAATGTCCTTTTTCTGTCTTGGAATTCTTGGATATAATGTATGGCGAAAATGGAAGCCGGGATGGAAAGAAACGAAATAACAAGAATAAAAAAGGCCGCCAAAGGATCAAGGACAAAACAGAGGCGACCAACAAAAGGCAGGCCAAAGACCTCTAAAGCAAATCCTTTCCCTGCAGCAAGGGCCATGAAGGAATAAATGACTCCCGCCAATCCCGCGGCAATCGCCAAGATATGTGTCCAATAATTTGTAACTCCATTACTCTTCCTAAAAAAGAATGGACTAACTGCCCCGATAAGGTAAAGCGCAATTTGGATAAAAAATAATAGTTCCATGTTCATTTCCTCGAGGGCAACTGCGGATGTCCTGAATATGTAACGTTTTTGACTTCAACAAGGCCGCCATGGGGTTAAACCCGAATTTCAGTTTCCACTATAAGTTATTGACCTTTTCCTTACCAATGACAAATCTCCAGCCTGGTATCTCGACGGCGTCTGGAGATTTGTCATTATCTTTAGTAGAGAGAAGGTCAATAATACAACAAGCGTCATCTGAAATTTTTGGGTTTAAATTCCTTTTAAAAATTTATGTTTGCATAACTCTTAACCAGATCCTCTTTCTTCTTCCTTTCCAATTTCTTTATCTCTCTTTCCCCGCGCAACGCATTTTTATAATAACCATATGATCTCGCATAGACGAGCGTAACCGGGCGTTTTCCTCGCACATACTTTGAACCCTTTCCGCGATTATGCTCTTTAATACGTCTTTCTAAATCATTCGTGTATCCCGTATAATAACTTCCATCGATACATTGAATAATATAAACAAAGAATACACCTTTTCGTTTAAATCCCATTTCCTACCGGTTTTCAATCAAATAATCCAAAGCAATCAATGGTCGGAGTGAGGCATCATCGACAGATCATCGACTTGAATCTCAACACTGGCGGAATGACTAGAACATTCCGTCCCGCGGTCATCATCCACAATCACCGAGACTTTATAAGTGCTTGGCTTGGTAAAGGTGTGACTGGTCCGGGAACCATTTTTAAGGATCGCATCGCCCTCGCCAAAATTCCAAAAATATTCCAGCGGCGGATGACCAGTCCCCGGAAAGTCGGACGATATGGCTTCAAAAAAAACTTCTTGATTAACACATATAGCCCGCTGAGATGCGTTTAAAGCAATTTCCAAAGAGGCATAGACCTTAACGGTCCGCTGTGCGGTTGATTCCGGACAGGCAATAGTAAAAGGATCTTGCACAGTCAAAAGAGCATGATATATTCCGGGGCGATCATAAATATGCCTGACCTGCAAACCCTGTTCTCGTTTCCCATCGCGAAAGTCCCACTGTGCAAAATAAGCAAGCGCGTCTTTGTTCGTTGAACTTCCTTGAAACTTAATACCTTCTCCCAAACAAGCTGAAACATCTTCTCCGGCAATAGCCACGGGAGGCTCGATCACTTGAATATCTTTGTACGTTGTATTACTGCCACAAGCACTCCTCGAGGAGTCTTGTACCGTTAAACCCACCCGGTAAATTCCGGCTTTTTCAAATCGTTTATTGACGGTCATCCCCTCAGCTGTGGTACCATCTCCTAAATCCCAATGGTATTGTAATGAAAGACGATCACGTGAATGGCTATCCGATCCCTGCAGAATAACCATCTGACCTAAACAGATCTTATCCGGCATTCTGATACGCGCCTCGGGAGGGATATGAGTACTGAGGCGTTCGGTCAAACGATCATCGAGCGCATCTGGATTGCACTGGTTACTTAAATCACCTTTGACCACAGGCTTAGCGTCCCCCTCGCTTGCCATAGCAAGAGGATGAAATTTCAAAAAAGCAAAGGCCATAAAAAATCCTATGAAAAAATTTCTTATCAAACTCATTCTCGTTTTCTGCACGTGTTTCCCTCCGTTGTTTTATCCACCCTCATAAGACCAACCTCATTGGAAAAAAAATTTTTCTTCGCATACTCAAATCAATCGATTGGCATCCACGGTATATCCCGCCTTTTTAAGATGCCTCAAAAGTTCTAGCTGCCAACCGCTCATATTAGTGTAAGGAGTATATAACACATCATAAAATGGCGTGGGGAATTCAAAATTTTCGAGGTCCTGGTGTAGAACAAAAACCCGATCTCTGCCCAGCTTTCCGACTAAGAATCCTAACTCAAAAACAACCCGCTGACGGGATCGCAGTTTTGCTTCGCCTGCGCCCTGATCTTTTTTATACCCGAGGTCATCACCGCAAAGAATCACCATGGCAAACCGAATATTCGTTGAATCCGTAAACTTTTTTGTAAGGGTTGCGCCTTCTTGTTCGATCAACTCTGGCAGAATAACTTTTAAATCAAGTTTTTGCAAAGTCAAAAGCACATCGTCTTTCATCGCCGGATTATTTCCATAAGTCACGAAAACCGATAACTCTAAAGGAGAAGGCTCCGGATAATTTTTTATACTTTGTTGAGCTGGCAGTGCCAGATCTGAGAGCATAACCGAGGAAATTACGCGCAGATCAGATTTTTTAACCTTTTCAATCGCCGACTCCAGTTGTTGTATTTTCGATTTTTCAACCTTGTCCGATTTTTCTTCTAAAACCGGTGGAGATGGCGCAGGAGAAATCTCTTGTTTCTTTCGCTTCTGCCTCGCAAAGGCAGAAGCGGAAACGCCGGTTTTAAAAACATCGAAGATCGCGAATTTCCCGGATTTTTCATGATGGGTCAGTCGAGAGAATGACTCCTCTTTTTCTGTGGGAAATTCCAGATGAGAATCTTGTGCCGTTGAATTCTCTGAGGCGGCCATCAAATCACTTTGATCTGTGGGTACTTTGAATGCCAAAGAAGAATCTTTTCCTTCCCAATTTTGCATCTCATCGATATTGATGGTTTCGGATTCCGGGGCAAATTCTAATTCTAAGAGATATTTTTCTAAAGGGTTCTTCTTCCCCTGATTCAGCAGCGGGCTGGAAATACTCTCATCAGGACGCAAAGTGGTATCAAAAATGGCAGGTTCTTTCTCTAAATAGGCGGGGAGGATAATCGGATCAGGAACAGTGGATTTTTTATCGCCGCAATTTTCCCGAGAAATTGTATGCGTTGGTCTCTGGGAGTCCAAAAAAGGAAGAAGCCCAACTGTTATCGGCTTTAACTGGGTTAATATACATTCGAGAAGAGCCAATACCCGGGAGGTCGCAGTCTGCCAACTTTGTACATAATCCTCCTCGGTGGAATAAAAAGATTTTGGAACAAAGCGGATATTTCGAAAATCCTCCCTCGCCTGACTCGTGGGTCCTAGAATTTCAGAAAGTGCACAATCCATCTGTTTTTGAAAAGCCTCTAATCGTTCTTTTTCCCGATAGGGTAAATTTTTAAGCGTTATGATTAAATCCTGAATCAGTTCAGCTTTGCTCATTGGGAATATTGCCTCATTTCGAAGTCACCATACCCATGATCATTTAAGGCCTTGACGAGTTCGGTATGCCAAATTCTTTCTTTATTATAAGGAATATAATACGCGTTAAAGAAGTTTGATGGTAGTTCAAAATTCTTTTTTTCATCATACAAAACAAAGACCTTATTTCTGCCGAATTTTCCGATCATATATCCTAACTCGAAGACAATGCTCTGATGACTGGCGAGTTTTGCGCCGAATCATTTTGAGTTGTGCTATCTCCATCGGATGAAACCGGCTGCGCTACAGCCATGTTCACAGAAGGCGTTTGTTCAAGACCTCGCGGCAGCGGCAGAGAAGAATCTTCTTCGCGGGACATAGGATTAAAGTGAATTTCTTATTGAGCTTTTCCTTATCAAACGAACAGAAAGCCCATTCGATGTCGTCGATCCCAGGATGGGCTTTCGTTCGGATATTAGAGAAAAGCTCAATAAGACTCCGGGCTTTTCATCGGGACTCAAAAATTTATTCTTTCAAACAACCAACGCACATTGGGCCATCCAGATTTTGAAGATAGACCTCGATGATCTTATTATGTAAATCTAAAGGAGAATCCACTTTGACCCGGACATAATGATCGGTTAATCCGACCCAGCAACCATTTTTTTTCTCCTCGAAGAGAACTTTTTGCACGCTCCCCAAAAATTTTTGTAGAAAAAGTTGTCGTTTACGCTGACTCAGATCGCGCAAAATTTTGCTTCGTTTTTGAATGGTTTCGTTCGCCACGGGATTAACTAAATTTTGACTTTGGGCGAATTGTCGTTGAGAATAACTAAAGACATGAAAATAGGCAAACGGTAAATCCCTCAGGATTTCATAAGTTCCTTCAAAATGCCCATCCGTTTCGCCGGGGAAGCCCACCATGACGTCGGTACCCAAACATATCTCCGGAACGGTTTTTACGATCCGCCAGATAAAATCACCGAATTCAGCGACCGTGTATTTTCTTTTCATCAACGCGAGAATTTCATCATGCCCGCTTTGGATAGGGATATGCAGATACCGGCATAATTTTGATTTTGCCGACATCCGCTCAAACAATTCATCAGGAATGGTAGTTGGTTCAAGAGAAGAAATTCTTAAACGCATCAGACCATCGATTTTCTCTAAGGCGTCGATAACGTTTAAGAATTTTTTCTCTTCATGTTGATACGTTCCCAGATTGATCCCCGTCAAGACCAGTTCTTTATGACCGGCCGCGACTAAGGTTTCGCTTTCGGTTAAGATGTCGGAGAATTCCCGGCTGCGGGAGCGTCCGCGGGCGTAAGGGATTTCGCAAAAAGAACAAAAAAAATCACAACCATCTTGAATTTTTAAGTTGGCGCGGGTATGCTCGCGGTCAATTCCCGCAACGGGAATCTTAAAACTCTCTCGAGGAATTGCCGGGGCTATCACTTGAGGTTTATTACCGAAAGAAACCTCTTTGAGAATCGCGGCCAGCTCCATTTTTTTAGCATTACCCACCACCCAATAGACGTTGGGAAGTTGGGTAAGTTTTTCTTTTTGGATCTGGGCCTGGCAGCCAATTAAGGCAATCCGGGCATGGGGATTGAGGCGATGAATTTTGTGAACCAAATATCGTGTATCCGCGTCGCCGTTTTCGGTGACCGTGCAGGTATTGATCACCACCACATCCGCCGGTTCGTTGAAATCGACGATTCTGTAACCATCGGATTCGAAGGTCCGTTGAATCACCGCGGTCTCGCTTTGGTTCAACCGGCAACCGAGCGTATAAAAGGAAATAGATTTTTTTTGTGTGTTGCAGTTATTCATAATAAATTGAAATCACGCGGGGCGCCCCGACGTTTATCGATTCCTTATTGAATTTCTGCACATTAATGGAACAATGGCACGACTGAAGAAGAGTTCCGTTCATTTTGCGAAATTCAATAAGAACCATCGGGGCGCCCGATTATCGTCTTACCTTTCATTTACTCAAAAAAATCAAAACCCATCCCGTCAGAAATGACGATCCCCCCAACGGCGTGATCGCCCCCAGCCATTTCAGTCCTGTTACAGATAAAAGATACAAACTCCCCGAGAAAAGAATAATTCCCGCGATCAAAAAAAATCCAGCCCACCCAATTTTCGGATCATTGCTTAAACCGCTTAAATATCCGATGACAAACAATCCCAGCGCATGAATCATGTGATACAAAACAGCGGTTTTATAAATATCCACGGAATAATCCGTCAGCTTTGAGCGCAAAGCATGAGCACCAAACGCACCCAGCGCGACGGCTAAAACCATAAAAAAACTCCCGAGTTTAATCCACAGCATATTATTTTATATCCACACCCAATCCCACAACTCAACCCATAACCCACAGCACATCCTCACCCCTCATCAAAATTTTCAAGCTGTTTTTTTACCCATTTGACTGCCAAATCCAATCCTCCACAGCTCACCTTCACTCTCCCATCAAAAAGTTCATTATCCGTCGCCCCCAGTGCTGTAAACATTTCAATAAGCCGGACATTTTCTTTAAGTGACGGCATCTCAAGTTTTTCTTCCAGTGGAATTGTCTTTCCCAAGAATTGTTCCGGATCAATTTCAAATTCATGACGCAGATATGAACCATCCTTTTGCCGGGCTGAACACATGATCTTTACGGGCCGTTTCAAGGCGAACGCCAGCGTTCCTTCTACTCCGTTTCGAATGACGATGGCGCTGGGGAAACCGGCGCGCTCGGCGACGGTAATCATCTTTTCGGTATACGGAGGATGAAACGCTGACGTAATAATTATTTGCGCCTTCAGCGGATTCAAAAATTTTTCCAGAGTCGAAAAAAACGGCCGTTTGATGATTTCTCGTCGAAGGTCAACCCAGCGATCGAGCGGGTTCGAAAGATCTTCCTGATTCAAAAACCATCCGAAATTTGGTTTGGGATATTTTAAGTCCGTGTTCGTTTTAAGAAACTGCACTTTTAAGGTTTTCGCCAGATCGAGCAAATTATTCCCAAACTTCGGCCCGCTGTTTCGCCCGACGAGCTGCATCACGCGGTATCCTTGGTCTTGAAAATATTTTGCTACAAGCGGTGTGATCAAATACGAATGGTCCACTCCGTCGAAAGGTTCAGCCAGCTGAATAATCGGTTCACCCATCGGGACTGCCCCGCGAAAAGGCTCTGCAACCGATTCCTGCAAACTTAAAAGCAATCCTTCGTATTCATCGGCGGTTTCGTAACGAACACGCAAAGCGCTCGCCGCAATTCCGCGGCCGCCGTCGCCGGGCTCCTGCGAAAGTAAAAATTTTCCCAGCTGATAGGCCGTGGCTTTATCCAGAGTATTTCCCTGAAGAAGTTTGACACAAATCCATCGAACAAATTCCGGCGCATCAAAGGCAATCGCCTCCACCAAACGTTTCGGATATTGCAATGTTCCAGCAGAAAAAGCCTGATCCAAAACCATTTCCTCCTCAGAAATTCCCTTCAAAACCAACCCCGCAAAAAACGCCCCTTGCGCCAGACGCGAGACCTTTCCTTCTTTTAAATCGCGAAGGATTGCGGAAATAAGTTCCGGCGCTAAAGCCTTGCTTCCCTTTTTTCCGATGCCGACGGTTTTGATACCACGAGAAATGGCGGGTTCAAGTGCATTAGAGATTGTTGCTATCATATCGCTCCATTAAAATTTTATCGTTTAACTAAATCTTCAATCCGAATATCCAGCGGCTCAAACTGCCAATGGTCATTTATTTTTTTGCACAGATGTAACTTATATCCATTTTCATAATAGACTTTCAAATCGATTTGTTGAGGAGAACCCTTTTCCATCTCGGTTAGTAAATCAACGTATTCCTTATGTTCTCCCGGTCTGTAACTTTTAAGGGCAATATTGTAGACCATATATTTACTCTCACTCGACCAATAGTGTATTTCGTTATTCTTAAATCCATAATAATACATAACTTCTGCAACACGTTGATAATCTCCAGAAAAATTTCTTACCCAAAGTTCATGGAAAATTTTGTGCTCTTTATTAACAATCATACCCTCTTTGGGATTCTCCAAACGCGAAGTCATCAAAATCAATGTGCCTTCCTTATCCACCAAATACAGATAACGCAAAGAACGATTCCTTTGCGCTAACTCCTCGTGAATCGGAAGTGGAAGAAGTTTTGCAAATTTCAGATCAAACCAGTAATAATGAGATTCTCCTAGATAATCTTTGCGTCGTTGTCCGCCCTGTTGCACGATAATTTTATCGCCTTGGGTCATTAAAATATTAAACTGTCCTTGATCTGGCAGCCATTGACCTTTTTTCAGATTATCTTCGTGATATAAAATGGAAATTTTTCCAGACTGAAGATCATAGGTGGCGATGTAGTTTTGGTCGATGATATATTTGGGGATCCCACCGTCAGGAAATCCTCCTAGTCCTTCCGGCGGCAAATAAACCTGATGATTAAATGTGAAGATACCAATTTTTTCACCGTCGACTATACTGGCACTTATAAACTTACTATTATCGGTTTGAGGTCCCGAACATCCCCAAATATTGATTACTAAAAAAATCACGAAAACTTTGTAACAATTCATGATTAAGTATACTGAGGAAGGTTTGGAAAATCAACCCATTTGCATATTCGTCGAAATCGGATATAATTGCTCAACTATGAGAATCGGTTCTCTTGAAATCCATCAACCTCTCGCCCTCGCTCCGATGGAGGATGTCAGCGAAACGCCGTTTCGTTTGATCTGCAAACGTCTGGGTGCAGATTTGCTTTACACCGAATTCACCAGCAGCGAAGGGCTCATTAGGGAAATTCCCCGGACTTTAAAAAAGGTAGAACTTTCCGACGAGGAACGCCCGATTGCGATCCAGCTTTTTGGCGGGGTGGAAACGTCCCTGGAAAGCGCGGTCAAGGTGTGTGAGCGGTTTCAACCCAGTTTCATCGACATCAACTGCGGCTGCTGGGTCAAAAATCACGTGGCGCGCGGCGAAGGTGCGGCACTTTTAAAGGACCTCCCGCATTTTGAAGCCATCGTGAAATCGGTCGTCAAATCCACAAAGCTTCCGGTGACTGTTAAAACCCGTCTGGGCTGGGATCATGAAAACATCGTGATTTTGGATGTGGCGAGAATGATCGAACAAGCCGGCGCACAAGCTTTAACCGTTCACTGCCGTACCCGTAGTCAGGCGCATCGAGGTTTTGCCGACTGGAGCTGGCTGGAAAAAATCAAAAAAGTGATTTCCATTCCTTTAATCGGCAACGGAGACATCACGACCCCGCAAGATGTCAAGCAGATGCTGGAAACCGGCTGCGACGGGGTCATGATCGGACGCGGGGCGATTGCGAATCCCTGGATATTTCAGCAAAGTAAACATTACTTAAAGACCGCAGAATTTCTGCCTGAGGCAACGATCCAAGAAAAAATCCAGCTGTGCATTGAGCATTTAAAATTATCCATCCAGTATAAAGGCCAGCGAGACGGCATCATTACCTTTCGAAAATTCTACGCCGGATATTTACACGGCCTGTCCAACATTGCCAAATTACGCAGCGATCTGATGAATATAACTGATCTGCAAAGTATTCTGGACCGACTTGATCGATTCTTGGAAGAGTCTTCCTGTTTATCTCCTTTGATCACTTGAAGCCATTTGCATTTCAACTCTTCCTTGTTTAAACCCAAGAATTTCAGTTCACGCTTATTGGACTAACTTGTAGTGAAACTGAAATTCGGGTTTAACCCCGATGTACAGAAAAAAATCTCTCCGAGATTTTTTTCTATCGGCCCTCCGGGCAAGAATTGCAATTGTTTCAATTGCAATTCTTGGGTTAAAAAAATTTCAAAATAAATCCATACACCATGAAAAAATACGACGTGATTGTGCTCGGCTCCGGCGGTGGGGCAAAGATTGTTAGTCCCGCCGCACGGTTGGGTTTGAAAGTTGCGGTCATTGAAAAAGATGCGCTCGGTGGAACGTGTTTAAACCGCGGCTGCATCCCCTCCAAAATGCTGATTCACCCGGCGGATGTTGCGCTGCAAATCCGCGAGGCCAAAAAATTCGACATTGACGTTGATCCTTATTTTACCGTCGATTTCAAGAACCTGGTCACACGCATTTCCAATACAGTCGATCGTGATTCTAAAAAAATTTCTGTCGGTTACAATAAAAATCCGAATATCGATTTCTATCCTGCCGAAGGGAAATTCGTTAGGGACAAAATCATCTCCGTGGCTGGACAAGAAATCACCTCCGAAAAAATTTTCATCGCCGTTGGCGGCCGCCCACACATTCCCAACATTCCTGGATTATCCGACACTCCCTTCATGACCAGCACCGAGGCCCTGCGCAACACCCATCTTCCTAAAAAAATGATTGTGCTCGGCGGCGGATACATTGCGGTTGAGTTAGGCCATGCCTACAGCGCTCTGGGGTGCGAGGTTCATTTTATTGTGCGAAGCAAACTCCTGAGCCACGAAGATGCGCAAATCTCCGAAGAATTTTTCAGAATTTTCTCCCGCCGCCATCAAATCCATTGCGGGGTAAGCCCCTCCCTCGTTGAATACAAAAATAATCGCTTCACCTTAACCTGCCGCAACACCTGCGGACTTAAGGAAAGAATCGCCGCCGAGAGCCTTTTGATTGCAACCGGTGTGATCCCCAACACCGATGCCCTGGGATTAGACAATACCAAGATTCAACTCAATGAACAAGGCTTTGTCAAAGTCAATGAATATCTTGAAACCAGCGTCGATGGGGTGTATGCTCTAGGTGATTGTATCGGCCGTTATTTTTACCGTCATAGCGTAAACTTCGAGGGAGAATATTTGCTGCGAACTGTTTTTGTGCAAAAATCCCGGGAACCGATCCGCTACCCTCCCATGCCCCATGCCATCTTCACCCATCCGCAAGTCGCCAGCGTCGGTAAGACCGAAGAAGAACTAAAGCAAGCAGGCGTTGATTACATCGTGGGTCTAAACCCTTACGCCCAAAGTGCCATGGGAATGGCGCTGTGTGCTGATCATGGATTTGTCAAAATTCTCATTGACCGGAAAACTCGTCGGATTTTGGGAGCACACATTATTGGTCCCGAGGCCTCCGACATGATTCACCTGCTTATTGCCTTTATGAATAAAGATGGCACGCTCGATGATCTACTGAATATGATCTATATCCATCCGGCATTGCCCGAAATCGTTCGTAACGCGGCGCGCAAAGCGCAAGAGGCTTTATCATGACAACCGCTTTTAAACCCAACAACCATTACCGGCCGGGGATAGCAGAATTTTTCCGGATCGGCTTGATTGTCTTTGCAATTTTCGGGGATTGGTTTGATTTCTGGCGACTTTTACCCGCCTCGGAATTATTCAGTTTAATTTTCACGTTAATCGGCGCTTATCCCATCTTTAAAGAAGCCTTCACTAATATTTTAGCCCGACGGATGACCATGGAATTGTCCATGGCGATTGCGATTGTCGCGGCCCTCTCAATCGGTGAACACTTAACCGCCTTAGTGATTTCTTTTTTTGTTTTGTTTGCCGAGATTTTAGAAAATATGACCGTCGATCGCGGCCGGCACGCGATCAAAAATTTAGTGGAGCTCCTGCCACGCCAGGCGATGGTCAAACAAAATCACGATTTCCAGCTTAAAAGTATTAGCGAATTGAAAATCGGCGATTGTGTTCTGGTCAAACCCGGAGAAAGAATTTCGGTTGATGGACGCGTGATCTCCGGGAACTCTTTTGTGGACCAATCGGCCATCACCGGAGAATCGTTGCCGGTGGAAAAACAAAACAGCGCACAGGTCTATGCCGGAACGATCAATCAATCCGGTGTCCTGGAAATTCGTACCGAACGACTCGGACGTGAGACAGCGTTTGGAAAAATTATCGATGTGGTGGAGAAAGCTGAGAAATCCCGCGCGCCGATTCAAAAAACCGCCGACCGTCTGGCCGGATATCTTGTCTACCTGGCTTTTGGGTGTGCGGCACTCACCTTTCTTTTTTCTCACAATATCCGCGATACCATCTCGGTTATTATCGTTGCCGGGGCGTGTGGGGTTGCGGCTGGGACGCCTCTGGCGATCGTCGGGGCAATCGGCCAGGCCGCCCGCCACGGCGCGATCATCAAAGGCGGCTTATTTCTGGAGATGCTGGGAAAAATCAATATCGTTGTGCTCGATAAAACCGGCACCGTGACCGAAGGCAATCCTCAAATCACTGAAATCACCAGCAGTTTAGGGATTTCTCCCCTGGAAGTTTTAAAAACCGCAGCGATTGCCGAGCGATTCTCTGAACATCCTGTGGCCAAAGCTATCCTAAAAAAGGCGACAGAAAACCACCTCACACTTTTAGAACCTGGTACATTTGAGTACATTCCGGGGAAAGGCATTATCTGTTTCTATAAAGGAAAAGAAATTGTCGTTGGGAAGAAAACTCTTCTCATCGAACGCAAGATTGATATCGGTTCATTTGAACACGAGGGAAACACCTCCGATGTTTTGGTCGCGCGTGAGGGACACATTCTGGGTGCGTTTCGTTTTGAAGACACCCTGCGTCCGCAGGCAAGGGAAGCCATCAACGCATTAAAGCGAATGAATATTCGAACCGTTCTTTTAACCGGTGATACCTGGAATATTGCCAAGACAATCGGAGAAAATCTGGGAGTGAATGAAATTGGCGCAGAACTTCTTCCCCATCAGAAATTAGAAAAAATCAAAGAACTGCTGGCGCAAAAAAAGTTGGTCGCCATGATCGGTGACGGAATCAATGATGCCCCGGCTTTAATTCAAGCCAACATCGGTGTTGCGATGGGTTCGGGGACCGATGTCGCGCAAGAAAGTGCGGATATTCTTTTGATCGGTAATGATCTTTTGAAATTTGTGGATACGCTGAAACTCGCCCGGAGGTGTCAGGGGATCATTCTATTTAATTTTATTGGGACTCTGCTGGTGGATGGGATCGGTGTTATCATGGCTAGCATCGGACTTTTAAATCCGATGCTGGCGGCGTTTATTCATGTTTCATCGGAGTTAGTTTTTATTTTGAATTCAGCGCGGCTCTTGCCCTCACCGGCAAGAAAATCGCCTGCGGCGATAACTTAGCCCACCTACCCCCTAAAACTCCTCTCTTGCTTTGACAACTTCCCCATTTTCAGTATAATGAACCCATGCGAAATTCCGAGATCGCGATTTCTATCAAAAACCTCACGAAGTTTTATCAAAAGTTCCAGGCCCTCGATGATGTCTCCTTTGCAGTTAAACGTGGAGACTTTTTTGCATTTTTAGGACCCAACGGCGCCGGAAAAACCACAACGATCAATGTCTTAACCGGCCTGTCCAATTATCAATCCGGTCAGGTGAAAATTTTCGGCTATGACACAACACGCGAATACATCCACACGCGCCGTCTGATCGGGCTGTGCGCTCAAGAATTCAATTTTGATCCATTTCTTACGATCCATCAACTCTTAATGTATCAAGCCGGTTATTTTGGCATCACCCCGGGCGAAGCTTCCCGACGGGCAGATCAATTGTTGGAACGGTTTCAATTGAGCGAAAAACGTAACGCCAAACACCGTGCCTTATCCGGCGGGATGAAAAAGCGGCTGCTGTTGTGCCGTGCGCTCATTCACGATCCGGAAATTCTTATTCTGGACGAACCCACCTCCGGCTGTGATCTGGAACTAAAATTTCTCATCTGGGATTATCTCATCCAGCTCAACAAAGAAAGTAAAACCATTTTCTTAACCACCCATTATATGGAAGAAGCTGAAAAATTATGCCGCACCATCGGCATTATTAATCATGGCCGGATCGTGCGGATCGGGGATAAAAAAGAAATTTTACAGGATAAATCCCTCGAAACCGTTTTTCTGGAGGTGACCGGTCCCGATGATTAACGTGAATTTGATCAGCAACCCTATCGGTGTTTTGTCGTTGTCTAAACGAGAGATCTTACGTTTTCTAACTGTTGCCAGCCAAACAATTTTCCCTCCGCTTATTTCCTCCGCGCTTTTTATGTACATCTTTGGAGTCGCGATCGGAAACCGCATCAATTTTTCCAACGGTGGGTTAAGCTATTTGACCTTCATGATCCCCGGACTCATGACGCTGCATCTAGTTTCTAGTTCTTACGAAAATACCAGCTCGTCGCTATTCATCGCCCGCTGGCACAATCATATCCAGGAAGTTTTACTTTCTCCTTTATCCTATTTTGAGATGGTGTTAGGACTTCTCGCCGGTGGAGTAACGAGGGGATTTATTGTCGCCTTAGGAGTTTTTATGGTCTCGCTTTTTTTCACCCCCACCGTGATTCAGCATCCAGTGCTTCTTTTTTATTTTATCATTACGATCTCGGTGATTTTTTCGTGCTGCGGGATGATCGGCGCGTTATGGGCCGAGGATTTTGGAATGCTGAATCTTTGGAATATTTATTTGATTGTCCCGGCGGTTTTCTTGGGAGGAGTGTTTCATCCCGTTGGTATGCTTCCCGCAGCGCTGCAACTCGTCACCAAATTCAATCCCATGCACTATCTGGTGAATGGGATGCGCTACTCAATCGCTGGAGTCTCCGATATCTCCATCTGGATCAGCATGACTTTTACATTTCTTCTTGCCCTCGGCATTTTTTTCTGGACGGTGTATTTGTTTAAGATTGGGTATAAACTGAGAACTTAAACCTAAAATAAACTAAAAAAAATGCATCCCACAGTTAAAGAGTATACAGTACGTCGATGGATTCTAGGCTTTACTCTCATGGAGCTGCTGATTGGGATTGTAGTTATGGGAACATTGGCCTCTATAGCGATCTCAAAATTCCAGACCGTTGTGGAAAAATTCCAAGCGCAAGAGGGAAAAAATATTTTATTAAATCTGCTCGGTGCGCAGTTAAGGTATCGACTGGACAACAATAATAATTTTACCAATAATTTGTCTGATCTGGATATTATGGTTGGACAGCCAAAGAATTTTGCGATGCCAAACGTAGTAGCTAATGGATACACAAGCGAGTGTCCTCCTTATGGAGCGGCATTCTTCAGTCCCAATTCAGACCAAAGCCGTTTTGTTGCGAGTATAGCAAGCAATGATGGGAAATATATACTTTATGCTTGTCTCGCCGGACCCGTAAGTTGTGCACCTACCGCAGCCTTTCGATTGGACAAAACATGCTGGAAGATTGGGATGTTTCGTCCTTAAATGGAATATAAATCATGAGCCAAGAATTCAACCAAAACATCATCAAAGCCAAGATACGTAAATCCCAAAAGGCATTGCTCTATATTCTCAAATGGAAAAATTTTCTAAATCTTCCGCCGAGCCGTGGGATGAGGATCGGTATGCGCAGGTCGTGGCTGGTGATCCTTGAGTTACAAAGACGGTCATTTATTTTGTCTCAATTTTGGAGTATATTCTTCCGACGAATACGCCTGAATGGCCAACGCATGAATCTCCTGCCGTAATTCTTTAGCCAGAGCCTGATAAACCATTCGATGACGCTCGATGGGTCTTTTATCTTTGAAAATTTCTGCGATGATAACAACCGAGTAATGCCCGCCTCCGGAAAGTTGCGATTGTTTGTGACCGGTATGCAATGAGGACTGATCTAAGACCTCAACTTTTGAGGCCGAAAGTTTTTTTTGAAGTGTTTTCTGAATTTTTTCTGCAGTATTCATAATTTCTCGATACCCTTATTGACCTTTTCTTTACTAATGTTAAATCTCCAGCCGCTACTTCCAACGACATCTGGAGATTTAACATTCTGTTTAGTAGAGAGAAGGTCAATAAGCCCCCAACTTGAAATTGGGGATGAAAGTCAGTTTAGCATAGCCCACAAGGTAGACAAGAGGTAAAATTTATTCATGAACCTTTCCTTAAATCAAAAAATCTTCTGGGGTGCGACGATCGGAATCACCGGCGGAATTATTTTAAATCTGACCGGAACAAACCCTCCGCCTGCCCAATGGCTTCTTTACGGCTGCGGATTGATCGGCGGGATTTTTATCGATCTTTTAAAGATGATTTTAATCCCTCTTATATTTACTTCCATTTCCATCGGGATTTCCAATCTAAAAGCTCACGCGCAGATGGATAGAGTATGGAAAATGACGTTAATTTATTTTCTAACAACGACAGCGCTCGCTTGCCTTTTAGGATTAATTTCCGTCAATATCTTTAAACCCGGAATGGGATTAAAGACTACCTTGTTTTCAGAATCTCTCACCCACTTTAAATATGAAAACGTGACGCTCTCTCAATTTGTAAAAATGTTCTTCTCTGATCTTTTTATGAATCCTGTTAAGGCCATGGCCGAGGGAAAAGTTTTACCCACGGTATTTTTCGCCATTTTCTTAGGAATAGCGCTCATTATTTCCGCAGAACGCGGCAAAAACCTGCAACGGCTTTTGCAGGAAATCTTTGAAGTGATTATGGTGATGGTCGAATGGATCATGCATTTAGCACCACTAGGCATTATGGCGCTTCTTCTAAAATTGATTGCAACACAGGATGTTTCTCTTTTATCCGCCTTAAGCCGATTTATTCTGGTTGTGATCGGCACAACCCTTTTTCATGGACTCATGACACTTCCGTTGATCCTTTATATCTTCACAAAAATGACCCCGATTTCTTTTTTCAAAGGAGCGAAAGAAGCGTTGATCACGGCCTTCTCGACGAGTTCCAGCTCTGCAACACTTCCGATCACGATTCAATGTGTCGAAAAGAATCTAAACGTCAAAAACGAGATCGCGGGATTTGTTTTACCCCTGGGAGCCACCGTCAATATGGACGGCACGGCTTTATATGAAGCCATCGCCGCGATCTTTGTCGCCAATTTAAGCGGAATCCATTTGAATATCGTTCAACAGATCATTGTGTTTTTAACCGCCATCCTCGCCTCCGTCGGCGCACCCGGCATTCCCAGCGCCGGGATGGTCACGATGATCATGGTGCTGCAGGCCGTCGGGCTTCCGGCGGAGGCGGTGGCGATTCTCATTCCCATCGATCGTTTCCTCGACACCATCCGCACCGCGGTGAACGTTCAAGGCGACATGGTCGGTTCGGTTATCGTACAGCACCTTACCAGAGAAAAAATTCCTGCTCGACATTCCACATAGTTTGGGACATAATAGGGCGCGTTTAATTCTGAAAAGAATCTTGGTATAAAATCTATGAATCAACAAATATGAATCAATCCACCGATAAAAAATTTTGCTCAAAAATTTTCGTCGACCCGATCAAAGACCGGCAGATCGAAATCCATCGATGGCTAGCCTCCCACGAAACAACCAAAGAACTCCCCCTTTATTCTTCCGTTGACATTCGCGATGCAGGTTTTAAGATTGCGGTCATTGACACCAACCTGTTTCCGGCCGGATTTAATAATCTGTGCGAGCACGGGATCAATGATTCGATCAAATTTATCCGCAAAGCCATTCTGGCGCGGGTGCCTAACTGCCGAGATATCTTGATTATCGCTGAAGAACACACCCGCAACACGTGGTATCTGGAGAACATTCGTATCCTGCAGCAGATCATTGAGCAAGCCGGATTTAACGTCAAGATCGCGACCTTCTTTTTTATTCAACCCGCCTTTTGTGAAACCGCCAATTATATTGAACTCGAAACCGCCACCCACAAGCCGGTTAGAATTTTCTGCTTCAAACGAATTCTCGCCAACCTCAAGGCAGGATTGACCAATTGCGATCTGGTGATTTTAAATAACGATTTAACCACCGGTATTCCCGATGTTCTAAAAGAAATGAATGTGCCGATTTACCCGTCGATCCAGGCGGGCTGGCATTCACGTTTGAAATCGCATCATTTCGAATACACCGCCGAGTTGATGGAAGAATTTGGCAAGATCATTAACATTGATCCCTGGTTATTCTCCAGTCTTTTTTCGTTTGTGGATCAGGCCGATATCAACGCTACAGCCGACCAACAAAGACTGGCCGATTGTGCCTCCAATCTTTTTAAAAAGATAAGTGCCAAATACCGCGAGCATCAAATCGATGAGAAACCTTTTATTTTTGTTAAATCGGATTCAGGAACTTATGGCATGGGGGTTATGGCGGTTGAGGATCCTGGCGAACTCATCCATTTGAATCGCAAAGACCGAAATAAATTATATAAAGGAAAGAGCGCGCAAATCATTCACCGCTACCTGCTGCAAGAAGGCGTGCCGACCATTCATAATATTGAAAATGAGGTGAGCGAGGTTTGCATTTACCAGATTGAAAACAACCTCGTCGGAGGTTTCTACCGCTCGCATGCACAGAAATCCGACCGCGAAAACCTCAACAGCCAGGGAATGGATTTTAAAAAAATGTGTCCGCATCTAAAAAAATATGGTGATTGCGGAGTGAATCATAACATGAACATCTTTGACATTTACCGGATTCTGGCGCGCATTGCGGGAATCGCCGCTCACCGGGAAATCGTTCAACTGGAGACACAGCCGAAATGAACTTTGTTTTTTTGATGGACCCTCTGGAAACAGTTATTCCGGATAAGGATACCTCCTTCATTTTGATGTTGGGTGCCCATCGCCGCGGGCATTCCGTTTATTTTGTTGGCGACGGTGGGATAACCCTTCATAATGGGGAATTTCATTTCCAAACTCTTAAAGTTATTCCGGAACAAAACCCAAAAAATCCATTTACGCAACGAACTCCGCACAAATTAACCGACAAAGATATCGATTGTATTTTTATCCGCAGCGACCCGCCGTTCGATTCTCAATATCTTTTGAACACCTGGTTGTTGGACCGGCTCCCCGGTCGTATTCCGGTCATCAACAGCCCGGCAGGGATTCGAACCGCCAATGAAAAAATCTGGGCCACCCAATTTCAGGGGATTGTCCCCCGGACCATGATCGGGCGCAACCGTCCGGAACTCTTAGATTTCTTCCTGCTGGAAAAAAATATCATCGTCAAACCAACCGACGGGTTTGGTGGATCGTCGGTTTTTCACATTAATTTACTGGATAAAAACGCGAAAGTGGTCTTAGAAACCATGACGCACAACTGGACCAAGGATGTGATCCTTCAGCACTACATTCCCGAATCTCAGGACGGTGATAAAAGAATTCTTTTATTAAACGGTGAACCGCTCGGTGCGGTTTTACGCGTGCATGCGCCCGATGATCACCGCAATAATTTTTTTGCCGGTGGAAAGCCGATGGCAACCGAGGTCAACGCCCGCGACCAAGAGATCATCAATATTCTAAAACCCGAGTTACAAAGACTCGGGCTTTATTTCACCGGCATCGATATTATCGGCGGATATTTGATTGAGGTGAATATCACCTCACCCACCGGGATTCAAGAAATGAACCGACTTGACGATCAGCATCTGGAGGAAAAGGTGATTGAGTTTGCGGAAGGGTTGATAAAACAATCGCAGTCAACAAGTAAAATGTAAATTACCGATCTAAATCACAAACCACAATGCACAAACCACAAACAATAAACAATACCAAAATCATAATGACCAAAGGAAATTTAATAATAAAATATTCAACGTTTTGAGATTGGGATTTGTTTATTGTTTGTAATTTGGAATTTGTGATTTGGAACTTAATTTACCTATGCCTCAACTGACCCTCTACCATTTCGAAACCTGTCCTTACTGCACCGGCGTGCGTCGGTATATGACGGAAAATCATGTTGAGATTCCTTTAAAAGACATCGGGGTGAACCCTGCCTATCGAGAAGAATTGATCAAGATCGGCGGAAAATCGCAAGTGCCGTGCTTAGTCATCGATGGAAAAGCTTTATACGAATCGACCGATATTATTGAGTGGCTTAAAAAAAACTGGAAAAAGAAATGACCTTAACGGATATCAAAAAGACCATCGAGGTTTCGGTCCCAAATTCTACCGCTCATGTGTTTGATCCGAATAACGACGGGCAACATCTGCAGGCGATCGTGGTGAGTTCTGCTTTTGAAAATATGCCGCTGGTCAAACAGCATCAGATGGTCATGAAACCTTTAAAGCAGGCCTTTGCCGGATCGGTACATGCGCTGGGGTTGAAAACCATGACGCCGATTCAGTGGGAAGAATTTCGGCGCAAACAGAGTCTTCAGGAACAATAAACGCGCCGAGGGCGGCCCGCCTGAAATGAATCACCAGCGGGCCGCCCCGCGTTTTTCTTTAAAACACAACTCTTTCTTTAAAATCAAAGGAGGAATTTCCATGGACATCAAACAACAGATCGAAAAAGACATCAAAGACAACAAAATCATGATCTACATGAAAGGCACGCCAGACTCCCCGCAATGCGGATTCTCGGGACAGGTCGTCAGCATTTTAAAATCCTACAACGTTTCCTTCGGGGCCAAAAATGTTTTAGCAGATCCCGAATTGCGCCAGGGCATCAAAGACTACAGCGACTGGCCCACGATTCCGCAAATTTTTATTAATGGAAAATTCATCGGTGGGTGCGATATCCTGACGGAGATGAATCAGAATGGAGAGTTGAAGAGATTACTTGCGGAAGTGAAATGAATATTTCGTAATTTAGTCGGAATTAACCTAATATGTGAAACATCACGTCTCATTGGAAGATGAAACGCTAGAATCTTGTAGTATTACACCTTGTGAGATGGCACTGATTTCACTTAACGCTTAACAAACCGTAAAATATCTTTAAGATTGCTTGAGAGCGTATTTATTTTGACTTGATAGTCTTCGGCCATTTCGAACGTAACAAATTCTATTCTCATTTCACCATCTTTATAAATTACAAAACCGACACCTTTTACTTGATCTTCGCCCAGTGCTTTATCTGATACATCGATTGGCGCATGCGCCAATTTATTCCTAAATTCTCTAATCTTTTTAAATTCACTCTTCATATTAGGATTATCCTTGATGTAAAAATCAAAGTCTTTCTTTAATATTTTAAGAATTAGATCAAATTTTGCCTCCAATCCAAAAGACGGGCGAATGGCTATTTCTGAAAAGAATAAATCTTTATTGAATGAATTTCTACAAAAGTACTCTGTCAATATTTCTGCCATTTTAGTATCTATAACAGCAACGCTGTTCAATATTCTTCCTCTTAGCTCACGAGCAAATATGTGATACTTCTGTGCGGTTTTGTATCTTTTTTCATCTTCCATAAAAAAATTTATGCCAGCGAAGCCCGGTGGGTCAAAATATTTGCCCACGTCAACATGGATCCAGCCTAATCGCTATCCATCCGGACATTTTGACGCAGAAGCTCAAAATTTTTTTTGAACCCTATTTCTTAACCAACTCCCTCATCATCTTGTACGGATAAATCCCCGACGAGTGCCCGTCGTTCCAATTGATGCCAATCGCGTAGTTGCCCAGCGGCGTGATTTCTTTGGGTTGAATATCAGAGCGGATACGCTCGGCCTTCAATAACTGCTCACCGGTCAATTCATTCACGCACAGCGCACAGCGACAACTCAAACGTAAATCGCGATTGTTGACGGTCCAATCTTCGCCGTTATTCCATTTGAGGTGCACTTGGGTCGCATCGAATTTAATTTCCGGAATTTCTCGTCGGGTAATACTATTTTTCCCTAAGGCCATCACCACGCGGTCAACCGCATGGGTAATGAATTCATTTTTGGTCTGACCCTCGAGTTTTCCGGTCAGCTCCTTTAATAAAGGAAGATCGGCCAAAACCGGCAGACCAAAACGCTCTTCTAAAAGTTTTCCGCCCTTTCCAAAAATATCATGTTTTTTTCCACAGCCATCGCAGATAAAATACGACATATTTTCAATGATCCCCAGCATCGGCACATCCACTTTTTCAAACATCAAAATCCCCCGCGAAACATCCACCAAAGACAAACTCTGAGGGGTCGTGACGATGACCGCCCCGCTTAATTGCACCGACTGGGTGATCGTCAATTGCACATCGCCGGTTCCCGGCGGCATATCGATAAAAAGATAATCCAGCTCCCCCCACGCGGTATTGTGCAACAGCTGTTGAATGTACCTCGAAACAATCGGCCCGCGCATGACCGCCGGGCTATCTCCCAACAAAAATCCAAACGACATGATCTTTAAATTATTTTTCAACACCGGAAGAAGTTGCTGCTTTTCATTCACCTGCATAGGAACGTTGATGAGATTAAAAAGTGTTGGCACCGACGGGCCATAAATATCCGCATCGATCAATCCGACTTTAAATCCGCGACTGGCTAACTCCAACGCCAAACACCCGGCGATCGTAGATTTTCCCACTCCGCCTTTACATGAAGACACCGCAATAATGGATTTGACCGCCGCCAAAGTACTCGGCATATGAGAATTTGTCGCCGCCGCTTTAGGCTGGGAAGTCATGCGTACCTCGACTTTTTCAATCTCGCCTAAAGCCATGATGATTTCTTCCGCCTGACGCTGAAATTCGGTTTTAATCGGACAGGCCGGTGTCGTCAGCTCAATATCTAAAGAAACATTTTTTCCGTCAATGCGGATATTCTTCACAAATCCGAGCGACACAATGTCCTTTTGAAAATCGGGATCGATGATTTTCTTAAGACTCTCGAGAATCGCTTGCTCACTTACTCTGGGTTTTTCCATGGATTTCAGATCAGTATTCGTTCGATTTCTTCTTCGGGAATCTTTCGCGATTGAATTTTTTGAATCTTGTTGTGATCGCCGGCAGGCCAGTATTCCACTTCACTGGAAAGCTCATCTTTACGACGAGAAAATCGCTGCACCAGTCCCGCGCAGAGTTGCAAAGTCTCTGCGGAAGGATTCTGGCCTTTGAGAATAAGGGTGGGGCCGCGTTTATCGGGAAGTTCAAAAATAAAATCCTGCGGATGGGCAAAAGCGCGCAGTGACGTATTTTCTTCTTCATCCCGTCCTAGAACCGCTTTAAAATCTTTAGAAATCCGAAAATGCCTTCCCCACTTCAAGGCGATCGTCTCACGGAAATTCCGATATCCGTATTCAAACGAATCTTTCATCCGGCGGGCAAAATTTTTGTCAGTCAAAAGGCATCCGCCGGCGGGCGGCAGATAATCGGAAATCCCAAAACTATCGGCCAGCTTCATCTGCGCTGAACGCGAGCGCCCGGATAAGTCCAGAAGTTTTTCGCGATCCACCCATCCTTCTCTCTCGGGGATCGTCGGTTCCAGATGCTTAGCACATAAAGGACGCAGCAGTCGTCCCTGCAAATTGCTTTCTCGCTCGATTGTCGCCATGCTCTGACGCAGCTGTGACATCGGACGCTGGCCCAAAACCTCGCCGGTAAAAACAAAATCCGCTCCGACAGAAACCATATACTTTTGCGCCCGCGAAAACATATGGACACGGCAATCCACACAAGGGTTCAAGGCGCTGCCGTAGCCGTGCTGGGGTTTTTTGATGACGTCTAAATACCGTTCATCCAATTGCAGAGCGACAAATTTGATTCCCAGCTTCTCGGCGGCTTCCATGGCTTTGATTTTGTTGCAGCATCCCCAGGGCTGAGAAAAATACAAACCGTGCACTTCGATCCCTAAATCACGAATGACTTCAACAGCCAGGGTGCTATCCAGCCCGCCGGATAAAAGCCCGACGGCCTTAATTTGTCGCTGCTGGGATGGTAAACTTGCATCAATTTTTTTCATAGTTTGGAAATCTTTCTCATACAAATGTGCCGCTAATATATATCAATTTCCCGAAGAATTCAAGGCGATTGTTCTTTACTAAAGAAATAAAATCTTGCGCATCCATTAATCTTTTGTTATCCTACTTGTCTTCTACATTGTTTTCTGTATACATCATTTATGGCTTCATTCCGACGATCCAAACTTGAACTTTTTAAAAATCCTTTAATTTCTAAAAAATTTCCTATGAAAAAACCAACCGAAAAGAAACCGATGACCGGCGCCGAGGCCCTCATCCGGTGTCTGGAAAACCACGGCGTCGAATATGTTTTTGGTTTATCCGGCGGTGCGGCAATTCCGATTTTTGATGCCCTCGTCGGTTCCAAGATCAAACTCATTTTAGTGCGCCACGAACAGGGCGCCACCCACATGGCCGACGGGTACGCCCGGGCCACGGGCCGTCCGGGTGTGGTTTTAGTCACCAGCGGCCCCGGGGCCACCAACACCGTCACCGGAATTATGACCGCGCATATGGATTCGGTCCCGATGATTGTCTTAACCGGCCAAACCCTCACCTCCATGCTCGGCAAAGATGCCTTTCAAGAGTCAGATATTGCCGGTATCACCATGCCGATTGTCAAACACAGTTATCTCGTCAAGAACACCAATGATATTCCACGCGTGATCAAAGAAGCTTTTTATATCACAAATACCGGACGCCCGGGGCCCGTGCTTTTGGATTTACCAAAAGATATTACTTCCGCTCCTTTTACCGGAACAACCCTCGACCCGGACATGGATTTACCAGGATACAAAATTTCTGACCACGTGAACAAACCCGACGTCATGAAAATGGCCAAGATGTTTAAGGGGGCGAAGAAACCACTGCTGTTGATTGGTCATGGCGCAGTGATTGCACATGCCGGAGGCGCGCTGATGCAATTGGCCGAAAAACTGCGCGCGCCCGTCACCAACACCTTGCTTGGCAAAGGCGCTTTCCCCGAGACACATCCGCTTTCGTTAGGAATGCTCGGAATGCACGGAACCGCCTACGCCAACAAAGCACTCACGATGTGCGATGTGATCCTCTCCATCGGTTCGCGCTGGGATGATCGGATCAACGGCAACAATAATGAATTTTGTATGGGAGCGAAAAAACTGCACATTGATATCGATCCAGCAGAGATAGGAAAGATCGTCCAGCCCAACGCCAGTTGTGTGGGAGATGCGCGAATGGTCGTGGAGGAATTAATCAAACATGTCGAACCATTAGAAACCACCGAATGGCTTCGCGAACTCGACTACCTCAAAAAACAATACCCCTTAAAATACAGCAAAGAAAAAGGCCTAACCGCCCAGCATGTGCTTGATGAACTCTTCAAAGTGACCAAAGGCAAAGCCGTGGTCACAACGGACGTGGGTCAACACCAGATGTGGGCCGCGCAATTCTATTTGACGGATTATTGTGACAACTGGATCACCTCCGGCGGGGCCGGGACGATGGGCTTTGGTTTTCCCGCCGCAATCGGCGCGCAATTCGGCCGGCCGAATGATCTGGTGGTCGCGATCGTCGGGGATGGCGGATTCCAGATGACGCTTTATGAACTTTCCACCGTTTTTATTCACAAACTCCCCGTTAAAGTTTTGATCATCGATAATAAATATCTCGGGATGGTGCGTCAGTGGCAGGAACTCTTTTTCGATAACCGTTTATCCGGGGTGGATCTCGAGGGCAATCCGGATTTCGTCAAACTGGCCGAGGCCTATGGTATTAAAGGAATTCATATCGGTAAACCCGAAGAAACTCATGATAAGTTAATCGAAGCCATGAATTACAAAGGCCCGGTGGTGATTCATGCGGAAGTCATTAAAGAAGACAATGTGTTTCCGATGGTGCCGGCGGGGAAGTCCGCTTATCACATGATCATTGAACCGCCCAAGGCGAAACTGGAAAAGCCGACGGGGAGCACTTAAAGATCACAAATCACAATGTACAAACCACAAATAAATTCCAATACCAAAATTCTAATGACCAACCAATTTTAAGTTTGATCATTTTGAAATTCGGAATTGTGTATTGTTTGTAATTTGTAGATTGTTAATTGGGATTTACCTCATGCAGAATACTCCAAACCAAAAACCCAAAGACATCCATACCATAAGCTTCTTGGTGGCCAACAAACCCGGCGTCTTAGTGCGGGTGGCGCTGGTCTTTGCCCGACGAGGATACAACATCGATTCGCTGGTGGTATCTCCTTCGAATGATCCGCAATTTTCTCGGATGACGATCGCCGCTCAAGGGGATCCCGGCACTTTGGATCAGATCATCAAACAAGCCTTGAAACTAATTGATGTGATTCACGCCAGTGAACACAAACACGAAGATTCTATCGAAAAAGAATTGGCCCTCATTAAAATTCGCTGCAAACCCGCGCAAAAAGCTTCTCTCACCAAACTCCTCAACCGTTTTCATGTCCATATCATAGAGACAACCGACACGACCGTGATCATCGAACAAACCGGCACAACCGATGAGCTTGATGAACTCGAAGATATATTGAAGAAATTCGGGATCATCGAAATGGTGAGGACCGGAAAAATTTTGATTGCCCGGGGCAAAGAATCCACTTAATAGCCACTTATTGAATTTCTGCATAAACTTCAAGAAGTTCTAAAATTCAGAAATAAAAGTTATCCTTTATGGAATGAATTCATGGGGATCGAGCCAAAATGGGCCGACCAATTCGAATTCTTTCCCGGACAATACGGATTCGACATCCAATCGAATCTTTGCTAGATTCCAACCAGGGTCAAAGGTGTATTCAAAAAGTTGATAAGATTGTCCGTAAGTCTGGTGAGACAGAATCTGCTCAGTATTGGCGCTCAGCCTTAGGGATGCCGCACCTTTAATAAAGAAGAACACCGAATGATATTCCTCTAAAGGAGTCATTTCCTGTTGAAAATGACGTAACGTTTGGGGAATGAGGACAGTGCTGCCAAAACGTTTTTTAATCACCTCCAAATCACACCATAAATGCCTGGGAACATCCAGAAAGAAACGGCACTTAAGTAACTCATGCGGCGGGTCATCTTTTTCAGGACGATGAACATTCTGCAATGAAATAATCGCCTTCCCTTCTTCCAAAGAACGCAGATACATGACCGGAATGATACTGGCATAATCACGAAAGGTCAGATCAAAATTTAAAGCGACTTCTTGCGGATAAGAAGATCTAATACCGCTTAATTCACTTAAAAGCCAACGAACAAAAGTTAAGCGATTTCCGCTCGGAAAAGACAAATAAACCGGCCCCTTATTTTGCGATCGGCGTAAATAATGATCGATCGAAAGGATGTTCGCCCCGGTCTGGGGATGAATCCAACGGGACTCATGAAATTTGATGAGATCTCTCACTCCCTCGGAAGCATGGATCACATTAGAATAAGCGATGCATGTCACGCTCGTCAAGAGAATGAGAAAAATACCTTTATTTCGCTTAAGAATTTCATTTAATAGCAGGCCAATCACTAAAGCAATAAAAACACACTCGCTGTAAGTGTAGTAAAAGTTAAAAAACAATAAACTGGGAAATTTTGTGTTCGCTGGCATGATGTACGGATGCACTCCGCTGGGATTAGCTAAAATAAAAGCCTTCAAAAGGATAATCAAACCAATACTGATCACCAACCGCCGATGCAACACCGATGGTCTAGATCGGAACATAAAATACAAAAGCATAACACTGGAAACAATCGCCAAAATACCAAAGGAAGACAAATCCCAATACCCCAAATTTCTTCTTAAAAAATAAAGAAAAAAGGCTTGGCAGGAATCCCGTAAGAGGTCTGAAACATTCAAGAAGTATATCCGTAATTGGGCTAACTGCTCCAGCAAATGGCCTATCGGAGCAGGATCATGAAACATCCGGGAGAGATGAAGAAAACTTTTCACCAAAAACACACATACACCAATCATCACACTGGAATAAATGAGGATTTCCTTGTTAAAGACAGCCTTAACACCGTCACGGAGCATGATAAAAATAAAAATCAACGGGAGCAGCAACACGGCAGTTTCGTCGGTAAACAGACACAAAAGAAAAAGAGTAAATACAGTTGTCTTTTTCAGCACACTCATTTTTGAGAATGTTCTCTCCTTGTTCTCAATGAAAATCCAAGCGGTGAGAAACAAGGTGACCACCAGTAGTTTGGCACTGCGGAAAGGAAATAAAAGAGTGGAGATCGCAATCCCAGAGTTCAGTAATAAAAGAGAACTCAGACATGCGGTTAAAGAATTTTTTGTCAGTCGAAAAACCAAAATCCACAGCAAAATGGCGTTTAAAGCATGCAATACACTTTGAGTGTAATTATGAAAGGAAGCAATCCCCAAAAATTGCCAGAATTTAAAACCCAACATATCGATCAGGTAAGACAAATGCCGCATGCGAAATCCTAGAAAATCAATCTGAGAAGACAAGAAGATTTTAATAAAATCCATTTTCCTTAACCCGGTGTGGTAGGTGTACGAATGGACAGGTTCCATATCCATGGACCAGAAAATGTTCTGCCAAATCATTTCCCCTTGTTGATAAAAAATGGGATAGAAATGAATGATAAGAAAAAAAAGAAGGTTTATTAAAAAAAGAAATGAAAAGAATATGAGAAAAATATTTTCTTTGATGGAAAAAAAACCATGTTGATCTAAAACATGAGGGACTTCTTTTTTATTAGCTTGGGGACGGTGCTCCACTTAAATTTCCTTTTCTACTGATGAAGTCAATCGCCTGATATTGGGCTGAGGACTTTCGCGTTTGTCTGTGGAACGAGCTAAAGAACCAGCCCCGCCTTCCTAATGTTTTTACTAGTGCACTGTAACATTAATTTCTGCACAACGGGTGACGCGAAGGGAGTTCTCTTCCCGCGCGCAGGAACGAGCACGGGAAGAGTCCGCAGCGGCAGGACCCGTTAGCAGTTTGCATCAATAATTTCTGTTACACTGCACTAGAAACCGCGGGGACAGATTCTCGTGCCCCCCGGCTTTCGTGACGGGCGGGCCGGGGAGTGGAACAGGCAAACGCAAACGTCCTGTAGGTAAAATGCTAAGAAATTTTCACTCTCTTTTCTTCTTTCTTGAAAAAGCAAACGCGCCCATTAATCCTGAACCAAATAACCACAAACTCCCCGGCTCCGGAACGACCGCACGGCCGCTCAGAGAAATAAAAAGAGAACCCGTGTCTGGATCACCCTCATTCGGGAAACTATAAAGGAAACTGGCCGGAATAGAAATGCTGGCAAAATCATTCGTCGTGTCAAGAAAATAATTTCCTCCGAGGGCAAAGGGATCGAGTTGTTTCCAGGTTTGGTCCAAAGGATCGTAAAAAAATGGCAAGAGCGAAAGCTCATCGATCGAACCGTAATCAGGATCAGCAATATCAATAAGAAACCCTTCTCCCTCGGTGCCATCTTCATAAGGAATAGTCAGTTTGATAAGCTCATCGGTTAATTGCGGATGGCCCGAAAGTCCGGTCACATCAATGTGCACGCCTTTCATGATGTGATCAAAACCAGGGGGAGCACTAAAGGGATTCGGCATGGAATAAAGCGATGTTCGACTTAAGGTGACCTCCGTATTATTTCCGAATGCCGTATCCGGCATCACTAAGTTGATGTCCGCTGTGACAACGGCAAAGGGAAGCTCCGCCGGAAAACCCGCAACCGCCAGGTTAACGCCACTCCCCGGCGCTCCCCCGGCAGAGGCCACTTTAATCGCAGCGGTTGAAGCTTTCTTCGCTTCCTCTTTATCATCTTTGGAAATGGTTATAACATCGTCGCCTTTGGTTTCTGCGCCTTGCGGATCTTTGATCTTACCCGTCGTGCTTCGAATACCACCCTGGTGATCCAGGCGGATCGTGTGGCTCAATTCATGCTTGGCGTTACTGATGGGATTTTTGGTTTTGTCTTTATCTTTCCCAGCCTGATCCCACTCAAATTTCGTTCCATTGGCCTCGGGAGTGGGATCAAAGGTAATGGTTAATTCAGAGACTTCTCTATTTTTGTCGCCGGCGGCAGGAAAGCCGGTCGTTGAGGCACCGCCCCCGCGGTTGAGGTTGTCATCAAATTTGATCCGGATGTCATGATCTGCCGCGGTTCCGCCGCTGACAAATTCCCATCCGGTATCATCTTTCGCACCATTCCAATTCTGGATTGCCTCATCCATGATATCTTTTAATTTTTTATCCCCGAGTTTATTGTTGGCTGTATCAAAATCATAAAAAATTTTTAACTTGCGTTTTTTATCTTTCCAATCAAAACTATCATCAATACCGGCGAAAGTGAGCTCAGCGGTTGTGAAGATCACCAGAAAAAGTGTCACCAACGAATAAAGATATTTCATTTTGTTTTCCCCCCTTTCTTTCAGAAAAGATATCCTCTCTATGGAACATCCAACCACTGACCTTGATAAAGGATTCTTTCCGAAATTTTCTTCATGATTAAATTTTTTTCTGCATCTTCCATTTCTTCTGCACAAACTGCGCCCGGCCCGAACCGATCCGATAACGTTTATAATGCTCGGGCTGCTTTTGGGAATAATCCTGATGATATTCTTCAGCCGGATAAAAGATTGAGGCCTGGAGGATTTTTGTTGTAATCGGTTGATCAAAACGGGTGCTTTGTTCTATTTTCTTCTTGGATTCCTCTGCAATCCGTTTTTGTTCGTCGGTAAAATAAAAAATGGCGGTTTCATACTGAGATCCGCGGTCGGCAAACTGACCTCCGGCGTCGGTTGGATCAATATCGCGCCAGTAAATATCCAAAATCTTTTCTAACGATATTTGGGCCGGGTCAAAGGTCACCTCGACGGCTTCCAGATGTCCGGTTCCTCCGGAACAAACCTCTTCATACGTCGGATTTTTTTTCTGCCCGCCCGTATATCCGGCAACGGCATCCACAACGCCTTCCACTCCCTTGAAAACAGACTCGGTGCACCAAAAACATCCGCCGGCTACGATAATTTTTTCATGGCTCATGGCTTTCCTCCCATATTTTTCTTCCAGGACAGAAACAAGTTTCTGTGTCGACTTTAAATCGGTTAGGGAAAAAGGTTAGGGATATAAAAAACCTGTATAGTCGTCTTTATAAAATTCCACAAAAAACCAGTGCACAGATCGTCTTGGCATCATAGATTCGTCCCCGGCGGAAAAGGTTTTGAATTTGGGCAACTGACAAAACACAAACTCGAATCACTTCATCCGCCTCTTTATATTTCAAAATTTGTGAGACCTTCCAATTTTTTTGAGATCCTGATTGCGGATGAACAGTTTCCTCTGCGCTTAAATCTTCGGCCTTAAAGATAGTAATGACTTCCATCGAGTATCCGGGAACAGGAACGATTTTCCCGAGCCGTTTGATTTTCCCCGCACGAAATCCGGTTTCTTCCAGCAATTCTCTGGAAGCGCATCGCAACAAAGGTTCACCGGGATTCAACGTCCCGGCAGGAAGTTCATAAAGATAAGTGTTTAATACCGGACGAAACTGATGAATAAAAACGAGATGATCACGGTCCAGCAAAGGAACAATTAAAACCGCGCCCGGATGCTCAATAACATCGAGCTGCGCGACATGACCATTAGGCAGACGCCGCGTTTGAGATAAAACCTTAAGCACCTTTCCTTGGAATTGATAGACCGTTGTCATTTAAAGATCCGATCGAGAATATTTTCCAGGATCTGTTGTTCCGGGCGTTTTTCTTTTGGGGCAGAATTGGGATTCGAATCGTTACTCGCGGGGGTATTCTTTTCTCCTTTATTGAATACCTTATCCAGAACTTTTTCCAGTTCCCTTTTCCCGATTCTTTCGCCCAAATATTTTAAGTCAGGCATCGGCGGGTTAATCTGCGAGCCTTTACCCTTGATCTTCACGGGAATCAAGATCCTTTGTTGTTCATCCAAGAGATATTGCAAGTCCGGGACAACCGAGATCATGCTGGCGGAAAGATCGGCCGGGATACTCAAGGAGCCATTGAACGAATAGCTTTGATCAAAACCAACATTTCCCATCGATGAAAGCAGAAAACTATCGGCATCTATCTCTGCCGGATTGACGGTAACGGATCCGTTGCTCGCGGTCATGACCAGATGAACCTTGTTCAACACCGTATCTTTCTCGGTTAATTTTTCTTTGTACCGATCAGGCAGAGATTGTTCCAACTTTTCGGCCAACCCGGGCACAATGGAGATCTTACTTAAAACGAGTTTTAAAATGTTCATGTCACTCAGGCGTCCATTTTTCACATCAACCTCTCCCCCGCCAGAGAGTGACTGTTGAAATTTCGCTGGCTCCAGTCCCTGAGCCTGGATGCTCCATTTTCCAAAGACAAGTCCTGCTAATTTAACCGGTTGATCTTTTTGCTCAACAACCTCAAAGAGATCCACCCCATCGACATTCATCTGTCCCGTTACGTTTTGCTTTCCTGAATAATCATCCACCGTCGCTTTGGCCGCGAACTGACCTCTGCCTAATTTCGCGAAAAACTCATCCACGCTCAATTTGTTTTCTGATTGCTGGAATTGCAAACGAATATCTTCGAGCGGAATGGCCAGCTGTTTAAGTTTAACACTTCCCTGCGACCATCCTCCCTTGATCACAAAAAAAGAAACTCCCTGGGGACTCAGCTCTAAAGAATCCATTGAGGCATTGAACTTTCCAGCCAACTGCTCTGGCAGTTGTACACCTTTCAAGCTCGACACGGACGCCTGTAATTTAGAAAGTGAAATCGACGACAAATCCGTGGAGATTTTCGTATTTTTCAATTGAACAATCTGATTCGGCAAATTAACGCGGCAGGTCCCATCCACAAAAATATTTGGCTGATCGCTCAAAACCGCTGCCTGCAAATTCACCGGGAAAGGATCGGTTAAGGAAAGATCCGTCATTTTCAAATTGATTTGTCCCGCCTCAAAGAAAATGCCGGGAGCAATTTCTTTGAAACTGATTTTCCCATCGGAAAGATTGAGATTTCCCGATAATGAAGAAAGACCTTGCGGACCTGCCACTAAATTTTTAATGTCGGCTTGAAATTTTCCGGCAAGCGTTTCAGGGAAAGGTGTTTGTTTTAAGCCAGGCAAAGATTCCCGCAGTTTTGTTAAAGAAAATTGGGAAAGGTCCGTTGTGCCTTTCACTGCACTTAATTTGACTTGATTCTCGGGGAGAATTATTTGAGCATTTCCCTCGAGCTGAATATTTTTTTCATCGCTAAAAACAGCTGCCACCGCAGTAAACCGGAAAGGGTCTTTCAAAGAAAAGTGTTGAATGTTGACAGAGAAATGAGAAATAGGAATGGACGCCCCCGGTGCAAACGACTGATCGATATACAAAAGCGTGCCATTTTGAACGTCAATTCTATTAATGAAAATATCTGGCAAGTTCCTATTATGAGAGGAAGAAGCCAGGGGTTGATTTTGTGGTGGCTGCGCAAGAGATGTTGGCGTTTGGTTTGTAGAAGAAGCCGGAGGAGAAGACGCCGTCGATTGGGTTGCAGGATGCTGCGGGGTTTGCGATTTTGGGTTGTTGAATGGTTTCCCTATATCTTGAACCTTAATTTGTCCATCTCCTCGATGGATAAACGTTATTTGAGGAGAACGAACATCGACATGCGAAACCGCAATCTGCTTTGTCTTTAAAAAGTTCAAGACATCCACACCTAACGCCACTTCCTCAATTTTTAAAAAATCCCCGGTCTGAAAATCGGGATCGCCTTGGATCGTTAACTGCTTTAAATTAACGGTTAAGCCATCGTGGAGAGAGAATTGAAGCGTCAGGTTCTTAAAATCCACACCTCTTCCCAAAGCGGCGCTGGCGGTTGCAATGATTTGCGGTTTAAATCGGTTGATGTCGAATGTTTTTAAAAAAATAAAAAGCGCAATCGCTGCGACGATAAAAAAAATCAGAAAAGTGATGAATAATATTTTGAGAATTTTCATGAGCTTGTTTATCTTTGCATCTTTTGAAAATTATAATCCATGCGGTTGATCCTGAATTTTGTCTCGCATATTTCCCATTTGCGCCTCCGTCAGGTCTTTCAAATCCTTTTGGCGGTCCCGTTGGATTTGTGTTTGTTCAATCAAATGAGCTCTTTGCTCTTCAACCCTCCTGGCCGTTTCCGTTTGTTTTTCTTGAAGGTCGCGGGGAGACAAAAAATTCTTAAAATGATTTTCAAATTGGGTCGTTTGATCTTTCTTGTTCTGTTGAGATTTCCCTAAAGAACCGGCTGTTTCTTCCGCGAGCTGGTTCACAAACAAAGAAAGTTGACCGTCCCAGGACCGGGAACTTTCTAGAACCCGCTCTTGGGCAGCCTGAGTATTTTCGAACATGACACTTCTATGATGTTCGAGATCTTTAAGCCGCGTTTGAATTTTTTGGGGATTGGATTCTGTGCCCGAGGAGATATCTTCCAGCACGGTTTTGAACTGAGCCTCCCAGTCGGTACTCTGTGCCCGGGAGTTTTCCGTTAAGGACTGCCAGATAAGGCCCAGGTTTTCACGCTGATTTTCAATACGTTGCCGCTCTTTTACGAGTTCTTGATTTCTTAAGTCCGATAATAAATCATCCAGAAAATTTTTCAGCTGATCATTCATCTTAGAGAAGCTTTCTAATAACTCTTGCTGTGACTGGAGTCTGTTCTCTATCATTTTTTTTCTTTGCTGCTCCAGATCGTGATATTGCTCCAATATTTTTTGCTGGTCCTTTTGATTCTCCTGGGAAAATTTCTCAAGGAAATCTCTGACGGAATTGTTCAAAGCTTGGTTTTTATCACGGGCAGTGGCTTCATTGATCTTCCAGTTTTCCATTAATAATTCGTGTTGTGCTTTAAGCGCCTCAAACGTTTCTTTGAGTTTTTGGGCAGTGGCTTCTTTCCTCTGGGCAATCAACTGTCGACGGGCTTCCTCCTGTTCTTCCAGACCAGTCTTCTGGAAAATTTTTTTCCAGCTAAACGATACCGAAGGCAGCGGGCTAGAAGCAAAAATCGACAAAAAAAACGCGCCAATCAAAAAGATAAGCAATATTACATCAACGGTAGAAGAATCTTTTTTCATTGCAGTAATTCCTCAAATTTTGTGAGACTGGTGGTAGGAAGCTGGCAAACGTGATTTTTACAGACGTAAGCCGTTGTTTTGTTGTCGATGGGAAGCTGCGTCTTCAAAGAAGGGATTAAAGAAATTAGCTCTTCAGCGCAGTGTTCGTCCACCGGTCTAAAAATAACGACTTTGCCGGGAAGAAACTTTTTACGAAGAATTTTCAGCATTTCTTTAGTTGATGCACTGTCAGGAATACCGGCAATGATGATTTCCCGACTCGGCCCCAAAAAGAAATCCATAGCAATCAACATCTGGGCATAGGCACTGGGGTGAGATTCGATGACGCCCAAGAAGGACGCAAAAAGTCTTTGGACTCTTTTTTCCCACACCGGATTCAAAGTGAAGTGTGCCAGTCTGATCATATCTAACGCCGCGATCGAGTTTCCCGACGGATAAGCCCCGTCATAAACCTCTTTTTGACGCAAAATAATATCTTCACGGTCAGGGGCGGTTAAAAAAAATCCGCCATTCTTTTCATCCCAAAAAAGATTCACCATCTGATCAGCGAGATTCAAGGCTTCTTTAAGATATTCCACTTTAAAACTCGCTTCATAAAGATCCAGCAGTCCATGAATCAAAAAAGCATAATCGTTCAGTGTGGCTGAAATAGCGGCCTCCCCGTCCCGGTAACGGTGCAGCAGCCGTCCGTCTTTTGTTTTCAAATGATGCAAAAGAAAATGGCAGGCATCTTCGGCAGATTGAATATACCGGGGATCATCCAGGACTTCTCCTCCCAAGGCGAGCGATGAGATCATCAGACCATTCCAATCGACGAGGATTTTATCATCCAAATGCACGCGGGGTCGCTTAAGGCGTTCTTGCAAAAGCCTTTGGCAGCCGCGCGTAATGATTTCGTCCACCTTTTTTTCAGATATGGAAAAATTCTTGGCTGTCTCAAAAAGAGAATGCGCTATATAAAGAATATTTTTTCCAACGAATTCGGCATGCGGATCAAACTGGGCGTTGCCGTCTGGCTTTATTCCGAAATAATAATTGAAGACTTCACTGTCTTTATTGCCCAAAAATTCGACGATCTCCTTGTATCTCCACAGATAAAACGCCCCTTCACTTTTATCCACCTGCGTCCCGGGAACCGGTGGATAAAAGTGTGGATCAAAACTGTCCGCGTCTTCCGCCGAGAAAAAACCACCTTCGCCTGATTTCATATCGCGTAAGACATATTCAAAAATTTCTTGGGCTACTTTTCTATACAAAGGATTTGCGGTCGCTTGATAAGCCTCCAGATAGGTTCGCGAAAGGATCGCTTGATCATAAAGCATCTTTTCAAAATGGGGCATCTGCCAGCTTGAGTCCGTCGAGTAACGATGAAACCCGCCACCTAGATGATCATACATCCCTCCTTGGTGCATTTTAAGGAGAGTTTTCTCAACCATACCCAGGGCTTTCGTATTAGCAGTACGCTTCCAATAACAAAGAAGAAAAGAAAGGTTGTGACTCGAAGGAAATTTGGGTGACTGTCCAAAGCCGCCGTACGTTTCATCAAAATAATTTAAAAATTGCCTAAAGGCTTGGTGCAGAATTTCCGCGGAAAAAGTTCCCGTCCCTGATGCTTTAGTCTGTTCCTGTAGGACATTCAACAGCGAATCACTGGAACGAACAATCTCCTCCCGACGGTTTTCCCACGCTTCATGAATAAAGTGTAACACCTCTTTAAAACCCGGCATCCCCAAACGCGCCGGCGAGGGGAAATACGTTCCGCCATAAAATGGTTTTTTATCCGGGGTCAAAAAAACATTTAAAGGCCAGCCGCCTTGTCCGGTCATCGCCGAGACCGCGGTCATATAAATATGATCGAGATCCGGACGTTCTTCCCGGTCAACCTTAATGGGAACAAAATAATCGTTAAGTATTCCGGCAATTTCTTCGTCTTCGAAGGATTCATGTTCCATCACATGACACCAGTGGCAGGTGGAATAACCGATGGAAAGGAAAATTGGTTTATTTTCCTTTTGGGCCTTCTGAAAAGCCTCTTTGCCCCACGGATACCAATCGACCGGATTATGGGCATGCTGTAAAAGATAAGGACTTTTTTCTTTAATCAAACGATTCGTATGTTCCATTGTTTTTTTCGCTAGATGATGCGGGGGCATCTTTCTTTCTGTACCGGATAATGCCGGGAGGATCAACACCGCTATACAAACCATCAAGATCCGTCGAGGTTCCATAAGAATTCAATTTATTTAAGGAGTTTGTGGAATGACCAATGTCGCTTCCCCCCAGCCCCCTTCAGAACAGTAGGCTTCCACCCGGATATGATCCCCCTCTTTGGCTTTAAGAGCAATATCTGCACGCTCATAAGAAGGAGCCGTCTGAGTCGTCAAAAAAAGTTCAAGAGGCAGATCATCATTAAGGTAAATACGGATCTTTCGGATGCGATGAACTCGTGGATTCTGGGAGAGATGTTTGATTTCTATATGCAAAACTTTTTTCTGCAGATCGTAATCGAGTTGAATCGAAGTTGGTTCATGAGCCGCAACGACGGGGCTGGTTAATAAAAAGAATAAACTCATGATCGTTAAAATTGTATTCAACACTTCCTGGCCTTCATTATTAGTTATTGACCTTTTCCATACCAATGACAAATGGTTCGACTTCGCTCACCATCTTGTGAACCATCCTTAAGTTTGTCGAAGGATCTCCAGCCTCATTTCCCGACGGCAGCTGGAGATTTGTCATTTTGTTTGGTAGAAAAAAGGTCAATAAGACGCTCATGGATATCCTGCAGATATAATCGGGCGCGTTTATAATTGGGGACCAAAGATTCCAGTTCCCTGAATTGCTCTTGAGCCTTCTCATAATCTCTTAGATAATACAGATGCAGTCCTTCCTTATAAAGCTCTTCTGCCTGAACCATACGATCATCTTGCCTGTAACCTTGGTCTATCAAATCCAATTTGGTTTCATCAGAAACAGCCCGGGCGGGTTTCATTTTTATTCTTTTACTCGTCGATTTACTGTGAGGCTTTTTTTGGGCAATATGCTTTTCGGCTATATTCAATTGTGCGGTCAGCTCTTTGGTCCGTTTAATACGCTTACGCATTTCTTCGTCTTGTTTTCTTTTGGCTTCATCACATTGACGTTTTTGTTCTCGAATTCTTCGCTGCTTAAAGAGTTCTTTCTTTTCTTGCTGACCCTTCAGTAATAGTTCTCTGGCCTCAACGATACGTTCCTGTTCTTTTTGTTGTTTTTCTGCCAAAAGTTTTTCTTTTTGCTCTTGGGCTTTCAGTTGACGTTTTTTCTCTTGAGCAGTATCCTCGTCAATCCGCCGCAGGTAATCTTTGGTCTTTTTATAATCAGGCATCATTTCAATAACTTCTTGAAAAACAACTTTGGATTGGTCCAATTTCTTAACTTTATATAAATCGACCGCCTGCTGATAAAGTTTTTCTACCGCTGAGAGAAACTCTTGTTTTGCCTGTCTTTGTTCTTGGCGTAAAACCTCCACCTCTTTTTTCAACTTTTCCTGATGAGCAACAAGATCTTTGCCCGGGAGGCTGTTTATTTCGTTTTGTTCTTGTTTTGCTGGCGCCCATTGTGTTTCTTCTTTTTGTTTCTGCCGATCTTTTGGTCCTTCCTCACGCTGACCTGACTTGGCAAGCTGTTCCTCTTTTTGTTTTTGTAAAAGCTCTTCTTGCTTTTTGTTCTTAAGTTCAAGACGTTCTTTACCTTTGGCCTGCTCTTCTACAATTCGCACTTGCTCCACTCGTATTTTTTCACGCATATTTTTAAGATAATCCTCGGGAAAGGTATTCTGGACTAATAACGTTTCAAACTCATGAAAAACCTGTTTGGACTCTGCGAATTTCTTTGCTTTATACAATTTTAACGACCGGGCGTAGAGTTGATCCGCCTGCCTGATCAATTGCAGCTGCGCTTTCTTTTGTGCTGTTTCCTCTTTTTTTTGCTGTGCTTCTTGTTTCTGACGAGACAATCGTTCTTCCTTAACTTTCTTTTCTTCTTGACGTTTTTTCTGAAATTTTTCTGATTGCGATACACGTTCCAATTCTTTTTGTTCTTTTAACGCCAACTGATCAATAATCGGAGCCGGCGTTTGAACCGCTTTAATGGAGGCTTGTTTTTCTTCCACCGCTTGAGTCGGCGTTTCTTCTTGACGATGATCTTCTTCGAGTTTGGCTTGCCGAACCCGTTCTTCTTTTCGCCGCTCTTGTTCTTCTAACTGAGCCTGTCTTTGCGTTTCTTCGCGGGCTTTTTGCCAGGCCAATTGTTCGGCTTTTTGTTTGCGTTCGATTTCTTTTTGGCGGCGTTCTTCTGCGCGCTTCGCCCGACGAGCCTCTTCTTCGGCCTTTTTTCGGCTCAACTCTTCTGCTCGCTTGGCCTGCCGAATCTTTTCTTCTTCAGCCTTTTTCTGGGCGAGCTCTTCTTCTTTTTGTTTGCGCTTAATTTCTTGTTGACGGCGCTCTTCCTCGAGATTGGCTTGCCTGGCTTCTTCTCCCGCTTTTCTGCGCGCTAACTCTTCTGCTTTTTTCTGGCGTTCGATTTCTTTTTGGATATTGTCATCAATGTGAGACAAATACGAAAGTGTAGATTTGTAGGCAGGATTTATTTTTTGAATTTCCAGGAATTTTTCTTTAGCCTGTTCAAAATTTTGGGCCTTATAAAAATTTAAGCCGTCCAGATACAGGACCTCGGCTTGAGCATTCAGCTGCTTTAACCGTTCTTGCTCCTGGAACTGTGCCTGTCTTTGTGTTTCTTCCTGGGCTTCTTTCCAGGCTAATTCTGCGGCTTTTTGTTTAACTGTGATTTCTTTGTGACGGAATTCTGCATCGAGCTTCGCCCGATGGGCCTGTGCTTCGGCTTTCTTTCGGCTTAACTCTTGTGCTAACTTAGCCTGACGGGCTTGGTCTTCTTCACTTTCTTGACGGGCAAATTCTTCTTTTTGTGCGCGTTGTTCTACTAATTTCGCCCGGCGAATCTTTTCTTCCTCAGCCTTTTTTCGCGCCAACGCTTCTTCTTTCTGGCGCTCAAGCTCTTTTTGCCGACGATCTTCTGCTAATTTCGCCTGATGAGCTTCCTCTTCGGCCTTTCTTCGCACCAAGGCTTCTTCTTTTTGCCGGCGCTCAATCTCTTTCTGCCGATGCTCTTCTGCTAATTTCGCCCGGTGAATCTTTTCTTCCTCAGCCTCTTTCTTCGCAAGTTCTTCCTTTTGTCGGCGCTCTTCTGCTAATTTCGCCTGGCGAGCTTCCTCTTGGGCTTTTTTTCGGGCCAGCTCTTCTTGATATTGCGAAATATCTTCATCAATATGAGCAAGATAATTTATCGTGGATTGATAATTAGGTGAATTTTTGTTCAACTCGAGGAACTTTCCTTTGGCCTCCTCAAAATTCTTTGCCTTATACAAACTGACCGCCTGGCGGTAAAGAGCTTCGCTTTGTTCAATACGTCTGCGCGCCTGTTCTTCTTGGGCTTGTCTTTGCGCTAACTCCTGTTCCTTTTTCTTACGTTCTGTCTCTTTTTGTTTTCTTAGAGCAAGGCGTTCCTGTTCACGAGCGATATCGTCATCAATATGCGATAAATAATTTGCGGTGGATTTAAAATTGGGGAGGATTTTACTGACCTCGCCAAATTTTTCTTTGGCTTCTTTGAAATTCCTCACGTTATAAAGACTTAAGGCTTGATCGTAGACGCCCCCTGCTTTGTCGATCAATGTTTGCAAAAGCTCTCGCTCTTGTTTTTGCCGGGCGATTTCTTCTTCTTTCTTTTTGCGCTCGCGTTCCTGGGCCGCTTGTCGTTGTTGCCCTTCGATTTGATCGTTGATACGTTTAAGGAAATCACTCGTCGAGCGATAATTCTGAATATTTTTTTCAACCGCTGCAAATTTTTCTTTAGCGCCGAGGAAATTACTTTCCGAAAATAATGCCAGCGCCTCCTGATAAACTTTTTCCGTTTGATCGGTCAATTTACGAAGACGTTCGCGATCTTGTTCCTCGATGTGTCGTTTACGATCTTCTTCCTCTTGCTTCTTTGCCAGACGAGCCTCTTCTGCTTGCTTTTTCTTGGCGAGCTCTTGTTCTTGTTTTTCTTTTTCAAGTTCTTTCTGGCGTTCTGCGATGATACGCTGTTCTTTCTTTTTGATATCCTGATCGATCTGCTGCAAATATTTTGGAGTCGCTTTGTAATTGGGAAACCCCCATTCTACCTCCTGAAATTTTGCCTTCGCCGCCACAAAATCCTGCGCCTGATATAAGACCACCGCCTCTTTATAAGTCGTTTCTGCTTGCTGCAAAGTTTCTTCTTCGCGCTGACGTTCTTTTTCTTTTAAACGTTTTTGCCAGGCCTCTTTTTCTTGTTGCACCGCCGCTTCTTGTTCTTTTTGCTCACGTTCTAATTCTTTTTGTTTTTCTTTAGCCGCTTCATCTTTTTCCACGATGATGTCCTGATCAATAATTTTAAGATAACTGCGAGTGGCTTTGTGATCGGCTTGAAGTTCCTGAACGTGTTCAAATTCTTCTTTAGCGGCTGCATATTTTTTTTGTTTATATAACGAAACTCCCGCCTGGTAACTGTCTTCAATCTCTTTACGGCGATCAATATCTTCGAGATGGACCCTATGCAACCGGTCATCTTCTTCTTTTTTCAAAGCCACTTCTTTCTTTCTAAAAACCCGTGGACTCTCTCTAATATAACCGTCCATTTCAGGATTTTCGGTGATCTTGATAGCCTTTTCCCATTCGAGGCGAGCTTCTTGATATTTTCCTTCTTCAAAGAGCTGATTGGCTTTTTCAAAATACTCCCGGGCCTTTTCTTCTCGCTTTTGATTGCGCTTTCGAACTTCCTGTTCACGGATTTTTTCGTTGACTGCTTTGATGTGCTCTTTGGATTTTCGGATAAGTTCCTTCAGGTCAAGAGTGTAACCCGTTTTCTCTTTAGATGGTTTAGACCGTGCCGTAGTATCGCTCCTGGGGCTTAAAGCAGCACTGGGAAAAGATGTTCCCGGTAAAGAAGAAACCGCGGAAGATCCCGTCGGATTCATCGGGGAGACTGTTGGTTGAGTCTGCGGATTCGAACCATCCCAAGAATTGGAATTATTCTGAGCATAAACACCCGTAGAAAAAAAGCAAATCCCCAAGATAAAAAACGTCATTAGAATTTCGGATTTACGATTAAACATAAGCGTTATTTTAACATACTTCTTTTAGCATCTTCCAGTATTTTCTCCCATAATTTCTTAGCGTCATCGTACTGATCTTTCTTAAAATATTCGTTAGCTTGATCATAAAGACCTTTCAATTTTTCTTCCTCCGCAATATGACTGCGAATATAATCAGCAGCCTCCTCGAACATCATTTCTCCGGTCACAATGATGTCTTTATAAATCCGCTGAGATTCTTCTAATTTTCCTAACTCCTTCATGGACTGCGCCACTACAAAAAGATTTTTCAGTTCCGCCACAATGGGGCTCTGGGGCCGAGCCAGTTCTTCGTTAACCATCGCCCAGGCCCACGAAGAAATGCTTTCCTCAAGTCTTCGTTGTTTGGCGCGGGCCATCTCCTCGGGGGTGCGGTCATACAGTTTGGCAGTCACCCGCAAAAATGGTCCTTGAGCGGTAAATCCTAAATCCGTTAGATCATCGGTGAAGGTCGTGAAGTTGTAGCCGACACCGAGCTGAGCATTATCATTCATCCGGCGGGAAGCTTCAAGCATAAATCCTCTTTTTTGATCTTGAGCCTCCACCTGAGTTAAGATGCGATATTCGCCGCTTAACTGCCAATCCCGATCGATGTTGTAATTGAGGCGATGAATCATCAGCCACGTTTGAGTTCTGGTGAAGTCAAAGCCCGTCACTTTTTCTTCTTGCTGACGATAGGCCAATCTTTCCGCCACTTGCCAATGGTCGGTCAAATCATAAATAGCATCTGCCGACAAGACATGGGCCCGTTGCTGCTCAATATCGGCGGTGTCAACTTGACCGCTCGGCTTTTGTCCCGTCGAGTAGGTATAACGGGCCAAAAGATTTAACCGGTCTGTATAAAGCGGACGATGGGCTCCGCCGATGGTCATTTCTTTATACCCGGCCCGGGTACTATTGGCCGTGGTATTGGTCGTATTGGAAAATTGTGTCTTCACATAAACCGATGTATCCGGATTAATTTTTCCCTCAACGGCATTATTGACGACATACTGCACGGTATTTTGCGCTCCGCTATCCTGACGCAATTCCAATTTACTGGAAGCCTTTAAAATTTCTTGCGTGGTTTGCGCATCTTTCTGGACATATCCTACCCCCAATGCCAGAGCCTGACGGTCGGCTTGCGAACCGTCGTGGTTTTGCACCAATCCTTTTTCATAGGATCCTAAGACCGCGAAATGGTCATTGAGATCCCCACTCAAACCAAAAATATTTGAATCCGAAACTACCGAAGATGCGTCGGAATGCTGACGGGTTAAGGTGCCCTGCAATTTCCGTCCGTCTTTTTCTCGAACCAAACCATAGCTGCTGCCTTGCGTAACTGCTCCCCGAGAAGTTCCAAAGGAACGGCTGGAAATAAGTTTGAGTTCATCACTCACTTGTTTCTTGGTTCCGAAAGTTATTGTGCTGGTTTTCCCTTCGCCGGGTTTTTCCGCAACCGAAACACCACTCGTTAATTCGGTTTTCTCATCCACCTGCTTTTCGGCGTCCATCCCCATAATGGTTCCCCGACCAGAAACAGAGGAGTCGGTCAGTCCCAGCGTTGTTCTTACCTTGGTTTGATCATCCATTTGTGTTGTGCCCCCGACGGTCGCGGTGGTGATCTTCTCACCGGTTAAGGTACCGGTGACCCCCACTGATGTCTGAAGGCTCGTTTGGTCATTGACTTTATAATCCGTCCCGACGGAGGCAATCCCTCCGACCTGTCCGCTTTTCTGATTATTGACAATCGTGTAATCGCCGGAAACCGACATCTTATCACTGGCTTTGAGGGTTGCCCCAACACCGGTTGCAGTCCCTCCTTTACCAATTGTCTGTTTAGCGCGCAGGGCCAATTGATCATTGACTTTATCCTCAAGACCTAAACTCGTTTGGTGATTTGGCTCGCCCTTGATGGTCTCTTGATGTTGAAGGGAAACATTCACCTTATCCGTCAACTGATAATCAGCCTGGGCAGCCAAGACATCCTGCTGGGTATTCGTTTGAGAAGCGAACTGATCTTTTTTCTCTGTGACCTCTTGATGCTGATACTCGGTCGTCAAACGTAAGTGTCTAATCTCGTGAATCACCTGTAAAGAAGAGGTGACCGTTCGTTTCGCTCCAACTTGTAGTTGGGTTTGTGGATTCCCGTTATCAATAAGATTTTGAATATCTTGCTTGGCACTAATCCGGGTGTGCGGTGTTAAATCGTAAGTCGCGGCAAAACCGGTCAGTGCTTTGCCTTGTTGAGAGCTCGTCGCAGGAGTAGAAAAATCATGATCAATCCATTTATAATAACTGTTTAACCCCAGACGATTAAAGAGTCTTGCGTCTCCTTTTAATCCATAAGCACGCCCTTCGCTATCATGGGCGGTTGTAAGTTCGGTAAACGACAAGCCGCCGTCGGTGGAAATGAAGGTGCCGCCGGCTTGCGATTTTGTCTGCGCGTACTCACCCGTTACCGTGGCATCTTTACCCAGGTACACAGTTGTATCTGTTCCTTTTAAAGAATAATTCCCTTCTTCCTGGCTTTCTTTGACGTAGGTTGCCCCGACTTTCACATAATCGGTTACCGCCTGCTGCACGCGGGTACCGACAGATCCTTCATTAAATTTATCTTGGACAGCGTACTCATAATCGACGACAACATAAACCGGATTGCCATTTAACAATAGATTGGAAATAATCGACTGCCCGTCCACAAAATATTGGACGGGTTTAAAGAAAAGCATCCGGCCTTCGGAGTAACTGATTTCATAATCGGCATTCCGTTTCATGTCTTTTTTCGACAGGACCAGGCCGGTTATCCGGTCGCGGGTTTCGACAGAAATTTTTTCGGACCCTTCAACGATCCCTTTGTTCTTCAGGTAGAAAAGCGATCCTCCCGTTCCCAAAAATTCGTTATGCGCTGCCTTTTGTTTTGCCTGCGCACGAAAAACGACAACTTTAGTTAAAGGATCGCCGAATTGGGTCGAGGTGACACTCTGATAATCGATTTTTCCGCCGTAGAGTGTGCGATTGTATTGAGCAAATTCGGTATCCTGGAATCCCACACTGTAATCTCCCCACAAAACCGACGATTTATCCCACTGCACTAAAAGATACAGCATCCCCTGAGTATCGGTTGCGGAATAATCTTTCGAGGAGGCATCTCCATAGATCGGATAATACTGGTTCGGATCGAGATTCTTAAAGAGGGTCTGATTTTGACGCGAGGTGTCAAAGCTGGAGGTGACCAAATATTTTCCTTTGATTTTTCCTTTCAAAAAGTAAGCCATTTTTCCTTCGGACCAGAATCCTGGCCGGTATTTGTCTTCTTTAGCCACGCCTTCGATATTCTTTCGGTCAAAGGTGTATCCCATTTGCGCATCGCCCATCGCCACGAAGAAAAGATAATCTTCACCGACTTTAACCTTCTTCGAATACGTTTGGGTGGAAATTCCTGGTGGAGAAGAAAGCTCTTCGGGGGCGACTTGAGAAGAAACTCCTGCGGGCGCGGGCGCTGCGACTCCTGCCGAGGATTTAGTTACATCAGGAGTCGCAGCGCCCGCGCCCGCTTGCGCCTCTTGCACCTGAATCTCATATTCTCCCTGCGGAAGAATGATATCAAACTGTTGAGGTTTTTGATTTTGGGTATTTCCCTCGAGAAGATCGCGAGCGCTCAGCTGATGGGATACCACTAGCAGCTCTGTGTACAACTTAGTCGCGGCCGATTGTGCGGCACCGGATTTAAGGATCCGGACACCGCGAATGTCGGAAGAGATCCGGTCAAAAATCATCGTTTCTCCATCGACTGTAATGGTCTGTTTGGCCAGAGTATTAGCCGCATACTCTTTTTGCAGCCAATTGTGATAACGCTGGGATTTTAAAATATCGATTTGTTGTTGCGTCGGTTTATTTATTTTCTCGTCAGTATTCTTCGGTTCATTGTCTTTGAGGTCATCTTCTTTCTTCACCATAATTCGTTTTTCTTTGGTTTCATCTTTTTGTCCGTCTTTATTTTCAACGGTGACAATATAAACATAGTGACGATCGGGACGAATCATCTGAGCGTCTTGATCTCTTCCCTCCCAGAAGACCGGAAGATTGATGTTACTTTGATCGCCCTCGAAACTTCGAATGAGCTTCTTGGTTTCTTGATCCATGACCTGGATTTTCCATTTGTCAATAAAGGGCGAATAGTTGGTGAAGATGCGAAATTCTAAAGGCGTCAAAAGCGGGCCGTGATAGAGGATGATTTCATCTTCTCCGGAGGAAGCTGAATCCAGATTCAACTGTGTCGGCGAAGTTTGTGAGGGTAGGCTCGAGGAGAAAAGTGTCTGCGGTTGGTTTTGCGTTTGCGTCTGCAGTGTATTTTGCGTTTGGGCTAAGGCCTTAGAAACCGAATAATTCATTTCGGCAACAATGGCCGCCGGATTAAAAAGACTCACATTCAAACGCGGTTTTGGTTTGGATTTATCTTGAGTCAGATTGAGCTTTTCAACAAAGAAAGATGGTTCATGATTGATCAATTCCTCATCGGAAAGCTGAACCCCGAAGTTCACCTTGGCCATACTTCCATTGGTTAAATCCACAATCACCACTTTATCCGTTGTGAGGTAACTCCCCTGCGGCAACGTCCTCTCATCCAAACGAAACAGGTGTCGGCCCGGGACGATCCCGGGAAGACTAAACTGCCCGTCTTTATCCGTCGTAATGACCGTACCTTCTTCGGTCACGATTTGAACATTGGGAACCGGTCCCTCAGTTATCGTCTCTCGATCTGTGTAATGATATTCCGGCGGATCCTGAATGCCGTTTTCGTTTTTATCCCAGAAGACCTTGCCGATGACCGTGCCCATATCGAACAAAGGATCGAGAGCGATTTTAACCGTCGCACTCGCCCGGTTCGAAAGAATTGTCCTGACATTATTTTTGGCTACCGCCACGTTTTCATAATTGCCCGTCGTAACGCCACTGCCTATAACCAGCTGATATTTGAGCGTTTTAGTTTTCTGGGCGTTCATGGTGCCGATTGTAAAATTGACCGGCCGTTGTCCACCAGGGTCGGCAATAGGTGTGCCATCGAGGATCACGCGATTCTTCAAATATTTGAAACCCGGTGGGATTTTATCTACCAGAATCACATTGTCCAGATTCGTGGTTGCTGAGGTATTTTGAATGCTGACGGTGTAGGTCACCACATCTCCGACGTGCGCCTGAGATTTATTGGCGTCTTTCTGTATTCTTAACAAGCGGGTTAAATCCAAGGGTTGATCAATTTGAACAATCGAACTCCCCGAGGAGAAAGGTTCTCCCTTGGAACCTACGGTCACAAAACGTCCGGGAGGAAAACTCGACATCGCCGAAGGATAATTATAACCGGCTGCGGAAACGCGGATATAATAACTTCCATTTACCGCAAGAAAACTGTAGAACCCATCTGCTCCGGTGGTCAGCGGATTCGTATCCGTGGAAGCGATATCCACTCCGGGTTGAGCCAATCCGCCCGAGGACGTATAAAGTGTAACCACCGCGCCGGTAACCGCTTCATTAGTCTCTGAATCAAAAACAATGCCGAAAGGATCGGCGGAATAAACCGTGATGATACTGCTCGCCACTTGATCCACCGTCACCGACAAAAAGTTCGCTCCCTTAAAAAGAGTTTTAGATAAAGTCACCGCATAATTCCCTGAACTATCCACAGTCCCAGTCCCCACCGTCTGCAAGAGCATATTGCCGCTTAAATCATTCGCCAGGACGGTAACCGTCTGTCCTGGTTTTCCTTGACCCGTCAGCGTTAATGCACTGCCGTTGACTTTCGCATTGTTTAAAGGAGAGGTGACCGTCGGAACCTGCATCGTCGTCGGACTGGCGACAACCGACAAAGTCACGGCAGGACCGCTGATAACCCCGATGGATGGCGTTAATGAATTAGCCCCTAGGCTTAAAGCCGTTGTGGCCTGCACGCGAAAATTTCCATTGGCATCAACGGTGGTGGTCGCAACAGTTGCATTGCTACTGTCTTTGATCGTTACCGTGCTTCCCACAGAACCGACGCCAATGATTGTCGGCAGCGTCCCGACGGTTTTCCCGGAGATCGGAACATTGATCCGTAAACTCATGAATATCCAGTTGGCATTGTTATTCCCGGAATCCGTACAGTTCAAACAGGTGATCGTATTGGTGTCGGCATTGGAATCTTTCACATCCAGATAACCGACATTCTGCGCCCCGCCGGAAACCGTGACATCCCATTTACTGCCCGCGGTGGTGGAACGCAAAGTGATGAGATTTCCGTTGGTACCGCTAACATCGAATGTATTTTGGACAGTTTGGTTGCTACCGGCGGTGAAGTTGATTTGTTTGCCACCGGTGGAAGACGTCAAATTATAAAAAGTCGTGTTGCCGCTGATGGTGGCGGCGGTCGTGGTGTCGAGGGTTACTCTTGCGGAAGAGTTATTAAACGTTCCTCCCGAATGAGTAAAATTTCCGGCGATGGTGAAGCTCTTTCCCGAACCCGGCGCGGTCAACGTTCCGGAGGAAATCACAACGGAACCATTGGCATCAATATTTCCATTGGTGGCCGTTAAGGTTCCGCCATCGACGGTTAAAGTTCCGGCGGTGGTTAAAGTGTTTCCATTGGTGGAAATATCCAAAGTACCCGAGGTCACATGCAATGTTCCGGCGAGATTCAAATTGGCATTCGTCAAGAAGGTGTCTTTGACCGCATGGGTGTCGTTGATGACCACATTGAAATAATCTGTGGTTGTGCCAAAATCGGGAATCGTAAAATTCCCCGGGGTGGCATCACCGTCGCCGGTAAAAACAAATGTTCCGGAATCAGAATCAACCGTACCAATGATAACGGCTTCACTGCCAAACAATTGCACAGTTCCATCGTTGGATAAAGTGCTGGTGATCGTTAAATTTTTTCCATTTAAAGAGACCGTGGCGCCGGTATTGATCGTGAGGTTGGCAATCGTCACGTTCGTCGCTAAAACCGGTTGATTGCTCACATTCGGGATAACCGCGGTATCGGCCGGCCCCGGAACAAAACCCAAATTCCAATTGCTGGGCGTATCCCAATCCGTTGAGGTAGTGCCGGTCCAGGTGATGGTGGTTCCACCAAAAATCCAGTTGATATTATTTCCGGAATCCACTGAGGTACTGCCGGCAAACAGGGTAAGACCGTTGCCGGCATTATTGTCTTTCACATCGACGTAAGAGATGGCTTGCGTTCCGCCGGAATTAAGCGTGAGTTTGGATTGAGTCGGTGAGGAACTGCTACGCAAAGACAAAAGCTGTCCGGCTGCCCCGTGCAGCGTCAGGCTATGCGTAACAATTTGTTCAGAGCCTGATGGAAAAGTTAACGTCGCTATACTCGTAACCGTTTTACTGAAATTGTAAAACGTCGAGGAGCCCGTCATACTTTGATTCGTTCCATCCAAAGTGACGGTGTTGGTTCCCGACGTAAAAGTTCCGGAATTGGTCCAATTACCCGCCACGTTCATATCCAAGCTATTGGCATTGAATGTTCCGGAAGAGTTCACAAAATTGTTGTCCACATCGATGGCGTTGGCAATGGCCTGTACGGTGCCCGCGCCCGAATGCGTCAAATTATAAAAAAGTTTTCCCACCCCCACTCCGCCGGAGGTGAGTGTTTGTGTGCCAGTTGTGCCATTAAGATCAACTGTTCCCGTATTAGCCGTATAAATTCCGGAAGAATTATTCCAGTTGCCGGTGAGTTTTATCGTTCCAGAAGAAGTTTGCAGCATTCCGGTATTAGTGATATCACCGGTGACGGTAAGTGTATCGGAATTAACGTTGAGAGAGGAACCCGAGGGAATATTAATGCCGGCCGCATACAGTGTCGTCGATAAGATAAGCTGTATAAAAATATTTAGGACGAGGTTTTTGATTTTATCGCTAGGAAAAAAACACCATCGCTTCACACGCAAATATTTTTGAGGAAAAAATATCCTGCGTGCCGTCGGGTTCATGGGCGAAGAATAATGACAAAGCCGAATGGAAAATTCTCCCTTTACTTTGAGAAAAAATTATTCATTGACTATTAGTACACTGTAACATTAATTTCTGCACAACGGGTGACGCGAAGGGAGTTCTCTTCCCGCGCGCAGGAACGAGCACGGGAAGAGTCCGGAGCGGCAGGACTAAGTTAGCAGTTTGCATCAATAATTTTTGTTACAGCGTATTAGTATAAATTTTTTTGAAGAATATGAACATGTGTATTAGTATTAAATCAGAGAGGCGGGAAGGATTCAATCTTTCTTTAGGATTTTTTAGAAAAAAAAATAAATGGATGACCGGGCCATCTAACCTATGACCTATGCAGCGAGTTTCAATTCCGGCATTGGAAAATGGGAAACGTTATAGGTCACCAGGGTCAGTCCCTGGCTGAGAGCGGTTGCGGCAATCAAGCTATCCGCTAATTGCAGTGAATTATTCCGTTTTTGGTATTGTCTTAAGAATCGCCCGGCCAAATCGGCCACGGCCGCATCAACGGGATAGGTGGTTAAACTGAGGAACATCTCCTCGATTTGCCGATGTTCCGGATCTTTTGCTCCTGTCCAAATCTCCGCCCGAGAGATGACGCTGACGCCAAACGGTCCTTCCAGAGCTTCGATTCGCTGCAGTGTCTGGGGACGACCACGCAATAGCCAAATCAGGACATCAGAGTCTAACAGATACTTAGCCACTTTTCACCAAACCTTTCAAGCGGATCTGTGTTGAACCCCGTAATCGCTTTAAGGTACGATTAACGTCTGATTGTGTTCGTAGATGCCGGCGATCCTTCCAGAGGCCGCTCACCTTACGCAAGACACTCTTTTGAATCAAACCCTCCAAGTACTGGTCCGTTGCCTGGGCAATCACGTGGCTGCGTTCTCCGGCCGGTATAAACCGGCGCAGTTTAGCTAATGTCTCTTTTGGTAGTGTCACATTCACTTTTTCAACACCCATTTTATCCTCCTCATTGTTCTTTATATATTAGGAAATTCATCTCTCCTGTAAGTATAGAAGAAATGAGTGAATATGTCAATAACCCTGCACCAGAACAAACACTTCGTGTTCGGTGCAGGGTTAACGCCGCCCTGTCGTACGCAAGTTCTCTCACCAAGGTTTGACAGGCCTTCCTTATTATGCTAAGCTTTCCGCCGATGAAACTCTTTGATGAAGCCAAACAGGAATTTCTCTCGAAGTTCTTCGCCGATCTTGCCAAAACTGTTTTTGCCGTAGGATTGGCCAGTAATTTTTTTATTCAAATGTCCTTGTGGATACGAATATCCCTTGGTGTTGGATTTTTCATGTGTTTTCTTGCAGCTTACTTCCTGCAACCGCCCAAAAATGGAGGCAAAAAATGATTGAAATGTTAATTGCTCTTGTTGCGGTTTTTGTATTTGTCGGTGTTGTGATGCTGATTGACCGCTATCAAAAAAATCATCCACATAAACAGCCGCATTGATTTTTGCATATCCTTCGGCAGAGGGTTGTTTATCCATCAGACTGCCGGATAAATTCAGGGCAAGGTGAAATTCATCTTGCCCTTCTTCATTCTCCCCTTTCCAGTTTTTCAACCATTTTTCAATTCTTGTCTTTTCTTTGCGGACATAATAAGGATGATTCCCCGTCGTCCGGATGTTTTTACCCGAGGCAACGGTCAATTTGTAAATGGGCTTGACGCCCATGTCCATCAGGGCTTCTACTTTCTGATATTCCCACTCGCCGGTTTCTTCGTTCAAAGAGAGGATCTCATCGCCCGGGGTGATCTCATCGATGCGGACTTCGTCGTAGATGTAGTCATCGAATTCCATAGAAACATGGCTCATCCGTCTATCCGGTCACCCGGGACGTTTTTATCTATCATCAAACTTCCTGTCCCTGATCCTCCGATCACCGGATCCCCCAGTCCCCTGATCCCCGGATAAACGGATGTCCTCCTCTAACGGCCCTCGTCTAACGTCTTACGTCTTCGTCCCATGTCCGGTGCCGAACTTGACAGACCAGAGGCCTTGTGATAGTCTTTGTTCCGATGATAGACTCCAAAATAGAATTTATCGCCAAAACTTTTAATGATATCGGAAAAGCTATTTTTATTGCCGGACTGATCGGCAACTTCTTTCCCACTCTTCCTACCGAATACCGCATTACCCTCGGCGTATTGAGCTTTATTTTGATGGCCATAAGCATTGTCATATTTCCCGGAGGTAAAAAATGATCGTATCCATTCTAACGGCCGTTGCCATTCTGATTTTTGGCTTGGCTGTAATCTATTTCGATAAACGCAAGAAACATTCTCATTGAGTGTTGATTCGTCAAGGTTGGAGGTCGATGGGCCGCCTTCCACCCTCTACCTTCTTACGTCTCCTCCTCCTGCGCCGAAGCAGCGTATCCCCCGTCACACAGCCCCTCGACATGCAGTTTCTGCAAGGGAAGATTTGTCCCCACGCTGACATTGCTCGTCGGCACAATAACATTCCCCCCGATCTCCGCCTGCCCCGCGATTCCCAAGACGGATGAGCAGCGAGAACAGCTAATAGTGACGTTGAGATATTTTCACAATCACGACATTAATCTCCTCCAATAAGCAAACCATCAAACGGAGCGGTAAAAATCCAGCCGCTGTTGCCAGATACATTGGTCGAATTTGCACCGGCATACCATTTGGCCCCGCCCGTTGCCGCGCTGTCCTTTAAAGAAAGATAATCGCAGGAAACCGTCCCGGAAGATCGTGACAAGGTCGCCGCGGTTCCGCTCGTGCTCGAATTGATGGTAATCACATTGCCGGATGTCCCGGTCGCCACAAAAGAAGAAACGGTTTGGGTTGTTCCTGAAGTAAAGGTTACTGTTAGGGGTGCATTGATCGTAAAGGTGTTAAAGGTATTCGACCCGGCAATCGTAACGGCCCCGGTCCCGCCTCCGGTAAGAGATAAGTTATAATAAGTTAATCCGCCTCCGGTAAAGGTCTTCACACCAGAACCAGTATTAGTCATGGAAATCGTGGAAGTGCCACGATTTAAAGTTAACGTCGAGGTGACCAACCAAAAATTGGGTGCCCCCGATATGGTCCAGGTTTCAGAACCCATCGTAAGAGTACGGGCAGTTGAAACATTAGAACTAAAAGCGTTCAATGTTACATTAAAGTTATTAGTATTTAATGTGCCATTGTTCAATACCAATGTACCAGTCGTTTGGCTATAAGCATCTTGTAAAGTAAGAGTTCCTCCGAACATTGAAATAGTAATGGTGGGTACTGAGCTATTAAAATTTTTACCGGCCATTGTTAAGGTGAATGAACCCCGACCTTCGAAGGTCCAACTGACGGAATTAGTAAAAGTCATTCCAGAAATCAAAGTCAATGATCCATAAATCGTTAGGGCGGTAGAGACTGTCCAGGTCGGACTATTCGTTGCCCCGGTCCAATTGATGGACTTCCCAATACGAGGCATATCTTGAGTGACCGTCTTGCTTACCGCCGAGAAAGAATTGACATCAAAGACCACATCATCTTGAGGCAAAGGCACTCTCCCCGCCCCTCCGCCTCCATTAGTTGCCAAAAACCATTGTCCGGCCGTCGACCAATTACCGGTGTCTTTAAACCAATATTGCGTTGCGGCGGTCGTGAAGGTAATTCCAGAATTCCCGCCGCAATCGCCGGAATTACCAGTGATCGCTGATAAATTCTGAGCCGGAGTCATCGTGATATCACGAAAATCAACATTGGAAGCCGAAACCGTGGCTCCGGTTAAAGTAAAAGTTGCAGCAGTTCCTAAAGTATTTGATTGAACAAGAATCCGATTGGTTGTGCTGTTACCATTTAAATTAAGAGTGCCGGTTACTGTTTGATTGGGCTGCACCAATAATGAATCAGTTTTTCCTGCCGTCCCAGTTCTGGTTAAAGTAGCAAAGGTATTTGCTTGCAGTATACTAGCTTGTGAAGAACTGATAAATCGAACGGTATTATAGGTCTTTCCTCCACCACTAAAAGTTGCATTATTATAATTTAATGTTATTGTTGAGGTATTGGCATTGAGGGTTAGATTTGTTGAAGTCGCAACCGTCCACGCTCCTCCACCCCCTACCCCACTTGACGCAACTAAGTTTATGTTTGAAGCACCGAGTGTCAATGTTCTGGTATTGCTATTACTTGAATTAAATCTTCCCCACGAATGAGTCAATGCTGAAGTATCAGAAGCCCCATCTGTCTTTAATGTCCCTTGAGTTAAAGTAACCGTCGTTGTAATAGCTCTGGTATTCAAATTATCAGCGAGAGTTACTGTGATTCCAGAACCACTAACTGTAAAATTGCCTAGGGATTTTCCAGCAGTTGTAATTGTTCCTGTTCCATTTATGGTAATAGCAGCAGTATCATCCGCAGGCGAATACGTCATGCCGCTGACCAAAGTCAGGCTGCCTGAAACCGTCAAGGTGATCCCGCTATTGTGGGTCAATGTCCCCACGTAATTCGTAAAATCAACACTCTGGGCCGCGGCCGCGGCATCGATCGTCACATTCCCGCTGGTGGCCGTTGCCACCACAGCATCCGCGGACGTTGGGACAGCCCCTTCTACCCAAGTTCCGGTAGCACTCCAATTTCCCCCGCCATTGGCGATCGTTCTCGTCGCCGCAAAGACTGGCGAGACCAAAAAGAAAAGCAATAGGCTGAAAATAATTTTTTTCATTTTATTTCTTACTCCACCCCAGCGTGATCTAAGTCGGATTTGGCATCCACGCCGTTATAAACAAACTCAAAATAATCCGTCTTGCTCGACCAATTTTTTCAGCAAAAAAAAAAATTCATCTTTCCCAGCCTGGACAAGCCAGAACCAAAACAGGCTAGGTCTCGTTAGTCATGAAATCTATAAAGTTCGATGGGGCATTTTTCCGTCGATACAGAAAAATATTTTGCCATTAAATGTCGAGATTTCATGACTAACGGACTAATAATTCAAACTCGATCCTGCATAGTATTGAGTATTGGTCGCGTCATACACAAAGGTTATAACATCCACCTTGCTGTTGGTGGTCGTCAACGTCGGAGCCGTCCCACTGGCCCATAAAACTGCGGCGGGCCAGGTCACGCTGCCGGGAGTGCCGGCGGAGGGTTGTTTTAAAATCAGCATATATCGGCCGCCGTCTTTGGGATTGGCAAAGGTAAAAGTTTGAGAGCCGTTAGCAAGCACAATATACTGGACATTGCCATTGTTCCAATCGAGAGTGATCGTCGTGGTATATTTTAAACTGTAGTACTGTCCCGTCGTTATAGAATTCCCGTTAATATTCACTTTTTCTTGCGGATTCGTCGACCCGATCCCGACGTTGCCGCTTTGCACGATCAAACTCCCGCCGGGCGTGATTGTCCCGACCCCAATATTTCCGCCGTTGGTGATCCGCATGATTTCGGAGGCATTCGTCAAAAATTTCATGTCCGGCGTCGTCGTCGCTGATCCCACAATCGAGGCTTTATTGTCGTTTCCGAAAAATAAGGAGTTTGTTCCCATGATTCGTTCATTCCCATTCACTTCTAATAATTGATTCGGATTGGTTGAGCCGATCCCGAAATTGCCGGAGGCCCTTAGAACAATTGTTTTCGCAGCTCCATTCCAGTTGGTCGTTCCATCATTGACACCTATACTGATCTGAGTTGGTGCGCTCGTGCTGCTCCAGTTCCCATCAGCCGACATAGTTATTCGCGCTCCAGCAACCACATCCAAACTAGATCCAGTCCACCCTCCGGCATTAAATCCGCACAAGTTGTCCCCCGAATTTGGATAGGTCGGGGAAGCATTGGATCCCCGCGCTCTCCCTCCATTTAAGGATGGGGCGTCGAATGTATTGGTGGAGCTATATGAAATTAATCTAACTGCAACTTGACCACCGTCTTTAACAAGATGTAGGGCAGAACTGGGTGCCGTCGTCCCGATGCCGACGTTGCCGCTATCCAGCATCGTCACCAAGGCTGTTCCTGATGAATTCTGCGTTTGCAATCCAATCCCCGTCGTGGTTCCGGCACCCTTCACAATCAACACCCCACCGGCCGTGCTCGTCCCGATCCCTACATTGCCGCTGGAATCAATCGACAACCGCGTATTAGTTGTTATGGCGGTTGTGCCAATTTTGAATTTATCGCTGTCCCCTCCGTCGGTGCCAATCGTAAAATTGGCTGTCCCCGATCGCTGAAACGCGATCCGCGGCACGCCGCTGGCATTCGTATCATTGATGTCGATCCCGTCCGTCGCGGTTGAGCTTTCCACATCCAAGCGAACACTCGGCTGCGTGGTGCCGATTCCCACATTATCCGTTGAGGTCGTCGTATACACATTCGTCCCGCCGTCGGTCCAGCCCGCGCCAGCGGATAATCCTGAAACCCCCGTCAACCCCGACCCGTCGCCGTAGAGCGTTCCGTCTACTTCCAGATTTCCCGTCACATACAAATCTTCATTCGAACTGGGATTGTCGAAGCTTCCATTCCCCAAAAGCACATCGCCACCGACAACGCCAAGTTTTCCTCGAGGATTC